>Ga0075421_100006426_pt1 | contig 14345 bp, 8 predicted proteins | sample SoiMetdeltSBSDD5_FD_75292 | JGI IMG/M metagenome (GOLD analysis project Ga0075421, IMG submission 75292) | Bulk soil microbial communities from a Populus tree surrounding site in Tennessee, USA - Soil MetaG P. deltoides SBSDD5 | ecosystem: Environmental > Terrestrial > Soil > Tree plantation...
TCCGGTTCCCGAGGACGCAGCGCGTCGGCAGCGGCCTTCAATAGCGGCTGATACCTACCTGCGTCCTCGGGGCGTCGTTCGGGAGCGAGTGCCATGCCCTCGAGAATTGCGCTCGTGAGCGCCTTCGGCAGCTTCGGCTCGTAATGGTCGGGAGACTTGAGCGGATCGAGGCGTCCATTGTTGACCGCGTTGGCGCGCTCGGTCGAACGGACGGGCCGCTCGCCGGTCACCGTGAGGTACAGCGTCGCGGCGCACGCGTAGACGTCGACGAACGGTCCTTGCGCCCCAATGCCCAACACCTGCTCATTCGGCGCGAACTCCGGCGTCACCACGAGAGTGACTGCCTTGCTGCGCTCACCCACCTCGAGCCGCGCGGCGCCGAAATCGATGAGGAGCGGGCCTTGACCTTGTCGCAGCAGGATGTTGTCCGGCTTGACGTCGCGGTGCATCCATCGCTTGCGGTTGACTTTCGTGTTGTGGACGTGACGCAGCCCGTCGAGGACGCTCATCATCATGTCGACGGCGACCGCTGGGTCCATCTTCTTCTTCTCGGTCAGCCACTGCCCTAGCGTCTTCCCTGGGTAGTAGGGCATTACGAGATACGCGGTCCGATTCGCCTTGAAAAAGGTCGACACCTTGACCACGTTGGGATGGCTGAACTGACGGAGGGCTTCGGCCTCCTGCAGAAACCGATCGAGCCCCCATTCGAAAGGCTCGCGGTGGCTCGGCGCGTGCGGCTTGACCGAGAAGCTGTTGTGCGCGCGGCCGACCAACTCACGCGGCACGTATTCCTTGATCGCCACCTTCTCCGATCGTGCGTGATCCCAGCCAAGGTACGTCAGGCCGAACGTGCCGTCGCCGAGAAGCATGCCCAGCGAGTACAGCGCTTGATCCTGCCCCTGACCGGGGTCGGGGCGCAGCGCCGTTCCCGGCTGGAGAACGAGCGGACCGGTCTCCGCCTCCGCGTCGTAGTTGCACTCGCACACCTGCCCATCGGCCAGGGGCTCGAAACAGGCGGGACATCGTCCAGGAACGCTCATTAACTCCTCACTGGCAAAATTCGATCAGGTGTTGCCTAACAATTGATGGCCGCACCAATCACTCTGGATTTCCTCTAGTTAGGGGCAACCTCGATACCAGCGCCGTAACACTTGATGGATGCGTCGAACGACGCAATCGCCTCTGCATACTTCTTTTGTTTCTTGTGCTCGCGGCCAGCATTGAAAGGACCCTGGCAATAGGGCCGCTGCTGAGCCTTCGGCACGGCTCTGAGAGTCGTCTCGAGCTCGTCGGCGAGACGCCGTTGAGCGTCGTTCCTCAGAGCGCCCGCGTCGGCCTTGTGCGCGTCGCCTTTCAACTCGTCGTCAACGGCCGTGAGCAACGCGCGCAGCCTGCGATCGTCTTTGCCAACCAGCTCCAAGAGCTTTCCTCTGGCGTCCTTCGTCCGGGAACACCCAGGGAAATCTTTCAGGAAGTTGAGAAAGTCTCGTTCGTTCCTGTCCTTCTTGTCGCTGATCCGCTGCCACGCGGCCTTCTCATCGTCGCAAGCTGCGTTCGTGCGAGTTCCCCCTCGACCAGACGTCGGCGTTGCTGGAGTTGCACCAGTCGTGGACCTGCCATTTGCGGTGGTTCCTGTGACCACTCGACGAGAGTCCAGCTCTTGTCGATCGGCCGCCGACGCCGGTGCTTGGTTTCCAGGCTGCGGTGCTGTCTGGGCTGGCGTCGCGTTCGTGTTCGTCGATGCGGCCGCGTGGGGAGGCGTGGTCGCATTCGGAGCCGGGTTGCCATTGCCCGTCGTCGCCCCGGTTGCCGGTGGAGGCTCGGACCTTACTGTGCCTGCGGTTGGGGGAGGGGTCACCTCGGGCGGCCGGGCCGTCGGACGCGCAGGAACCGTGGTATTCAGCGCCAGCTGAAAGTCCCGGGCCGCCGCTTGATACTGCACGATGGCGTCATTGAAGCGCATCACACCCGCGCTCGCGTCCCCAGCGCCAATTTGTCCTTCACCGATCGAGCTGAGTGATTCAGCCGACTCGTATGCGCGACTCGCCGCGCTCGCGAGTTGGACCTTCCCTGCCGCCTCGACCTTCGTCCTGCCTTGTTCCGCAGTGCTTCTCGCACTCGCCAACACGCGGCGAGCCTCACGCACAGCCTCGGCGACTTCAGCACGTCTTGGCGAGCACTTCTCCGCGGCGGCAAGAAAGATGGCTATCTTCACGAGGTCGCGTTTGCTCGTCGACGCCCACCTGTCCTTCGTCTTTTGGCAGGGATCGCCGGGCGGAACGGTGCTGAGATCAGCCAGCATGCCTCTGGCGCGGTCGATGTCCGGAGCCTCCGGGTTTTCATCGATGAAACGCTTGATCTCCGCTGGGTCTTTGTAGTTCACGCGTCGCCAGGCCAGGACTCCGTTGAGTTTCACGCCCGCGGACTTGACTTCAGGACACTTCGGAAAGTCCCGCATGAACTGCCGATATTCGAGGTCGTTGGCCGAGAGCGCGATCCGCTGCCATTCGGCAGCGCACTCGGGCGGGGGCAGCAATTCACCTTGGACCGGTGGCGTCGGCGTCGAGCCGCGCTCACCCCGGAAAAGAGCTATGCCCCATCCGGCGAGTCCTCCCACCGCCAAGGCCACCACCGCTGCGACGAGCTGGTACATCCTGTTGCGCGGTTGTGTGACGGAGACCTTGGCGGGCTGCTGGCTGCGCCTCTCGGACCCCGGGAGCGGCAGCGATGCATCGCCGATCCGAACGCATACGGCTGTGTAGTTGTCGCTGCCGGAGGCGACCCGCGCGGCCACGCGGCGCTCGAGCGCGTCCAGCCACTCGCGTGCACTTCGCGTCTTGGCGAAGTCGATCTCGACTTCCGTTTCGTAGGCCTTCTCCCAGAAGCCGTCGACGCAAAGAAGAAACGCATCGCCAAAGCACAAACCGGTGGAGCTGCTGACCGTCGGGACGATGTTGTCCTGCCCGACCGCCTGCGTGAGCAGGCTCCGCATCGCGTCGCCGCGGATCTGGTCGGGGCGGATGTCTCCGTGGTCGGCCCGCGCCTGTGCGGCGCTGTGATCGCGGGTCTGGGAGATCACGATGCCGTCGCGAAGGTGATACAGCCGCGAGTCGCCAACGTGCGCCCAGGCCGCCGTGCGCCCGTCGCTGACGAGCACGACAAGCGTCGTGGCAATCTTGGCCATTCGGGGATCCGCGGCCTTGCGCTCGAGAACTGCCCGATGGGCCGCGTGCACAAGCGACTCCGCGGCATCAGGCGTGGCGGCCGGCGCACGGCGAAACGCCGCGATGGCGGCATCGGCGGCAACGCGCGCGGCGACCTCGGAACCCGCGTGGCTGCCAGCACCATCGGCGACGATCCAGCAACCGAAGCCGCGCTCGGCGATGTGGGCGCAGACGTCCATGTTGACGTCGCGGCCGCCCATGCGCGTCAGCGTCTCGGTGTCGAACCCCTGCAGCGTCGACTCTATTCGCATACGACACGACCCATACGATCTGCCGTCATTTCGTCGAACACGCCATGGCCATCACCGTGAGGTTGTCCTGCTCCGGCACGCGACGGCGCAGCACCATGTCGACCAGCGCCGTGCACGATGCGTTGAGGTCGCGTTCGCACGCCTTGCCGATTTCCTCCTCGGTGAGCGCGTCGTAGAGGCCGTCGCTCGCGAGGAGCACGCAGTCGCCGGAACGGACCGCGAAGGGACGCAGGCTCCTGTCCATACGCGGCCGCACGGGCATTCCCAGAAAGCTCGTGACCGACGCATGATCGGTGACGTCGCTCGCGAGGGAATGTCCACTGGCGTGCACGAACGCGTCGTCGCGCCCCGTGTGGTCGACAGTCAACCTGTACGCCCTCTGCCCGCGAACCAGATACGCGCGGCTGTCTCCCGCCGACACCCAGTACAGTTCCTGCCCGCGGAGTACCGCTGCCACCAGCGTGGTCGCCGCGGCGCCTTCGGCGTGGAGCTGGCGCACGAAGGCGAGCACCGCATCGTTGCTCGCCACGAGTGAACGCTCGAGCGCGGCCGGGATATCTTCGGCCCGGTCCTTCTTCTTGTAGGCGTCCAGAAAGGCCCGCACGCCCGCACGAGCGACCGCGGCACCGTGGCGCAGACCGCCCATGCCGTCGGCCAGCACGGCAACGACGCCTCCGTGAGACACGAGCGCGCGATCGGCGGGGTCCGAGAAGGCGAACGCGTCCTGTTGATCTTCACGATCGCCGACTTGCTGGGCGTTGGCCAACATGTACGTCATCACGTTACGGACGGTCGCTGGATCACGACGCGCATTTCCGTATTCCCGAGTCTGACGACGTCGTGGTTCTCGAGCGGGCGGGGCGCCCGAATCGGCACGCCGTTCACGAACGTCGCCCCCGTCGGCGCGACGTGCCGAACGATGAGGCGATCGTCGCTCCATGACAACTCACAATGACTGGCCGCGATATCGGGATCGACATCGAGTCTCAAGTCCGACAACTGCCCTTGTCCGATCGTCGCGCGGTCGCGCAACGGCAATTGGTAGACCTTTCCGGAATTCGACCCACGCATCACCACCAGCTCCAGCAGCGCCTTGGGTGGAGCGGGCGGTGGTGGAGGGGGCGGAGCAACTACGGGCACGTCGACAGGAATCTGGACCGGTTCCGGGACGACGACCGGCCGGCGCGACCTGAGCATCAACCAGGTCGCCAGACCGGCGAGCGCCAGCAGGCCCACAACGATCGCCGCGATGCCAGCCGGGCGCTTCCACCACGAAACGGGAGGGGGCGGGGCGGGAGGCGGCTGGGGCGGCGGACTCACCAGCGTGACTTGATGCGTCGAGCTTCGTGGCGTTCCCGACGACAGCTTCACTTCGACCCACAGATCGCGCGCCACGCCGTCGACGATGCAGCCACTGCAGTCGGCTTCGACGACGTACACCCGCCGGACGGCGGCCCGCATCCGCGTATACATTTCGCCGATGCTGCGCGACCCCATCGCCTCGCACACACCATTCGAGACCGTGGCAAAACGCGCCAGTGTCGACGAGCAGGTGACGCGGCTGGCGACCGTCCGCCCGGCGTCGATCGCGTACAACGGCGCGCCAACGGCGGAGAGCGATCGGACGACGTCTTCTTCCATGAGCCCGGTGTCCTGATCGTTGTTCTTCCCGTCGCTCATGATCACGATGGCACGGCGAAGCGGCAGTCCGCTGTCGCGCCGGCGCGCGAGTTCCGCGGCCTTGACGAGGGCTGAATACAAATGAGTCCGGCCGTGCGCCCGCTCCGGAAACGCGGCGGCCTTCCGCAGGAGATCTTGATCGCTCGTGAACTCCTGCCGGACCGTGTACCCGTCGCCGAACTGCAGCAACGCCATCCGGTCGGCTGGCAGGAGAGCGCCGATCATTGTTTCGAGCGCCTCCTTCATCGATTGCTGGCTGCCCTGCGCAGACTGCGACACGTCCACGAGCACCACGTAGCCGACGCCGTCGGCCGACTGGAAGGGCCGAACCGAGGTGGTCGGCACCTCACCGGGCGCATGGACGACGACCTGTTCTCGATCGAGGCGCGGCACGAGCGTGCCGTCCTGATCGGTGACGTCGACGATCACCGTGATGTGCTGGGCGCGGTCAACGCCGATCTGCTGGACCGACACCTGGTCGCGCGCGAAGACGCTCACGCCCAGCAGGCACGCGGCGACGGCGACGCTCCCCAGCCGGCGCTTCATGACTGCGGCCTCTCCCGTCCGAGATTCCAGGCGAACTTCTCGCCGCAGAACGGTACGAACACGAGCTTGGAGTCGCCAATCTGCAGCACCCAGAAGGGCTCCAACACGATCGTGTCGTGCACGAGTTTGAAATTGTCCTCGCCAGGCTGACCTGTGTTGTCGTCGTAGTACACGAGGTTGCGCCCGTCGCCAGGTTTGAACAGAAACCGATTGGCCTTCAGGTCAAAGATGATGAAGGCGTGTTTCTCGTTGTGGACGGCGCCGTCGTCGCTCAAGCAGACGACCTGGTTCTTGTCCCGGCCAATCGTGTTGTTCCCCCAGAACACACGGAAGTCGCGTCCCAGGCAAGGGCCGTCGATGGCGACGAGCCATCCGACAATCGGATCGACCTGGTTGCGCCCATCGGTGCGTCCCTTTTCGGTGAGCTGTGCGCGCCCGGATTCACCAGCGGCAGGCGGCTCACTGTTTCGGAACGGCCAGGGAATTGTCGTGCGAGCTTTTGGTGTCTGCGACATCTTTGGAGACTCCTCAACGGCTGGGGGCGCTTCAGGCGCCGGGTCGACTGCACGCCGCTGCTGGTTGTAATCGAGCTTGATCGAACCCAGATCGAGGTTCGGTATCGGACAGTACGGACATCGAGCGTGTTGGGCCGGATCGTACTTGTGTCCATGGTCGCAAAGCATCGAGACCCCCTCTCGAGATCCGCTCAGACGATAGGCCGTTGCGCGCGAAGATCCGCAAACAGCTGGAACATGCCACGATGCTCCACCGGATTGAGCCGTGAGTCGAACGGGCTGGCCGCGATGAAGTACCCATTCAGCAGGCCAGACCCGTTCGGCCCCAGCGCTCCGTCCCAGATGCTGCGCGTCCGCTCGAGAATCCACGCCCGGGTGGGCGACAGATCGTCGACCCTCGTCACAATGGTTCCGCCCGTGATCGTTCCGCCGCCATGCTGATGTCTCTTCTCCGTGGTCGTTGAGGATGCCCCCACGAACCGGGTCCACGCCTTGGCATCCTTGGTGGCGACGTAGTCGCGAAACACCGCCGACCGGTCCGCGTCGACGAAGCGCAAGACCAGCGGATTGACGACACCATACTGGTCGGCCTTCGTGTACGCGATGGCCACCATCGCACCTGGCCGCGAACGCACCCACTCCGCGACCGACGTCGCGCGCGCAATCACCGCGCCGCCAGGCCCCTCGGCCACGTCTGACGGAGCCAGCGTCATGACGAGGAGATCGCAGTCCCGCAGCGTCTTCCCCAGAACCGAGTCGCCGTCGACGGACCCGGACCGGATCGCCCGGTTGAACTCCGAACCGCTCACGTCCTCGATCGTCAATCCGGTCGAGCCATCCGCGCTGCCGAGGCTTCCGATTACGCGCGTCAGTCCCGGCAATTCGTTCGTGGAATCGACTCGTATGGTTTCGAGTGAGCGCCCGCCAACCCCGGTCGAGGCGTCGCAGATGTGGCGCAACAGCGTCGTCTTCCCCGATTCGGCGGGACCGGCAATGACGATCTTGAGTGACTCCGGTGGCTTGACCGACATGCGCCGCGGCCTCCGGTCCGCGTCCTCGCGGCGCCACGAGACGGCCTTCACGTCTGACACTGCCGGCGAGCCTGAATTCACAGCCTGTTCGAGGTAGCCCGCCGCTCGCGAGGATGTTCGCGTCTGGGCCGTAGACGTTCCGCGGTGTGGTTGCTGCCGGGCGGCGGGCGTTCGGTTGAGCGCCACGAAATATTCGGCGAGCCCGTTGGCCGCGGCCGTGCTGATTTCCGGCAGCTCCGCGGCCGCGCGGGCGAGGAAGTAGAAGGCGATTGGCCCAGCGCGCTTCGACGATCCACCGTCCTGCAGCAGGTCACCCAGGAGGCGCGCCGATTCGCTCGCCAGGCTGCCACGACCGCTCCAGGACAGATCGACGCGGGGGAACGGCTGGCCGGTAGTGGCTTCGACGATGGATGCGGTGACCAGCATCACGGCCCGCGTCCAGACGCTCCGCGTGGTGGAGGTTTCGAACGTCCTGAAGATTCCTCCGATCTCCTCGTGCAAGGCGCTCGCGTTTCCCACGTTGCGCGCCTGGGAACGCGTGCGGCGCAACTCCGACGCCCACCGGTCCAGGAGCTCCGTCGGCGCGTAGTAGTCGACGTCGGCCACGGCCAGCACGGCGAGCAGTGCTTTGACCGCTCCCGGAAGATCCGTCGCCAGGGTCTCGACCGGTGCCGCGTCCGGCAGGAGACGGGCCAGCTCCTGAGGCAGAGCCTCACCCGACAGCTTGTCGAGCGGGAACTCGTCGAGCGATCGGAGATCCTCGGAAGCCCCAACCTCGGAGGCCCGTGAATTCGACTGGCGGGCGCACAGCCAGGCGACGTACCGCAGGCCGCGTGCGAGCCTCGGAATCACCATCGCCGGCCATTCGAATGCCAGGCGCGACAGCGCATTGACCAGCACCGCGCTCGCCGGACTTCCAGACGACGCCGATCGCAGCGCCTGGGCGAGGAGCGCCTCGATACTGGCGTGGAGCGGCCGCACCCACTCGCGCCACGCATCGTCATGCGGTTCGAGCGCACCGAGCCGGCGCACGAGCGGGCGGTGAATCAACTCGGCGGCGTTGGCCGCGTCCCAGCGGTATCGGCCGAGATAGAGACGATGCTCATTGGATACCGCGGCCGGCATCAGCGGTTCATGTGGGCCGACCATGACCTGCTCGACGACCAGGACGAACTTCGCTGGAAGCGAGTCCTTCGACGCACCCGCCTCACCCGCCCGGCGATTCACCTCGACCCACAAATCCAGAATCGCCTCGCGCGCGGGCGGCGCCGTTGCCTGACCGGGCCGCCGGGGCTCCGGCTTCAACTCCAGCGTTGCCGCCAGCGGTTCGTCGCTTCTGAGATAGATCGGCTCGCCGACCGGGGTTGCGCCACGAAGGCGCGAAATCCGCACCGTGAGGAGCGGCGAAGCCGACTCGAAGACGACGCTGCTCGCCCAGTTGAAGAGATCGACGCCATGGGCATGCTCGTCGGCAAGCGCCGTGCGAGCGAGCAGATAGTCCTCGAGGCCGAGGAGGTGGTCGGCCTTCACCTCGGTCAGCGGATGCCATGCCGGCCATGGACGATCGTTGAGGCGCATGACTCAGCTCAGTACCAGGCCGCGATCGAGCTCGGACTGGACACCACGATCGAGCCAGAACATCCGCGCGTTCAGCACGGTGCCCATCGGCAGCAGCAGACGCCGGCGCACCATGTCCTCATCGTCGGGGGTACCGGTGTAGCGCACGTGCAGGGCATCGTGTTTCGTGTCGTCCATGACGAACGTCACTGAGACGCGCTGGAGGGGTTCACTCAGTGCGGCATTCCAGGACGCGATGCGATCGGCCGCTTCGACTGGCGATCCCGAGAGCTCGGTGGGCAGCAAGTCGATCAGTGCGCGATGCCATCCGTCGTCCTCCCATCTGGATTTCCATGGGCACCGCCACGCAAAGCCTCTGAACAGGCGCTCGGCAAGGCTATGGTCGTACTTCCTGTCGATCGGCAGCTGCGCCGGCGATAGCACACGCGTGTCCAGGAACGCCTTCGACGCCGGCTCGACGTCTTTGAGACGCGGCCCCAGATTCCGGAACATCACATGCCAGCTGCCGTTGTCGAATCCGACCGGATTCGGTGAAGGCGCCTCGTCGACATCCCACGTGGTCATCGGGGGCGCCTCACCTTCCCTGCTGTGAGCGCAAGGAACAAGGGTCGTGACATCGTTCTTCAGCGCGCGCGCGACATACGCAGCCCACGCCGGACCGGGCAACGAGCCGTCGATGAGCGCGCTCTCACGGGTCTCCTCGATCGGATCGGTAGGGCGAGCAATCGTCAGCTGCACCCCGGTCGGTTCACCTTCTCCGCCTGTCAGACGCAGAGCGCTGCCGTCGAGCAATGTATCGCGAAGGATCGGCTCGTCGCACAGGCGCTGGATGTACACGGCGGCCGGTTCGGACGGCGTCGGGACGGCCATGTTGGCGCTTCGTCTCAACGTGGCGCGAAAACGCAATGCCTCCTGGGAAAAATAGGAGTGCTCACCCTCTTCGTCGAGGACACGAACCGGAGGCACGAAGCATCCGCCCTCGATATCGCCGTACCGGTTGCCTTTCCGGAGATCGAGAAACAGCTTCCTCGCCTCTTCGCGTGACAGTGGCACGGCGATTGGGTCGAGGAAGAGGAACGAGTCGTCGCGACTCCTGGATTCCCTGACTTCGGCCTTTCCCGTCTCCTGATCCTGTTGCACCACGACTCCAGCGTCCTCGATGCGGAACAGGCGGTGGAGATACGGATCGAAACGCAAAGGGACAGACCTTTCCTGCTTCAGACGGAATGTCTGTCCATACCGAAAGAAGACCTTGCCGTCCAGAAACGGCAGATCGGCGCGCGGCGCGATCGAAAACGCGCGAAGGTAGCCCCCTCTCACCGAGGCACGGCTCATGTACGTGAAGAGTTCGTCGGGCGCCGGCGTCCGCAGGACCGCGACGTCATCTTCCCGGCCGATCGACACGGCAGGACGAGAAGCGAAGTCGTTACGGTCGACCATGTTCATGCTCTTCGCCCAGTGCGACAGCGTTTCGTCCTGATCGCGTATCAACAACCAGGTCGACCAGGAGCGGCTCAGATGCCCCTCCCGGTGTAGACGGTGCCGTTCTTCATTTCCAGATCGGCGCTATCGGCTTTGATCTCGAGCTGCCGCGCGCTTTGAACCGACGTCTTCTGCTGAATCACGACATCGAGGTTGCGGTCGACCGTGAGACCGAGCTTCCCTTCGGTCTTGGCTTCCACTTCGGCGGTTCGAACCTGATACTTCGATTCGAGATAGAACGACAACGCTTTGATTTCGGCCTGCTCGGAGCGGACGTTCTCGCCGCACACGATTGACTGATCGAAGCGACCCGTCCACGACAGCAACACTTCGGTCTTGGCCTCCGGCGGAAGGTGGAAGCCGCGTTTGCCGTTCATCCCCGAATACAGCGTGCCCAGTCGAGCCTCAACGATGTCGGCACCGCCCTCGAACCCTCCGAGCTTCACTTTGATCCACGGACCGGTGCGGGTGGATTCTTCGACGACGCCGAGGCCCGTCCACGGCCGATGCGGATCCGCTGCGGCGGGCCCCGAAAAGACGGCGGCCGGCGGCGTGGCATGGACACTGCTCTCGAACACCAGACCGGCGTCGCGAGAGGTGTACATGCGATCCTCGATCTTCCACACGAGGCCACCCTCGGGATCGGTGAACCGAGGGAGATCCATCGAACGCCACGTCTTCCAACGTCCGGGATCGAACGCCCGTCGAGGACGCCATTCGATCGCCGAGGGATACTGCGCCACGGGAAACTGCGGGACCGCGGATTGGGTGGTGACCATGCCGAAGTCGAAGCGCTGGTCTCCGTCGCGCTCCGGACCGGCCTCGAACTTGATCGTGCGATCCGATACGGCGCGCCACTCGTCGTAGGCACGACGCGTGCCCGGGGTGATGATCCATCGCCCCTGCGTCCCTTGCGCTTCGTCCACGCTGCCGACGAGCACCAAGGGCAGCCAGGTTGGTGAGCCGGTCGCGACGAGCCCGCACTGATCGAAGAGCCTGAACACGAACTGCCAGTCGGACACGCCGTCCTGCACGATCGAGGTGTGCTCGGCGTCGGGAAGCTTCACCCGCTCGAGCGCCGAGCGGAGCGCGTTGACTGGCTGCGCGACGTGCGAGAAGCGGTCGAACAGCTCACGCAGGTTCTTCACCCGGTGCACGCGGCGCCGCGGCACGAACGGATTTGGCGTCGCCACGGTCGTCGCCTCGCCGTCGATCTCGAGGTATTCCATCGCGCCAACACGTGTCCGCCGGACGGCGACGATGGTGGCGTCGGGTCCGAGCTTGGTGGCACCGTTGCCGGTCCACCGTGGACTGATCGCGCACGGCCCCTCGAGCAGTGCTTTTCGCAGACGACCGGGTTCGTTGTGGCCGACGCTCTCGGGCGGAGCGGCCACCACATAGCGCCACCTGACCGGCTCGCCGAGCGTCCTCGTGAGGAAGACTTCGCTCGCCGGCAGCGTCAGCCCACCGCCGATCGTCACCTCGAGAGACATGGCCTATTTGATCTTGATGTGTCGCTGGAAGCCGGGCTTGAAGACAAAGGTGCCGACCTCCACGGTATTGGGATCGAGCTGCGTTTCGACGAATCGGTTCGAGCTGTCGTGCTCCAGCAGCTCCTCGCCGGAGAAATCGGCCATTCGTATGCGGGATATCTCCGGATTCATCTTCTGTGCGCTCAGTTCCGAGAGCTTGGGCAGCCGGATCTTCCGCATCTCGCCGTACGATTCGTCCGCGTAGACGCGCACGAGATTCGCCCGATTGACCTCGAGGTCGCCCTGGCTGAACGTGACCGTGAAGTCCGGCATCTTTCCGTTCGGCTGCCGCTGTGCCTCGTTCAGGTCCAATGCCTTTTGCAGGAAGGAATTCTCCTTGCCCCGGACAGTCGAGAAACGGACGACGCTGTCATCGTTCGCCGACACATACGTGCGATATCCGAGCAGCTGCTGCGAAAAGCCGCCCAATGAAAACTTGTAGTCGTCGTCGAGTGCGCTCGGCCGCAGCTCGGCGTCACTCGAGTTGTTCAACTTCACGGCGCCGGCGGTCTGATCGAGCACGTCCTTGTCGTAGCGGAATTCCATCAGGCGATACCGCTCGCGGCGGGTGACCCCCTCCTCGACGCCGCGCAGATCGATGTCGTTGAACGTGTAACTCCGTTCGGAGTCGGACAGCACCAGGGCGCCGCGAGCCGCCTTTCCCGCCGCTTTCGCGTCGACGGCGGCCTTGAATTGCGTGCCAGCTTCCATGCGGTCCCACACGTACACCACGAACAGGCCCTGCATCCCCATTTCGGGCGTGAAGCACGCCGAAATGCGATAGCCCTCGATGTTCTTGAATGTCGCCCCATCGAAACTTGCGGTCAGGAATCCCATGCCAGCTGTCTCCTTTACTGATGCACGTGGCTACGACAGTGCGGCTTTCTTGCGTGCTTCGTTGAACCAGCCGACGTCCTTGACGACGAGGTTCGCCGCCGGTCTCAACAGCGCGACGCTCGACAGCTCCGTCATGCCGGCCGTTTCATCCATGACTTCCTTCCCGTCGATGAGATGCGTGGGCGGCTTCGCCAGGTTCTGCTGCATCGCGAACCAGGTCGCCTCGCCAAGCAACGCGCGCTCGATCGCCTTCGAGTCCCGCCATTCGTGCTGCGCAAGCTCCTTCTCGGTCCAGTAGAAGGAGGGCCAGAAATCGCGTCCCCGCGTGCCCATGCCTGCTGCGCCCCGCGCCCGTGCCGTCGCCAGCACCATCAGCACGACGTACAGATAGAAGTCCACGGCGAACGCGTAGGAGTCCTGCTGCGTGCTGTCGCCCCAGATCGCCTGTTCGAGGCTCTGACGCATGGAGACGACGCTGCTGCCAATCACGCGGAAGCGTCCGCGGCTCCGGCCAATCACGTTCTCGTTGTTCACGCGTTGTTCCGGCTGGCACAGGAAATGGGCAGCGAATACGTATCCAGCCGGCAGATAGGTCTGGAACACGTCACCCTTGCGATTGAGGTATGGCGACGGCCCAACGACAATCACCGGCGCCGGAACCTTCACGGCTGATTCCTTCAGTTGAGCCCCCACCGATTCCCAGTTGTCGGACTGGTGCCCCGTGGACACGCACAGCGGCGGCAGGATGAGGGAGGCGTTCTGGTTGGTGAGCTGCCATGACGACAAGCCCTGCAGAAACGCGACCTTGTTCTGCTCGTCACCTTCGAACGCGGCGTCGGAGAGATAGACCAGGCCCGGCGGGATCGCTTCTTTCGAACGCCCATCCTCGAACGTCAGCTTGCCCGAGAGGAGCCGCTGCCGGCCATTGCCGGCAGTGAGGTTGTCCTGCGTCAGCCAGTTGACGAACTCGTACGCCGTGGCGTTCACGACGATCACCTCGGCGCGCGTGTCGGCCTTGACCGTGTCGAACAGGTACTTGATGCCGCGCAGTTCGGACACGAAGTTCACCGTGTTCTGAAGGTTCGTGTTCGCTTGTGCATCCAGCGTGGTTCTCAAGTTCGTGATGCCGTTGCCCTCGAGCACCGCGTCGTCGAAGTACTTCGTCAACGAGAGCATCTGGATGAACGCCTTCGCATCCGGGTTCTCCGCGTCGATGTGTTCGACCATGTCGATCAGCATGTGGTGCAGGTTGCTGCACATCTTGCCGATGCCGATCTCCTTCTGGAACAACAGCATCATGTTGACCAGCGTCATCCGGTCGACCTTGTTGCGGAACGTCTTCTTGTCCGGGTTGTCGACGTAGCGCTGATAAATGAGGTGCAGCACCTTCTCGAACACTGAGATGTCGTTCTTCGCGCGCTTGACGAACTCAGGATTTGCCAGCAGTTGTTTCGTCACTTTGATGGCGAGCGCCTCTGGCCTTTTCCGCTCCTCGGGCTTCGCCGCTTGCAGGATCTTGTCGGCTTCCTTACGCACAGCCTCGGTGATGGCGTTGTCGTCCTCATCGCCCTCTGGATCCGGGCTGGCCGGCGTGACTGCCGCAGCCATGCCGCCGCCGACCGGGCCCGCGGCGCTTCCGGCCGCCGCCACAGCGCCCGCTGAGCGCCCG
>Ga0075421_100006428_pt1 | contig 14343 bp, 11 predicted proteins | sample SoiMetdeltSBSDD5_FD_75292 | JGI IMG/M metagenome (GOLD analysis project Ga0075421, IMG submission 75292) | Bulk soil microbial communities from a Populus tree surrounding site in Tennessee, USA - Soil MetaG P. deltoides SBSDD5 | ecosystem: Environmental > Terrestrial > Soil > Tree plantation...
GATTGCTCTTGGCAGCGAGATCACAAACGTGGTTCCGACGCCCACCTGCGTCGTGACTTCGATCTTACCGCCGAGAATCTCGATATGCTTCCGGCACAGGGCCAATCCCAATCCTGAACCTCCGGCGCGTGTCGTGAAGAAAGGGTCAAAGATCTTCCCCATGACCGTCGGTTCGATACCCGGTCCAGTGTCTTGAAGCGAGACCACTCCCGAAGAGTCGCTATGCTCGAGTGTCACTTGCAACTTCCCGGAAGACTTCATGGCCTGAGCCGCATTCAGAATGATATTGATAAAGACTCTCTCGGCGATGGCCACGTCGGTCTCCACGTCGACCGACTGGCGATAATCTCTTACGATTTCGACTCCTTGTAGACGAGGATCATGCATAAGGGTGGACAGCGTACTCTCGAGGATGTCGGTGAGATGAACCGTTGTCTTGTGAGGAGACACTGGCTTGGCGTATTCGAGAAGGTCCTGCACTGCCGTGTTGAGGCGGTCCACACGCTCCAGGATTTCATCCATAATAGGGCGCTGAAGCTCACTATCCATCTTGTTCTCGCGCAACACCTCAATGGCGCCCCGAATTCCTGCTAGCGGATTGCGAATCTCATGGGCCACTCCTGCTGCCAACTGCCCAATTTCTGCCAGCTTCTCCGCCTTCAGCAACTGCTCCAGGATTTGCTCCTTTTCGGTATTTGCTTCGACAAGCTCTGCGGTCCTCTCCTGGACTCTCAGTTCCAGTTCATCGTGCGCCTTGCGCAAGGCCTCTGCCGCCCTCTGCCGCTCTGTCACATCGCGGATCGCACTGATAATCAGGAGCCCGTCTTCCGCCTGTAGCGGACTGAGACTGATTTCAACAGGGAACTCGCTGGCGTCTTTGCGGCGCGCCCAAAGTTGGTAGTTGGCCCCCATCGGTCGCGTCACCGGAGCCGCAAAATAGCGAGCGCGGTGCTCGATATGCCGCTGCCGAAAACGCTCTGGAAGCAATATCTCGACTAGTTGTCCCAAAAGCTCCTCGCGCCGATAGCCGAGCAACCGTTCCGCCTGATGATTGACCAGAACAATCTCGCCGTCGGTATTCACAATCACGACGCCGTCAGGAGCAGACTCCAGCAGCCCGCGAAACTTCACCTCCGCGGCTTCTGCCTTGGCGCGCGCCAGTTGCTCGTCGCGCAGCTGCGAGTGTCTTTTTTCGGCAGAGGGTTTGCGTGTGCTGATGACGTTATCCTCCCGCCTTGTCTTCAACTGGGCCAGGCGAAGAACAGCAACCACAAGCGAGCAACGGCTGCCCGCCTAAGACTCACTCCAGGTTATGCTTCCTCACTTTGTATCGCAGTGTGTCCCGGCTGATCTTGAGGAGTTTGGAGGCCTGGGTCTTGTTGCCGTTGGCGTAGTGAAGAGCCTGCTGAATCAGCTCTTTCTCGATGTCATCCAATGCGGCGCCTTCAGGCGGCAACCTCAGTTGATGATTCTCACTGGCTCGCGCCATAGGGCCGACGGCTGCCGGACCGGCAATCCGGATGGGGAGTTGATCGACATCAATCGTGTCTCGATCCACCAGGATCATGGCTCGCTCAATGGCGTTCTTCAATTCCCGAATGTTTCCGGGCCAGGGGTAGTCCTTCAACAACTTGAGTCCCTCGGGAGTAACGCCTTTAACCTTCTTGCGGAACTGGGTGTTGTAGTGCTGAATGAAGTGTTCGATCAAAAGCGGAATGTCTTCCTTGCGCTCGCGCAGCGGTGGAATATTGATCGGAACCACCGATAGACGATAGAACAGGTCTTCTCGAAACTTCCCTTCCCGGACCGCCTGCTCCAAGTTGCGGTTCGTAGAAGCCACCACCTGCACGTCGACGGAAATGTCCCGAACGCCACCCACCCGCCGAAACGTCTGGTCCTCAAGCACGCGCAAGAACTTCGACTGCATGTTGAGGTGCATCTCACTGATCTCGTCCAGAAACACTGTCCCGCCGTCGGCCATCTCGAAGACTCCCTTCTTCGTGGTCTTGGCATCGGTAAACGCACCCTTTTCGTAGCCGAACAGCTCCGTTTCGATCAGAGTTTCTGGAATCGCTGCGCAGTTGAGAGCAAAGAACGGATGGTCGCGGCGAGCGCTTTCATAGTGGAGAGCACGGCTTACCAAATCTTTGCCCGTGCCACTCTCTCCCTCCACCAGCAGTGTGGATGCACTGGTCTGAGCTAAGCGTCTAATCAAGTCCAAAACCTCCCGGATCGCTTTGGACTTGCCAACAATGTTGTCCAAAGCAAACTGCGTCCGGTTGGTTTTCGAAGTCTGGGCAACTTGAGTCTTCAGCCGGTTGGTCTCCAAAGCATTGCGGATGACGTTTTCCAGCTTTTCGAAATTAATCGGCTTCTCGATGAAGTCGTAAGCGCCCAGCTTCAGCGCTTGAACCGCGACGTCCACAACGCCAAAGGCGGTAATCATGATGACGGGTATTCCGGGGTGTGATTCTCGGATCTGCTTCAGAAAATCAACTCCGCTTCCATCAGGCAGTTTGATGTCGAGTGTAACAAGGTCTGGAATCTCCTGCTGGAGTTTGCCGCGAGCAGTCCGCAGGTCTTCGGCTTCAACGACCTGGTAGTTCCAGGATTCCAGTTTCTGCTTCAGCGACCAACGGATCAGCTTTTCGTCATCAACAATCAATATGCTTTCTCGCGGCATGGGGTCTCCCAAAAGTCTCAAACTGAACAATCTGCAGCGCTTTTGCGTGCCGTACGGACCATTTTATCCAACCGAGGCGAAGACGGTCAATTTTGAGTTGGTGCCACAACCGGGTCATGTCAGGATCCCGAGGGAAATGAAAGCAAACCGGAATTCACACGAATCGACGCGAATCGACAGATTTCGTTGAGTATTCGCCTGAATCATGGCTGTTTTCACTCACCTCAGTTTCTTTCAGTCCTTTTGACGGTTTCGAAGCTCAAGTTAATGCCGCCTTGACTGCTGCCGATTAATGTGTAGAATTTGCACCTGTTCGCAGATGCGGAGGCCTGCAGAAATGACAAGGCAACAGCTGAGTAACTTCAAGGCGGAGTTCTTTAAAGCGCTGGCACACCCCCTCCGAATATCCATCTTGGATGCTTTGCGGGAAGGCGAACTGACCGTGAATGAGATCAGCCAGAGGTTCTCGGTAGAGCCCCCGAATGCCTCCCAGCAGCTGGCCGTGTTGCGGAATAAGAACATTATTGTGGCGCGTAAAGAGGGGGCCAACGTTTACTATTCCGTCAGTGATCCCACTCTCTTCAAGCTGTTGGACGTGGCCCGGCAAATCTTTAACAACCATCTGATTGGGGTACGCGGCATGCTGGAAGCAATCAATTCGGAACGTCCTGCCAAGGCGGGGCGGCACTAGGCTGGGCGTCTCGTTCCGGATCTCGATGATCCGGATTTTTTTGACTTATCTATGTGCATATCTTTGCATGTTCGCATATTAGCTCACTGGAAATTGGGGAATTAGCATCTGCTTTAGAACCTGGGAATGCGCGAGTTCTACCGGCTGAAGGGAGTTCTGCATTACATGCGTAACCACGGACTGAGCTTGGAGGAAGCGCGCGCCAAAGTGTCTGGGTCGACTGAAGGGGTGCCCCGCTGAATGGGAGATACACATATCAATCTAAGTATTGAAGACTACGTTGACCAAGGTAACGCTCGCAACGAGACACCACAACCGGAGACATTGAGAGACCCCTCACGGGTTCGAGTCGTTCTGCCAAGGGGGAGTATTCACTTCAAAGTCAATCCGTTTGTCTTGTGCCGCCTTCTTTCCCAGCGCACCTTACAGTTAGCAACTCGTTACCCAGGAAAGCCCCTCTCGCAGGTGATCAAGATCACCATGACGGAATTCCGCGAGGGAAAACTGCAGTATCTAATTTCGCAATTCTCCCCTCAGCTGACAGCGCAACTAACTCGCAGCGAAAGGGGACCGACTCCTGGCGGAAGGAAGAAGGAGCTTCCCAGACCTTGATTTCGATGAATTCTCACCACTTTTAGGGCCAGTGAACATGAAAAACAGGATTTCAGCGCCTCCGAGCGTCAGCTATACGTTTACGGTCCGTCTGCGCTTTGAAAATCGTGTCGGGAAACTGGCAGGCATTCTTTCTGTCATTAGTCGCGCTGGAGGAGACATGGGCGCGGTGGACATCGTCCGCGTCGAGCCGAAGACGATGGTGCGCGACCTGACGATCCACGCGCGCGACGAGGAGCACGAAGGCAAGATTGTCCAGGTTATCCGCTCCTTGCCTGGCGTTGCGGTGACCAATGTCTCCGATCGAGTTTTTCTGCTGCATCTCGGGGGAAAGATTCAGATTCATAACAAGGTGAGTTTGAACACCCGCGACATCCTGTCGATGGCCTACACGCCAGGTGTGGCGCGTGTATGCAAGGCCATCGCCGAAGACAGAAGGAAAGTCAATCAACTTACCATCAAGATGAATTCTGTCGCCGTGGTGAGCGACGGCTCAGCCGTGCTCGGTCTGGGGAACATCGGACCAGAAGCCGCGCTTCCCGTCATGGAAGGCAAGGCGATGCTCTTTAAAGAGTTCGCCGACATTGATGCCTACCCCCTCTGCCTTCGGACACAGGATGTGGAAGAAATCGTAACCACGGTCAAACACGTGGCCACAGGTTTCGGTGGCATCAACCTGGAGGACATTAGTGCTCCGCGCTGCTTCGAGGTGGAGAGGAGGCTTCGGGAAGAACTCGATATTCCGGTCATGCACGATGATCAGCACGGGACGGCCGTGGTGGTGCTGGCGGGTCTGCGGAACGCTCTAAAGCTGGTCAAGAAGCAGCTCAACCGCATCAAGATTGTCATCGTGGGATCTGGCGCTGCGGGAACAGCCACTGCGCGGATTCTTTACTCGGCCGGGGCCAGAAATATGGTGGTTTGCCATCGGAAGGGGATCCTCGAGCCTGGCCAGTTTCAGGTTCCAGGAGAGATGCAAAAGTGGCTTTTGCAGAAGACGAATCCCCAGCATCTGCGCGGGGACCTTTCCAGAGCCATCGAAAAAGCTGATGTCTTCATAGGCGTCTCCGGCCCAGGGGTGTTGACCCGGCGTTTGATCCAAAAGATGGCCAAGAATCCAATCGTGTTTGCATTAGCCAATCCTGAGCCCGAGATCTCCCCGCAGGAAGCGCTGGGATGTTGCCGAATCCTGGCTACCGGCCGCAGTGATTTCCCCAACCAGATTAACAATGCTCTGGCATTTCCGGGCATCTTTCGGGGCGCGCTGGATGCGCGGTCCTCTCAAATCAATGAAGCCATGAAACTGGCCGCGGCCAAGGCTATTGCCGATGGTATTAGTGCCGCCGAACTCAATGAGGAATACATCGTTCCCAGTGTCTTTAACAGGCGAGTTGCGCGTCAGGTAGCTCGGGCTGTAGCCGCGGCGGCTTACCGTTCCGGGATAGCGCGAAGGCGATCAAGTTAAAAGGAGACCTCAAAGCTGATGGGACTGGAGCAATTCGCGGTTCACCTGCTTCCAATCTCCTTGTGGGCATACGCTGTCAGCGCCATGGCCTCCTTTGCTTTGACTCGCTTTCCCAGGATGGCCAGCCTGGCGGGCTTTTCCGGGGCGTGGATCGGAGCGCTGGCCGGCTGTTGGGCATCCTTCACTTTCCTCAGTCGGGGGACTTCGCCGGCCTTCACACTCTTGCCAGCTGCGACGCCGCTGGTCCGCTTTTCAATTCAGCTCGATCCCTTGGCGGCGTTCTTCACACTGGTGGTTTCGCTGCTGGGGCTGGCCATATCCATCTATTCTTACGGTTACGTTACCCAGTACTACGGTGTTAAGAATGTGGGGAGTCTGGTGGGCTTCTTCAACCTTCTGCTGCTCGCCACGACGCTTATCTTCTGTGCTGATAATGCGGTCTTCCTTCTCATTGCCTGGGAGTTGATGGCCCTCTTTGCTTTTGTGCTGGTAGTCTTTGAACATGAACACCCGGAAGCACGGCGAGCCGGGATGCTGTATTTCGTCATGTCGCACATTGGGGTTGGCTGTTTGATCCTAGGCTTTCTGCTGCTCTTTCAGGTCAACGGCAGTTTCCGCTTTGAAGATCTTCACAACATCGGAGCCCAGCTTTCGCTCTCGCGACGCACGGCGGCCTTCTTTCTCTTCTTCGTCGGATTCGGCATCAAGGCTGGAGTCATCCCGTTGCATATCTGGCTGCCAGCGGCGCATCCGGTGGCACCCACCAATGTGTCCGCTTTGATGTCTGGCGTGCTCATCAAAACCGGCATCTATGGGATGGTTCGGGTTTTCTTTGACTTCTTGACTCCACCGCCCGTTTCCTTGGGTCTTCTGATTCTCGCTGCCGGATCGATGTGCGCTCTGCTGGGTGTTCTTTATGCCCTGGTGGAGCACGATCTCAAGCGTTTGCTGGCGTTTCACAGTATCGAGAATATTGGGATCATCCTGATGGGCTTGGGCGCCTCGTTAATGTTCATCTCGTTCCACCAACCGGCCCTCGCCGCGCTGGCGCTGGTGGCGGGTCTCTACCACACATTGAATCATGCCTGCTTCAAAGGCCTGCTGTTCCTGGGCGCCGGGGCAGTGCTCCACGCCACTGGGACTCGAAATATGGAAGCGCTGGGCGGGTTGATTCGCCGTCTTCCCTGGACAGCGTTTTTCTTCCTTTTGGGCGCTGTGGCTATCTCGGGTCTTCCTCCCCTAAACGGCTTCGTCAGCGAGTGGTTGACCTACCAGGCGCTTCTGCAGGGCTTTGGCGCCACGCAGGTGGCCGTCCGGCTGATCTTCCCGATTGGCGGTGCCCTGTTGGCTCTGACAGGTGCTTTGGCCGCGGCCTGTTTCGTCAAGGCAGTGGGGATCACTTTTCTTTCTTTGCCACGAAGCCCGCATGCAGAAAGAGCGCACGAGGCGCCGCGCTCGATGCTTTTCGGTATGGCGACTCTCGGACTGGCTTGCGTGGCACTCGGCCTGTTTCCTATGGCGTTCCTTCCTTTTTTGGATCCTGTTACACAGGAGTTACTGCAGCAAGAGATTAGCCCGCAGCTGATCGCTGGGAATGGCTGGATGCTGACATCTCTATCAGTCGAGCGGGGGGCGATTTCGACACCAGGGATGGCGGCGCTGTTTCTTGCGCTGCTGCCGTTGCCTCTGGCTTTGTGGCTGGTCTTCGCGCGGCGCGGCCGGCATCGCGTGGATGAAACCTGGGACTGCGGGCTCGACCGTCTGACGTCGCAGATGGAGTACACGGCGACGGCTTATTCCAAGCCCCTGCGCATGATTTTTCAGGCGATTTACCGGCCGCGACGTCGAATTCAGGCCGACTTCGCCGTGTCGCGCTACTTCACCAAGTCGATTCACTTCGAGAGCCATATTGAGCCGACATTTGAGCAGTTGATTTATCGTCCGGTCAATCGCGCCATCCTTCGGTTTTCCAGGAGCGTACGCCGGGTTCAAACCGGCAGCCTCTCGGCCTACTTGTTTTACATATTTGTGACGCTTCTCATCTTGTTGCTGTGGGAGAGAACGCGATGACACTTTTTCAAGTCCTGCTACAAATGGTGCTGGCCCTGGTGCTAGCGCCCCTCATCAACGGGCTTATCCGCAAAGGCAAGGCGCTGCTTCAAAACCGCCGCGGCCCTGGCTTGCTGCAGCCGTACTATGATCTGCTCAAGCTGTGGCGGAAAGGAACGGTCGTATCCCGCCACGCCTCCTGGATTTTCCGGGTCACGCCGTACATTTCCTTTTTGACTGCCCTGATGGTCAGCCTGATGATTCCCATGATTACCACTGCTGTTCCGCTGAGTTTTTTTGGCGGCGTTATTGCAGTGATCTACCTGCTCGCTTTGGGCCGTTTCTTTGTGGCGCTGGCGGCGCTGGACACGGCCAGCGCTTTCGGTGGCATGGGCAGCAGCAGGGAAATGACAGTGGCGGCGATTGCCGAGCCGGCCATGATGCTATCCATCTTCAGCGTGGCGATTACGGCCGGGTCGACTAACTTGAGCCAGGTGGTGAAGTCGACGCTGCAGCATCAAGAACAGTTCCTGAACCCCGGACACATCCTGGCATTCGCGGCCATGTTCATCGTTCTGATTGCCGAGACCGGACGCATTCCGGTGGACAATCCGGCTACCCATTTGGAACTGACGATGATCCATGAGGCTATGCTCCTGGAATATTCAGGGCATTACCTGGCACTGATCGAGTGGGCAGTGGCCCTCAAGCAGCTGGTGCTCATGACCCTGCTGGTCAATATCTTCTTTCCGGTTGGCGTCGGCAGCGGCTTCACGGCAGCGTCTCTAGCCACAGGCTTGATTGCATTCCTGGCTAAGCTGCTCCTGCTGGCCTTGGCTGTGGTTCTAGTGGAGACCTCCAACGCCAAGTTGCGTCTGTTTCGCGTGCCCGAGCTGCTGAGCGTCGCGTTCATCTTGGCGCTGCTGGCCTTGGCGTCTCCCTTTATCTTCTGAGAAAGGCGTTCCGTATGTCCTATGACTCCGTGGAACTCGGACACCGGCTGATCACATTGATGGCCGCTGCCATGCTGGTGGTGCAGATGCTGCTGGTGGGCCAGAGGCTCTTGCCCACGGTCATTGCGCTGTTCAGCCTGCAGTCGTTCTTCCTGGCCTGTCTAGCCGCGGCTGTGGCCTATGTCAACCAGGCCCATCACGTTTACATTGCAGCCGGGCTGACCCTGCTGTTGAAGGTCATCGTGATGCCGCTGCTGTTGCGCCGAATCATCCGCCAGACTGACACGCAAGAGGAAGTGGAAGGCTACCTGAACACGCCGGCGTCCATCTTGATCTGCGGCGGTTTGACGCTGCTGGGCTACCTGGTGGCCCACCCGTTCAGTCAGTCTCAAGGGCACAGTCACGGTTCGCTGGCGGTGGCCACTGCCCTGTTCCTCATTGGGTTCTTTCTGATGATGAACCGGCGGAAGGCCATCTCACAGGTCGTGGCGCTGCTCACGGCTGAAAATGGGCTCTTCCTGGCTGCAATCGCGTTGACCTATGGAATGCCGCTGATTGTGGAAGTCGGAATCCTCTTCGATCTGTTGGTGGGTGTGATGATCCTGGGCATTCTGACCTATCGGATCGCGGAAACCTTCGAGTCGATGGACACCAGCAAACTACGACGATTGCGAGGTTGATCCGAATGAGTCTTGTTTTGCTCCTGTTGGCGCCACTGGTGGAGGCTGCTGCTTGCGGGTTGTTGCGCTCGCGCCGGTGGATGGAACGGGTCAGCCTCATTTCGGCGGCCATTAACCTCGCCCTGGCTGTGAGACTCGTCCAAAACGTGGCACGGTTCCAATCAGTCAGCGCGTTTGACGGATTTCTGTATGCGGACGCGCTCAGCGCTCTGGTGGTTCTGCTCACGGCTTTCGTGTCTTTCGTCTGTGCCATCTACGCAGTGGGTTATTTCCGGACGGATTTGGAAAGGGGAAGCATTACCCTGAGAAGACTCAAGGAGTACTACATCCTGACTCCGCTTTTCGTCTTCGCCCTGTTTCTGGTCGCCTTGGCTAACAACCTGGGAATTATGTGGGTGGCCATCGAAGGCAGCACGCTGGCCTCAGTGCTTTTGATTGCCTTCTACAACCAGAAGACCTCGCTGGAAGCGGCCTGGAAGTACATCATCATCGGCAGCATGGGGATCTCGATGGCGCTGTTTGGGACGTTGCTGACCTATTACGCCGCCAGCCACGTCGTCGGGACGGAATCAATCGAAGGGCTGAACTGGACTCGGCTTATGCTGGCCGCATCGTCGCTCAATCCCAAGGCCTTGCGCCTGGCTTTCCTCTTCATTCTCATGGGGTATGGAACCAAAGCCGGTATTGCTCCGATGCATACCTGGAAACCAGACTCCTACAGCGAAGCGCCTGCTCCCTCGGCGGCGATTCTGGCTGCGGCGGTGCTCAACTGCGCGCTTTACGGGATCCTGCGTTTTCACATCCTTGCCTCGAGGTGTCTCGGTCCGGAGTTTTCCAGCGGCCTGCTGCTTTGGTTTGGACTAGGTTCCTTGCTGATTGCGACGCCGTTCATCCTGGTGCAGACCAACTTCCGCCGCCTCCTGGCTTACTCCAGTATTGATCATACCGGGATCATGCTGGTTGGCTTCGGGGTTGGCGGAAGCCTGGGTCCGTTTGGCGCGCTGCTGCACATGTTTTATCACGCCATCACCAAGCCGCTGCTCTTCTTCTGCGCGGGGAATGTCCAGCAGCAGTTTGGGACTGCCACGTTCCGCAAGGTAGGTGGCGTGATCCATCTGATGCCGGTGACAGCAGTATTGTTTTTGGCCGGGACCCTGGCGGTGACCGGGACTCCGCCCGCCGGCCTGTTCCAGAGCGAGTTGACGGTGCTCAGTGCTTCGGTCCAGGGCCGCAGCCTCTGGATAGCCAGCATTTTTGTCGGATGCGTGGTCACAATCTTTGCCGGATTTCTCTACCACGTGGGGCACCTGGCGCTGGGAGCCCCTCGGATTGGAATGAATCGGACCGCCGAGTCCTGGTGGCGGCTTCTACCGATGCTTCTGATTGCTGCGTTGACGCTGCTCTTCGGTTTCTGGCTACCGTCACCCTTATTGCGCTTGATCCAACAGGCGGGCCAGATCGTTGGAGGTGCGCGGTGATCGCCGGCAACAGTGGCTAAGCCGTCAGAGAAAACAAGCGAACCGCGAAGACGCGAAGACTGCCAGGAAATCGCGAAAAAAGAATCTCTGATAAGAGATAAGAAGAAACCGGCCTGAAAGGATTGGATCAGGCAATGGGTTTGAGCTTCCGTCGGCTGAGTCAAAGATATTTTCTTAAGTCCCCCTTGGCGGTCTTCGCGTCTTTGCGGTTTGCTTTTTCGCCATCATGGGGACCCTAATTACCAGGCCTGAGGCGTATAAATGAGGATCGAGAGGCTCTCATGAGCGATCCAGCAGGGTTGAATTCCATTGTCGCCGACCTGCAGATGGCGTTTGGCGGCAAGATCCAGCGGCTTTATAGTAGCCGTCCCAACGAGGTCTATCTGGAAACCGGGCGAGACTCAATTGCTGCCATCGCGGCCTACCTCTACAAACTTCGCAAGATACGGTTGGCCATGGTGTTTGGCATCGATCGGCGCAAAGAGGAGGAAGTCTTCTATCTCCAGTACACGTTTGCTTGCGACCGGGCTGGCGGCTTCATTCTCGTTCGAACGCCGGTTCCCGCTACCGATCCTGAATTCCCGTCGCTGACACCTGTGATTCCTGCAGTCAACTGGCAGGAGCGGGAAATCCAGGACTGGTTTGGGCTGACGGCCGTGGGCCACCCCAATCCGCGCCGTGTGGCGCTCCACGACGATTTCCCGGACAGGGTCCATCCACTGCGCAAGGACTTCGACCTGTTCTCCAGGCCCCTGCCATTGCCAGGTCCCCGTCACCTGTTCCGTCCAGTGGAGGGCGAAGGCGTATTTCAGGTGCCCGTGGGCCCGATCCATGCTGGCATCATTGAGCCGGGTCATTTTCGGTTCAGTGTCGCCGGCGAGCCGGTGTTGTATTTGCAAATCCGGTTGTTTTACACCCACAAGGCCACCGAGAGACTCTTCGAGCACAAGCCGCTCGCGCACGCGGTCTTCCTTGCCGAAAGCATTTCAGGAGATTCCAGCTTCAGTCACTCCACCGCTTTCTGCCAGGCGATCGAGAGCTTGGCGCGCGTCGAAGTGCCGCGCCGGGCCCGGTTGATGCGAACCGTGCTGCTCGAACTGGAAAGGCTGTACAACCACATTGCCGACGTGGGTGCCATTGCCACGGATGTGGGCTTCATGGTGGCTAACGCGCACGCCATGCGCCTGAAGGAACAACTGTTGCGCTTAAACGCCGAATTGACCGGCAACCGCCTGCAGCGAAGCATGAATGTGTATGGCGGCTTGCGGCGCGACTGGGATCCCCGGCAGATTCAGAGGGCTGCCGGCGTGCTACGCTTCCTCAAAGGGGAGTTTGAATCGCTAGTGGATTTGATTCTTTCGTCTGCCTCCACTCGTGACCGGCTGGAGACAACCGGCATTCTCGCGCACAAAACCGCCGTGGACCTGGGCGTCGTGGGGGTAGCCGCCCGCGCGTCCGGGGTGGACCTCGACGTTCGCCGGGACTTTCCCTACGCCGCGTACGAAGAAATTCCTCCTAAGGTCATTCTCCATTCCAGGGGAGATGTTTTTGACCGGATGCGGGTGCGTATGGGTGAGGCCCTGGATTCAATTCGCATCGCGCTGGAAGCATTGGCCCTGCTGACTCCCGGGCCCGTGAGTACTGCATTACCACCCATCCAACCGGAAAGCTGCGCTCTCGGTTTCGTGGAAGGCTGGCGCGGGGAAATCCTTCACTGGGTGCTCACCGGGAAAAACGGCAGTTTGGCCCGCTGCAAGATCAAAGATCCTTCATTAAACAATTGGCCCGCTCTGCCCGAAGCCGTCCAGGGCAATATCATTCCGGATTTTCCGGTCATCAACAAAAGCTTCAATCTCTCTTACTCAGGAACAGACCGATGAGTGAACAGGCTGTGGGGCCAGGCGCCGCACCGAATCCCCAGGGTTGCGGACGCCGACAAGGAGCTGCCAACCTTATGTTCAAGATTCTAAACCGAGCGTTTCTGACAGGCGTTGTCACGACCGACTACCCAGCCCGCCCCATGGAGCCTCTCCCCAACCTGCGAGGTAGACCGGTGATCGATTTCGAGAAAGCCGCAGATTGTCTGTCTGCCGCCCTCGTTTGTCCCACAGGCGCACTCACCGTCGAGGACAAACTGGACAACCGGAAGGTGACGCTCGATTACGGGCGTTGCATCTTCTGCGGCCTCTGTGCCGAGGCCTCCGCCGACGGCACGATCCGCACCACGGGAGAAATCGAGCTGGCTGCCCAACATCGCTCTCACCTGGTGTCCTCGGCTTACTACCGTCTGGATGCCGGCGGGAAGCAGCAGTTCCTCCAGATAGCGCTGGCAGACCGGCAGACCTCTGAGGCGGAAGATGTGGTCAAAGAGCGGTTGCGAGAGAGAATCCGCCGCGTGCTGGGCCGCTCGCTGCAGATTCGCGAAGTGGATGCAGGCTCTTGCAATGGTTGCGAAGTCGAAATCACCGGTCTCAACAGCCCTATCTATGACGTCGAACGATTGGGAGTCCGATTTGTGGCTTCTCCGCGCCATGCGGATATGCTGCTGGTAACGGGACCAGTCACCCGCAATATGGAGGTCCCGCTCAAGAAGGTCTACAACGCTACACCAGAACCACGCCTGGTGGTGGCCGTGGGGGCCTGTGGCTGCAGTGGAGGAATCTTCGGCTGCAACTATGCCTCACTGGGTGGTGTGGATCAGGTCATCCCGGTCGATGTGTACATTCCAGGCTGTCCCCCACCGCCGCAGGCCTTACTGTACGGAATTCTGGTAGCTATGGGCCGGTTGCAGGAGAAGCTCAGAACTGAGACTGGTTGAAGATGCCAGGGTCGCGAGGGGCGGCAAGCACAGCTGTTTTCTAGTGAATGAAAGGAAGGAAACAAAAGAATGGCACGAATGACCAAGAGGGCCTTAAATTGTATGTTCGATAAACAAGCCAGTCCAGCACTCACATCGAACGTTTTGGTTACACGGGCGGCGACCAAACGTAACAATGACAGTCAACCCGATCGCATGCCGATTCGGGCCGGCCATTGTTCGGGATGCAATATGAGAATTCCTTCCGGACACCTCCAGCGAGCCTTGGTAGGCAAGACCATTCAATGTGAGCACTGCTTCCGTTCACTCTACGTTGAGGCCGACTAGAGCAACTTCATAAGACCGGAACGCCGAAGTTGGCGAAGTTGAGTCGGCTCCATGCTCGTGGCTGACTCCCCGACCAACCACCCTAACGCGATCTCCGGTCGCTCACGATCTAGGGTCTCGACTTGCCAGCTGATGGTGATGCATTCGTTTTTCACGCTGGTAATACAGAATGGGCACCGTCATGCGCGACAACAGCAGCGAAGCCACTTCGCTGGCCATGAGCGAAATAGCCAGGCCTTGAAAAATCGGATCGAACAGGATGACTTCCGGTGCCGACAATCACCGCCGAGTCCGCCGCCAGCCAAACCGACACCCGCTAAAGTGACGGTCGCCCATGGTGCCATTTCCATTGCCTCCTATCTGCCTAATGCGTGATCGTGTTGCTCGTCTGGACTAAATCCTTCTGGACTCTCGGGAGGAGTTTTCGGTGCCGTAGTCTGGCTGGGTGAATTTCCGCAGAGATTGGTGAATCCACCCACCTCAGTTCCAAGCTTCCTGAAAAGAAAGTGATCAAGATGATGCCCGTCCTTGTTGCAGAACAAGCTACATGCGAAGGAGTCTCATCAACTCTCTGGCTCTTGGATTGC
>Ga0075421_100006430_pt1 | contig 14343 bp, 14 predicted proteins | sample SoiMetdeltSBSDD5_FD_75292 | JGI IMG/M metagenome (GOLD analysis project Ga0075421, IMG submission 75292) | Bulk soil microbial communities from a Populus tree surrounding site in Tennessee, USA - Soil MetaG P. deltoides SBSDD5 | ecosystem: Environmental > Terrestrial > Soil > Tree plantation...
GGCCCGAAGTCGGCGATGAACGCCTCCGCCGGTGGCCAGCCCCCGGCGCAGGCGCGGCACTCGGCGGTGCTCACCGCGTCGCGAGGAACCTGCCGAGGCGCCGCAAGCCTTCGCCGATGCGCTCGATCGACGACGCGTAGGAGAACCGCAGATAGCCCTCGGCGTTACTCCCGAACGCCGCGCCCGGGGTGACGGCGACGTGCGCCCGCTCGAGGATCTCGTACGCGAACGCGACGGAGTCGTGGGTGAAGCGGCGCGCGTTGGCAAGCACGTAGAACGCGCCCTCGGGCTCGAAGCCTACGCCCAGGCCGACCGCGCGCAGACCATCCACCATCGCGCGGCGCCGCTCGGCGAAGATGCGACGAAAGCGCGCGGTCTCGTCGGCCGCCTCCCGGAGCGCCGCCACGCCCGCCCATTGCACGAACTCGTTCGTGGAGATGAAGAAGTTGCCGTACACCGTCTGCAGCGCGCGCACGTGCGCACGCGGCACGATGACCCAACCGAGCCGCCAGCCGGTCATCGCGAAGGCCTTCGAGAATCCGTTCAGCACGAACGCCTCGTCGGTGAATTCGAGGATCGTGTGATCACGGCCGCCCTCGGTCAGCCCGTGGTAGATCTCGTCCGAGACGACGGGAACGGCCTGCTCGCCGGCCACGCCGGCGAGGGCGGCCAGGCGGTCGGGCGGCAGGACGCTGCCGGTCGGATTCGCCGGTGAGTTGACGATGATCGCTTTGGTCCGGCCGCTCAGCCGCTCGCGAATCGCCTCCGGGCGGTACTGGAAGCGCTCGGCCTCCGTGGTGTCGACCTCCACCGGAACGCCGTCGGCGTAGCGGATGAAGTTCGGGTAGCAGGCGTAGTAAGGGTTCGACAACACCACCTCGTCGCCAGGATCGAGCAGATGCCCGAACAGCAGCAGCATCGCCGGCGACGTTCCCGGCGTCACGAGGACCTGCTCCGGGGACACCGTCACGCCGTACGCGCGGGCGTAGTGCTCGGCGATCGCCTCGCGCAGCTCGATGATGCCGAGGCTGTGGGTGTAGCGCGCACGCCCATCCTTCAGCGCCTTTTCCAGGGCGTCGCGCACGACGGGCGGCGCATCGAAGTCCGGCTCGCCATACTCGAGATGCACGACGTCGACGCCGGCGCGCTCGAGCGTGCCGGCGCGCTCGGCGACCTCGACCGCGAGGAAGGGCTCGATCTCCCGGACCCGCTTCGCGAAGTTTTGCATCAGCCACGCTCTTCGCGCGCCACGCGGCGTCGCGCGCCTAGGATCTGCCAGAGCATGCGGGGACCGTCCCTCAGCACGCCGACCTTGCTGGCCGGCTGGTCCTCCCAGTTCACGGCCACCTCGACCACGCGCCAGCCACGGGCACGGGCGCGGAGCAGCAGCTCGACGTCGAAGCCGAACCCCGCGACGGCGAGGCGGGGAAACAGATCCGCGGCGGCCGCGGCCGTGAAAGCCTTGAAACCACACTGCGAATCGTGGATCCCCGCGAGGCCGAGCCACTCGGCGAGCGCGTTGAAGACGCGCCCTGCCGCGACGCGATGCGGTCGCGCGCGCACGACGACGCCGGTGGCGCTCATCGCCCGCGAGCCGATGGCAACGTCCGCTCCGGCCGACAGCGCCGCCTCCAGCCGCTTGACCTCGGCGATGGGCGTCGCGCCGTCGGCATCGGTAAAGAGGCGGCAGGCCCCGCGGGCGGCGAGCATCCCGGCGCGCACGGCCGCACCCTTGCCGGCATTGGCCGGCTGGCTCAGTAAACGAACCTCGGGACGCCGCGCCGCCATCGCCCGCGCCACGTCGGCGGTGCCGTCCGTCGAGCCATCGTCGACGACGATCACTTCCCACGGCTCGCCTCGGCTCACGAGATACGAGACGATCTCCTCGAGATAGCGCGGCAATCGCATCGCCTCGTTGAAGGCGGGGACGACCACCGACCAGCGCGGCTCGGTCACGGTCACCGGGTCACGACGGAATCACCGAGAGGTCGACCTGACGTCGGCGGCGAGCGACGCCGGTGGCGTGGGCGGCGCGTGCGACGCCGGCGGCGACCGCGGGCGCGACGGCCTTGTTGAATACGCTCGGAATGATGTACTCCTCGCTCAGCTCCGAACGCCCGACGCACGCGGCGATCGCCCGGGCGGCGGCGAGCTTCATCTCGTCGTTCACCGTGCGCGCGCGCGAGTCGAGCAGCCCGCGGAAGAATCCCGGAAAGCACAGCACGTTGTTGATCTGGTTGGGGTAGTCCGAGCGGCCGGTGGCCATGACGCGCACCTGGTGTCCGGCCTCCTCGGGCTGGATCTCGGGAACCGGGTTGGCCATCGCGAAGACGATCGGGTCACGGGCCATCCGCTTGAGATCCCGCACGCTCAGGATGCGAGGGACCGAAAGGCCGATGAAGACATCGGCGCGCTCCAGCGCGTCGCCGAGCCGGCCTTTGATCTGCCGAGGGTTGGTGGCGCCGGCCACCCAGCGCTTCATGAAGTCCATCCCCTGAGGCCGCCCTTTGTAGATGGTGCCGAACTCGTCGACACCGACGATGTCGCGCACGCCGCTCGTCAAAAGGATCTTGATGGTCGCCGTGCCGGCCGCGCCCACGCCGGTGACCACGACGCGAACCTTCCTGAGATCTTTCTTCACGATCCGGAGCGCGTTCAGGAGGGCCGCGAGGACCACGACGGCCGTGCCGTGCTGGTCGTCGTGGAACACGGGGATGTCGAGCTCCTTGCGCAGGCGCTCCTCGATCTCGAAGCAGCGCGGGGCGGCGATGTCCTCCAGATTGATGCCGCCGAAGCCCGGCGCCAGGTACTTCACGGTCTCGACGATTTTGTCCGCCTCTTTGGTCGCCAGACAGATCGGAAACGCGTCGACGTTCGCGAACTCCTTGAAGAGCATCGCCTTGCCTTCCATCACGGGCAAGGCGCCCTCAGGGCCGATGTCCCCGAGACCGAGCACCGCCGTGCCGTCGGTGACGACGGCCACGGTGTTTTGCTTGATCGTCAGCGAGAAGGCGCGCTGGCGGTCTTCCTTGATGGCCAGGCACACGCGCGCGACGCCCGGCGTGTACGCCATGGAGAGGTCATCTCGCGTGCGAACGGGCACCTTGCTCTGGATCTCGATCTTGCCGCCCAGGTGCATGAGGAAGGTGCGGTCCGAGATGTTGATGACCTGCGCGCCGGCCAGCTGCTTGAGACGGTTGACGATCTGCGTGCCGTGGACGCTGTCCCGCGCGTTGATCGTGATATCGCGTATGATCCGCTCGCGGCCGGACTCCACGAGGTCGACCGCACCGATGTCACCGCCGGCGTCGCCGATGGCCATGGCGACGCGGCCCAGCATGCCGGGCCGATTCCGTATCGCCAGGCGGACGGTGAGGCTGTAGCTCGCGCTCGGCGCCACCGTGGACATTCTTCGCTTCTACCCTCGCCCGCCGAGACAAGTCAACTTGACGGGGTCGGTCGTCCGTGCCGGGAACCCGGCGGCAGGGATGCAGCGTTGAGTCTTAGCGCGCAACAGATGCACGTTGCGACAGGCAGGTTGTAGAACTCGCTCACGCGGCGGGCCGGGTTGTCGCCCGGGCGGGAGGCAGATGCGGCTGCGTTCCAGGGGTGCGGCTCGCGATCCAGCCAAGCCAAAAAAGGATAGCAGAGCAATCAAGACCTGAATACGTGAACGGAAATTCCCATCGTAGCGAGCGCGGCGAACCGCCGTCCCGCGACGAGGCGTAGGACTTACAACCGGTTAGGAAAAATTGGGAACTGTTGGCTTGTTTCTTGAAGCCAAACCCGTGGCTTAGAAACGTTCTTGGGCCCCCGAGCATCATAGAAGTAAACAAAGCGACCCGGTGACATCATGACATTTCGCGATCAGGCGCATCAGAATCATAACGAGGCTGAGCACCTCGTCCCGGCGGCCGCACTGGCCACGGAAGAGGAAACTACGCCTGCGGCGATCCACGAGGACGACGCCGACGAGATTCAGCCCGTCCCCGAGGAAGCTCTCACGCCACTGCCGGCGAAGGGCGAGGATCCTGTCCGCCTGTACCTCAAGGAGATCGGCAAGGTCCCGCTTCTAACGGCGCAGCAGGAAGTTCAGATCGGCCGGCGCATCGAAGTCGGCCAGATCGCGCTTCGCCGTGGGCTCGCCGGGATTCCCGTGGCGGTGCGCGCGCTGCTCGACGTTGGCGACCGACTCCGGCACAACGACATCGCCGCGGACGACGTCATCGTGCTGCCCGAGGGCGGCGAGCTCGAGGCCAAGGAGATTCGGCCCGTGCTGCTCGCGTTCGGCCGCATGCGCCGTCTCGAGCGGAAGATCGCGCGTCTGGAGGAGTCGCTGGACGACAAGCGCCGCTCGGCGTCGGGCCGTGCGAATGTCCAGAAGCAGATCGCGACGTATCGCGGCGGCATCCAGAAGACGGTCGCGGACATGCCGCTCAAGCCCGCGCTGATCGACGAGCTGGTGGGCAAGGTCCGACGGCTGTGCCAGCGGATCGACGAGCTCGCCCAGGAGTCGCGGCGCAACCGCTCGGCGGCCGTGGTTCGCGAGCTGAAGCGCCTCGAGGCCGAGGCCGGGCTGCCGCGAAAGCCGCTGCAGACGCTCCTCGCCGAGATCGAGGGCAGCGACCGCACCGTACGCCAGGCCAAGCGCGAGCTGATGGAGGCGAATCTTCGGCTGGTCGTCTCGGTCGCGAAGCGCTATCTGGGCAGCGACCTGTCGCTCCTCGACCTGGTCCAGGAGGGGAACATCGGCCTGATGAAGGCGGTGGACCGGTTCCAGTACCGGCGCGGCTTCAAGTTCTCGACATACGCGACGTGGTGGATCCGGCAGGCGATCACCCGGGCGATCGCGGACCATTCGCGGACCATTCGGATCCCGGTCCACATGGTCGAGACGCTCAACCGCATCTCGCGCGTGAATCGAAACATGGTGAACGAGATGGGCCGTGAGCCGACGCCGGAGGAGCTGGCGCAGCGCACCGGCGTGCCCGCGAAGAAGGTACGGCTGATCCTCGAGTCGTCGCGCAAGCCGCTCTCGCTCGAGACGCCGATCGGCGAGGACAGCGAGCTCGGAGACTTCCTCGAGGACAAGTCGGCCGGATCGCCCAACGACACGCTCCTGGGCCAGGATCTGACGACCCAGGTGGAACGCGCGCTCGCCACGCTGTCGCCGAAGGAGAAGGAGATCCTTCGCCTTCGCTTCGGTATCGGCGAAGAGGGCGAGCATACGCTCGAAGAGGTGGGCAAGCGGTTCGCGGTCACCCGCGAGCGCATTCGGCAGATCGAGGCCAAGGCGCTGCGCAAGCTGCGGCATCCGCTGCGCGGCCGGAACCTCAAGGCTTTCGTCGAGAACTGACTGACTGGGGGCCCGAAATGGCCCCCAGACCCCAACGCTCTGCGGGCCCCGGCCAAGCCGGGGCCCGTGTCGTTTTAGCGGCCTCGTCAGCGACCGAGCGTCGCGACCACCGCCTGCCACAGCGCGCGGATCTCGGTCGCACTGCCTCCGCCCGCCGGTTTGCGCACGGCGGTGTGGACCATGACGAGCCGACTGGCCGGGTCGACCAGGATCGCCTGACCGCGCACGCCGGCCAGGACGAACATCCTGCGCTCACCCGGCAGGATCCACACCTGATACCCGTATCCGAGGTACGGCGTCGCGACCCCGGGCTGCAGATGCTTCTGCTCGGGCGCAACCCGCGTGGCCTCCGCGATCCACGCCGCCGGAATGATCTGGCGGCCCCGCCAGTTGCCGTCGTGGGCGAGCAGCAGCCCGAGCCGCGCGTAGTCGCGGAGCACGGCGTTGATACAGCAGTACGTCGACTCCTGGCCGGCACGATCGATCAGCCACGTCGCATCCGCCTCGGCCCCGATCGGCTTCCAAATCTTCTCTGACAAATAGTCGGCCACCGGTCGCCCGACCGCGCTGCGCAGCACGAGGCCCAGCACCTGGGTCTCGACCGAAGCATAGGAGAACTTCGTCCCGGCCGGCACCGCGCGCTCGTTGAACGGGGTCACCGCCTCTACGCCGCCCGGCCCGAGCTGTCGGAACGTGTCGGCGGCGAGCCGCGCCACGTCGTCGCGGCCCGAATAGTTTTCGACGAACCGCACGCCCGAGGACATCTGAAGCAGGTGACGGAGCGACGTCCGTCCGTACTCCGTACCGGCGAGCGCCGGCACGTACGTCTCCGCCACGTCGTCGACCGATCGAATGCGGCCCTCGGCCATGGCGACGCCAACGAGCATCGACGTCACCGTCTTCGCCATGGACCACGACGTGAACCGATGGCGATCGTTGCGGCCATATTGATACCGCTCGACGAGAATCGTGTCATCGCGGGCGATGAGGAGGCCGGTCACCGGATTGCGCAGGAGATACAGATCGAGGTCTGCGGCGCCGCCCTGGTAGTAGTACTGGATCGCTGGCTCCGACGCCGCCCGCGCCAGCCGCGACGCGGTGTCGGCCCGCTGGACCAGGCGTGTCTCGAAGACGCGATCGAGGTGGCTGTGCGAGCCCACCAGGAACGGGACAGTGAAGAAGGTCAGGCGGTCGCCGATCGGAAACCCCTCGAGGGCTCCGTACTCCTCGGCGTCGGGACCCTCAGCCGAGAACCGTGGCGCCGCCGCGGCCGCGGACGGGGCGACGCCGGCGACGTCACGCCCCACGCAGCCGGCGAGCGCGACACCGACGAGGACCGTAGCGGCGAGGCTGCGCAGGCGGAGCGTGTGCGTCATGGCGGCCGGCATCGTACTATCGGGCCCGAGTTTCCGCCAGGGAGGGCCGGCCATGCGTCCACATCGCTTGTCCGTCGTCATGCCTCTGCTCGTCGCGCTCCTGCTCACGGTGTTCTCCGGCCCGTCGGCGCAGCAGGGTCCCATTCGAATCGGCTTCGTCACCGACCTCACGGGTCCCGCGGCGCAGGCGGCCAAGGACATGGTCAATGGCATCACGCTGTACCTCGACGAGATCGGCTCGCAGATGGCCGGACGCAAGGTCGAGCTGATCGTGGAGGACAGCCAGGGGCGGCCGGACGCGGCGCTCACCAAGCTGCGGAAGATCGTCGAGCACGACCGCGTTCACATCGTCGCCGGCGTGCTCTTCGGCCACATCGGCTACGCCATGGCGCCGAAAGTCGAGGACTACAAGCTGCCCGCGCTCTTCACCGTCACCGCGGCGGACGATCTCACCCAGCGGCTGAAGTACCGCTGGGTGATCCGCACCGGCTGGGCCTCGAGCCAGCCGTCGCACCCGTTCGGCGAGTACGCGGCAAAAACGCTCGGCTACAAGAAGGTCGCGGTGATCGCCTCCGACTACGCGTTCGGGTGGGAAGTCGTCGGAGGCTTTCAGCGCACGTTCGAGGAGAATGGCGGCCAGGTCATCCAGAAGCTCTGGGCGCCGCTGGGCGTCATGGACCTGGCGCCCTACATCGCGAAGCTGCGGCGCGACGCCGACGCGGTGTTCACGATGATCGCCGGCGCCTCGACCATCCAGTTCATGAAGCAGTACGACGAGGCGGGACTGCGCGGCAAGATCCCCTTGATCGGCGGCGGTCCGGCCGTCGACGAGGCGCTGCTGCCGTCGATGGGCGACGAGGCGATCGGCGTGGTCAGCCCGCTGATCTACAGCGGCGCGCTCGACACGCCGGCGAATCGCCGCTTCGCGAAGGATTATCGCGCGCGCTTCGGCAAGGTGCCCTCGTACTTCGCGGAGACCAACTACACGAGCGGCCGCTGGATCAACGAAGCCGTTCGCGCGCTCGCCGGGAACGTGGAGGACCGCGAGAAGCTCCTGGCCGCGCTGCGGCGTGTGGAGATCTCCGACGCCCCGCGCGGCCCGATCAAGCTCGACGCCTACGGCAATCCGATTCAGAACGTCTATTTCCGCCGCGTGGAGCGCAACCGGGAGGGCGAGCTGCAGAACACGGTCATCGTCACCATTCCCGCCGTGTCGCAGTTCTGGAAGTACAATCCCGAGGAGTTTCTGCGGCAGCCGGTCTACAGCCGCGACGTGCCGCCGTGCCGCCACTGCTGAGCCGCGGCCTTCAGCGGCGGCGCATGAGCGGCACGGCCAGCGGGACGATCACCAGCAGCGCCGCGAGCGCGTTGATCGCGAACGCGAGCGGTGCGCCCACCGCCGCGGCGAGCATCCCGATGGCCAGCGTTCCGAGCGGCTGCGTCCCGATGCAGGCTGACAGGATTCCCATGGCGCCGCCGCGCAGCCGATCGGGCGCCGAGAGCAAAACGAGCGTGCTCTGCATGGCGGCGAACGCCGACTCAGCCGCACCCATGACCACCATGAGCGCCAGACATGCCACGAAGGCGCGCGTCCCGGACAGCGCGACGAGCAGGAGCGGCGCGATCAGCACCGCCGCCGCGAACAGCGTCGGCTGAGCGAACCCGCCGCGCCGGGACGCGATGAGCAGCGCGCCGACAAGCGCCCCACCGCCATCGGCGGCGACCAGCGCGCCGAGCGCCGTTGGCCCCACCGCCAGCACATCGCGCGCGAACACCGGCAGCATGTGCTGATACGGAAAAAAGAGCGTGTTCATGGCAATCGTCACCAGCAGGACGCCGCGCACGGTGGGGCTGCTCCAGGCGGCGGCAAGGCCCGCGCGCAGGCTCGCACCCACCGATGTCGTCGAGGCGCCGCCGGGACGGCCCAGCCGGCCGCCGAGTCCCGTCGACGCGAGAAGCCCGCACGCGTACACGCCGGCCATCACGAGGTACGCCGCCGCGGGCCCCGCGCGCGCCAGGCACACGCCCGCCACCAGCGGCCCGAGCATTTTGGCGATCTGCATCGAGACGGTCTCGAGCGAGACGGCCTGCGCGACGCGGCCGGCGCCGAGCACCGCATAGAGCGCGGTGCGACGCGCGGGAAAGTCGAGCGCCCACATCGCGCCGAAGACGACCTCGAGCGCGACGAGCGGCCAGTAACCCCCGAGCCCGCCGCCGAAGACGGCCGCCAGCGCGAGCGCCGTCGCGAGCCCCACCGACTGCGCGGCCAGCAGCAGGCGGCTGCGCGCCACGCGATCGGCGACGATGCCCGCAAACGGCCCGACGAACATCAATGGGGCGGCGCGCGCAAAGGCGGCGAGGCCCACCATGAATGGAGAGCCGGTCAGCAGCAGCGCCAGCCAGCCGACCGTCACCAGGTCCATCCAGCGCGCGACGTTGACGCAGAGGCCGGAGAGCCACAGCCGGCGATAGCTCGGCTCGTGCAGGACGTCGACGGCCGCCAGGCGGCCGGCGAGCGCGGCGACCGGAGAGACGCTCACGCGCTCGCGGCTCGGACGCGCCTCACAGTCCGCGGCACGACGTGAAGATCGCCAGAAAGATCACGAGACCGGCCGGCAGCAGCGTGACGACCACCGACAGGCCGGTGCCGAGCGTGAACGCGATCGGCCCGAAGACGGGTGTGCTCACGTGCCACACGCGGGCCACCAGCAGCTCGAGGATCCAGCCGCACGTGTAGAAGACGTTCACCACGATCCAGTAGGCGACGAAGGCGATGAGGACCAGCAGCGGCGGCCGCGGCATGCCGAGCGGTATACCGCCGCTGCGCTGACAGCCGAACGCGACGGCATAGAAGACGGACAGCGTGAGGAGGCTCGTGCCCGCGATGATGATGTTGTACGGCAGGCGGCGGAGCTCCCACCACGCGACGACGTGCGCGGGATGCGACTTTTCGAGCTGGTGGGCGAAGATCCAGCCGGCCAGACGCCAGGAGATCCGGAAGAGCGGCGCCGCGCGCATGTCCTTCAGCGCACCTGTCCCGTGCGGGCCAGCACCCAGGTATTCATGCCGGTGTCGGGCGGTGAGCCGCGGAGCATCGTCACCATCGTGGCGATCTCGCTGCGGTGGTGGGTCGCATGGTTGGCGACGTGCTGCAGCAGCGCACCGAGCGGCGCCGTGAACGCCTTGCCCTCGGTGTTCTTGTACGCCACGGCGCGCGCCAGGTCGGCGTCGCCGAGGCCGTCGACGAATGCCTTCTGCTCGGCCTCGAGCGTGTCCCATCGCGCGCGCACCGCCGGCATCGTGAGAAGCTCGGCGCCGGGCTGGGACGTCGGCGAGGCGCCCTTCCAGCGGCTGAGCCAGATCGAATCAGCGCCGTAGAGATGGGCGAACATCCGCGTCACTCGTGGATGACTGAACTGCGGGCCGACGTCGCGCGCGCACAGATCGTCGCCCAGCGCCGCGGCGAAGTCGAACAGCATGTGGTTCGCCCAGCGGTGATACTCGTACAGGTCACGGATCATCGCCACGCTCATCGGCGGCGTCTCCTCGCCTCGGTCATGGTCGCTCCTGTCCGCTGCGGATGAAGAGGAAGCGCGCCAACCCCGTCCCCGGCGGCGAGCCACTCACCATCGTGAGCATCGTCGCGATCTCGCTGCGATGGTGCGTACCGTGGTCCGTCACGTGGTGGAGCAGGAGCCCCAGCGGCTGTGTGTGCTCCTTGCCCGACAGGAGCCGGAAGGTGATGACCCGCGTCAGGTCGCTCTCGCGCAGGCCATCGAGATAGCTCGCCTGGTCCCGCTCGAGCGTCACCCAGCGCTCACCGAGCACGGCGAGCGTCGGCGCCACCTCCGTCTCCTTCAAGATGTCGAGATCGACGGCCGACCCGACCGGCGACACGCCACGCCAGCGAGACAGCCAGAGCAGATCGACGCCGTACACGTGCAGGAACATCCGCTTGAGCGTCGGCTCGCTGAACTGCTTGCCGATCTCCCGCGCGGCGACGTCCTCGCCCAGCTTCGCCGCGACGTCCAGCAGCGTGCGGTTCGCCCACCAGTGATGCGCGTACAACGTCCGAATCGTCTCGAGGCTCATGCTAATCGAGCAGCGCGACCGTCTCGCCTTCCTGGACCGTCTGCCCCTCCCGCACCCGGATCTCCTTCACCGCCCCCGCGCGCGGCGCCTCCACCGGGATCTCCATCTTCATGCTTTCCAGCACGATCACGGGATCGCCGGCGGCGACCTTGTCGCCGACCTTGGCGGTCACCTGGAACACGATACCCGTGATGTGCGCCTTGATCTCCTCAGCCATGGAACGCTCCTTGTTCGACCATCTGAGTGTGCACGCGTCCGCGCCGAAAGTCCGGGTGCGCGACGATCGTGCGCAAGAGCGGCAGCGTCGTCTTCACCCCCTCGACCACGCAGGCGTCCAGCGCATGGGCGAGGCGCTCGATCGCCTGGGCCCGGTCGGCCCCGCGCGCGATCAGCTTGAACAGCAGCGGGTCGTAGTGGACCGATACGACGCTGCCTTCGGCCACGCCGGACTCGAGCCGGATTCCGTCCCCCTGGGGCAAGGATAGTCGCGTGATCGTGCCCGGTGACGGCAGGAAGCCTTTGGCCGGGTCCTCCGCGTACACGCGGACCTCGATCGCGGCGCCGCGCTGCTCGATCTTGTCCTGGGAGAATGGCAGCGGCTCGCCCGCGGCGATGCGCAGCTGCGCGGTCACGAGATCGAGCCCGGTCACCTCTTCCGTGACCGGATGCTCGACCTGCAGCCGCGTGTTCATCTCCAGGAAGTAGAAGTTGCTCTGCTCGTCGACGAGAAACTCCAGCGTCCCCGCGTTGACGTAGCCGATCGCGCGGGCGCCGGCGAGCGCCGCCTCGGTGAGCCCCCGCTTGGTCCGCGCGTCGAGATTCGGCGCCGGCGATTCCTCGATGAGCTTCTGGTGGCGCCGCTGGATGGAGCACTCGCGCTCGTGCAGGTGCACGAGCGTGCCTTGCGTGTCACCAAAGACTTGCACCTCGACGTGCCGCGCGGCCTGCAGATACCGCTCGACGTACACCGCGCCGCTGCCGAAGGCGCTCTGCGCGCGTCGCGTCGCCGTGGTGAACGCCGCCACGAGCTCGGCGGCTCTCGTGACCTTCGCCATGCCGATGCCGCCACCCCCGCCCGCCGCCTTGAGGATCACCGGATAGCCGATCTCGGCGGCGATGCGCTCGGCGCCGCTCGCGTCCGCGACCGGCTCGGAGCTGCCGGGCACGATCGGCACGCCTGCCGCCGCCATGCGGCGCCGCGCCTCGGGCTTGTCGCCCATGGCGCGGATGGCCTCCGCCGACGGGCCGATGAACGTCAGCCCGGCGCGCGCGCACGAGTCCGCGAAGCGCCAGTTCTCGGACAGGAACCCGTAACCCGGATGCACGGCCTCGGCGCCCGATTCGCGGGCGGCGGCCAGCAGCCGCTCGACGTTCAGATACGACTCGCGCGCGGGCGCCGCTCCGAGCCACACCGCGTGATCGGCATCGTTGACGTGGAGCGCGTCGCGATCGGCGTCGGAGTACACGGCGACGCTGCGCAGCCCGAGCGCGCGACAGCCGCGGATGATGCGACGGGCGATCTCCCCGCGGTTCGCGACGAGGACGGTGCGAAACACGCTCAGGGAGCGACGGAGAGCGGCTCGGTGGAAACCAGATCGCCGGCCGCGATGCGCCAGCCCTCTGGCGTCGGTGTCCAGCGCAGCTGAATCAGGCTGGTGGCGCGCGCGCTCTCGACGCGCAGCTTGACCATCCACTGCCGACCGATCCCGGCGAGCCCGACCACGCGCGTGGCCGTGAGGCGACCGGCGAGCGCGGCGAACGCCGCCTGCACCGCGGCGCGGGCGGCGGGCACGATCCAGCGTGCGACGTCCGCCTCGTCGGAGGACTCCATCGCCTTGCGATGCGCGTCGACGGCCGCGGCGAGATCGGCCGGTAGCGCGGCGGGATCGAACGCCGGCGGCGCCTGGACAAGATCGGGCGCCACGGCCTCCGGTGCCACACCCAGCACGGATTCGTCGATCAGCGGCGCGGCCGCGTCCCCGGTGATGCCGCCGGCCTTTTCCAGCGCGGCGAGGAGACGACGCCGCCACTCGACGACGCGCTCGCGCGCGCCAGCGTCTTGGGCGAGCCGGCCGAGCACGATCGCGCCTGCGGCGGCGTGGCGCTGTTCCTCCTCGAGGCAGCGCATCAGGATGCGGCGCGTCGGCGGCTCGTAGACCCGATTGGCGGATGCGAGATGGCGCGCGTAGACGGTGGCCAGGTGCGGCTTGAGGACCGCGTAGACGCCGGCGACGCGCTCGAGCGTTTGCCGCGGTCCCTCCGGCGTCTCGAGCAGGCGCATGAACGCGACGATCGCGTCGTTCGCGGGCTCCGATTCCTGCGCGGGGGCGCGCAGCTCCGGCAGCCGGCGACCCCAGGCGTCGGCGTGCTGCGCGCAGTCCCACACGTGGCGGCCAAAGAGCAGCTTGGCGGTCAGCTCGGGGGTCAGCGCGATCCAGCCGCCGAGCACACGCATGACGCGTTCTTCGGCGTAGCGGTAGTTGCGGATGCGACGCGCGGAATCGTCGACGGAGAGGTGGCCGGACAGCCGCTCGGAGCTCAATACACCTGGGAGCGCTGGGTGCTCTTCACCAGCCGCTCGATCTCCTCGTCGGTGAAGCCCGCCAGCTTGCGCGCCTCCTTCGCGATCGAGATCGGCACCACCTCGTGGTGGCCGTCCTGGCGCGTGCCGCCCAGGTTGAAGCGCTCGTCGATCGTCTCCTGGAACTCGATGGCCCGGCGCCGACGCTCGGCGTCGCCGCGCGTCAGCTCGTTGAGCCAGCGCGAGCCCATGCGCACATGCGTGATCTCGTCGGCGAGCACGTAGTCGACCGACTTCTCGATGATCGGATCGCCGATCTTCTGCGCGATGTGGATGAGCTGATTGAAGACGTCGCACGCGAGCCCCTCGAGGCCGCGATTCACGCCGGCCACGCGGGCGGCGGCGTCTTCGGCGCAGGCGCAGCGCCACAGGATCGTGGACTCGGGGAACTCGCCGACACGCCCGCCGAGATGCTCGAGCAGCCCGAGGTAGGTTTCGACGTGACGCGACTCGTCCCAGACCTGCCGCGCCATGTCCAGCGTGAACTCCCAGGGCGCATCCGGAAAATCGTAGACGGTGCGGCCGGCGCCCTCCATGGCCTGCAGCTCGCCGACCATGATGCCGTGCACGCGCTCGCGGATCGACTCGCGACTGGCGAGATCGGGAAATGGCGGCAGGCCCTGCTCGACCTTCAGCTCTGCGACGTCACGCGCGCGCATCCGTACGAAGCGATCCTCTCGCGCGAGCTTGTCGTAGGCGATCGGTCGATCCATGCGTGTCCTCCCCGCGCCTCCCCGCGCCGACTGAACCGCTGTTCAGCCGAGAGTGTAGCACGCTCCTTTCGGCCGATGCCGGGCGCCGGCCGGTGCCGCCGGCGCGTCCTCAGCGGTCGCTGGCGCGCGGCCGCGGCCGGATCAGCGCCGCGGGCCCGATCGCATCGACGCCGAAGCGGCCCGTGATTCGGTCCACCGCGCGGGCGAGCCGCTCGCGGCGCACGG
>Ga0075421_100006432_pt1 | contig 14340 bp, 14 predicted proteins | sample SoiMetdeltSBSDD5_FD_75292 | JGI IMG/M metagenome (GOLD analysis project Ga0075421, IMG submission 75292) | Bulk soil microbial communities from a Populus tree surrounding site in Tennessee, USA - Soil MetaG P. deltoides SBSDD5 | ecosystem: Environmental > Terrestrial > Soil > Tree plantation...
GGCCTGGGGGCGAGCGCCGAGGTGGAATACCGGCGCGGCTACCCGTCCACCGTCAACACGGAGAAGGAAGCCGTGTTCGCCGCCAAGGTCGGCGAGAAGGTGTTCGGCAAGGGCAACGTGGTGACCGACGGCGAGCCGACCATGGGCGGGGAGGACTTCTCCTACATGCTGCAGGCGAAGCCGGGCGCCTACGTGTTCCTCGGGCAGGGCGGCCCCCAGGGCGGCTGCTTCCTGCACAATCCGGGTTACGATTTCAACGACGAGGTGATCCCGCTCGGCGCCGGCTACCTGGCCGCGCTGGTCGAGGAATCGCTGCCACTGAAGTAACGGCAACAGGAGACCGACGCGATGAAACTCAGACACCTGCTGGCAGCGGCGCTGCTCGCCTTCTCGGCCACCTCCCAGGCCGCCACGCTCCGCTGGGGGGCGCAGAACGACATCCTGACCCTCGACCCGCATTCGCAGAACCACGCCACGACCAGCGCGATCCTGCAGCATACCTACGAAGGCCTCACGCGCTACTCGAAGACCTACGGCGTCGAGCCCTGCCTCGCCACCGCGTGGCAGCAGATTTCGCCGACGCAGCTGCGCTTCACCCTGCGCAAGGGCGTGAAGTTCCACGACGGCAGCCCGTTCACCGCGGACGACGTGGTGTTCTCGTACACCCGCGTCCTGCAGCCGCAGGGCACGATGCAGATTTACGTCTCCGGCGTGAAGGAAGTGAAGAAGGTCGACGACCACACCGTCGACTTCCTGCTCTCCGGCCCCAATCCGGTCCTGCTGCGCAACATCGCCGACTTCCGCATCATGAGCAAATCCTGGTCGGAGAAACACAAGTCGCAGAACGTCCAGGATTACAAGGCGCGGGAAGAGACCTATTCGTCGCGCAACGCCAACGGGACCGGTCCGTACATCCTCAAGCTGTGGGAACCGGACAAGCGCACGGTGTTCGCCGCGAACCCGAACTGGTGGGGCAAACTGGAAGGCAATGTCACGGAGATCATCTACACGCCCATCAAGGCGGACGCCACGCGCATCGCGGCGCTGCTTTCCGGCGACGTGGACCTGGTGACCGACCTGCCCGTGCAGGACGTGACGCGACTGCGCGGCGAGGCGAAGCTCAAGGTCCTGGACGGCCACGAGGTGCGCACCATCTTCATCGGCATGGACCAGCACAGCGCCGAGCTGAAGTACTCGAGCGTCAAGGGCAAGAACCCGTTCAAGGACATGCGCGTGAGGAAGGCGCTGAACGTCGCCGTCGATCGCGAGACCATCAAGCGCGTCACCATGCGCGGCCTGTCGATTCCGGCGGCGATCATGGTGGCGCCCGGCGTCCACGGCCACTCCAGCGACATCGACAAGGTGGCGGCGGCCGACGCGGCCGGCGCGAGGAAGCTCCTGGCGGAGGCCGGCTACCCCAACGGCTTCGAGTTCGGCCTGGACTGCCCGAACAACCGCTACGTCAACGACGAGGAGATCTGCCAGGCGCTGGTGGGCATGTGGGCGAGGATCGGCCTGAAGGCCAAGCTGAACGCCCAGCCCATGGCCACGTTCATCGCCAAGATCCAGAATTTCGACCACGACGCCTACATGCTGGGCTGGGGGGTGGTGAACCTCGACGCCAACTACACCCTGCAATCGCTGGTGCGCACCAAGACCACCGGCGCCGACGGCAGCTTCAACCTGGGCCGCATCAGCGACGCGAAGATCGACGCACTGGTCGACGCCATGAAGACGGAGCTCGACGCCAAGAAACGGGATGTGATGCTGCGCGAGGCGCTGGTGGCGACGCGCGACAACTACTACTACGTGCCCCTGCACCACCAGCTGCGGCCCTGGGCGATGAAGCGCAATGTCACGGCGGTGCACAACGCCGTAGACCGGCACGAGGCACGCTACACGCGCGTCGACTGACCCGCGGGGGGACCCGGGCGATGTCCGCAGTGTCACTGTGGCTGCGGCGCGCCTGGGAGCACGACCTCGCCTGGAGCTTCCGCCATTCGCCGGTCACCATCGCCGCGGCGCTGCTGACGCTGCTCTGCTTCAGCGGCGCGCTGTTCGCGCCCTGGGTCGCGCCGCATAACCCGTTCGACAGCGCGACGCTCAACCTCTCCGACGGTTTCACCCCGCCGTCGTGGACCGACAAGGGCCAGGCGAAGTATCTGCTCGGCACCGACGACCAGGGGCGCGACGTGCTGTCCACCATCATGTACGGCGCGCGCATCTCCCTCGGCGTCGGACTCGCCTCGGTGCTGTTCTCGCTGGTGCTGGGGGTGTCGCTCGGGCTGCTCGCCGGCTACCTGGGCGGGCGCCTGGACGCCCTCATCATGCGCATCGCCGACATCCAGCTGTCGTTCCCGGCGATCCTGATCGCCCTGCTGATCGACGGCGTGGCGCGCGCGGCGCTGCCGCGCGAACTGCACGACCAGCTCGCGATCTACGTGCTGGTGCTGGCGATCGGGGTGTCGGGCTGGGTGCAATACGCGCGCACCGTGCGCGGCTCGACCCTGGTGGAGAAGAACAAGGAGTACGTGCAGGCCGCGCGCGTCATCGGCCGCCACCCGCTCGCCATCATGCTGCGCCACGTGCTGCCCAACGTCACCGGGCCGGTGCTGGTGATCGCCACCATCCACGTCGCCACCGCCATCATCACCGAGGCGACGCTGTCGTTCCTCGGCGTCGGCGTGCCGCCGACGCAGCCTTCGCTCGGCACGCTGATCCGCATCGGCAACGATTTCCTCATCTCGGGCGAGTGGTGGATCACCGTGTTTCCCGGCGTCGCGCTGGTGGTGCTGGTGCTGTCGGTGAACCTGCTGGGCGACTGGCTGCGCGACGCCCTGAACCCGAAGCTGCGGTGAGCCCCGCGCCGCTGCTCGAGGTGCGCGGACTGCGCGTCGAATTCCCGACGCGCCGCGGCACGCTGGTGGCGGTGGACGACCTGTCCTTCGCCATCGCGCCCGGCGAAGTGCTCGGCGTGGTGGGCGAATCCGGCGCCGGCAAGTCGCTCACCGGCATGGCGATCATCGGGCTGCTGGAGCCGCCGGGGCGCATCGCCGCCGGCGAGATCCGGCTAGAGGGCGAGCGCATCGACCAGCTGCCGCCCGAGCGCATGCGCAGGATCCGCGGCCGGCGCATCGGCGCGATCTTCCAGGATCCGCTCACTTCGCTCAACCCGCTGTACACCGTGGGCGACCAGCTGGTCGAGACCATCCTCACGCACCTGGAGGTGGACCGGGACGAGGCGCGCGACCGCGCCCTCAAGCTGCTGGCCGAGGTCGGCATCACGGCGCCCGCGGCGCGCATCGACCACTACCCGCACCAGTTCTCCGGCGGCATGCGCCAGCGCGTGGTGATCGCCCTTGCCCTGTGCGCCGAGCCGAGCCTGATCGTCGCCGACGAGCCGACCACCGCGCTCGACGTGTCGATCCAGGCCCAGGTCATCGCGCTGTTGAAGCGCCTGGCGCGCGAGCACGGCACCGCGGTGATGCTGATCACGCACGACATGGGCGTGATCGCCGAGACCGCCGACCGCGTCGCGGTGATGTACGCGGGGCGCCTGGCCGAGCTCGGGCCGGTGCGCGAGGTGATCCACCAGCCGCGCCACCCCTACACCGCCGGGCTGATGGGCTCGATCCCCAAGATCGGCGCGTTGAAGCGCCACGACCGCCTGGTGCAGATCGACGGCGCCATGCCGCGCTTGAACGCCATTCCGGCGGGCTGCGCCTTCAATCCCCGCTGCCCGAAGCGCTTCGAGCGCTGCTTCGCCGAACGGCCCGAGCCGCTGCAGGTCGGCAACGCGCTCGCGTCCTGCTGGCTGTACGCCGATGCACGCCGCTAGCCGGCCGCTGGTCCACTTGACCGACGTCGGGAGGGATTTCGACGTCTCGAAGCCCTGGCTCAACCGCCTCGTCGAGGGCGCGCCGCGCCAGCTGCTGCGCGCGGTGGACGGCGTGAGCTTCGACGTGAAGCGGGGCGAGACGCTGGCGCTTGTGGGCGAGTCGGGCTGCGGCAAGTCCACCGTCGCCCGCCTGATCGTCGGCCTGTACGCGCTGTCGCGCGGCCGCATCGAATTCGACGGCATCGATCTCGCCGCGCCGGGCACCGACGCGCCCGCCCTGCGCCGGCGCATGCAGATGATCTTCCAGGACCCCTATGCCAGCCTGAATCCCCGCTGGCGCGTGCGCGACATCGTCGCCGAGCCGATCCGCGTGCTCGGCCTCGCCGCCTCGCCGCAGGCCGAGCGCGACCGGGTGGCCGAGCTGCTGCGCCAGGTGGGCCTCGCGCCCGAGGACGGCGAGAAGTACCCGCACGAGTTCTCCGGCGGGCAGCGCCAGCGCATCTCGATCGCGCGCGCCCTCTCGGGCAACCCGGAGTTCCTGGTATGCGACGAGCCCACCTCGGCGCTCGACGTCTCGGTGCAGGCGCAGATCCTCAATCTGATGACCGAGCTGCAGGAGCGCCTCGGCCTGACGTACCTGTTCATCTCCCACAACCTGGCGGTGGTATCGCACATCGCCGACCGTGTCGGCGTCATGTACCTGGGGCGCGTGGTCGAGCTTGCCGGGGCCGCAGAGCTGTTCGCCGCGCCCCGGCACCCCTATACCCGCATGCTGATGGACGCGATCCCCGACCTGCAGATGACCGGCAAGGCGCGCACGCCGGTCGCGGGAGAAGTGCCCAACCCGCTCGCGCCGCCCGCCGGCTGCGCCTTCCATCCGCGCTGCCCGCACGCCAATGCGCGCTGCCGCAGCGAGCGGCCCCTGTTGACCGGCTCCGGCGCGGCCGCGGTCGCCTGCCACGCCGTGGAAGAACGGCGCCTCTAGCGCTTGAGCAGGTCGCGCAGCTTGTCCTTCACCTTCTCCTTCGCCTTGGCCTTCGCAGCGCCGGCGGCGAGCGAGCGGTAGTCGATCTCGACCTTCGGGGCATCGAACGGCCCGCTCAGCTTCACCGGCACGGTGAGCCCGCCGAGGTGTTCGAGGTCCGCCCCGCCCTGCCCCTTCGAGGTCGCGACCACCGTCGCGCGGGCGACGTAGTTCAGCTGAGAATTGGCGATGTCGATGTCGCCCGCGCCGCCCAGGCGCACCAGCGGCGCCCTCACGTCGAGGTCCTCGTTGTGCGCCACGCCGCCCTTGATCGCGAAGCTCGCCGTCATCGCGGAGAAATCGGTGCGCTGCGACGGGTCGGCGCTCTGCTGCTGCGCCGACTTGGAGCCGAAGGCGGCCTTGGTCCTGCGCAGGGCCTCGGTGAGGTTGAAGCCCTTCAGCGCGCCGTCGCGCAGCGCCACGCGCGCCGTGCCGCCGAGGGATTTCTTCATGGCGTTGACCGTCGCCCCCGCCGCCGCCAGGTCCAGCGTCACGTCGCCGCGCCCTTCCACCGCGTCGCGACCCATCAGGTCCTTGATCAGCGGACCGACGGCGACGTTGGCGAGCGACTCCTTCATCGCCACGCGGTTGCCGCCGGCCTCCAGCGTCAGGGCTCCCTGCAGCGTGCCCTCGTAGAGCTTCGCCGAGTGCGGCGCCAGCTCGGCCCTGCCGTCGGCGGCGCGCAGCTGGGCCTTCAGCTCGGCAAGCTTCAGGCCCTGCAGCTGCAGCTCGCCGACGGCGAGCCTGCCGGTGGCGCGCAGGCCCTTGAGCGCACCCAGGTCGACCGGCACATCGACGTCGACCTTGGCGTTGGCGCCGGGCGCCGGCTTCGCCTTGGGGCTCGCCACCAGATAGCGGTCGAGGTTGATCCGATCGACGTCCAGGTCGAAGCTGTAGCGCGGGGCATCGAACCCCGCCATGCCGGTTTTGGCCTTGATGGTGGTGTCGTCGAACTTCACCGTAAAGTCGGCATTCACGCTCTCCTTCGCCACGTCGGCCCGTACGTCGCCCGAGAGGGCGAGCGCCAGGCGGCTGAAATCCGCCGCGGTCCCCTCCACCTTCAGCGCGAGTCCGCTGAGCGCGTACTCCTGGCGCGCGAAGCTGAGGCGGTAGCCCGCCTCCAGCGCCACCTTGGCGTCGACCAGCGGGTTCTTGCCCTTCAGCGCGGCGCCCAGGCTCATCCTGCCGGGCACATCCTCGGCGATGCGCCCGGTGCTCAGGTCCAGGTGGGCGATCTCCAGGGTCTGCCCGCTGCCTTCATCGCTGTAGGCGAGCGTGCCGTCCTCCAGGCGGATGCCGGCGATGTCGAACTTCACTTTCCCTGCCTGCGGCGGCGCCTTGGCCGGCGGCTTCGCGCCGACCGCGCCCAGCAGGTCCTCGAAGTCGAACTTGCCGCCCTTGGCGCGGATCACGCTCGCCTTCAGTCCCGCGACGCGCACCTGGTCCACCAGCACCTCGCCGCGCAGCAGCGGCAGCAGGCGCACCGAGACGTGCGCCGCGTCGAAGGCCGCGAAGTCGTGCGCGCTCGCGCGCCGCGACAGCGTCACCTTGCCCACCGCGACGCCGATCGAGGGCCAGAAGGCGAGCTTCACGTCGCCATGGAACTTCAGCGTGCGGCCGCTTTTTTCCTTCACCAGCTTTTCCACTTCGTCCTTGTACTGGTTCGGATCGAAGCTGAGCGCCAGGATCGCCGCGCCCGCCACCAGCAGCAGCAGCAGCCCGGACAGGGTGATGAGCGAGACCTTGAGCCATTTCATGCGGGTTTCCTCCCCGCGACGCCGAAGGGCACATGGCCGGTGGCGACGTGCTTGCCGGCGGACTCGACGTGCCCGCGCTGGTCGTCGAAGTAGAAGTCGGGCTCGAAGGCCTTCAGGAACTCGCCCTTGTCCAGGCCGCCGAGGAACAGCGCCTCGTCCACCGCGATCTTCCAGTGCATCAGCGTGCGCACCGCGCGCTCGTGGGCGGGAGCGCTGCGCGCGGTGACCAGCGCGGTGCGCAGCCGCATCGGGGTGCCCGCGGTCTGCAGCCGGTGCAGCGCCTCGAGCAGCGGCTTGAAGGGCCCGGGCGGCAGCGGCGTGTCGACATGCCTGGTTTCGTGGCGCGTGAAGGCCTCCAGCCCGTCGGCCTGGTAGACGCGCTCGGCCTCGTCGGAAAACAGCACCGCATCGCCGTCGAAAGCGATGCGCACCTCGTCCAGGTGGCGGCTCGCCGCCTGCGCCGACTCCGGCACCACGCGCGCCGCCGGGATCTTCGCGTCGAGCGCGCGCATCACGTCCTGCTCGTTGGCGGACAGAAACAAATTCGCGCGCAGCGCGTCCAGGTACTTGTAGGGCTGGCGCCCGCGCGTGAACACCCCGCGCTCCACGCGCAGCCCGGCGCGCTGCGCCGAGCGGAACACCCGGAGGCCGCTCACCGGGTCGTTCTTGGAGAGGATCACCACTTCGACGCGCTGCGCGTCGGGCGCATTGAAGGCGAGGAGCTTCTTCACCAGGGGAAACGCCACGCCCTGCTTCGCCGGCACGTCGATGCGCCCCATCTGCAGCGCGACGTAGGCCGCCTCGCCGTCCCGGTCGAAGATGCGGTTCTCCTCCTCGAAATCGAACAGCGCCCGGGAGGAGATGGCGACCACGAGTTTTCCGTCGAAGTTGACTGGCATGGCGCTGGAGCGGGTGAAGGGAATCGAACCCTCGTATGCAGCTTGGGAAGCTGCCGTTCTGCCATTGAACTACACCCGCGGGTTGAACGCGAGTGTATCATTCCCCCTTATGATTCAAGTGATTGTGAATGGTTCCGCGCACCGCCTGGAGCGGCCGCTCGACGTCGCGGCGCTGATCGCCCGCCTGGAGCTCTCCGGCAAGCGCATCGCGGTGGAAAGGAACGGCGAGATCGTGCCGAAGAGCGCGCACGGCTCGACTCTAGTCGCCGACGGCGACCGCCTCGAGGTGGTGGTCGCGGTGGGGGGCGGATGAGCGAGGCCTTCGTCATCGCCGGCAAGGCGTACACCTCGCGCCTGCTGATCGGCACCGGCAAGTACCGGGATTTCGCGCAGACGCGCGCGGCGGTGGAAGCCTCGGGCGCGGAAATCGTCACGGTCGCCATCCGCCGCACCAACATCGGGCAGAGCGCGGGCGAGCCGAGCCTGCTCGAGGCGCTGCCGCCCTCGAAGTACACCTACCTGCCGAACACCGCCGGCTGCTACAGCGCGGAAGACGCCGTGCGCACGCTGCGCCTGGCACGCGAGCTGCTCGACGGGCACGACCTGGTGAAGCTCGAAGTCCTGGGCGACCCGCACACGCTGTATCCGAACATGCCCGAGACGCTCGCAGCGGCGAAGCAGCTGGTGCGGGAGGGCTTCAAGGTGATGGTGTACTGCTCCGACGACCCGATCCAGGCGAAGATGCTCCAGGACCTGGGCTGCGTCGCCATCATGCCGCTTGCCTCGCTCATCGGCTCCGGGATGGGGATCCTCAACCCCTGGAACGTGCAGCTGGTGATCGACGCGGTGGACCTCCCGGTGATCGTGGACGCGGGCGTGGGCACGGCCTCCGACGCGGCGATCGCCATGGAGCTGGGCTGCGACGGCGTGCTGATGAATACCGCGGTGGCGGCGGCCAAGGACCCGGTGCGCATGGCCCGGGCGATGAAGCAGGCGGTGGAAGCGGGCCGCGAAGCCTACCTCGCCGGCCGCATGCCGAAGAAGCTCTACAGCGCGGCGCCCTCCTCCCCGGTCGAAGGCAAGATCGCGCCTTCCCGATCCAAAGCCGCGTGAAGCGCACGGTCCGCAGTTACGTGCTCCGCCAGGGGCGCGTGACCGCCGGGCAGGAGCGCGCCCTCGCCGAACTGATGCCGCGCTACGGCATCGCGTTCCAGGACCGGACGCTGCGGCCCGCCGAGGTTTTCGGCCGCGAGGCGCCGCTGGTGCTGGAGATCGGCTCGGGCATGGGGGAGACCACGGCGCGCATCGCGCAGGCGCGGCCGGAGACCGATTTCATCGCCGTGGAAGTGCACGGTCCTGGCGTGGGCAGCCTGCTGAAGCGCATCGACGCCGACCGGCTGAGGAACCTGCGCGTCATCCGGCACGACGCGCTGGAAGTCCTGGAGAAGATGATCCCCGACGGCGCGCTGGCCGGAATCCACCTCTACTTCCCCGATCCCTGGCCGAAGAAGCGCCACCACAAACGCCGCCTGGTGCAACCCGCATTCGCCGCGCTCGCCGCGCGCAAGCTCGCCCCCGGGGGCATCCTGCATGCCGCCACCGACTGGGACGACTATGCGGCCCAGATCCTCGAGGTGCTGTCGGGAACGCCCGACTTCGCGCGCGAGCAGGGCGCCGCCGCGCGCCCGCCGACCAAATTTGAACTTCGCGGCATGCAGCTTGGTCACAAGGTGCACGATTTCCTTTTTCGCAGGCGTTCCTGAGATGCTGCGCTGGCTGTTGCTGTCCACTGCCCTGGTCGTCGGCGCGCACGCCCGCGCCGAGCCCTCCGCCCACGACCTGGATTGGACGGACGAATCGCGCCAGCGGGCGGTGCCGGTCCGCCTGTACTGGCCCGCTGGCGCCCAGCCGGTGCCCCTGGTCGTGTTCTCGCACGGCATCGGCGGCTCCCGGCTCGGCTACAGCTATCTCGGCGAGTACTTCGCCAGCCAGGGCATGGCGAGCCTGCACCTGCAGCACGTGGGCAGCGATCGCAGTCTCTGGGGCGGCAACCCCTTGTCGCTCGTCGGCCGGCTGCAGGACGCGGCGCAGGAGCACGAAGCCCTGGAGCGCGTGAAGGACTTGAGCTTCGCGCTCGACCAGCTGCTCACGCATCACGAGTTCGGCGCTCGCATCGACCGCGCGCGCATCGCCGCGGCGGGACACTCCTACGGCGCCAATACGGTGATGCTGGCGGCCGGCGCGAGCGTGCAGCGCGCGGGCCGCAGGCTGAACGTGCGCGACCCGAGGATCAAGGCGGCGGTGCTGCTCTCGGCGCCGCCATTCTACGGCGAGGACGACGCGCGGGCGATCCTGCAATCGGTAACGCTGCCGACCCTGCACGTCACGGCGACCGAGGACATCATCCGCATCCCCGGCTACTACTCCCCGGCCAGCGACCGCGTCGCGGTGTACGAGGCCGTCGGCAGCCCGTTCAAGGCGCTGGCGGTGTTCGAGGGCGGCTCGCACAGCATTTTCACCAACCGCGGCGGCAGCGGCGGGGCGGAGCTCAATCCGAAGGTGAAATCGGCGACCAAGGAACTGGCCATCGCGTTCCTGCAGCGCGTGTTCGAAGGCAAGAGCGAGGCGCTCGCGCGCTGGCCGGAAACCTACCGCGCGCTGCTCGCGCGCTGGACTAGTCCAGGAACATCTGCAGCAGCTCGTTGAGGAACAGCCGTCCGCGCCGTGTCGGGCGGATGCGCAGGGCGTCTTCCTCCAGCAATCCCCTGTCGCGCGCTGCCTGCAGCCTGCGCAGGATCGTCGCGCCGGCCAAGCCGGTGCGCTCGGCGAACAACTGCGCCGGCACCCCGTCCACCAGGCGCAGCGCGTTCAGCATGAACTCGAAAGGCAACTCGCGCGGCGCGACCACTTTCTCCTGCAGCGTCCCCGCCGACGCCATGTACTCGCGCGGCTGCTTGGCGCGCTCGTGACGCGTCACGCGGTCGGCGAAGGAGAGCTTGCCGTGCGCGCCGGCGCCGATGCCAAGGTAGTCCCCGAACTCCCAGTAGTTCATGTTGTGCCGGCAGCGCCGGCCGGGCCGGGCGAAGGCCGAAGTCTCGTAATGCTCGAAGCCGGCGGCGGCGGCGAGCTCCTCGACCGCGAGCTGCATGTCCGCGCAGGCATCGTGCTCGGGCAGCCTGGGCGGCTTGCTGTAGAAAACGGTATTCTGCTCCAGCGTCAGCTGGTAGGCCGAAAAGTGCGTGGTGCCGAAACGCAGTCCTTCTGCGGCATCCGCACGCGCCTCCTCCAACGTCTGTCCGGGCAACCCGTACATCACATCCAGATTGACGTTGTCGAACACCGCCTGCGCCATGTCGATCGCGCGGCGCGCCTCGTCCGCCGAGTGGATCCGCCCCAGGGCTTTCAGTTTCGCGTCGTCGAAACTCTGGATGCCCAGCGACAGCCGGTTCACGCCCGCGTCGCGGTAGCCGCGGAAGCGCCCGGCCTCCGCCGTGCCCGGGTTCGCCTCCAGCGTCACTTCCGCATCGGGCTCGAGCGGCACGCGCGCGCGCACCGCGGCCAGCAGCCGGTCGATGGCGCCCGGCGCGAACAGGCTCGGCGTGCCGCCGCCGATGAACACCGAGCGCAGCCGCCTCCCCCATATCGAGGGCAGCAACCCCTCCAGGTCCGCCACCAGCGCGTCCACGTACTCGCGCTCGGGCAGCGCATCCGTCTTCTCGTGTGAGTTGAAGTCGCAGTAGGGGCATTTGCGCACGCACCAGGGCAGGTGCGCGTACAGCGCGAGCGGCGGCAGCGCGGCAAAGCGCAGCTCGCCCGGGGCGCGCATCACGGCGCTCACCGCAGCAGCTCGAGCAGCCTGGCCGCCGCGCGTCCGCGGTGGCTGATGCGGTTCTTCTCCTCCGGCCCGAGCTCCGCGGCCGTCAGGCCGCGCTCCGGCAGCAGGAACAGCGGGTCGTAGCCGAAGCCGTTGGCGCCGCGCGCGGCACGCGCGATCTCGCCGCGCCAGGTGCCTGCGGCGACGATCGGCTGCGCGTCCGCGGCGCTGCGCACCAGCGCCATCACGCAGGCGTAGTGCGCCTCGCGCTGCTCGCCCAGGCTGGCGAGCAGCTTGGCATTGTTGCGCGCATCGCGCTCCGCGCGGCTGCCCTCGCGCCCGGCGAAGTAGGCCGAATGCACGCCGGGCGCGCCGCCGAGCGCGTCCACGCACAGGCCCGAATCGTCGGCGAGCGCCGGCAGTCCGCTCGCGCCGCTCGCGTGGCGCGCCTTGGCCAGCGCGTTGTCCAGAAAGCTGTCGTGCGGCTCGTCGGCCTCGGCGATGCCGAGACTCTCCTGCGGGATCACCTCGATCGCCAGCGGCGCGAGCAGCGCCCTGATCTCGCGCAGCTTGCCCGGGTTGCCCGACGCCAGCACCAGCCGTCTCATCGCGGCGCCTTGCCGCGCTTCAAGGCTTCCCTGATCCCGGCGATGGCGCGCTCGATGTCGTCGTCGCTGAGGCGCAGGAAGTCCGAGTCGGTGGCGCCGAGGTCCTGCGCCGCCGCGGCGACTTCGGCGAGCGGCACGGTGCTCGGCCCGGCCGGCTCGACGCGGCGCTCCTCGCCCCAGCCCAGCGCAAGCGCCGTGATGTTGTCCGCGCCCGGACCGCCCTGCAATTCGGCGAGGCCGGCGAGCCGCGGCACCGCCTCGGCCGGCGGCGCGCCCGCGAATGCCCCGAGGATCTGGCGTTCGCTCAAGGGCCCCCACAGTCCGTCCGAGCACAGCAGCAGCACGTCTTCCTTTTCCAGCAGCGCGTGCGCGGTGGGCAGGACGCGCGGCGCCTGCACCCCGCCCAGGCATTGCAGCAGACGGTTGCGCTCCGGGTGCGAGCTCACGTCGGCGGCCGGCAGCCTGCCTTCGTCCACCAGCTGCTGCACCAGCGTATGGTCCCGCGTGCGCACCAGCACCTCGCCCTTGCGCAGGAGGTACAGGCGCGAGTCGCCGACGTGAGACCAGTAGGCGCGCCCTTCTTGCACCACGCAGGCGACCACCGTGGTGCGCGGCGTGTCCTGCAGCCCGAGGTTTCCCGCTTCCCGCAGCAGCATGCCGTGCGAGCGCCCCACCGCGCGGAACAGGAACAGGTCGGGGTCGGCAAGACGCGGGCGCGCGTCGCGCCGGAAGGCGGCGGCGATGTGGCGCATGACGAGTTCCGCCGCGATCTCGCCGTGCGCGTGGCCGCCCATGCCGTCGCACACCACCAGCAGCAGGGCCTCGCCGGTGCTCCAGTGGCCGGCGCGGTCCTCGTTGTAGGGCCGCCCGCCGACGCGCGTTTCCTGGGCGATGGCGAATTTCATCGGCCGGCCAGCCTCAGCAGGGCGCCCTTGAGCTGCTCCAGCACCGGCGCCTCGCCCTGGTACTCGGGCGCCTTCTCGCCGAGCAGGGCCTTTTGCAGCGTGAACACGCTCTGCGGCCGCTCCAGGTGATTGAGGCGCAGGCACCAGTCCACGGTGTTGAGCAGCTCGCTGGTGAAGCCGCCGCCGGCCTTGCGCGCCGGCGGCATGCGGTCCTTCTCCAGGCGCGCTTCCGCCGAGGGCGGCGCCTGCGCCGTGAGGCAGGCGTACAGCGTCGCGCCCACCGAGTACACGTCGCTCCACGGCCCGAGCTTGGCGCGGTCGGTGTGGTGCTCCGGCGAGGCGAAGCCCGGCGTGTACATCGGCGGCAGCGCCGGCGCCTCGCCCGAGAGCATCTGGCGCGCGGCGCCGAAATCGATCAGCAGCGGCGTGCCGTCGCTCCTCAGGTAGACGTTGCCCGGCTTGATGTCCAGGTGCAATAGCTTGTTGGAGTGCACTTCGCGCAAGCCGTTCAGCAGGCTGGCGAAGGTGTTGCGGATCCAGGTTTCCTTCAGCGCGCCGCGGCGCGCGTGGATATGCTCCTGCAGCGTGCGCCCGCGCTCGTAGCGCATCACCAGGTACACCGTTTCGTTGGCGCGGAAGAAATTCAGCACGCGCACCACGTTGGGGTGCGCCAGCGTGGCGAGGGCGCGCCCCTCCTCGAAGAAGCATTTCATGCCGTAGCGGAACGCGGCGGCGTGCGACTCCGGAACCACCGGCACGCTGCCGGTGCCGGTGCGCAGCGCCAGCGTCGAGGGCAGGTACTCCTTGATCGCCACCGGCGCCTCGTTCTCGTCGTGCGCCAGGTAGACGAAGGAAAAGCCGCCCGAGGCCAGCACGCGCAGGATGCGGTAGTTCTGCAGCTGATGCCCTTCCGGCAGCGGCTGGTTGGCTTGGGCCGGCATCTCCCCTATGATACGCGCTTCGCATCGCGCACTTTCCTGCGTTCCCCTCCCTTGATCTTCAGCATGACCGGATACGCGCTTGCCGCCGCCGAGCACCCGCGCGGCGCACTGAGCCTCGAGCTGAAGTCGGTCAATTCGCGCTTCCTCGACCTGCAGTTCCGCGTCGCCGACGAGCTGCGCGCGCTGGAGCCCGTGCTGCGCGAGGCGATCACCGCGCGCGTGACGCGCGGCAAGGTCGATTGCCGGCTGTCGTTCGCACCGGGCGTCGCCGGCGCGCAGTCGCTCGACCCGGCGGCGCTCGAGGCGCTGCGCCGCATCGCCGGCGAGGCGCAGCGCGCCTTCCCGCAGGCCGGTCCGCTGCGCCTGGGCGACGTGCTGCGCTGGCCCGGCGTGCTCGCCGGCGCGGCGCCCGACGCCGAGGAGTTGCGGGGCGCGCTGGCCGCGCTCGCCGGGCGCGCGGTGGACGAGCTGTGCGCGGCGCGCGCGCGCGAGGGCGCCAAGCTCGCGGCGCTGCTTGCCGGCCGCGTCGCCGAGATGCGCCGGCGCCTCGCCGA
>Ga0075421_100006433_pt1 | contig 14340 bp, 11 predicted proteins | sample SoiMetdeltSBSDD5_FD_75292 | JGI IMG/M metagenome (GOLD analysis project Ga0075421, IMG submission 75292) | Bulk soil microbial communities from a Populus tree surrounding site in Tennessee, USA - Soil MetaG P. deltoides SBSDD5 | ecosystem: Environmental > Terrestrial > Soil > Tree plantation...
GCGTTGTTGATGCGGAAGTAGGTCGACAGTTCCATCGGACAGCGAACACCCTTCGGGATGAAACAGAAGCTGCCGTCAGAAAACACGGCGCTGTTCAAGGCCGCGAAGAAGTTGTCGTTCGTCGGCACAACGGAGCCGAGATACTTCTTGACCAGTTCCGGATACTCCCTGATCGCTTCCGTGAACGAACAGAAGATCACGCCGTGCTTCTTCAGCTTTTCCTTGTACGTGGTGGCGACGGAAACGGAGTCGAACACCGCGTCAACAGCGACGCCGGCCAACTGCTTCTGCTCCTGTAGCGGAATGCCGAGTTTTTCGAAAGTCCGCAGCAGTTCGGGATCGACTTCGTCGAGGCTCGCCTTCACGGGCCTCTGCTTCGGAGCGCTGTAGTAAATGATGTCCTGGTAGTCGATCTCCGGATACTTGAAGTTGGGCCAGTGCTTCGGCTCCGTCATCGTCAGCCAGTGACGAAACGCCTTGAGACGAAACTCCAGCATCCATTCCGGCTCGTTCTTCTTCTCGACGATCAGACGGATAGTGTCCTCCGTCAGACCGCGCGGAATCACGTCCGACTCGATGTCTGTAACGAAGCCGTATTTATATTCTTGTTTGCCTAACAGTTCTGCTGTGCTCATCAGTTTATTTAAACTCGACTATCCCTGGGCTTCGTGCCTTGAATCTGGTGCAACACGGCGTCGACGTTTGCTTCCGTTCCCAACAACTGCGAGAGCGTGATATCGGCGAGCGCGTTGTCGACGATCTGGTGCAGCTCGATGATCACGGGTCGAATACCGCAGTCGCCAGTGTGAACGCACGCGTCGAGCACGCCTGCGTAGCTCTTGCAATGCGATTCAGCGGGCTCGCCTTCGAGCACGCGTATCACCTGGTTCAACCGGATTTCAGACGCAGGCCGCGCGAGGGAGTAACCGCCTTTCGTTCCGCGCGTCGACTGCACTAATCCGGCTTTGCTAAGAATCCACAAGAGTTTGCCCGCATTCGCTTGCGAGATTCCCTCGAGCGCGGCGATTTGCGACAGCGTCAACGATTCGCCCATCGTTCCCGCCCGGGCGAGTTGCAGGAGACAGCGCAAACCGTATTCTTCTTGTGCCGAAATCTTCATAACCTATTAGCCGCAGGCATCTTAGCTAATACCTTACTTTAAAGTCAAGTATGTAGTTTGGCGGATCTGCGAAGATGGCGGAACGCGTCTCGAGCCGTTCACAATTTGAAATCAAAGTCGAGATAACCGGCGAGGCGCGCGGGTTTGCCGGCGAACGTAGACGGTGGGAACACCCAGTTGCGGGCGGCCTCTTCCGCTGCGTGCCGCAGCATGGCGGGGCCTTCGGAGTTCGTGATCCAGAGTTTGCCGTTCTCATCGACGATCGCAAACACGCGCACCGTGCCCGTCACGTTGTGGGTCTTCGCCATTGCCGGATAAACGGGCGTGACGCGTTTGCTTTCGCGGCCGCTAAGCGAACCGGTCGTGACGAGTTGCGGTTCCGGGCCGGCGGTCGCGGCGGGAGCCGAAGGTGTCGTGGCAGCGGGTGTCGTCGTGTTGCCGGATTGGGCGGGAGATTGCTGCGGGTCAGTCGAAGACTTTTGATTCGCGAATGGATTCGGAAGCTTTGAAGTGACGACTTCGAGCGCCGGCGAACGTCCAAGCGACTGTACTTGAACTCCCGACGAAGCCATCTTCTCGCGCGCCGCCTGGTACTGGGCCTGCCAAACGGTGCGGTCCTCGACGTTACGAGCCAGCGCCAGCCGTATTCCCAGCACGTCTTCGAGGAGCGCCATTGCGTCGTATGACCGTCCTGCTTCTTTCGAGATCTCCGTCGCCTGCGCGATCACGCGCTCGAGCAACGTGCGAACACGTTCGAGGTCGGTGTTGACTTCCGCGGGAAGACCGGCATCGCTGGTGTTGATTCCGAAACTCCGAAATCTCGCGATGTGCGAGCGAATGCCGTTCAGAGTCTGACCGGCGGCCGCGAAATAGGTGCGCAACGAGTCGTCTTTCTGCGCTGCGCGGGTCGCGAAAGTTTCTTCCAGTAATGCCTGTGAACGCCCGTAATTCCCTTCTTCCAGATAGATGCCGATCAGCATCAAGGTCGTGACATTTCGCAGCGCGACGTCGGTCACCGACGCGCGAACGTTTTCGAGCTCGGTGGCTGCGGCCGGGAGTTGATGTATGGCAGCCAGGGCTCGGGCGCGTTCAATCCGGCGCATGACGGGATTGACGGCGGGGACTTCTTCACTCGCGCCAGTCGTCTGGCCTGCCGCGAGACCGGTTGTAATAAGAATCAGAACTGTCGGGAGGATTGCATGGATATGGGGGCGAAACTGTAAAAAAGATCTCAAATTATCTGACTCCTGAAAATACGAAAGCGAGCGATGCTCGCTAGGGATGTTATCAATTTTGTCGAAAGTATTATCGCCGCAATGGGCGCATCAGGCAAGGGGGACCCGCTACCACACGTGTTAGTCACACTTACTGACCCGGAGATGTGATGCTTTCGTCACAACCACCGAAAGATCTATCTCGCCCTAATCAGAGAATTTTCCTCCACCTTCCATATAAACTACTGTTTTATACGCACTTACGCTAAGCTACAACGACCGGCCCAAACATGGCGCGTCATTTGCTGCCTGCTGAACTTTTGGTATCAGTCGTAGCTTTGTGGGTGTTTATTTGAAAGGCACGCCGAGATAATGCTGGTTCAACTTCTCGCCAACGGTATCCTGTCCGGCTGTATCTACGCGCTTATCGCACTGGGTTTCGGTCTCATTTACACGACGACTCGGACGTTTCACTTTGCGCATGGTGCTATCTACACTCTGTCGGCTTACCTCTTCTATACGTTTTACAGTCTTTATGCATGGCCCGTTTGGGTCGCGGTGATTCTGGCAACTGCCGCCGCCGCTTTGGCAGGCATTCTCATCGATCGGGTGATTTATCTGCCTCTTATTCGGCGAGGCTCGTCTCGACTCGTGCCGCTGCTGAGTTCCACAGGACTTTACATCGTGATCGTGAATTTCATCGCGATCGTCTTTGGCAACAATACAAAGATTCCGAGCCCTGGAGTTCAACCAACTCTGGTCATTGGGACGCTCGTCTTGACAAGGTCTCAGTTGTTAGCGCTTGGCTCATTCGTAGTTCTTTTCGTTTTCGTCCTGGTGATGCTGAGAACAACTTCCCTCGGGCGGAAGATCCGCGCCTTGAGAGATGATCCGGAACTTGTTTCGGCACTGGGCATCAATCCTTTGAAAACGAGGACGATAGTTTTTGGATTCGGTTCATCTCTTGCTGCAATCGCCGCGATAATTAGCGCCCTCGACGTAGGCATCGATCCAAACATCGGTTTAGCAGCAACTCTGACGAGCGCGGTGGCGCTGTTTGTCGGGGGAGTCGGGATCCTTGAAGGAGCGGTCTTTGGTGCGTTTCTTCTGGGAACGTTACAGGCGCTGACTATTTGGCAAGTGTCGGCGCGATGGCAGGACGCGGTGACGTTTCTGCTCCTGCTCTTCTTTCTGACTTTCCGGCCGCAGGGTGTTTTGGGCCGCCGCCATCGGAGCGACGAGGTAGCGGTATGAACTACTTATTTCAAGTCCTCACGATTATCAGTATCTACTCGATACTGGCGCTCTCGCTTAATTTGCTGATCGGTTACACGGGACTACTCTCGCTCAGCCACGCAGCCTTCTATGGTATCGGCGCCTATATCGGCACGTTGTCGGGAATAGTTTTTGGCCTGTCATTCTTTCCGTGTCTCCTGCTTGCGATCGCCGGAACAGTTGCAATTAGTTTCGTTGTTTCACTACCGTCGTTGAGGCTGAAAGGCGATTACTTCGTACTAGCCTCGCTGAGCTTTCAGACGATCGTATTTGTGGTGCTGTACAACTGGATCGCAGTAACTCGCGGACCGTTCGGGCTTACCAATATTGCCCGGCCGACTCTGTTCGGGTTTTCGTTGAGTTCTGATTTCGCATATTTCGTTTTCAGCGGCATCATCGCACTTGCCTGCCTGGGGTTGCTTTACCTGATCGGTCATTCGCCTTTCGGACGACTGCTCAAGGCGGTTCGTGAAGATGAAATCGCGGTGTCGGCTTTGGGCAAGGACATCACGCGGTTGAAAGTCACGGCGTTTGCCATTGCCGCTGGGTTTGCCGCGGTTGCGGGGCTGCTATTCGCAGGGCATGTTCGCTACCTCGATCCCACGAGCTTCACGCTGCTCGAATCCGTGTTTGTGGTCTCCATCATCATCATTGGCGGAGCCGGCAATGTCTCAGGGCCGTTGATCGGCACTGTGTTGCTCGTCACATTGCCGGAAGTTCTACGGTTTGTCGGAATACCCTATACGATCGCACCTAACCTGCGACAGATCATTTATGGGCTTCTGATAATCCTCGTGTTGAGGTTTAAACCGCAAGGGATATCCGGAGAATACGGTTTCGAATGAGCGTATTGGTATTGGACCATGTCTCGAAGGCATTTGATGGTATTCAGGCAGTGAAGGACGTTTCGCTGACATTTGAACACAACGCCGTCACCGCGCTGATTGGTCCCAACGGTGCGGGCAAGACAACTCTCTTCAATTTGATCTGCGGCTTTGTACACCCTGACGAAGGAGCGATTTATTACCGAGGCAAAAACATTACTGGTCTCCCTCCATGGCGGGTCACCAGGATGGGCATTGGTCGATTGTTCCAGGACGTACATCTTTTCGATAGATTGACCGTAAGAGAAAACATTCTGACGGCTTTCCAGAATCAGACGGGTGAAAATCCTTTGAAAGCCGTCCTGCTACGCCGCCGCATGTTACGAGAAGAGCGGTCTCACAACCGCCGGGCACTCGAACTTCTCGATTTTGTCGGCCTCGCGGACAAAGCTGACGATCTCGCGGAAAACCTTTCTTATGGACAGCAGAAGCTGTTGGCTGTCGCTCGTGTCCTTGCGGTTGATGCAGACACGTTGCTGTTGGATGAGCCGACAGCGGGAGTCAGCCCCGCGCTGATTCCGGACCTCCTCGATCTGATTCGCAAGCTGGCTACATCAGGAAAGGCGATAGCGTTGATCGAACACAATATGAATGCAGTTACCAATAGCGCAGATCGCGCCTACTACATCGCCGACGGTGAAGTAGTGTCGCATGGATCGCCGAACGAGGTCCTCGGTAATCCGACGGTCAGAATGCACTACATCGGAATATGACAATGGATGAACACACCGAAGCACTGCGAATAGACAACGTCTATGCGGGTTACAAGAAGAAAGAGATCCTGCGAGGCCTCACTCTTTGCGTAGAGCACGGTGAAGTTGTTTCCATTATCGGACCAAACGGATCGGGCAAGTCTACTTTGCTGAAAGTCGCGGCGGGCTTTTTACAACCATCGGCCGGCAAGGTTTGGCTTCACGGCAGAGACATTACCTGGCGTCCTGCGCACGAGCGCGTCCATCTCGGGCTCAATTACTTGATGCAAGGTGGCCGAGTGTTCCTGAACCTCACCGTCGAGGAGAATCTCGCGCTGGCTTCCGAGCTGCTGACGGTTGACCAGAGAGAGCAAGCTCTCTCGGAAGTGCATGAAGTGTTTCCCATCTTGCCTCGACTACATAAGACAAGGGCCGGCTTGCTCTCGGGCGGTGAGCAACAATCTCTCGCGCTCGCGATGATTGTGGTTCGCAAACCAAGAGTCTTGCTGCTTGATGAGCCGACGGCGGGTCTCCATCCGATGGCAGCGGGCGAGGTGTTGCGGAAAGTTCAGGAATTCAATCAAAAGTGGAAAATCACGATCGTGCTTGTCGAACAAAATATCACCGAAGCGATAAACATCGCCCAGCGCACCGTGATTCTACTGAACGGCGTCGTCGTTTTTACAACCGAGCGGCCAACGACGGATCTAACAACCGAGCGACTGGAGGAGTTCTTTTGGTCTGGCAGTGACCGCGTGAGAGGTAGCAGGCCGATGCTGAATCTGCCGCGGCCCTGAGGTTTCATTCTTCTCCCTCTGAGTGTGTTTAGAGTCCATCGTAGGAGCAAACTATTTTGAATAACAGAAAAACACTGTTCATTCTCCTTGGCGTGATTGTCGTCGCCGCCATCGGCCTTGTGATCTGGTCACGTTCGGGTTTCAAGGGATCCAACGAAGTCGAAGACATCAATATCGGCGCTGTGCTACCGCTTACGGGTCCTGCGTCAGACATCGGAAAGTGGCAACAAAAAGGTTTGGATCTGGCAGTCGAGCAGATCAATGCCCGGCGCACAGGTGGCGCTCCCAAATTACGAATGATCTACCAGGACAGCGCGGGAGATCCACGAACCGGTGTATCTGCGTTCTCCCAGATATTGGCGCAGAAAAAAACACCCGTAATCATTTCGTCGTTGAGTTCGGTGAGCAATGCGGTTTTGCCTCTCACGAAGGAGCAGAAAGTAAACGTAATTCTGCTCGCCGTTTCCCTTCCCGCAATCACCAAACAGAGTGAATACGCCTACCGATTTAACGTCGGCAGCGAAGACGAAGCTAAGGTAATGGCGACGTATATCACTAACCAGGCGAAAGTGAGTCGCGTTGCTGTTTACTACATAAACGACGAGTTTGGGCTGGGAGCGTTGGAAGTTTTCAAACGCGATTTCGCGGCAACTGGTGGACAAATCGTGTGGGAGGAGTCGTATGCAGCCGCGGCTACGGATCATAAAAGCGTGCTCGCAAAGATGGGCCAATCCAACGCGGAGGGACTTTATGTGATCGGTTACACACGCGCTTCAGCACTGGCGGTCAAGCAGCTTCGGGAAATGGGAAACAAAATGCCGGTTTTCGCGAACATGGCGCTGACCGTTCCCACTTTCACTCAGCTGATTGGCGATGCAATAGAAGGCGCGACTTTCACAACCAACTATTTCGATGCCAGCACAACTGACGAACAGGTGAAAACTTTCGTGCAGGCTTACACGCAACGCTACAATGAACCACCAACATTTTTTGGCGCGTTTGCTTATGATTCAGTGCAGGTCCTGGCGCCTCTATTAACAAGCCCCCAAACCACGGCGGACGATATTCGGGCTGGGCTTACGCCCCAAAAACAGTTCAGCGGAGTGATGGGAAAGTTTTCAGTTGATCAAGAACGCAATTTTCGTTTTCCAGTGAAACTGGTTCAATTGAAGCAGGGGAAGTTGCAGGAAATAGCACAATGAAGATCACCACTTTGCCGGAATTGCGTGAACGATATGTATCGTTCATGCAGCAGCGCGGTTACGTCCGGATCCCGGCGGACCACCTGATCTCTGACGCTTTCCCGACAACCTTCAACGTGAGCGGCGGTCCTAACTTTGTCGACCATTATCTCGACGAAGGCAAACGGGAGGGAGAAAACAGTGTCACCATTCAGCACTGTTTGCGCCATTGGGACTATGCCAACGCCGGCGACGGTTCGCATCTCTCGTTCTTCGAGATGGGTGTGACGACGGCTTTCGATGGGTACCCACAACAACGCGTTTTCCGCGATCACCTGACGTTTATTCTGGATCATCTCCAGTTTCCCAAAGAATTGCTGTATTTCACTGTTTTTGGCGGCGGCTGGGTAAGGGGAACTTACTTCCACGAGGATAGCGAAACAAAAGACACCTGGCGGTCATTAGGTATTGAGGAGAAAAATATTTACCTGATTCCGCAGGATGTGCCGGCAGAAATAGCGGCGCGCATCGTCGCGGAACGAGGCGCCGACGTCATAGAGCGAGAGGCATTCGTTTCGAATGCAGTTGAGCCGGTTGGCGGACCGCGAACCGAGATCTTCATCGATCGCGGTGGACCAGGCAAATGCGAACCGTATTGTGTTCCTGGATTCTGCTCCTGCGGCCGTTTCGTGGAATTCTGGACGAGCGTTCACTACACGGTTCGCGTAACCCCGGTTACGAATGAGCGTGACCGGCACGGCGAGATGATTCTGGCACTCGAGCCGCTGCAACTCACTTCGCGTATTTATGCCGCCGCTTTCGGGCTCGAAAGAGTGATGCAGATACTCTTGAACCAGCCGAATATCTACACTTTCGAGCTGTTGACGGAACTCTCTTCATTGGTTGAGACTTATCTTCAACGCTCTTTGCCGGTCGATGATCGACGACATGTTTGGGCAATCGCGGATCACTTGCGCGGGTTGACGTTTCTCATAATAGAAGGAGTTCAGGAACTTTCGGGTAAGACCAGTCGAAGCCGTAAGTACGAATACCGACGCTACATAAGAAGCCTTCATTCACACTTTGAGGCATTAGCTATTCACCCTGAGCGAACATTAATCCGTAACCTCGTCGAGAAAGTGATCGAGACCCACCTTGACGACCTGCCCTACAGAGAGATTTACGACAAAGAGACCGCACATCCTGACGCAATCGCCTGGGAAATACTGACGCGCATGGAAAATCTGGCGAAGGGGGAATTAGTTAAGACATGAAGAGGTCGCGCCGACAAGCTGATGACGTCGGTAAACTGATTGATGATTTTTCTCGCGAGTGGCTGATCCCTCTGGAGAGATTGGCACAGACAGTATTTGTCAACGAAAACTTTCAACAAGCCATCGCGACCAATACCACTAAAGCCTTCCTGCAGGATTCCAACCGCCTCGTACTGAGAAAGAGTTTTCAGCAAGGCATCCGCAGAGTCGTCGTCCCCGCAGACAGCAGCTATGCGATTCTTCACGCATTGTTTAAGCCGCTGTTTGACTTGATAAAAAAGGGCACCACTTTTTTATGGGGCGGGATCAACTATTGGGATACGGTAGCGTCCGACTTCTATTCCGAACAGTTTACTAACCTGAATGCAATTGACGTTGAAATCTTTAAGCGGGGCATGGAATGGGGTATCGGTCCCGGCACCGAGCCAAAGCTCCTGCCGCTGACCACGTTCATTTTTGAAAAATGCAAGCCTATTCCAAATGCAGCAATATTTGGCAAGAACGTAATTCCTGTCCAACCCGAAACAGGGAGCCGGACGATTTTTTATGACCTGGTGGGCCAGGTTTCCATTCCCCCATCTACGATGAAAGAAGAGCTGCGGGCCAGCCTCGCGAATAACGGCAACAGCATTTTCGACACGTACTTCAACACGCGCCGACCCGTAAAGAATGTAAGTTATTACCCCGCAAAAGGAATCTCTCTCAGCAAGGACGAAAGGGTGCAGTTCTCCAATCTCTTTGAGATGTTTGACTTGATCACTCCGGGTGACGGCTGGCAACGCCTGTATTACATCTCTGCCCGCCTCCGTCCGGGCACTAAAGTCGCCGGCTTGCTGATCGCCACACGGGGCGATGTTCCTCAGTCGTTGCTGAATTTCATTCAGTTCTTCCTCGGGAGAATCTCAAGTTTTATCGAATACGTTATTTCCTCTCATGAGGTGACGCGGCAGGCTATTCGTTCCGCAATTGCAGCGATCATGGGAAGGAATATGTCCCACAACATCGGCAGTCACGTGTTGGCAAGAATCTCCACGTCACAGACGGTTGCCGAAGCCATTTACGATCGGAACTTTCTCTCGGAAGTAGGGGTTTTTGGAGAAACGCCGGTTGACACCGTTACGAGGCAGGACCGCCTGGACGTGTTTGCGTCTATACCTGAAGAGAAACAGATCGGGGTCGGAAGAGTTAAGACGGAAACGGAAACGGCAAGTGAGTTGATCGCTCAGTTAAGTGCTTTCCTGCGTATGCGCATGGACTTCGTCGCCGATATCGCGACGGCAGTGAAACCTCCTCCGCCAATGGCAATGTCTTTCCTTGGAGAACTGTTGCTACCGTTCGTGGGCCAACGCCTGCTGTGGGACAATCTCTGCGGCTCGCAGGATCTAACGCACAAAAATATCGCCTTTCGTGTTTCGGCTAACAGGACCAGGATCGACATCGAAGCGGGCCAGCAGAAACTTTCAACCAAGGTCGACTCGAAAATGGCAGCAGTTGCTATGGGTATGCCAAATGGCGCGCTGGGTTGTCAGGCCTTTTACAGCATCGTCGAGAATTTCATCCGCAACACTGTCAAGCACGCCAGGACTTACGCCGCCAAGAAGCTTATTATCAAATTCGTTCTTGATGCTGAAGGCGCCCGTCAAAAATTCAACGACTTGTTCAAAATTGAAATCAGCGACAGTTGGCAGGCATGCCTGAACGATCCGAAGCTAATAACCAGACTTGACGGCGTGCTGTCCCAACCGTTGATAAGAGACGGCGCCTTAGTTTCATCCAATCGGGGCATAAAGGAAATGAAGGCTGCGGCGGCTTATCTGCGAGGCTTACCGCCCGAAGCCGTCGAAGATCGCTCACTTAATCCACCGTTGCTCAAGCCCGTCGACGTCGATGGCAATCTTGGTTATGAATTGTTTGTTCTGAAGCCAAAGGAATTGTTTGTCCTTGATCTTGGAATCGTCGACAAATTGAAAGATGGATTGGAGCTCGAATATCCCAAGCTCAACGAATTGAAACGCCAGGGTGTCGGTGTCGCAAGCAGTATCAAGATAGCAGAGGAGAAAGCGCCTTCCTATTCGATTCTATTGGTTAAGAACGCCGAGAAAAGAGACATCGAATCGTTTCGAATTAACACCGATCTGCCCATTCGTGTCCTGGTTTCCAGAGACAACACCATTGAGGCGTTCTATGGATCGCATCGAGAAAAACTGAGTACGGCCGACGTGCAGGAAATTTATGCCCATCTTTCCAATGCGCTGCGGGAAGGAAACGGCGAAGCTGCTGCGACTGACGCGCGTGAACTCTGGATGAAAATGATGTGTCGTGAGGCCGATACACAGCTCTGGATTGCCGAAGACTTCAAGCGAACCGAGTGGAATGTGAAGGGGCTTTCCAAATTAGTCACGCAGGCTGATGAACCCGCGTCAGGTTCCCAAATCGTTTTGTACGCTCGTCATGGATTCAAGAACCGCAACGACAGCGTCGTGTTTTATGAGCCCTATTCCAAGGGAGTTGATCCTGCATCGTTTCTGCTGGAGAATCCACCTAAGTCCGCCGAAGCGATAAGAGCCGTAATCTATCAGCTCATCGAGGCCGGAGTATTAAGCATCATCGTGCTCGACGAAAGAGTCCAGGAAGCCGCAGATACGATCAAGAATTCTTATTCGAACGATTTGGATGCCGGTCAGCAAAAACCAATGGTGGACTGGCTCGAGCTGATGCGAGTTCATGTTCCGCGCAAAGCGGATCTGGATTTAGAGAATAAGGAATTAACTAAAGAACAGATCGAAGAGTGGTTAACTAGTATGAAGGGTAAGTGCACCGCCGGCTGCAAAGCCCCGCCACTCGTAGTGATTCACCAGGGCATAGTAGACACTGTTGGTTTGAGCGATGGCCGAATGGCGCAAACCTGGATCGACGGGCTCAAACGTAAAATCAATATATCTGAAGTGATAATCACCTCCGGACGAGGCGTTCCAGACAATATTCCTCCGCAAGCCCGGTTTATTCCGTTATCTACCCTGGTGCTTTATGCAGTCGAACGAAAGAGCAAGTTTCATTTGGTCAAGGCTTTGTTGGCGGCCCGCAAGACGCGTGTTGGGGGGAAACGGTCATGAGAACGCTGATGGTTGTTTTCCATGATCCCGACGATGACCGAACGGGTAATTTGAACCAATGCCTGGAAAACAAGAAGGTGTCGGTTGGACCAGGCAACGAAGTTGCCTGCCTGAAGTTTCCCGATGGCTGTCTTATCATTTGTTACGACCAGGAGCCGAGCGAGCACGTTAAGCAGGTGATTGCCGCGAAGATCAAGGAGTACCAGCCTGAGCGCAAACTACTACTGGTCCATAAGAGCACGTGGAAGAACAACATTGACGCCGCAAGAGCACAACACGCTCTGACGGGCAGTGGCGGTGTCCTTGAAGGAGCACGCTCAGCACAACAGTATAGTCATGAGGTCGGAAATCCATTTTATGATGGGTTGATCAATATCCTCAGTCACAGTCATCTGGCTGACCTGTTTCCTGCCTTCGACGAAGCCGAAAAGAAAAACCTGAGGCAGGAATTCTCGCACCTGAAGCACGACGTCGGGCGCACGCTTTGCTCGCTCGACATCGATTTGCAGGGCTTGGTGGCATCAAACTTCGACTCCGGATATAAACGAGAGATTGTCGAGACTTATCAGGGCGCACCAGGAAAGGCTACGAGCGCCCTCGAACGAGTCCGCGAACTGGTACACGACAAATCATTCAGCATCAGGTCTGTGGCGCTGGAGGTTATTAAGCTAATCAACCCCGATCCGACTCAAAAGCAACAGATCGGGCAGGCCTGGGACACTGTCGTAACGTTACTGCCTGCCACAGAATCTAAACCAACTGAGATCTATTGGATCCTGCAATCACTCGAAAGCGAAGAGGGCCTCAACCAACTCGAGAAGCAACAAACACCCGACAAAATCTTCCATGAGTGGTTCTCTTCTCTCGATGAGGCTTTGAACGTTCTACGAGATCTGACAACTGCTAAAATACCGGCTAATACGAACCAAACGACTGGTACGACGTAAGCTCAACCGTGGATACTGAACGAGGTCTTGCGAAACCCGCGCTGCTCATCGTAGATGATGACGAAACCTATCTCAATTCTTTACAGCGGGCATTGCGTGGAAACTATGAAGTGAGGGCAGCACGTTCACCGGCTGAAGCTATGGCCTTGCTTTCACCACCACCGGAAGCAGTGTTGCTCGATCTGCGCCTCAGCGCGGACTCCTCCGAGAGTCAAAGCAGTCTCCGTCTACTAAAGTCGTTGCGAAAACAACTTCCCGACGTGCCGGTCCTGATGATCACGGCTTACGGCGACATCGAAGTTGTCGTCAAGTGCATGCAACTCGGAGCAGCAGACTTCCTGCAAAAGCCTCGCGCCGACATCAGAGAAATCAAGGCACGATTAACCAAGGCCGTCGAGCACGGCAAACTGTCCCGTCGGTTCAGTCAACTCGAACAGGAGCTGCGCTTGAAAGAACCGCGTCTTATTGTCGGGAACAGCAAAGAGATCGATGAACTCAAGCGCATAATCGAGGCCGTCGCGAGTGATGCCAAGTTGACGGTGCTGATTCGGGGCGAAACGGGCACCGGCAAAGAGTTGGTCGCGCGCGCTATCCACGCCAGCGGCAAGCGACGTGCGGAAGCGTTCGTTCCCGTGATGTTGAATGCGATTCCTCAGTCGATGATCGAGCCCGAGTTATTTGGCTCGGAGGCCGGGGCGTTTACCGACGCACGCGAGCGTCGCATCGGTTACCTCGAGCAGGCACATGGCGGAGTGTTGTTTCTTGATGAGATCGGCGAGGTTGACGCAAATACCCAGATCAAACTGTTGCGCTTCCTCGAAGAGCGCGAGTTTTGTCGTCTGGGTGGTCGAAATACTATCAAAGTCGACGTGCAGGTGATTGCCGCCACCAATGCTGATCTGAAGCAGCGTGTCAGCGAAGGTCGTTTCCGCGAAGACCTGTATTTTCGTTTGCGCGTGCATGAAATCATCCTGCCTACACTGCGCGAGCGGCGCGCTGACATCGTTACGACGATCGAATATTTTCTCGACATGTTTCACCGGGGAGGCAAGAAGCTCTTTCGGGTCACTCCAGCCGCACTCGACGTCCTGACCAGATTCGACTGGCCCGGGAATGTCCGGCAACTGAGAAACACGATCGAGTCTGCCATCTTCATGGCCGACCTACACGGACATATCAACATTGAACCGTCTGACTTGCCGGCCGATGTGCTAGCCCAGGAAGCTACAAACCTGTCGCTGCTGGACATTCAGGAGACGCTTGCGCGAACCGAGTTGCAATACATAGAGCGCACCCTCGCGGCCACCGGCGAAAGAAAACAGGATGCATGGCAATTACTCGGATACAACGATCGGTTTGCGTTACGTCGCCGCGTCAAGCGGATTCTTAAATCGTACCCGCAACTCGTCGAACAGTTTCCACTGGTCAAGAAGAACTTCGCCAAAGCAGTTTGATAACGGCGAATGCTTGGTTGTTTCTTCATAAAGCTGTACTCACCTGTCCTTGCACTAAGTCTGGGAGCTCACCGATGTCGCTCGTGTTCCTCATTACTAACTCTGACGATCTAACGCAGAGTGTCGACAGATACTTTCGCTACGTGTGCGGGACTACAATCAAGTCCAGCCATGTACCTGTGGACCTCGGAAACGGGGAACGGTGGGTACCTTATGCGTTTGCGGAAGTGGCTAACTGGATCGAGCTCAATGTCCATAACGGCGAACTGACCAGTCTTTGCGGCGCGATTGCCATCGTCGATCTTCCCGATCCGGCGCTGGAAAGCCTGACCGAGTTAAATCCCATTTCCACGAAGGACGGCGACTGGGCCACAGTTGTGGGAATGCTT
>Ga0075421_100006434_pt1 | contig 14340 bp, 20 predicted proteins | sample SoiMetdeltSBSDD5_FD_75292 | JGI IMG/M metagenome (GOLD analysis project Ga0075421, IMG submission 75292) | Bulk soil microbial communities from a Populus tree surrounding site in Tennessee, USA - Soil MetaG P. deltoides SBSDD5 | ecosystem: Environmental > Terrestrial > Soil > Tree plantation...
ATACCGGCGCGGAGACGACCGACCTGAACGCCAATTTCGCGCGCCAGTTTGCTACGGAGATTGCGGCGAAGGGAGTACGCGACACGACGAGCGTCGAAGGCGTCGGAGGAACTGCGCGCATCGAATCCGTCACACTACCGGAAGTCACTTTCGAGATAAGCGGGGCTCGCGTGGCACTTCACCCGGCCCACGTGACGATGCAGAAGAACGTTGCGCTGGGTGGTCGCTGCTGCGTCGGCAACATCGGCCTCGATGTTCTTCTTCAAAAGGGTGCGGTCACGGTCGACTTCTCGTCGATGACGTTACGTCTTCGGTGACCTCACGGCTGCGCTCAGCGTTGCGAATGAACTGGTCGTTCACGGGTGATCGCGGCACGGCGCGGCGACCGTCTCGAAGCCGAGAGCACGTCGGAGCGGCTCGCGAAACTCACCACGCCGTATCTGCACGGAGCGAACACGCTCGCGCGCTCAGAGATTGCCGCATTGCTCGGCAACGTGGCCGAGGCGTCACGGCTGGCGCGCCAGGCCAACGCGGAAGGTGTTACGCCAGCCACGCTGCACGTCAGGCCCAATCTCGTGCCGCTTCTCGGAGATCCCGCGTTCAAAGCGCTGGTGACACCGGTCGGCTGATTGCTCGAGCATCGCCTCTGGTGTCCGGCGCAAGGCATGGACGTCCGAAATCGTGCTCGGCATCCGAGGCTCACCATTCTACATTGAGAGCATGTCCGAGCCGCCGACCGTGCGCAGCGCGCTTAGCGCCGAGGAGCTCCTCTATCTCAATCTGCCTGACAAGCAGGCGGAGCTCGTGCGCGGCAGGCTCATTGTGCGCGAGCCGCCAGGTTATCAGCACGGGCTCGTTGCGTTCGCCATTGCCACACGCATTGGCGAGTTCGTTCGGGCGAACAACCTCGGCGCCGTGGTAGCTGCCGAAACCGGGTTCAAGCTCTTCTCCAACCCGGATACGGTTCGCGCCGCCGACGCAGCCTACGTGAGTCGCCAACGCGCTCCCATTCCTCCTCCGTCGGGATATCTGGAATTGGCACCGGACCTCGCCGTGGAGGTCACGTCGCCCAGCGACCGAGCCGGGGAAATTCAGGCGAAGGTGAGTGATTGGCTCAACGCCGGCTCGCGCCTTGTGTGGGTGATCGACCCGACTCGCAAACGTGCGCTGGTCTACCGAGAGGACGGCTCAGTGGACCTGCTCGCCAATCGGGATGCGCTCAGCGGCGAAGACGTCCTCCCCGGATTCTCCTGCCCACTCGACGACATCTGGTAGGCAGGCCACGATCCCACGCGTTAGGCGCTGATTCAGCGGTCAACCAGCTCCCGCGCTCCATCGCGCACGGAGCTTCTCGAACCAGCTCGGGGCATTGGGGTCTATCACCTTCACTTCGACCGCGCCCATGAACGCCGTCCCCGTGATCCGCACCAGCGGGGCGTCGGGCGATCTCGTGCTCTCGACTTCCCGCGCGACTTCGAAGCTGCCAATCACCGGGTCGACATCGCATTCGATACGAAGCTCGGGCGGCACCAATACCGTGACACTGCCCATGATGGACTTGATCTCGATGTGAGACGTGCCGGCTCCGATTTGCGCGCGCGTGAGGTCGACCTCCGCGTTCCCCCACAGCGCGAACGCGCGGAACAGGCGCGGGAGTGTCCAATCGCCGTCCCGTTTGACGTGGGCGAGAACCGCGACAGTTCCCCGGCGATTCGGAACGAGCTCGTCGGCCACCACAACAGGGTGCACGCCGGGCGGCTTGGTGGGTGGCTCGAAGCTGGAAGAAGTCACGAGAAGCGGTTCGTCGAATTTTCCTTGGGCACCTGCCCGCCAGCGACACGGTGAGTGAGCGGGTCCCGAACTGAAATCCTATGCGTCGCGCGCTGATGACGACAGGGCTCCGTCGGGGTGGTGCCGCACGGCGATGAAGGTCCGGCAGGTTCGTGTCGTGCTTGGCGCACCGCGCGCACCACGCGGACGAATCAGAGCGTAAGTTGAGAGACGCGTTTCAATCAGGAGCCGCCGTGGCTGTGTCGCAGCTGTCCATTCAGCCCTTGTTGGAGAGTGAGAGCGTCGCGCTCCGCGACGTCGTCTGCCGCGGCGAATGCACGCATGAGAGCGCAGAGGAGAGCGCGGAGCTCACCTACCTCGTGTTTCCGTACCGCGGTGTCTACGTTCGTCACCTCGGCGGCGACGACGCAGTAGCCGAAGCCAACCAGGCGTTGTTCTTCAATGCGGACGAGGGCTACCGCGTGAGCCACCCTGTCGTGGGCGGCGACGCCAGCCTGTCGTTATGGGTGAGCGAGCCCGTGCTGCGCGAGCTGGCGCCGCAGGCGCAATTGCGCGACGGCCCGATCGCCTTTCGCCGGCACCGACTGCGCATCGACGCGCGGGCACAGGCCCTCGTCGCACTGCTGCGGCACGGGCTGGGGCGGAACGCCGTCGACACCCTACAGGCCGAGACGCTCGTGCTGACGCTCGTCCGCCGGTCGTTAGGCGAGCGCACGTCGCACGCGGCTGGGGCCAGCGCCGGGCGGCAGAAGCTCGCCGACCGCGCCAAGCTCGCGCTCTCCACCGATCTCGGGCGCCGCTGGACGCTGGCCGAGATCGCGGACGAGGTAGGAGTGTCGCCGGTCTATCTCACGCAGGTGTTCCAGCAAGTGGAAGGGATGCCACTCTATCGCTATCAGCTTCGCCTTCGGCTCGCGCGCGCCCTCGATCTGCTCGGCCAGTACGACGACCTCACGGCGTTAGGGCTCGACCTCGGCTTCTCCAGCCACAGCCATTTCACGGCCGCCTTTCGCCAGGCGTACGGCCGCACACCGGCAGAGTTCCAGCGCTCGGCACAGCTTCGCTGAGTCATTGCCCGTTCGGCCGCGCAGCCGAACGCCGTTCGATCGCTAAAGATCTCGATAGCAGGCGATCTTCCCCGCGCGCTTTCTTGTGCGTGTTCCCGAGGTTTGCCCTTCGAACGATCGAAACAGCGAGCGAATCATGACTGCGAAGACCTGCGCCGCCTGCGACTGCGAGCTCGATGCCAACGCAATCGCCGTAAAGGTCGGTGGCAACACCGTGGAAGTGTGCTGCGACGAGTGCGCGCAAACCCTGCGCGAAGCCCACGCGTCAGCCGCGTCGGCGCCCGAGAAGACGTCCAGCCGGAGAGGTTGAGCGATGCCTACAAGTTCGGCCGCGCCGGCGAGGCGCTCCGTCGTGACTCCATCCGGACGGATCAGCTACATCGAAGCGGGAAAGGGGCCGGTGGCGCTGTTCGTCCACGGTGTGCTGCTGAACGGCCACATCTGGCGCCATCAGCTCGCCGGATTGTCGGACGTGCGGCGGTGCATTGCCGTGGATCTGCTCGCACACGGCGATACCGAGATTTCGGCGGATCAAGATGTGTCGGTGGCCGCGAACGCGACGATGCTTGCGCAATTCCTCGACGCGCTGGGTATCGACCAGGTGGATCTCGTCGGCAACGATAGCGGCGGCGGTATCGCGCAAATCTTCGCGGCGACGTATCCGTCACGCGTTCGCACGCTCACCCTCACCGACTGCGACGCGCACGACAACTGGCCCCCGTCGGCGTTCAAGCCGTTTCTCGAGATGGCGGCGGCGGGTGGGCTCCGCGGGACGCTCGACGCCATGCTCGCCGACAAGAACGTCTATCGCTCGCCGCAGGCGCTGGGACCGGCGTACGAACACCCCGAGCGGTTGGACGACGACACGATCGAGACGTACCTGCGACCGTTGGTGCGCACGGAGCAGCGGACGCGCGACTTCCAGCGCTTTCTCGCCGCGTTCGACAACAAGCACACCGTGGCGATCGAGGACCGCCTGCGCCAGCTCGAGGCGCCGACGTTGATCGCGTGGGGCACGGACGACGTCTATTTCGACGTCCGATGGTCGCGATGGCTGGCGGAGACGATCCCTGGCACCCGCCGGCGGATCGAGCTGCACGGCGCCCGGATCTTCTTCCCGGAGGAGCGTGCCGCCGAGTTCAACCAGGATCTGCGAGCCCACTGGTCGGCGAGCGTCGGATAGGCGGCGATCAGGCAGCGCACGTCACCACGCTACGGCACTTCTGAACTTCCGAGCTGACCGAATCGTGCCGCGAGACTACCGATGACGAGCGGGGCGGATTCCGAAGAATTCGCCCCGCCCGCCTTGCCGCTCGCTGCGCTGCGGCTACTGCTTGCCTCCCGCGCGGTGGGGGGCCGCGATGCCGCCGCCCGTGAGCTGCGCTGTGTTGTTCTTCGCCGTCGCGACTGTCCCTGGCATCGCCAGCGTGCCTGGCCCGCCCAGCCAGATCCGGTCGATCCCCGTCCCCGGGTTGTTCCGGTCTTCGGCGTACACCGCGAAGCTCTGGTTGCCGACTGTCACGTAGGTACCAGCGGCGGCGTCCCACTTCACGTAGGTCGCCTTGCCGTTGAAGCTCGCCCACCCCAACGGGACGGTCGGATCCTCGCCGAGCGCGAGGCCGCCTAACGCGTTGCTCTTGAGGCGCGACACCGTCCCGTCGGGGTAGTGTCGCACGGCGATGAAGTTCCCCTGCAGGTTGGTGCCGTTCTTGGCGTACTTCATGGTGAAGCCGAAGTTGACCTTGTCGCCGCCGAACACGAAGCTCCCGCCGCCGGTGGCGAAGCCCAGGCTCGGGTCGTACACCGTGAAGGCATCGGCGTAGGTGCCCGTGTAGTAGTCGCCAGTCGCGGTGGCCTGCACTTCATACGTGTTCACGGCGAGCGGCACCGGGTTCTTGCACGTGAACGGGCGCACTGCGGCGTAGCCGGTCCCGCTGACGGTGCCGGCGGTGCAGGTGAGGCATAGCTGCTCCCGCCCGCGACCGGCGCCAGCGCCACGGAGAGTCCCGCGTTCGCGATGCTGCCGAGTCCAGCCGTCGCGGCGGCAAGGTCGGGCGACGTCTCCTTGACCTGGAGCGATAGCGTTAGGCTGTTCGCGGCGAGCGAGCCGCCAGGCGAGCCGACCTGGAGAGCGGCCACGTTGGCGCTCGCGTACAGTATCGTCGCGTTCTCCTTCGTCACCGTCAGTGACGTCGCGTCGCTGGTCGAGCCGGTGAAGTTGCCGGTCGCGGTGAAGACGGCCTTGAACTGCACGGCGGTACCGGCCGCCTGGAGAATCTGATGGTCGGCCACGGATGCCGTGCCGGCGACGACGTCGACGGGGCTCCCGAGGTCCGCGAAGCTCGCGCCGCCGTCAACCGATTTCTTGACTGGACGTTGCCGGTTGCGGTGGCCGGCAGAATGGCCGCGGCGACGGTCACCTTGTCGCTGTACTGCTGCGTGCTCGGGGTGAGCGTGAGCGTGGTCGTGACGATGCCTGCCAACTCCGGCGGCACGGTCGACCGGCCGGTCCCGTTGTACCCCCAGCAGACGACGGTGCCGTCGCTCTTCACAGCGCAGATGCATGTTCTGCGCGGATTGGCGCTGGCATACGCCGGCAACGCGCGAGAAGGAATGGCCGAGTCGGCGCGCGGATTGGATCTTGGCGCTCCCGACCCGTTGGCGACGCGATCGATCAACTACGCGTACTACACCTACGTCTCGGCGCGCACGGCGTTGGTCGCCGGAGATCGTGACAAGGCGATCGAGCTGCTCGGCGAAGCGATGCGGCTGCGGTACTTCGTGACACCAGCGTGGCTGCGGATCGATCCGACGTGGAAGTCGCTGCGGGGGGATCCCCGTTTCGAGAAGCTCTCGACGGAGCCCTGACCTCGGTTTTCGGTCCGCTCGCCGTCACGGCGCGACGGTCTGGATCTCCACACGCGACGCCTGCGTCGGCGTACGCCAGATCCGGTGCGTCTGCGCCTTGTAGTCGGCCGCCGTCGCCTGGAAGATGTTCGGCACCCACGTCTGCGGGTTCCGGTCGATGATCGGGAACCAGGTGCTCTGCACCTGCACCATGATCCGGTGCCCTTTCTGGAATCGATAGCTCTGCGTGTGCAGGTCGATGGTGAACGGCGTGACCACGTTAGGCACGAGCGGCACCGGCTTCTCGAATGACTTGTAGAATCGTCCGCGGAATACGTCATTCGCGATCATGAGCTCGTAGCCGCCCAGCTTGAAATCGGGATCGTACTTCTCCGGGTAGACGTCGATCAGCTTCACCACCCAGTCCGCATCTTGCCCGGTCGTGCTGGCGAACAGCTTCGCCGTGATCTCGCCGGCGACCACCACGTCCTCCGCCAGCGGCTCCGTCTCCCAACTCAGCACGTCCGGCCGCCCCTGCACGAACCGCTGGTCCTCGAGCAGCCACGTGTACCACCCCGATCCCTTCGGGTAATACGTCGGCTCGATCGGCCGCTTGCGATACGGCACCGGGTGCGCCGGGTCGCTCACGTAGCTGTCGAACGAGTCGCCGGTCGCCTTGGGCGGCGTGAACGCGAGCTCGCCGTTAGGCTGAAAGTACAGCGATTTCGTGGTCGCGTTCTTCGGTGGCCACGAGTCGAACGTGCGCCACGTGTTGCTTCCCGCTTCGAACACCGTCGCCTCGGGCTGCACGAGCGTGCCCTTGTCCTTCAGGTAGTACGCGAAGAACGACGCCTGAATCTTCGACCGGTAGTACTCGCCGGTCGCCGAGCCAAAGTCGATGTTGCCGAGCTTCTGCCCGGGCCCGCCGCTCCAGCCCCCGTGTCGCCACGGACCCACGACGAGGAAGTTGCGATTCGCCTGGTCGTGCTTTTCGAGCGCTCGGTAGATCGTGACGGGACCGTAGAAATCTTCCTGATCCCACCAGCCGGCCACATTGAGCGTCGGCACGGTGACACGCGTTAGGTACGGGCGCATCGCCTGACGCTGCCAGAACTGGTCGTAGTTGGGATGCGTCGCGAAGTCGGTCCACGTCGGCAGTTTCTTGTCCTTGAGAACCTTGGCCTGGATGTTCGACAGGGGCCCGACGTTCAGATACCACTCGTACGTGTCGTAGCGATCGAAGTCGAAGTCCGAGTTCTCGCGCGTCGCCTCGGTGAGCCACGCGTACTCGAAGCCATACGAGAGCCGGAACGCGCCGTTGTGGTGGAAGTCGTCGCCGAGGAACATGTCGGCGGGCGACGCCTGCGGGCTCACCGCTCTGAGCGCCTTGTGGCCGCCGAGCATTCCCATCGCCGCGGTCCAGCCGTCGTAGCTCACGCCCAACATTCCCACTCGACCGTTGTTGTTGGGGACGTGCGCGAGCATCCAGTCGATCGAGTCGTTCGTGTCGGTCGACTCGTCGATTGCCTGCCCCGGCGCGTCGACCGGTTTTGGCGGACGCTGCATGACGAACGTTCCTTCGCTCTTGTAGCGACCGCGAATGTCCTGGAAGACGAAGATGTAGCCGTCCTCGGCGAGGTCCTTGTAGGAGGCGGCGATCTCGCCTTCGGAGCCGCCGACGCCGTACGGCGTCCGCTCGAATAGAAACGGCAGGGGCTCGGTCGCGTTACGCGGGCTGAAGATCTCGACGTGCAGCTTCGCGCCGTCGCGCATCGGGAGGTCCGCCGACGTGTGAACGTAGGTCGACGGGTCGTACTTGCCGGCCGGCTGCTGAGCGGACAGGGCCGAAACGAAGCACACGCCGCCGAGCGTCCAGCAACGGAGCGCGAAGAGCGTTGAGCGCATGGTGGACCTTTGGCGAATCGGGGATGCCTGAAGGTGGCGTTCGACAACATCTTCGTACAGCCGTCATTTTCGGCATGTCGAGGCGGGCGGACGGATCGCCTGGGCTTCTTCGGATGCCCACCCCGTCCGCGGAACCTCGACTGATCCTGGGCGTAGGGTGTTCAGTATCGGTGTGGAGGTTCGCCATGACCCGACAACGTGCCAAGCTCTGGTCTGTGGCCGCGTCGCTCTTCACGCTCATCAATCTCGGTGGCGCGGGGATGGCCGCCGTGGCGGGTGAAGTGCTGGGAACGAGTCGACGCCGCTTCGCCAAAGCCGCCCCGAGATGCGGGCACCTAACGATGCCTCTTCGGGATGACATGTCACCGGATCGATGAAATGAAGCGCGAATGACCATTCGGCGAATTGGCTGCGTCGGCGACCTGCACGGCGCGTTACGGTCGCTTCGCATGGTGTTGGAGCATTTACGTGCCGTCGACGTCGAAGGCATCCTGTTCACCGGTGACTTTGCGCGCGGTCCATGGAACGCCGATCCGGCGTTGGGGAACACCGCGTCTCCAGCCGAGCTGCTGGACGTTGTGACCTCGGCCAGTGCGAATGTGCTCCTCGTGCCGGGGAACCACGACGATCCCGCGCTCGGCGGCAGCATCTCGGTGGATGGCCGTGAGACGACGTGGCTGGGGTGGCGAGTTGCCGGCGTCGGCGGCAGCCCATTCACCGGCGGCCGCTTTCCTTACGAGTGGTCCGATGACCGCGTGGACCTTACCGCGTGGCGCGCGCCAGAGATCCTCCTCGCGCACTCGCCGCCTGCGGACAGCGGGCTCGATGTGATCACGTCGGGGAAGGCCGTGGGGAGCAGGGCGATTCGTGAGGTTGCAGAGCGCATGACCGGACTGCTCTTGTGCGGCCACATCCATGAAGCCGTCGGCGTCGCGCAGCTCGGCCAGTGCGTCTGCTACAATGCCGGATCGCTTGGTGAGCCGTTCGGCGCGGTGCAGTGTGGCGTCGCCGCCTTCGATGATGCGACCGGCATGTGGCAGGTCGACCACGTCCGGCTTCCAACGAGCCGACCCTAACGAGTCAGCCCACCCACCGCAGCCCGTGCTTCGAACGCGGCAGTGACCGGATGCGCGGACCGCCGGCCGCAACGATCGCGTTGCACACCGCCGGTGGAGACGAAAACGGTTGGAGGCTGAGCGCTAGCGCGGTCAGACAGCTCCCTTGGCAGTGCGTGGCGCGGTCAGCGACCAGTGACTGTGGATCACCTTCCACTCTCTGCGTTTATGCGCCGAGAACCTGTACGGAGTCAAATCATGACGCTCCGCGAGCGCCTGATCGCGTTCGAGTCTCCGGACGCGCTCGGAAACCGAAAGCCGAGCTCGCGCGCACGGAGTGCATTCGGGGCGCGGTCCTTTCAGCCGCACATGACACTGCTGCGCCCGGGTAGCGGTATCGATCCTGACCTGACGAAGCTCGGCGCTCCTTTCCGTGCACACTTCGATGCGCTCCACTTCGACCGATTCCAGATCGATATCGCGTTACCGCGACGACGGTTTCGATCGCATGACGGTACTCACTCGTGATTGCCCCACCTGGCGAGGGCGCGACGCATTTCGGTGTCGAGAGGCCAATGCCGGGAATGCGTGCACGCTGCTCACCTTGGCCGATCCATACTAGCACGGTATACTAGTAGGATACACATGTAATCGGCGATCAATGGCTAAGCGAGAACCGAAGCGCGTGCGCGAACAGGTCGTGGTCTACCTCGATGCCCGCGATCGTGCGCTCCTCGAGGAACTGACCAGGACAACCGGACTGGCGAAAACGGAGTTGTTTCGGCGAGGACTGCGCCGCCTCGCCGACGACGCGCTGACCGGCAAGGCGCCTGGGTACTCTCTGCGGCAGCTCGTCACGTCGGCTCACGACGACGACTTCCCACCCGACGTCGCCAAGCGCGCAGACGACTACCTCTACCGCCAGAAATACGAGCGACGCAAACCGAAAAAGCGTGCGCGCCCTCGTTGACACTGGCGCTCTGATCGCGCTCAGCCGGCGAAAAGACCAACACCACGCCCGCGCTGTCGACATCGCCGAGCGGCATCTTGGCTCCGGCGGCCAGTTCGTCGGGACCACGCTCATTCTGGCCGAGTTTCACTCACACCTCCTGTACCTCCGCGGCCCCAGCGCAGCGCGAGTCGCCGTCTCCGCATTGCTCGACGATCCCGTGCATGAGTGGCTTCCGGTATCCTCGGACCTCGAGCGCGACGCAATCGGCAGATGGTTGGCTCGCTTCTCCGATCAGGAGTTCTCGCTGACTGACGCCGTCAGTTTCGAGGTCATGCGTCGAAACAGGATGACACACGCATTCGCCTTCGACAGGCACTTCGCGATCGCCGGGTTCGAGTTGCTCGGGACGGCATGACGCACAGTGCAGGCTCGCGTCACCTCGCACCCGCCGCCCGGAGCAGCGGAGCCCCTTCGGTCCAGTGCTGCCTGACCGCGACGGCGAGCGGAGTTGCTCCTTCAAATCCGTGACGTTCACCGGCGAGCTGGCTCGAGCGAGGTGTCGGTCGGGAGATGTACTCAGCCTACCTCGCCATCGACCCGACCCTTCGCTCCCTGCACGCTGAGCCGCGATTCCGCGCTCCTGAAGAGGATAGGGCTGGCCCTGTAGCCGGCGGTCGCGGCGCTCCGCCCAACGGGCTCGCTCAGCGAGCGCTCATGGAACGCTCATGCAGCGTCCAATGTCGGGAAACCCCCGACGCCCCCACCATACGCGTGGCTGCAGGACACGGCCAGTCCAGCGCAACTAACCAATCTTGCCGCAGGAGACGGCCATGCGACTCAAACTCGGCTCCCTCGCCCCCGACTTCGTCGCCGAATCCATCGGCGGTCGGCGGGTCTCGCTCGAGCAACCTCGCGGTCGCCCGCCTAACGCCGAGACCGTCGCTCGAGGCCCTCAGGACGATGGGCGCGCCCCTGTGAGTGCGGCGCCCACTATAGCGAGCATCTACCAACACTACCAACAACCTTTTCGAGGACACGACCATGTCGTTACGAATCGCCGAAACCGCGCCTGACTTCACGGCGGCCACGACCCAGGGCACGATCAATTTCCACGAGTGGCTGGGCGACTCCTGGGGCATCCTGTTCTCGCACCCGAAGGACTTCACACCGGTCTGCACGACGGAGCTCGGTTACATGGCCAGGCTCAAGCCCGAGTTCGACAAGCGCGGCACGAAGATCATCGCCCTCTCGGCGGATCCGGTCGAAAGCCACGTGAGATGGTCGAAGGACATCGAGGAAACCCAGGGCATGGCGCCGAACTATCCAATGATCGGCGACCCCACGCTCGCGATCTCCAAGCTCTACGACATGCTGCCCGCGTCCGCCGGCGACAGCTCGGACGGTCGCACGGCCGCAGACAATCAGGCGGTGCGGACCGTCTACGTCGTCGGTCCCGACAAGAAGATCAAGCTCTCGATCTCCTACCCGATGACCACCGGACGGAACTTCGATGAGTTGGTGCGGGTGCTCGATTCCCTGCAGCTCACCGCAAAACATCGCGTCTCCACGCCGGTGAACTGGAAGCAGGGCGAAGACGTCATCATCGCCGGGTCCGTCAACAATGAGGAAGCGAAGAAGATCTATCCCGACGGTTGGAAGGAGCCGAAGCCGTACATCCGCATCGTGCCACAGCCCGGCCGCGTACGGTACCAGAAGGAAGCCATCACGACGTTCGACGCCACCCCCGAGAAGATCTTCCGCTACATGAGCGCCGGGAACCACCCGCACAAGGCGTTCAAGAACCACAAACTCGTCGGCGTCGCCGGCAACGTGGTGACGGTGGACGTGGACGTCTACAATCCCGACGGCTCGACGACGCGCATGATCGTCAAACACCAGCTGCACGTGCCTAACGGCGTCGAGACGACGATGATCGGCGGGCACTTCGATGGCGCCCGCTTCGTTCACTCCTACACGCCGCTGGGCGAACGGACGAAGGTGGACCTGCGGGGAGACTTCCCGGCTCTGCCGGGGATGAGCGAGGCCGACGAGCTCGCGATGATCGACGGCTTCTTCACCACCGTCTTCGCCGAGGACACGGCGACGTTGCGCACGTGGTCGCCCGAGACACCGCGATGAAGAAGCGTATCCTCGTACTCGGCGCAGGGTTCGGTGGGCTCGAGCTCACCACCCTGCTGTCCGGGTCGTTAGGCGACACCGTCGAGACGCCGCCGAAGCCGGCAACGAGTTCTACTCCCTGGCCGGGGCGGAGCGACTCCGCGAGCTGCTCCCCACATCTGTTTCTGGGAGTTCCGAAGCACCGCGCTCCGAAAGTCGTCGAGGCGGCCGGGCTGACCGAGAACGACTGGGTACTGGTGAATCCGAGGACGCTCGAGACACGCTTCCCGGGTGTCTACGCAATCGGCGACATCGCGAAGACGGGAATTCCGAAGGCTGAAGTGTTCGCGGAGGGAGCGGCTCGTGCCGTTGCGTCGTCGCTGATCGCGTCGCTGGGAGGCCGTGGGCAACCGGAGCTCAACGCGGGAGCAGGTTCCTGTTACGTCGAATTCGGCGGAGGACGCGTCGGTAGGGTCGATGTCGATTTCTTTTCTCAGCCTTCCCCTGTCAGCAGCTTTCAGCAACCGTCCGCGTCCCTGTGCGCCGAGAAGGAACGCTTTGGTTCGAGCCGGCGCGAGCGCTGGTTCGGCGGAGCGACGCCCTAAAAGTGCCATCCCACCTTGAGCGACACCTCGCCTGTCAACCGCTTTGGTTCGTAGGTCTGGGAGCCCACCGGAACTTTCGTGTCGCCGCCCACGATCAGGTGGCCGGCGCCCCAGGGGTTCAGGTAGAAGTTCCCGCGGAACTTCCACACGTAGCCGCCACCTAGCGTCGCAGCCACGTTGTCCCAACTTGCCGACCGCCCGTCCGTCTTGCTCCGAACATCGTTGTCCCAGTATTCCGCACCGCCGCCGAGCCAAAAGCCCCGAAAGCCCGGCTGGAAGAAGTGGTCGACGAGCGCCGCGATCACGTCGATTCGGTGGTCTTCGAAACCGTCCTGCACGAGGAAGCTCGGCAACGTGCTCCGTGACACGACGGCCCGGGCCCGCCACGGTGACCGGCCGACCCACACCGAGCCGTAGTAGCCGCTCAGGATGTACGGCAGTACATCCAGCTCGACTCCGACCGTCACGCCGCGCGCCTGACTCTCTGCCGGGGCCTGCGCCCGGGCCGCACCGGCAACGGCCAGTATTGCGACCAGCGCTTTGGCAGTCGTGTTCACCGTAGACCTCCGGCTGTTCACCGCGCTTCTCTTGTCGTGCAGGCGGCGCCGCGGGCGACCACAACTAGCTCGACAGCCTTCGCAGGCCGATCGGCCGCGGTGACGGAAGGATCGCGAGCAAGAGCGCTCGTGGGGATGATAAGGGCGCCTCGCCGAAGCTGTCAAAGGGCCGGCGGAACCATAACCTCGAGAACACGATGCTCCCAATTCGTGCCTAACGTCATCTGGAACCGCGGCTGGACGCGGTTTCGCAGTCGTAGCACTTCCCCAAATACGCGCGCCGCCGCCCCGCAGCACTGGCGCACGCGCCCCGCATTGCGCATTACTCAGAGTGCCGAACAGAGGTGAAACGGTGAGTCATCACGACGACCGCCAGAGGCCGCCGGAGACCGCGGCGCGGATCACGCGATCGCCAGCAGCGCAGAGAGAATCGGAACGGGTTCGCGCGTTCGACGCCGTCGAGGCGACCTTCCCGCCACCGGCTGCGGCGACGCCAGACGAGCTAGTCCAGATGGCCATCCATGCGCTCGGATTCGACGCGGCGAGTCTTGCCGCTTCGTTAGGGATTGCTCGAGCCCAAGGCGACGCCATGATGCGCAATCCGGGCACGATCTCCCTCCGCCACCGAGCGTTGCTCGCCCAGTATCTCGAGATGCGCGGAGACGCTCGCACAGCCGAACGCAACCGGGCGATCGCCACGAGATTGCGCGAGCGAGCGACAACCGATGCGCGCCCCGGCGCCGAAGAGCCGGTGGGTCGAAGCCCGGGTGCCTGACAACCTTACTTCTATCGAGCTGCTCGGGACGGCGTGACGCATGGCAACGACGCCTCACGTGTAACGCCCCCCCGTGGTGACACCCGTGACCTCACCGTCGATTCGACTCCAGGACCTCCCCAGCGTCCCCGTCGCGGTCATCCGCCGACACGCCACTCGCTCCGAGCTCTCGAAACTGGTTCCCGAGTGCTGCGGCATCGTGTGGCAGGCGCTGAAGGCGCAGCAGGCCAAGGGCGGCCGCCATGTCGCCATCTACTGGAACGCCGACATTCTTCTCGAGGTCGGCGCGGAGCTCGAAGGGCAATTCGCCGAGCGTGACGGCGTGATTCGATCGGCTACGCCCAGTGGCCCCGCTGCCTTCGCGACGCACCTCGGGCCATACCACATGCTCGGCGCCACTCATGATGCCATCCAGGCCTGGTGCAAGTCACAGGGATTCCGATTGGCCGGCCCGAGCTGGGAGATCTACGGGCACTGGCAGGACGACTGGAACACAAACCCGGCCCTCATCCGGACCGACGTATTCTATCAGGTCGCCTCGTCATGACATGACGTCACGTTAGGCGTCAACGCGGGATGGACACGAGCCCCGGCGTGATGTGCGGCTCGGTCGCGCCATTGCCCAACTGCCCGTACCTGCCGTCGCCCCAGCAATAGATTCCTCCGTT
>Ga0075421_100006435_pt1 | contig 14338 bp, 17 predicted proteins | sample SoiMetdeltSBSDD5_FD_75292 | JGI IMG/M metagenome (GOLD analysis project Ga0075421, IMG submission 75292) | Bulk soil microbial communities from a Populus tree surrounding site in Tennessee, USA - Soil MetaG P. deltoides SBSDD5 | ecosystem: Environmental > Terrestrial > Soil > Tree plantation...
GTGTAGTCGTTGACGTGACGGGCAACGGCGGCCAGCAGCGGGTGAGTGCAGGCCGGATGGTCGCTCCACCGCTCGCCGGCCAGCAACGACGCCAGTTCCATGAAACACGCGCCTTTGCGCGGATTGCGGTGCTTGCCGCGTGACAACAGCGGCAACAGCGTGGGTGGCTGAACATCGTCAATGGACACGGGGCACCTCCTGAACCCGACCGATTGGCTCGCCTTTTACCAGCCTCGCACTACTGGCCCGTGCAGTGTGATGCCAGCTATTGTTTGGCAGGCCAAACAATAGCATATCGGACGAAACGCCCAGTGTTGGGACGGCTGCCGCGATTCGTGTGACCGCAGTGGCCGCCGTCAGTTCAGCGACCACCAGTCCCGGTCGGGCAGCTGCACCCAACCGTCGGGCGGGCCGGTGATCGCTCGGGCGTCGGGCAGCCGCAGGCCGGCGTGTGGGCGGGCGGCGGCGCTGGACCATACCGGCAGCCAACCCGCCTTGACGCGGAATGCCGCATCCGGAATCCTGTGCAGCGGCGTGCGGTTGACGCCAACCTGAACGCGGGCCCGAGGTGCCGGAAGCAGCTGGTCGTGTGGCCGTGACCGTCGGCCGTGACCGTCGAGACGCACGCTGTGCTGTTGCATGACTTCGAAAACAGCAGCTGCTGGAGGTATCGGATGATTTTACCTGATGCGCCAAGGCCCGGACGGAAACGGAACCTGATGTTAGCGGCGGGCTTGGCGCTGCTGGTGGGAGTCGTTGCCTTGGTGTGGCAGGTGGCGGATGCCTCGTGGCCACGGCCAACGGGTGCCGGAAGCCCGACTTCGCCGGCGGGGATGACAGATGACGCCAGCACTCTCACTGTCTCCTCCGGCCCATCCGCGTCCGCCTCAGCGGAGGCGACGATACCCAGCCGGACACCCACACAAACGCCATCGACCGCTCGTACCTCGACGGCGCCACAGGTGCACCGAAGCTGTTCGAACCCGGTATTCGTGACCTCTGACCGCAACGGCGGCTGGGCCACACGCGGTTACTATGTCCACAACAACATGTGGAACAGCTCGGTGCCGCTCGGGCCTGAGACGCTTTATGCCTGCGCTTTCAACAACTGGTATGTGGTCTCGAACCAGACCAACAACGCGGGCGCCGTCAAGACCTACCCGAACGTCCACAAGGATTACAACAACGTACCCATCAGCTCGTTCAACAGCATCACCAGTACGTTCGCGGCATCCGCCCCCCGCACCGGCATCTACAACATCGCCTACGACATCTGGACCAACGGCATCGCCACCAGCGGCTCTACTGAGATCATGATCTGGACGGACAACTACCAGCAGGTTCCGGCCGGCAGCAGGGCACATACGGTGACGCTAGGCGGCCGGACCTACGACGTGTGGAAGACGTCCGACAACCACTACATCGCGTTCGTGCCGAAGGCAGTCATGACATCCGGTTCGGTCAACCTGCTGGAAATCCTCAGGTGGACGATCGCGCAGGGCTGGCTCGCCGCCAGCTCCACCCTGGGCCAGATCTGCTACGGCGTGGAGATCGTCTCGACCAACGGCAAGAATGAAACGTTCTCCTTCACGGACTTCTCCATTAACAACAGTTGATGCCCTCGCGACGCGCTGCTACAGCGGCCGACCGTGTGCGGCCAGCCGGTGTAGCAGCGCGTCGTGTGGTATTGCGTGACTGGTCCGCCCGTAGACCCCGGTGGTGGTTGTGGCGGCGACGAGGGAGTTGAGCAGTGCCTCCTCGGTGGCGTCCAGTACGGCGCTGAACAGCGGGTTGATTTCACCATCGGGCAAAGGCTTCTGGGGTACCGCTGCGGCGCCGAATGCGATGGCATAGTCGCCGCTGCCGCTGCTGTATGACGCTCCGACCCGGCCCATGGCGAAGATCGCGCGCCGGGCCAGCCGGGCGAGCTGCCGGGCGTCCAGCGGCGCGTCGGTGGCTACGACGATCATGCAGGAGTTGCCTGGCAGCTCGGTCCGGTCCACCGATGCGATCAGGTCGTCCACCGGCATCGGTACGCCCAGCACGGTCAGCACACCGCCGAAGTTTGCCTGGACGAGCACGCCGATGGTGACCCGCTCGCCGCTCACCTCAACGATGCGGGAGGAGGTGCCGATGCCAGCCTTGTAACCGAGCGCGGAGGTGCCGGTGCCGGCTCCCACACAGCCCTCCGCCACAGGTCCGTCCGCGGCCGCGGTCAGGGCGTCCAGCACGTGTTGTTCGGTAACCGGTCGGCGGCGGATGTCGCTGAGGTGGCCGTCGTTGGTCTCGCCGACCAGCGGGTTGAACGACAGCCCGTCCGGGTGGTCGGCCATCAGGTGGGTGAGTACCGCGTCTGCCGCCCGGAACACCGACAGGGTGCCGGTCAGCACGACCGGCGATTCCAGCACGCCGAACTCGTCGATCTGGGTCGACCCGACCAGCTTGCCGTGCCCGTTGCCTACATACACCGCCGCCGGCAGGGTCCTGCTGGTGGCGAGCCGTGTTGGCACCACAGCGGTGACGCCGGTGTGCAGGTCGGCGCCATCGTCAATGGTGGTGTGTCCGACCAGGACGCCGTCGACGTCGGTGATCGCGTTGTGAGGGCCGGTCGGCAGCGTGCCGACCACGATGCCCAGATCACGGGCGCGGCGGGGCGCTACGGTCATCGGTTTTCCTACCAGTCGGCGTCACCAAGAAGATCGAGAAGCTTGCGACTGTCGGCCAGCCGGTCGCCGTAGAGGCTGGGGATCGCGGCGTGCAGGCGGATGAAGCGGCTGTGCGCCTCGCTCGCCGCGGCGAACGCGGCCGCGTTGTCCTTGCCTTGCAGCGCACGGGCTTTCGCTAGATATCCATGCGCCATGCCGTCGGGTATCTCCTGATCGTCGAAGATCGCCAGGGCCTTCTCGGCGGCGGGCAGGCCATCCTTGCCGGTATCGGTCAGCGCCAAGGACATCGCCAGGTTGGCCCAGCCCGCCCCGGCACGCGTGAAAGGTTCGGGATAGTCAAGCCGATCGTGTATCGCCATGGCCTTTGCGGCCTGATCCAGCGCCTCGCCGGACCGGCCCTGCCTGGTCAGCACCATCGACAGGTTGGCCGCCGCGAGCGCCCTCAGGTGCGGTTCGCTGTCCAGGTCCACCGCCTTTGCCAGGTGCGCCTCGGCCTCGGGCAGCTCACCGAGGCGGCCCAGGATGCGGCCCAGGCAGAAGTGCGCCCGGGTCGTGGCCCGGGCGTGCCTGGGGTGGGCCAGCCCCACCGCCTGCTCCGCCTTTGCCTTGGCCTCAACCAGTTCGCCTTCCACGAGGAGCTTCGTCGCCTCGTTGGTCAGGCGTTCGATCGCCGCGGCCCGGTGCGCGCGCACCCGCTTGGCCAGTCCGAGGCCGCCGCCGATGAGCATGACCGCGATGCACACCAGTCCGGGGCCCATGAAGGTGATTTCGAGGATGTCCTTAAGCGGGGGCACGCCGGTAGGCTACTGACTTCCCCCGGTGCGCAACAGGGTGCGAGCCTACGACCCGCGGTCGTAGCTAGTTGATCGGCCGGCCCGCTCAGGCCCGGGATGTCTTCTGGTACCGCGTCATTCCGCCAAATTGCCGCCTCGCCCAGGGATATGCTGCCGGAGGAACACGGGGGTTCAGATGGCAGAAAAACAGCAGGTGGCCGTGCTCGGGCTCGGCGGCATGGGGCGGCCGATGGCCGCCAATCTTGTCCGGTCCGGCTTGCCGACGATCGTTTGGAACCGGCGCCCGGAGCCGGCACGTTGGCTCAGCGAGCAGGGTGCGGAGATGGCAGACAGCCCAGCGGACGCGGTGCGCCGGGCTAACACGGTGATCACCATGGTGACCGACGCCGACGCGGTGATGTCCATCGTCGCCGATCAGGGAGCACTGGCCGCCATGGCCGGCGGCGCGATCTGGGCGCAGATGAGCACCATCGGTGTCTCCCCCACAGAGCGGATGGCGCGGCTGGTGGTTAGGCAACGCCCCGATGTCGTGTTCCTTGATGCGCCGGTGGCGGGCAGCCGGGGCCCGGCGGAGAAGGGGGAACTGGTGATTCTGGCCTCCGGACCGGAGCAGGTCAAAGACCGAGTGGCGCCGGTCTTTGACGCGATCGGGCAGCGGACGGCCTGGGTCGGACCGGTCGGGGCAGGCTCCCGAATGAAGATGGTCAGCAATCTACTGCTCGCGTTCATCGCCGAAGGGCTCGCCGAGTCGATCGCGCTCGGCCACGCGCTCGGATTGGAGCGCGCGGCCGTGTTGAGCGCCCTGCAGGGCAGTCCTCTGGTCTCGTCGTGGGCCAACGAGAAGCTGCAGCACATCGGCCGGGATGACTACTCCGCTCAGTATCCGCTCTCGCTGGCGCTCAAGGACGTCAACCTGGCGCTGCTCGAGCTCGACATCGACCGCCTCGGGGTGGCCAACAGCTTGGCCGCCCAATGGCAACGGGCCGTGGAGCAAGGGATGGGCAACGAGGACGTCATGATCCTCGCCCGAGCTCTACAGCACTGACTGGGTTGCGACGGAGGCTTGACGGACATGGCGAACATCCTGATCACGGGCGCAGGCACTGGGTTGGGTCGGGGCGCTGCCCTCGGCCTCGCGCGAGCCGGGCATCAGGTCATCGCCGGCACTGAGGTGTGGTCGCAGCTTCGTGATGTGAGGTCCGAGGCGGAGCGGCTGGCTGTGCACCTCGACTTGACGAAGCTCGACGTGACCGATGAGATCGACCGCAAGCACGCCTTCGGTTATGACGTCGACATTCTCGTGCTCAATGCCGGCATCCAGGAGGCGGGTTCCTTGGTGGAGATACCGATGGCCCGGGTCCGCCGCTCGTTCGAGGTCAACGTCTTCGGCCACCTGCAGCTGGTGCAGGGCTTCGCGCCGCAGATGCTCAACCGGGGTAGCGGAAAGGTGCTCTGGGTTTCATCGGCCGTCGGGATCCGGACCCGCCCATGGCTCGGCACCTACGCCGCGACCAAGCACGCCATCGAGGCACTGGCGTGGGCGATGAAGTGGGAGCTGGAACCGCGGGGCATTCGCGTGGGCACGATCAACCCGGGACCGTACCGGACCGGGTACAACGACACCGGGGTCGAGGCGATGTCGCAGTGGTGGAAGCCCGAGGCCACGTTGCTGGACCGGCCGGACTTCAGCGCATATCTCGACAACCAGTACGACCCCCAGGAGATGATCGACGTCATGGTCGAGGTGATTCCGGCCGATGACCATCCGTACCGGACGGTCCGTCCGGACGTCAGCCTGAAGCAGGACAAGGATTTTGAAGCCCAGGTCTGGGAGGCCAGGGTGTGATCTGCTCGCTGCGGCGGCGGCTGGATGGGAGATGAGCGATGAGAGTGCACAAGGTGCATCACCAGACCGGCAGGGTGCTCGTGGTGGTCTGCGACAAGGAAGAGGAGGCGGTCGGCGCCATCGGCCGGGCTCTGCGCGAGGAAAAGGTGCTCGCCGCCCGGGTGACCGCCGTCGGCGGTTTCGCCGACGGCGAGGTCGGCTGGTTCGACCACGGGGCGCGTGACTACCGCCGGATCCAGGTTTCCGAGCAGGTCGAGGTGCTGTGCCTACTCGGCGATGTCGCCGAACTGGACGGCCAGCCAGCCCTCCACGTGCACACGGTGCTCGGACGCTCCGACGGCAGCACAGTCGGCGGCCATCTGCTGCGCGGCCGGGTCTGGCCGACCCTGGAAGTGATCATCTCTGAGGTGTCACCGAACCTCGCGAAACGGGTTGATGCGGAGAGCGGCCTGGCGCTGATTTCCAGCGCCCAATCAGCGCGCCGGTGACTGGATGGCCAGAGTCCGGTAAGGCCGCCCGGCCGGGCCGGATGAGGTGATCTAACGACACAAATATCAGCAGCAAACACCAACAGGGAGCAAGCAAATGGCAGCCGCCGTGGCAGCAGGACAGGGCGAGGCACCGCCTTCGCCCGACCAGGTCACCGTACTCGCGCAGTTCGTCGCCAAGCCGGGCCGCGCCAAGGACGTCTGCAATGCGCTGGTGCACATGGTCGAGCCCTCGCGCGCGGAGCCGGGAAACGTCAGCTACGACCTTCACCGGCTAAAGAACAATCCCGCGGCGTTCTACGTACTGGCCAACTGGGCCAACCAGGCGGCGCTCGATCAGCACATGGCAAGCCCGCACGTACGCAACCTGCTAAACGAGCAAGCGGTACCCGATCTGGTGGCCCCGCCCAAGCTGAGCTACGCCCGGCCGCTGTCCAATCCAGACACTCGACCGGACCGGCCCCGAGCGACCGCGAACTCCCGCGACCAGGTAACCCTCGTCCCGTTCTTCACCATCAAGCCGGGCGAAGTCAACCCGGTGCGTCAGGCCCACCTCGCCATGCTCGAGCCCACCCGGGCCGAGCCCGGCTGCCTGGACTACGACCTGTACCAGTCGCGCGAGGATCCGTCGGTGATGTTCTTCTACGAGAACTGGACCGACCAGGAGGCACTCGCTTCGCACATGAACACGCCGAACTTCTATCGATACGTCCGGGGTGAGGTGGACGGGCGCCTGGTGGTGCCGTGGACCGCGGACATAATGGCAATGGTGAGCCAGCCCTCCCGGTAACGTCAGTATCGTATTTCGAGGTAGTCCACGTTCGGTCCGCCTTCGGGGTTGGCCGCGACCGCCCGGATGATGTTGGGACCGGCGTTGAGGGTGATATTGATCGTCTTGGTCTGCCAGTTGGTCCACTGACCGGTCGGGTCGAACTTAGCCCCAGCGGCAGTCACCTTGCCGTTGACAAGGATGTCCATGCTTCGGTCGCCAGGAGTGCCGTTGGCGTAGCGCAGGCGAATGGTTACGCCACCCGCTCGGGCAGCCTGGAACGTCCACTGCACGAAGCTGCCGGAAGTATTGTTGTAGTTGACGAATCCGGCGCCTGTGAATCCGGTGTGATCGGACTCCACCTTACCCAGCCAGACAAACGCCTCCTCGGCCTCATAGCGCACCACAGTCGGGCTCGGTTTGGGACTGGGTATCGGGCTCGCGACGGACGTGGCTTGCGTCGGCTCTCCCGTCACCGGCTCGGCGGGGGTCACGATCGGATCGCCCGGAAGAGCCCACTCCTCGGGAGTTTGCCGGCCTAGCGTCGACGACTCAAGCATCTTGCTGGCGATGACCGCGACGACGGCGATGACCAGCACTGCCGCCAGTAACGGCAAGCAGCCGATGCGTCCCACCAGCCCGACCCGCCGGTGCTTGGGTTCCCATTCGATGACATCGCCCATTGGGGTTTCACGATAACGGCCCGCCGTTCAAGCTGGAACACCTTGTTGGAGTGGTATGAGGGGTTATGCCTGTTGGGTATAAGCCTCGCCAGCGGGGGTAACCGCGCACGACAACAACCAATCCATCAATATCTGACCTTAAGACGTCAGCCCGATCTGGCACCCGGCGCCGTCCAAAAACGACAGCCGCGGCAACCAGCAGGAGCGCTACGCCCAGCGCGATGCCCCACTGCGCCATGGTGGCCAGGTCGCTTTCGGTCGCCCGGGTGTCTGAGTTGATTAGCCAAGCAGCCGCAAGGTAAAGCGCTGCGGCGACGGCGAGCCAACGCTTCTTGACCCAGGGCGCGTGAGCCCGGTGGCCGGCCAGCGACTCGATCAGCTCAGCGCAAGCGAGCGTCAGGTGGCCGAGCTGATCGGGCAGGGTATGACGAATGCCGAAATCGCCAAGCGCTTGAAGATGAGCACCGCGACCATCAAGGGCTACGTCTCCCGGATCCTGACCAAGCTCGATCTGACGAACCGGGTGCAGGTCGCGCCGCTCATCCACGATCTGTCCTGAAGTGGTTTCTGCCGTTCCAGGGTCGGTGACCGGTATGCCCGCCCCGGCCGACCGGGCGGCCGTGTACTGCTCGAACCGCACGGGTATCGCATGGGAGAAGGGAAAACGACTCTGAGGGGGAAGCCGTCATGGCACAGGACCTGAAAGGCCGGAACGTAGCGATCCTCGCCGCGGATGGCGTCGAGCGGGTGGAACTCGAACAGCCTCGCGGTGCGCTGCTCGGTGCTGGTGCCCGGACTGAGGTGCTGTCGATACACCCGGGCGAGATCAAGGCCCGCCAGTTCGACCTCCAGGAGGCCGGCACGTTCCCGGTCGACAGGCTGATATCGGATGCCACCATCGACGACTACGACGCGTTGGTGATGCCCGGCGGCGTGGTCAACCCGGACAAGCTGCGGAAGGATCCCGATGTGGTCAACTTCGTCAAGGCCTTCGTGGACACCGTCCAGCCGATCGCGGCGATCTGCCACGGACCGTGGACGCTCGTCCAAGCCGACGTGGTGCGCGACATACAAATGACCGGCTACCCGAGCATCTGGACCGACCTGCGCAACGCCGGCGCCCAAGTGCTCGACCAGGAGGTTGTCTTCGACCAGCAGTTCATCACCAGCCGCTCACCGGCCGACCTTCCGGCATTCTGCTGGGCCGTGGTCGACCAGTTCTCGAAGGCAGCGGTCAGGTAAGCAAACCCGAACAGCGTCGCGTGCAGGCAAGCCTGTACGCGACGCCCTTTCCCTGCGCGTAGCCGATCCCTCCAAAAAGGACAGCCGAGCTTCGATTGATCAATGTAGCTCGTTGACATGTGACCAATCGGTCACATATCGTGGGACGATGGCTCAAGAAATCACCGCACCTCGCGCCGACGTTTTACCCGACACCGCGAAGGTGACAAAGACACTGCTGGCGTGCGGCATCGCAGCCGCACCGGTATTCATCGTCCTGGTCGGATGGCAAATGCTCATCCGCGACGGGTTCGACCTCAGACGTCACCCGATCAGCCTGCTCAGTACCGGAGACCTGGGCTGGATCCAGGTCACCGCCTTCGTGGCCAGCGGGTTGCTTTCGGTCGCGTTCGCGGTAGGAATCCGCCGGGCGCTGCACCCCGGCCGCGCCGGGACGTGGGGACCTTTGCTGATCGCCCTGTACGGCCTGGGCCTGATCGCTGGTGGGGTCTTCGTGGCTGACCCGGCTCTCGGCTTCCCTCCCGGTGCACCGGAGGGCATCCCCCAGCAGATCAGCTGGCACGCAGCGATACACGGCTTCGCACCCCCGATTGCCTTCAACGCATTGATCGTGGCGTGCTTCGTGTTCACGCGTCGATTCGTCGGCCTCCGGCAACGGGGGTGGACGATCTACACCTTGGCCACCGCCGTGGTCACACTCGCATTCGCCTCATGGCCGACGATGGCAGGTATCAGCTGGCGGCTGGCTGTCGCCGTGACCCTGGCGTTCGTATGGGAAGCAGCGCTCGCCGCACGGCTAAGCAGCGAACTGACTGGAAAGTCGCATTGGCTGCCCTGACCACCGAGTAGTTGACCTTGGATTTGGTCACCGGCCCTTTCCAAGGTCAACTTGCTCAGGTCTCCCGCACATCGGCTCAACTCAAGGGGCCGTGCGCAGGAGCCGCCCGCTGATCCAGGCGGTCGCGGCGCGCGGGGCGAACCGGGGAGCGCTGGCGAGAAGAGCATTGCGGAGGCCGGGTATGACGGTGCCCCGGTCGCGGTCGAAAGCGCGCAATCCGACGTTGATGACCCGATCGGCACGGTCGAGTCTGGAATAGATGGCGGTGTGAGCAGCCCGGTGGTCGCCCAGTCCGGCGAGGAACCCGGTGTCGACCGGCCCGGGACACAGGGCCAAGACCCGAACGCCCGTGCCGCGGTTCTCGACACGCACCGCCTCGCTGAACGACAGCACGAAGGCCTTCGTAGCCGCGTAGACCGCCTGATAGGCGCCGGGCTGGAAGGCGATGGTGGAGGCGACGTTGATGACTCCACCGATACGGCGGTGCAGCATCGCGGGCAGCACCGCGCGGGTCAGCGCGACCAGGGCGGCGTTGTTGACGAGTACCTGGTCGTACTCGCGGCCGGGATCGAGCGTGGCGAACGGCCCATAGCTGCCGTAACCGGCGTTGTTGACCAGGAGGTGCACGCGGTCCCCGAACCGGTCGGCCAGGTGTTGGACGGCATCGCGGTCGGCCAGGTCGGTCTGCACCACCTCGACCCCTACCGGGTGCGTCCGCTCGATCTCGGCGGCCACGGCGCGCAGACGATCTGCCGAGCGGGCGACCAGGATGAGGTTGGCGCCACGGCCGGCCAGCTGCCGCGCGAACTCAGCGCCCAGCCCGCTGCTCGCACCCGTGACCAGTGCTGTGTGGTCGGCATAGGGAAAGAGGGCCATTTCGGATAACTCCGTTCGGTGTGGTCGGCTTGCGGCTCACCTTGACACTGTCAAGTTGAACAGAATGGACTTGACACTGTCAAGGGATGGGCGAGAGTAATGGCATGAACACTGACGACGGGAACGCCCACCAGTCCGGCCGCGCGGCACTGCTCGCGGCCGCCCGCGCGGAGTTGACCCGGGTCGGGGTCGGCGAGCTGAGCCTGCGCGCGGTGGCCCGACGGGCCGGTGTGTCACACGCGGCGCCCAAGCACCACTTCGCGCACCGCGCCGGCCTGCTCAGCGCCCTCGCCGCCGACGGCTTCACCGCCCTGGCCACGCGGCTCGACGCTGCGGTGGCCGCAGGCGGGCCGCCGCTGCACCGGCTGGTCGCTGCCGGGCACGCGTACCTGCGGTTCGCGCAAGACGAACCGGCCCTGTTCGACCTGATGTACCGCCCGGAACTGCTCAGCTCCGCCGACCCGGCCCTGCTCGCCAGCAAACGGGCGGCGTTCGGAGTGCTCCTGCGGGTGGTCGACGATGCCCGGACGGACCTGCGCTCCGATGCCGGCACCGATACCGTCGCCCTGCTCGCGTGGGCGACGGTTCACGGTATGGCGGTACTGATCCGCGACCGGGCGCTGGAGGCGGTCGGGGTCGCAGACGACGCCGGGCACGGCGCCGTCCTCGCCGAAGGACTCATCGAGGCGCTGGGCGGGTTCCTCAGTAGGGACTCTCGTTAGGCTTGCCGCGATGCGAGGTGAGCCGGAGATGCCGCGTCCGCGTCCCGATCGTCGGTGTGCACGCTGGCCAGGAAAGTGGAAACCATGTCCTCCTCCCAGACCTCGCGGTACGACGCGGGCAGCAGGCGCAATACGTGCCGGTAACGCTCCTCCAGTCGAGTCACGACACCCACCCCTGGCTCGCCGGCCGCCATGCGTGCAGCCGTTCCGATGCGGCACGTGCGTTCGCCGCCTGGCGTTCGGCCTGCGGTCAAGGACCAGCGGCCCCGACTCGGTCAGCCGGTAATACCGGCGCAGCCGACCCTGCTGGACCTCATCGTGCGCCTTCTGGCCGATCGGGGAAGGTCGGGGTGATCAGGCCGGTCTCGTATGCGACGACCACCGCCTGGGCGCGGTCGCGCAGATCGAGCTTGGCGAAGATCCGGGCGACGTGCGTCTTCACCGTCGCCTCGCTGAGGGTAAGTCTGTCGGCGATCTCGCCGTTGGACAGGCCACGCCCGACCAGCCGGATTACCTCCAGCTCGCGCGGGGTTAGCGCGGACAGATCGCCGGGTATCGGCGGCTGGTCGCCACCTGGCCGGGCGAAGCGCTGTACCAGCCGGCGCGTGATCGACGGTGAGAGCAGCGCGTCACCGGTGCTCACCAGGCGTACCGCGTTGGCCAGGTGTTCCGGCGTGACGTCCTTGAGCAGGAATCCGCTCGCCCCTGCGGCCAATGCGGCGTAAACATACTTGTCGAGATCGAACGTGGTCAGCATGATCACCCGGGATTGCCGGGACTCCCCCAGGATCCGCCGGGCGGCCTCCAGGCCGTCCAGCGTGGGCATTCGGATGTCCATCAGGATTACGTCCGGGCGCAGGGTCCGAGCCAGCTTGACCGCCTCCAGGCCGTCGGCGGCCTCACCGACCACGTCGATGCCGGCCGATTTGAGGATCATGCTGAAGCCGGTACGCACAAGGGCCTGGTCGTCGGCGATGAGCACACGGGTCACAACGGAATCCTCACTCGTACGCGGAAACCGCCGCCGAGTCGACGGCGCGCGTCGAGCTGGCCGCCGAAGACCGCGACGCGTTCCCGCAAGCCGAGCAGGCCGCGGCCGTCGGCTGGCTTTGCGGTCGGCTGCGCGGCGGGGGCTTGCCCGGTGAGCACGCTCGGCCCCGAGTTGAGCACCTCCAGCCGGAGGTAGCGATCGGTGTACCTGACATTGACGTTGGCGTGCGCACCCGGGGCGTGCTTGAGGGCGTTGGTCAGCGCCTCCTGGATCACCCGGTATGCCGTGAGATCCAGCCCGGGAGGCAGCGGCCGCGGCTGCCCGTCGATGGTCAGCTCGACCGGTAGACCGGCGAAGGCCACCCGGTCGACGAGGTCCTCGATGCGGCTCATCCCGGGCTGCGGGAGCATGTCGTCCTCGCCCGAGCCGTCCGGTGTCAGCAGGCCCAGCAGCGCCCGCAGCTCGGTCATCGCCTCGCGGCCGCTGGACTCCACCGCAAGCAGGGCGTCGGTCGCATCCTGCGGGGCACCGGCGACCGCCTGCCGGGCCGCCCCCGCCTGGATGATCATGAGGCTGACGTTGTGGCTGACGATGTCATGCAGCTCGCCAGCGATCCGGTCGCGTTCGGCGTCGACCGCCGCGGCGACGGCCGCCTCGCTCGCCTCGTCCAACAGCTTCGCGCGGTCGCGCAGCGATCTGGCGTAGCGCCGCCGGGTGCTCCAGGCATACCCGAGAATGGCGAGCGCTCCGATGACGAGCGGCGCGGCGGCCCACCCGGGCAGCGTGACACGGAGGTCGCGGCAGGCCCACCCGGCCGCCGCCGCCGTGACGGTCAGCACCCCCGCAACGAGGCGGGAACGCAGCCGGCTGGCGAAGATCACCGATCCATTGTGGCAAGGTCCCCTGTACCCCCGCATCAGCCCGCTAGGTCAGCCGAGTACATCCCCAGGATGACCCGGTGTCCGGTTTGCATCCGCAGCCCGACGACGTGCGGCCCGCCGGTGCCTATCGTCGCCATCATGATGCAGACAGAGGCTTTGGTGCGGCTCAGCGGAGTGCACAAGCGGTACGGCGAGACCGTGGGGCTGGATGGGGTTGACCTGGAGATCGCGCCGGGCGAGTCGGTCGCGGTGATGGGCCCCTCGGGCAGCGGCAAGTCGACCCTGCTCAATATCGTGGCGGGGCTGGACCGGCCGACCTCGGGCTCGGTGACCGTCCACGGCGAGAAGCTGACCGCGATGGGCGAGGGGGCGCTGGCGCGGTACCGGCGGCGGCGCATCGGCATGGTCTTCCAATTCTTCCACCTCCTCGACGACCTCCCGGCCCTGGACAACGTGATGCTCTCGGCCCGGCTGATTGGCACCCCCTACAAGCAGGCACGTTCGCGCGCGCTGGCCCTGCTTGATGAACTGGGCATCGCCGGGCGCAAGGACGCCTACCCGCAGCAGCTGTCCGGCGGTGAGCGGCAGCGCGCCGGTGTCGCCCGCGCCCTGATGAACCGGCCGGCGCTGCTGCTCGCCGACGAGCCGACAGGTGCGCTGGACAGCCGCTCCGGTGAGCAGGTCATGGACCTCCTGCTGGACCTCAACCAGATCGGGCAGACCCTGCTGATCGTCACGCACGACATGCGGCTGGCCGAGCGCTGCGCGAGCCGCGTCGTCCACTTCGTTGACGGCCGCGTCGCCGAGATGGAGGCGGTGTGATGCGGGCGACATGGATCATCGCGCGGGCCGCCGTACGCCGCCGGCGCACCCAGACGGCGCTCATCGGCGTCATCGTCACGCTCTGCACGGCCACAATGCTGGTCGGGCTCGCCCTGCTGGCAGCGGTCTCCGGGCCGTTCGACCGGACGTTTGCGCAGCTGAACGGCGCACACGCCACGGCGCAGTTCGATAGCGCGAAGGTCACCGAGGACCAGGTCGCGGCCACGGCGCAGGCAGAAGGCGTCGTTGCCAGCGCCGGGCCGTTCCCCCTCGCGGTGGCATCGCTGGGCCGGCCGGGTGGCCAGACGATGACCACGCCGCTGCGGATCGCCGGCCGCTCCGCACCTGGTGGCGGGATGGACGAACTGAGGCTGACCCGCGGGCGCTGGGCGAGCGGACCCGGCGAGATCGTGATCGGCTCGCACACTCGCGTCGGTCCCGACGGCGCCCTCGGGGAAAGCTTCACGCTTCGCGGAGCCGGGACGGTGACCGTCGTCGGGACCGCCTACTCGGTGACCCGCACGGCGGATGCCTGGATGCAGCCCGATGTTGTACGGCAAGTGGGCGCCACGGGCAGCCAGATGCTCTACCGGTTCGCGCCCGCATCGGCGCAGACGGCCGAGCAGTTGACGGCGCGCATGGCGGCGGTCACCGCCGGGCTGCCCGCCGACGCCGTGACGGGCATCGCCTCCTACCTCACGATCCGGGAACAAGCCGGCA
>Ga0075421_100006436_pt1 | contig 14338 bp, 13 predicted proteins | sample SoiMetdeltSBSDD5_FD_75292 | JGI IMG/M metagenome (GOLD analysis project Ga0075421, IMG submission 75292) | Bulk soil microbial communities from a Populus tree surrounding site in Tennessee, USA - Soil MetaG P. deltoides SBSDD5 | ecosystem: Environmental > Terrestrial > Soil > Tree plantation...
GGTCATGGCTGGTGTGGATCTTTATACCGTTTGCAGATTGCTTGGTCATCAGGACATCAAAATGACCATGCGTTACGCGCACTTAGCCCCCGGCTACATGAAAGCAGCAGTGAATATTCTGATCAAAAGGAGGAAACGAACTGGCACCAGAACTGGCACCGAGTGAATGAGGGGTCCCGTAAGTTGGTGAGCCGCCCCGGAATCGAACCGGGAACCTACTGATTAAGAGTCAGTTGCTCTGCCAATTGAGCTAGCGGCCCATGGAGGGCGTTTCTCGAAGAGCCAAGCGGGGCTGGCGAGTCGCAGCCAGGAGCGCCGAGTATACTCAAGGAAGTATGACGAAAGCAATAGGGTCAGGAGGGGTCCACGGCGCGGGGCGTAGGTCGTTCAAGGAGAGTCGGCTCAGGCCAACGCAGGCGTCCTGGCCTTTCTTTCGCGCTTTGGCTCAGCCTTGTCCGAAACCCATTCGTTGTAGTGCATGAGTTCAAAGTTTGACGGATCGTTGAGGATACGGGTGACCAAGAGAGTGTGCAAGGCATGCCCGGCCTTGCTGGCGACGAGGCGGCCGATAAAGGGGCGGCCGATCAGCGAAAGATCTCCAATGTTGTCCAGAATCTTGTGACGGACAAACTCGTCTCGAAATCTTAAGATGTCGTTGAGAATTCCGGTCTTCGTCAGGACGATCGCATTGTCAAGCGAGCCCCCGCGGACCAAGCCATTCTTTCGTAGTTCCTCAACCTCGTGGAGAAAACCAAACGTCCGGGCCGGGGCAATCTCTCGGGCAAAGCAACTTGGCGAAGCTTCAAACTCGAAAGTCTGTTTCTGGATCAGCGGATGACTGAAGTCAATTGAGTAGGAGATGTGAAAGCTGTCGGAGGGAAAGATGGAAATGGTTTTGCCCCTCTCCTCAAGATGAAGTTCCTTGCGAATCACGAGATAGGTTCTACGCGCAGGTTGCTTGTCAATGCCTACTCGCTGAATCTCCCTGACAAACTCAAGCGCGCTTCCGTCCAGGATGGGCACTTCCAAGTTGTCAAGCTCAACCAGGGCGTTGTCGATTCCAAAGATGTAGAGCGACGACAGCAGATGTTCAACCGTGGAAATGAGCACTCCTTGCTTCATCAGCGTCGTCGCGTAGGCCACATGAGCGACGTTCTTGGCGACAGCCTCGATCCGAAAATCATCCAGATCGACCCGTTGGAAAACAATTCCAGTGTTGGTTGGAGCTGGAAGGACGCGCAGGTTGACCGGGGCACCAGTATGAAGACCGACGCCGGTAAACGCGATAGGCGCTGCCAAGGTCTGTTGGTGTTCCAGAGAAGCCTCCAGAGTCAGATAGTTGAATACACCCGCAACTACCCCGCTTTTAGCAGGTCTAACGCCAGAAGCTTAGAACGTCCATGAAGCGTAATTGAATCAAAGCATTAGCAGAACCACTCTCAGTTTTAGGGCCTGAGCGACTGTCTCTTTTTCGCAACACCAGCACGACCCACCGTGGTAGAACTGCATCTCGCGGTGATCCAAGACTTACGCTTGCCCGTCTCGTGCGGAAGTTTCCAATAATTCCCAAGTGCCAAAAAAATTATAGACTTCGTCCTTGACAGGGCCACCCTGTCACTCTAATAATGGATTCCCGACCAAAATAGTCGGCATTGGGTGCGTTATGCTAAGGCTTTCGAAAAAGGTCGATTACGGTTTGATGTCGCTGATGCATCTGGCTCAACATCCGGAACGGACGTCCTGGAGTGCCCGGGAAATCGGCGAGCATTATGACATTCCACTCGAGCTGCTTTCCAAAATCCTTCAGAGGCTTGTGCAGAAGGGCTTGCTGATTTCGCACCCGGGAACTCATGGGGGGTACTCGCTAAGCCGCCCTCCCCATCGGATTAGCGCTGAGGAAGTGATTGAGGCCATTGAGGGACCGTGGTCTCTAACGAACTGCGTCTCTGATGACGGGCTTTGTGGACAGTTCCAGAAATGCAATGTTAAGAGCCCTTTGCAGCGCCTCAATGAGATTGTGATACAGACTTTTCGGGATTTGTCACTTGAACGAATGAGCCAGCAGCAGGGTGAGGACCTGAAGTCCGGATTGGTGAACGACTCACCTTTGGTCAGCATTTCACCTTTGCGTTAGGGAAGTCTGGTAAGGAGAGTTTGATGAGTACTGCAACCCACACGATTCAGGAACTGGCAAACAAGGAATACAAGTACGGGTTTGTCACCGACATTGAGTCGGAGGTCATTCCTCGCGGCTTAAACGAGGAGATTATCCGAACCATTTCAGCCAAGAAGAATGAGCCGCAGTTTATGCTGGAGTGGCGTCTAAAGGCCTTTCGGCACTGGCTGACGATGAAGGAACCTACCTGGGCAAACGTTCATTATCCCGCCATCGACTACCAGAACATCATCTACTACTCAGCTCCCAAGTCGAAGAAAGAGGGCCCTAAGAGTCTGAGCGAGATCGATCCGGAGTTGCTTAGCATGTATGAGAAGCTGGGCATCTCCCTGCAGGAGCAGGAGCGGCTGAGTGGTGTCGCTGTGGATGCAGTGTTTGACAGCGTCTCCGTGGCCACGACTTTCCGGAGCAAGCTGGCGGAACTCGGCATTATTTTCTGCTCCTTTTCCGAAGCCGTTCAAGAGCACCCAGAACTGGTCAAGAAGTACCTGGGATCGGTGGTTCCCTACACCGACAACTTCTTTGCCACACTAAATTCGGCCGTCTTCAGCGACGGGTCCTTCTGCTACATCCCGAAAGGCGTTCGTTGCCCGATGGAGCTGTCGACCTACTTCCGCATCAATGCCAAGGACACCGGCCAGTTCGAGCGTACCCTGATCATCGCGGAGGAGGGATCCTACGTCAGTTACCTGGAAGGTTGCACCGCGCCCATGCGCGATGAGAACCAGCTCCACGCGGCCGTGGTCGAGCTGATTGCGCTCGACAGCGCCCAGATCAAGTACTCCACTGTTCAGAACTGGTATCCTGGCGACAAGCAGGGAAAGGGTGGAATCTACAACTTCGTCACCAAGCGCGGTAAGTGCGTGGGTGTGAACTCGAAAATATCCTGGACGCAGGTGGAGACCGGCTCGGCGATTACCTGGAAGTATCCGAGCTGCATTCTGCAGGGGGACAATTCGGTGGGTGAGTTCTACTCGGTCGCGTTGACGAACCACTATCAGCAGGCTGATACAGGCACCAAGATGATTCACATCGGCAAGAACACGCGTAGTACCATTGTATCCAAGGGTATCTCGGCCGGTCACGGTCAGAACACATATCGTGGGGCCGTAAAGATAATGAAAGGGGCTACTGGTGCCCGCAACTATTCGCAGTGCGACTCGTTGCTGCTCGGTGACAAATGCGGTGCTCATACCTTCCCGTATATCGAAGTAAAAAACAGCACCGCCCAAATGGAGCATGAAGCCTCGACCTCGAAGATCGGGGAAGATCAGATTTTCTACTGCAAACAGCGGGGGCTTTCCGCTGAAGATGCCGTTTCCATGATCGTCAATGGCTTCTGCAAAGAGGTTTTTCGCGAGTTGCCGATGGAATTCGCTGTTGAAGCACAGAAACTGCTAGGGGTGAGCCTGGAAGGCAGCGTGGGATAAGAGCAGCTGAAAGGTGCGTGGCTGAAAGCTGACCGCCTAATGCTCATACTGAATGGAGAAACGTACTCATATGTTGGAGATTAGAAACTTGTGCGCTGGAATTGGCGGCAAGGAGATTTTGCAGGGAATTAACCTGAGGGTGAATGCCGGAGAAGTTCACGCCATCATGGGGCCCAACGGGTCCGGCAAGAGCACGTTGGCGCAGGTGCTGGCCGGACGTGACTCCTATGAAGTCACCAAAGGAGAAGTCTTGTTCCAGGGACAGGACCTTCTGGCAATGGCTCCGGAAGACCGCGCTCGCGAGGGCGTGTTCATGGCCTTTCAATACCCGGTTGAGATCCCAGGCGTGAACAACACTTACTTCCTGAAAGCAGCGCTTAATGCCATCCGCAAACACCGCGGCTTGCCGGAACTGGATGCCGTCGACTTCCTGAAGCTGGTCCGCGAGAGAATGAAGCTGATGGAAATGGACGACAGTCTGATTGGCCGCTCCGTCAACGAAGGCTTTTCAGGCGGTGAGAAGAAGCGCAATGAGATTTTCCACATGGCTGTGTTGGACCCCAAGCTCGCCATCCTCGATGAGACCGATTCAGGGCTCGACATCGATGCATTGAAAAGTGTTGCCGAAGGTGTCAACGCGCTCCGTTCCAAGGATCGCGCTATCGTTGTGATTACCCACTATCAGCGCCTGCTGAACTACATCGTTCCCGACTTCGTCCATGTGCTTTCGAACGGCAGGATTGTGAGATCCGGGGGTAAAGAGCTGGCCCTCGACCTGGAGGCCAAGGGCTATGGATGGCTGGAGGAAACGGTAGAAGCCGCCAGATAAATCCACTCTGGTTTCGGAGTAGCTCTTCCAGCTTGGGTGTGACCGTCTCCGCTACGACAGGTGACGGGGTTACGGCGCTTTAGCCTAATTTGAAACATCCTTCTAGATCATGATTCAAACCACTGAAGAGTTAGAAACGTATCTGTCACATTTTCCCATCTTCGAGAAGAGGCGCCATACTAAGGAACCAGCCTGGCTTCACCCGGTACGCCAGGCCGCTCTGGAGAGCTTCTCGCGGCTGGGCTTTCCGACCACGCATCATGAGGAGTGGCGATTCACCAGTATCGCACCGATCACTCGGGTTCCTTTCAGATTGGCTGAGGGCGATGGCAAGCCGCTCTCTGACGAGACACTCTCCCGGTTTACATTCGGACGATGGGAAGGCATTCAGCTTGTATTTTTGAACGGGTTCTTCGCTGCCGAGCTGTCGTCGGTTACTGGAATGCCCAAGGGAATGTTCGCAGGCAGCCTGGCGGAGGCGCTGGAGGCGCATGCGGACTTGTTGGAGTTTCATCTGGCCCGCTACGCTGATGCCTCCAAAGAGACGTTTGCGGCGCTCAACACAGCTTTCACCGCCGATGGGGCGTTCCTCTACGTTCCTAAAGGTGCGGTGCTTGAAAAGCCAGTTCACGTGTTGTTTGTTTCGACGGCCGGCGACCAGCCTACGGTATCGCATCCTCGCAGCCTGGTCCTCGCGGAAGCCAATTCGCAGGCTCAGGTTGTTGAGAGCTACGCTGGGTGGAATTCAGAGGTCTACTTTACGAACTCAGTGACCGAAATCGTCGCCGGCGAGAATGCGTTTATCGACCACTACAAGCTTCAGCGTGAGAGTCTGGAGGCCTTCCACATCAGCACGATTCAAGTCCAGCTCGACCGCAACGCCAACGTTTCAACCCAATCCATCTCGATGGGTGGCGCACTGGTTCGAAACCACGTCAATGCAGTGCTGGATGGCGAAGGTGGAGAAGCTACATTGAACGGCTTCTACCTCGTGAATGGCAAACAGCACGTCGATAATCACACCTGCATTGAACACGCCAAGCCCCGTTGCAGCAGCCGTGAAGTGTACAAAGGAATTCTGGACGGAAGAGCGCGCGGGGTGTTTAACGGACGGATTATCGTTCGTCCGGATGCGCAGAAAACGGATTCAAAGCAGACCAACAAGAACCTCATCCTTTCGGAAGAGGCTCTGGTAAACACGAATCCGCAGCTTGAGATCTACGCCGACGATGTGAAGTGTACCCATGGTGCCACTATTGGCCAGCTCGACGCCGACGCTCTCTTCTACCTGCGTTCGCGCGGTATCGACCTGGAATCGGCACGGCATCTGCTTACCTATGCGTTTGCCGGCGATTTCGTCAATCACATTAAGATCGAGCCCGTGCGCGCTGAACTCGAGAAGATCCTGTTCGCCGGGCTGGCAGGAGGGTTGGAGTGATACGCCCCTTCTGCGGAGGCCTCAGTGCAGGATTACGTGCCCCACTTACCCGTCCCCCCGCTGAGGCAGGGAGAATCAATTGCCTTACTCCCTCCCCCCTGGGGAGAAGGTGGCCCGCCGGCCTGGTGACGGGGTAGTCCGGAGCTTGTGAAGCCCGTCGGTTGAGCGGATTTTGCCAGGATTTAACCGTGAAAAGCGCTTCTAATACTCTCGCCAGAGAAACTCAGTCATCCCGCAAGATGGCTTCTTTCGACGTTGCTAAGGTTCGGGAAGACTTCCCAATCCTGAAGCAGAAGATCTCTGGCAAGCCTCTCGTGTACTTTGACAACGCGGCCACGACGCAAAAGCCCAGGCGCGTCATCGAAGCCATCAGTCGTTTCTACTCGGAGGACTATTCCAATATCCATCGAGGTGTGCACACGCTGAGCCAGCGCGCCACTCAGGCATACGAGGCAGTGCGTTGCAAGGTGCAGCGATTGATCAATGCGGCCGAAGAGCGGGAAATCGTATTCGTGCGTGGAACGACAGAAGGAAACAACCTCGTGGCGTACGGCTATGCGCGGCAACAGCTTCAGGCCGGAGACGAAGTCCTCATCTCCGGGCTCGAGCACCACTCCAACATTGTGCCCTGGCAGATGCTCTGCGACGAGAAGAGGGCACGCCTCCAAGTCATTCCCATCAGTGATGCCGGCGAGATCCTCTTGGATGAATGCGAAAAGCGTTTGAACCCGAGAACGAAACTTGTTTGCGTCGCGCATGTATCGAATGCCCTGGGCACGGTCAATCCCGTGGGCAAAATCATTGAGATGGCCCACCGGCATCAGATTCCGGTTCTGGTCGACGGGGCACAGGCGGTTCCACATTTCCGCGTCGACGTTCAGAAGCTCGACTGTGATTTCTACACATTCTCTGGTCACAAGCTCTACGGCCCGACTGGAATCGGTGTGCTGTATGCCAAGGCCCGTCTGCTGGAGGCGATGTCTCCCTTCCAGGGGGGCGGCGATATGATTGCGTCTGTGACCTTTGAGAAGACAACCTATAACAAGATCCCGCACAAGTTCGAAGCCGGCACCCCCGACATTGCCGGTGTTATCGGTCTCGGCGCAGCCATCGACTACCTCAATGAAATTGGCATCGAGGCAATCGCGGCTTACGAACAAGAATTACTCGAATATGCCACTGACGCCATTACAAAGATTCCCGGAGTGCGCATCCTGGGGACGGCACCAGAGAAGGCCGGCGTCTTGTCGTTTGTTCTCGAGGGCGTGCACCCACATGACATTGGTACGATTCTGGATCAGGACGGCATCGCCATTCGCGCAGGTCATCATTGTGCCCAGCCGGTAATGGATCGCTTTGGAGTTCCGGCAACTGCCCGAGCTTCTTTCGCGTTCTATAATACGAAGGATGAGGTCGATGTTCTGGTGAAGGGCATCCGAAAAGTAGTGGAGGTTTTTGGCTGATGTCTGACTTGCGCGAGCTCTACCAGGATCTCATTCTCGACCACACGAAGCGCCCGCGTAATTTCGGCCGCCTGGAGACTGCCAACTGCCAGGCTGATGGCTACAATCCACTTTGCGGGGATAAGGTCACCGTGTTTCTCAACGTCGAAAACGACGTCGTGAATGACATTCGGTTTCAAGGCTCTGGCTGCGCCATTTCTACGGCTTCGGCTTCAATGATGACTGAGAGCTTGAAAGGCAAGACGGTCGCTGACGCAAAGACCTTGTTCGCCCGGTTCCACGAGTTGCTGACAGGTAAGTCGGATCAGTTGCCGGATATCGAAGCCCTGGGTAAGCTCGCGGTTTTTTCAGGCGTCAAGGAATTCCCGATACGGGTCAAGTGCGCAACCTTGGCGTGGCATACGATGAATGCTGCGCTGAGCCACCAGCAGCAACCGGTCTCGACGGAGTAATAACTCTCCCCTTTATAAGACTTGATAAGGGGAACGCCGCGCAGTTGCGGTAGAGGGTCAATCCCGGGGGCAAATCCACCCCAGCAGCTTTTGGCTGCGACCCATCCCAGGAGGGAATCTTCGAAGGAGTGATTATGGACACGACAAAGCCAAACGAATTCGTCCCAGCGGCAAGTGATTCTGCTAATAAGGGGGCAGAATCTGCGGCGGCGGCACCCGCGCAGAATGCCAAGCCGGTCAGTGAGGCTCGCATTATCGACGTCCTGCGCACCATTTACGATCCTGAGATCCCGGTCAATATCTACGAGATTGGATTGATCTACAATGTGGATATCGATGCCTCGAACGCGGTCAACGTGCGAATGACTCTCACTTCGCCCGCCTGTCCGGCCGCAGGAACTCTGCCTGGGGAAGTCGAAGACAAAGTCCGTCAAGTCCCGGGCGTCACCGACGCAAAGGTAGAAGTTGTATGGGATCCTACGTGGTCTCCCTCCATGATGTCGGAAACCGCCAGGCTCCATTTGGGCATGCTGTAACTAGCGTTGTCCTCGATACCCCGGCTGCTCCGCCAGTTATTGGTCGCGGCTCGCGACAAGAAGGCAGGAGCTAGGGAGTCAGAATAGCTGAGCGGTTTTGTCCCAGCCCCGCTAGGGGCGAAATAGTTGTAGCCCAGGGTGGAGCGCCAGCGGAACCCTGGGTTGGCGGTTACCATTACCAATCCTCGCCCTCTCCCCGAGGGCGGCGGGGAGAGGGTTGGGTGAGGGGCGCGAGTTGAGAAATTCTCTCGTCACCGCGCCTAAGCGCCTAATCCCGAACTCGCGAGCCACCTGCCCTCACGGCTCTCGCTTGAAATAGGCCTTGGCGGCTTCTCGCAGAAACCTGGCACACCTTGGGGCTTGCCAGTTGTTCTCCAGTTCTGCCGCCAGTCCTAGCAAAACCTCCTGGCTGGAGCGACCGGGCCTGAGCGCCGTATAGATCTGCAGAATCTTTTCTTCAGGAACCCCTGCCAATTCAGCAGCCCGCCTCAAATTCTCTGCCAATTGAATGCGCCCCGCGGCTTCCGAAATCTGCGCTTGCAGCTCAAGGGCCTCGGGGGTGACGCGCAGGTCCTGCATCTGTACGCGGCCTTCGAGCACGGCACCTAGCGTGATGTCATTTAGGACGAGTCCTGAGGGCGTCTTGAGCCGATCGGGCGCGCTCTCCGACAATGGGTATTGGGCAATCACTGACGCTGAGTCCATCGAAATCTCCTGCCGCAAAACGCGTGGCCCACTATTCTCGAAACGACACTTCCACTTCCTGCGGAGCCTTTCCGGCTGCCACTTGCTCGGTTTCTCGATGATGCAGGATGGTGGTGTTAACAATGTACTTCAGACGAGCCATGTTATCGATCTGTATCGGCACCGGAAGCACCGGCTCGCCCTTGGCGTACTTGGCAGCATTGCGCCCAATCACGCGGTAAGAATCCAAAGTGAGGTTGGGAGCCTGCGGGAAAAGCTCCAGATTGTTCAACGGCTCGAGATCCCGCCGATGGATGACCGTCGTGCCCTTGGACTGGATTCCAATGCTGATCCCCGAGCCACTCAACTGAGCTCCGGCATGGCCGATGAAACCGCAGTCTGAGGTTGAATAAATCTTCACCACACGCGCCCTCAACCCTTCTGCCTGGACACCTTCCACCAGAGCGCGAATCACCTGGGCGTGCGGCAGTCCCAGAAGCGTAGCATCGAGTGTTGTGCCGAATGCGGGTCCTAAAGCGATGACAATCTCCTTGGGATCCTCTGCTCGAACAGCGTCGCCGACTTCGCGAAGAATTAGTGTCCTCACCGATGAGCTCGGCTGACCGATTTGCTTAGGATCGAGAGCTTGTGGAATGTCTGAAATCTCCTGCCAGCGCTGCTGGCTGAGCGAGTACCCTGTTCCCGGCCCGTGGTAGCGGTTCGGATCGTTGATGGCGCTGAGCACTTTCGGCCCGGGAAGCACAATGGCGGATGTCTGGAGGTAGTCACCCGAGATCCGGAGCTTCTGAACTGCCAGAATCTTCTCCGCGATGTCCCGAAACCCGCACTGCGCCAGTGCCTTGATCACATCGAGGCCGGTCTTCCCCTGCCTCAGAAAGGATTCAGCCGCCTGAAGGTCGGCGACCACATCTCGCTCAGGCATATCGGCGCTGCCGTAGGCCACAACGGCCGCCTCCACTTCGCCATCGGTGATCGGGGGAAGCTGTAACTCGCGAAAAACCGCTTGCACAGCCTTGGCGGCCTGCCGCCGCACTTCCAGAACTTCCAATTCTGCGACTGGACGGAGTCCCCCATCCACCTGCATGTCCCGCTGCAGGACGTTGTAGTCGTCCAGGTCCTCTGTGTCGAAGTTGCCTCCGCCAAACAAGTTGTCTTCGCGCGGCATGGAACTGTAGCCCGAGAAGATGAAATCGGTACCAGGCAGAAACTGGAGCATCAACTTCGAGGACTTGCGGATCTGCGAGTGGGAGGCCATGGCATCATTTCCCGACGCCAATTCAAGATCCAGCAACGTAGCGATCAGGTTTTCGGCCAGCACGCCCCGCACACCACCTGGCAGCGATTCAGGCAAAGCAATACAGCTGATGGAGCCGTTCTGCACCCCTTGTGATCCGGCGCCTTTGATGGCCATCAGGCAGCGGGCCTCCAGGTACAGCATCGACTTCGCTTCTGAATGGCCCATCAACGCTTCCGAGCCAGTTCCTGAGGTAAATCGCACCTTGATTCCCCGAGAGGCATAAGCCGACGCCAAGAAAGCTTTCGACCAGGGTGTGTCATCCCCATCTCGAAAGGCCTGCTCGGTGCCGTAAACCGAGAGGGTCTCGGCGTAGGTAGTCAAACCGGCCAGGGCCAGCTGCAGACTCAGGGCTTCTTCCACGGCACACTGCGTCAATGCAGTCCCGCGGCCGGTTTGCGACCCGATGAGCAAGGCCAGCGCGTTCAACGGCGCGTAGCGGGCCACGCCCACCGTAGTCTCCAGCTCTGAGAATCCCCGTTCGACTGCCTCGGCGGCATCTGCCGCCAATAGTGCTGGGTGCTCCTTTTTGTTCGTCACGTGCGCCTGATTGGCCGGCGTGCGGCGCGCCCGCATTTTCTGCAAAGCCATCATCATCTCGACGACATTGAGCTGGTTCACTACTTGCGTGATCTTAGCGGGTGTCAAACCGCCAAAAACTCTGATGATCTCTGGACGCTTAACCTGCACGTCGACCAGCAGGCGAGCCAAGGCGAGTGGGTCTTGCGCCATGGCCTCTTCCGCAATTGAAGCATCAAGGGCATAGTCAGCGATGAAACGATCGAGAAGGTCGAAATCCGATTCGGGCTTGCCGTCCAGTTCGACCACTTTCCCGCAGGAAACTCTGATCTGTGGCTTCGGATCGTAAGGGCTTTCGAAAAGGATGAGACCCTTCTCCGGCCACTCGTGGATAAAGCTGTCCTTATTGATATCGCGCTGACTACGCGCCTGAAAACGCTTGGAGGTTGCCATAAGCAAATTCCCGATTGAAGGAGAGCAGAGCCCTTTTGGAGGAAAGCTGCAAAAAATCGCTGAAGGCGCACTAGGGCAGGCTTTCTAGCCTGGCCAGTTCAGCGGGCTTTCCAGCTCGCTCGCTTCGGGGACTGAAGCTAACTTCGTTGGGGCGACTGGAAGGTCGCCCGCATCCTGGCCGAAGGCCAGAGTTTTGTCCACCGTGGCAAGGGGGACGCTGCGCCTCTTGCAGCAGGGGGTGGGTGGGCGAAAGATGAGAGCCCTTTTTGCGCGAGTGCGGTAACCTTCAACAGCCTATGAGTCAGAATGGTCACCGCTGCAGTGACCGCACTCCATCCTTCAGCTGATAAAGGGTCTTGATTTCCCCAGCGCTGAGTTCACGATTAAAAACAGCCAGGTCATCAAACAACCCGACGTAATTGACCCCAAGCCGGATCGCCCCGCGTTTTGCGTCCCAGGTAAAAGGCTCTTGAATTTCCGGCGTCGTTCCCTCCAACACTCCATTGAGGTAGAGCTTGGCCCGGCCTCCCTTTGCACCCAGGCCTGAATGCGTGATCGCCACGTGGGTCCACTTCCCACGCCCAAAGGGGGTTTTTTTTACGACGACGAGACGGCCCAGAAATGCCGGATTGTTGTCTGGTGGCAGGTTTTCAGGATTCCAAACCTTGAGATCTCCGAAGACTCCAAGGCGGAAATGCCGTGGTTTGTCGTCCTTCGTAAAGTCGACCCAGATCGCAGCATCGTTGTAGTCTTCGTCCGTCACCTGGATGGGGTCGCAATAGCCCGGCTCGAGATCAGTCTCTGGATCAAGGCTCAGCCAGAACGAGACCGCTCCGCTCCACTCTGTGCTCCGATGAGTGACATTCTTCTCGGCGGGATAATAAACCGCCCTGGTATTCTTCTTCGCAAACTTTAGCGCGTCGCCGTAGCGGCCGGCGCCGGGCGCCAAGCTGACGTCGGGGTGATCCAATCCCGGTTTGGCATCATCGCGCTTCTTATAGGATGTGGCGGTGTGAAGGCGACGGTCACCCAAAGCAAAGTCTGCGTCATGCTTTCCATCAAACGAGGCGTGAAACGTCAACGCCTTGCGTAGCGCGTCATCACTGGCTGCCGTCAACTCAAAGAAATGAGCAATCCCGAGACCCAAGGTGACGATGAGAGCACTTTGGAAAAGCTTGGTCATGAGTTCCTCCTCAAAATTACTTGCTGCCTGGTTAGCCGCCTAGGTTGGTTCAAACGAGAATTTGTTCTCGTTTTTGGTGGAGCGGGCGCTCCTGCGCACGCTAGCTCAACGCGCGACGGAGCGCGCGTTCCACCCGGGATATCAAAGGCCGCAGCTCTTGGTTACTCTTCCCGCCGGCACGAAACCGCCGACGTCTCCGGCTCGCGGCTACCACACCTCACCAACCCAAACGCGCCGGCCCTCGAACTCACCTCGCTACGGAAAACTGAAACAGGCCTTTTGTCAGCGCGCCTTCATGTCCAAGCAACCAACGTTTGCGTTCCAATCCCCCGCCATAGCCAGTGAGGGACCCATTGCTTCCCACCACTCGGTGGCACGGAACGACGATGCCGACCGGGTTCCGGCCCACTGCCAAACCGACAGCCCGAGCACCGTTAATGCAGCCCAACTGAGCGGCCAGTTCTCCGTAGGTGACCGTGGAGCCTGGCGGAATCTCAAGCAACCGCGTCCAGACCTGCCGTTCAAAGTCAGTCCCTCGCAGATCCAGCGGTAGGTCCTTCGGGGAGACAAATTGGCCGGCAAAGTAGTGTTTCAGCCAAGTGCGCGTAGCGTCCAGGGCTGGGTGGAAGCCCTCGGAAAGCTGATAGTCTGGGAACCAGCGGCCGAAGCGGCTTCTCAGCAAGGCGTGCCGGTCCCGCCTGTCGAACTCGAGGCCACACAACCCATGAGCAGAAGCGACAAGGGTTAGCGGGCCGATCTCGGTTTCGACAACAACCTGATAGAGCGTTTCCATTGGCACTTGCAGGTGGCCCCCCAGGGCATCACTCCTGGAGACAAATTCCACGCAACGGCGCTGAATCCAAGCGGGAGACAAAACGTTATCGTTTTCCAGAAGAGGTGTAAAGCGGGAAGCGACGAACAGTCCAGGATGACAATACCCCGCTGCGTGCTATTGCACGATTTGTCCCCCTTGCCGAGGGGGACGCCGCGCCGTTTGCGGCAGGGGGTCGACCTCAAACATGAAGCGAGGGGCGACTTCCCAGTCGTCCCGAGAGCGGACTGGAGAGTCCAGCGACGAGCAGGCCGGAAACCTGCTCGACATTAACGCGGGAGCGCAGCTACTCGACTTTGGCGGTCAACGTTATGCGGGGAGGTACGTTTGTTAGGCTTTCTACGTGGGCTGACCCTCATCGGTGCCCCAATTCATTGAAAGCATCTCTCTCCATCATTCCGTTGGGATTTCCGTGGATTTCGCTGAAAGCTTCGTGCTATAAAGCCAAGTTTCCCGATTCGGGAGAGGTGCCGGAGTGGCCGAACGGGGCTGCCTGCTAAGCAGTTGCACGGGCTAAAACCTGTGCCGAGGGTTCGAATCCCTCCCTCTCCGCCATACCTGATCATTCCTTTTTACTTGCAATCACTTACAACTCGCGCTCACGGTCTGAAGGAAACTCAGGATTGAGGACTTCGATGGTGATAAGATAGCGGCTTCAGTAATTGAAGGGGAAAAGCAAAAAGGAGGAAATATGCGAATGCGTCGCTTAACGCTGCTCGCAATCACGGTGTCGGTGCTCGTCCTCGGCAGCATCGCCCAAGCCGCCGACAACCAGGTCGGAACCTGGAAGCTGAATGTGGCCAAGTCCAAATACAGCCCCGGCCCGCCACCCAAGGAAGGAACTCTCACCGTCGAAGCAATACCCAATGGCCTGAAGATCACGATCGACGGCACCGACGCTGAAGGCAAGCCCGTCCACATGGAGTTTGCCCCGAAATACGACGGCAAGGACGTTCCCGCAACAGGGATGCCGGGGGCCGACACCATCAGTATGAAGAAAATCGACGACTACACCGTTGAGGCCGTCA
>Ga0075421_100006437_pt1 | contig 14334 bp, 7 predicted proteins | sample SoiMetdeltSBSDD5_FD_75292 | JGI IMG/M metagenome (GOLD analysis project Ga0075421, IMG submission 75292) | Bulk soil microbial communities from a Populus tree surrounding site in Tennessee, USA - Soil MetaG P. deltoides SBSDD5 | ecosystem: Environmental > Terrestrial > Soil > Tree plantation...
TGCCATCAAGTTCACCGAGCCGGGGGGTACCATCCTCGTTCGCGTCGAGCCCAGGGCAAGCGGCGTCCTCTTCTCGGTCGCCGATACGGGACCTGGCATCCCTGTCCCGCATCTCCCACCCTAGCCCGGCCGGAGTCTCCGCGCACGCTAAAGCGTGCGCTCTACTCAATCCATGACGGTGCGCGCGTCAATCCATGACGGTGCGCGCGGCGGATAGCAGCTCCTCATGAGTTGGAAACTTCCCCAGGCCCGAAAGGCCTTCCTGGCCACACTCGATATTGGCCCATCGGACGATTCCGCCGCGATCGATCAGAAACTGCCCTTTCATCTGCGTGAACGTCGACGCCGCCTCGCGCTCGTCGGTCGGCGTTGGCTGATAGCCATCGCGCCTCGCGAGCTCCGCGACTGCAGCCATCATTGGAAGCGGCTCCGGCAGTTCTCCCGTGGGATTGACGCGCAGCTGTTCCACCGCGTGCATCAGCTCGGGCGTCGGTTCCGGCCGCGGCACGCCGTATGAGCGATGCGTCGCCAGACGTGGATCGGCGCCGAGCGCCAGCCGCGTCGGCCTGAATCCGAAGTAGAGGCGCGCATTGTCGAGTTCAGTGCCGACGACTGCGAGTGCGTCAACACCTAACGGCTTCAGCTGCTCCGACGTCACTGCCATCTGCGCGAGCGCGCGGCGACAGAACGGACAGTACAGCCCGGGAAACAATCCAAGCAGCAACGGAGCGCGACCTCGATAGTCGGCCAAACAAATGGTGCGATCGTCCTGCACCGATGGCACGGCGAATTCGGGGGCCGCTTCCCCGGGCTGAATGGGCATTCGAGCAATCTGTGTCATCGCTGTCATCCAAGGGCTGCCGTTCAGCACAAGAACGGCAGCAGCAAGAGCGTATCAGGATCGAGACCGGTCCGCTGACAGAGGTCCCGCCCTTTCTCCATGTACTGTCCGGCACTGATCCGGTCTCCTCGATCCAAGTGAATGGTGGCGAGGCCGTCGTAGCATGGCAGGATCAACTGCGGTTCGCCAATTCTTTCCGCCAATGCGAGTGCTTCACGGTAAATCTCCTGCGCCTTCTGCAGTTCGCCCTGACACTGGTGAATTTGCGCCATCACGATCAGCGGAACCGCAAGATGATCCAACTGTTCGAGCTCGCGATCCAGGCTGGCGGCCGTCTGAGCTGCATCCAGACCCTCCGCCTCACAACGGTCAGTGAGCGCACAGTACGCAGCTGCGAGGTTCGCGTAAATATACGGCTGAAGCGAGGCGGCGCCGATCTTGGACGCCAGTTCCAGCCCGGTAAGCGACACCTCTATCGCCCGTTGCGGTTGAAGCGTGCTGTAGAGGACGCCCAGGTTTGCGTACGCGCGGCAGGCCACGTCGAGCAGCCCGAGGCTGCGAGCGATCTCGAGGCTTCGCTCCATATGCTGTCGGGCCGCGTCGAGCTGATGCGATCGCGCCATCGCGACGCCGATTGTGTTGGTCGCGTGTGCGACGGCGACGGCCGCCGCCCTCCGGACGTCCGGCGTCGCCGACGATTCGTCCGACTGCGCTGCGTCGGCGGACTGCAGAGCCCGCTCAGCCCATTCAATGGCTTTGGGGTTGTCACCGCTGCGAAATGCCGCGAGGCCGAGTTCCTGGTACAGATGCGCCGCCTCGACGTGCTCCACCGAACCTTCGAGCACGGCGAGCGCGCGTTGGTAACACGCCATCGCCTCACCGCGGTCGCCCGCCTGCCAGTAAAGTGTTCCCAACTTGCGGGCAATTCGCGCCTGATCGACGCGGTTCGAGGCTGCTTCGTGCCTGCGAGCCAGACTCCGGTAACGATCGATCGCGCCGGAGCGATCCGCAACGAGCGCCTGTAGATCGGCCAGGCGCTCGTCGACGCGGAGCTGCATCGCCGCGCCGCCTGCGACGTCCTGCAGCACCTCCAACGCGCGACGGTAGTGCACGATGGCATCTTCGGTCGCATACAACGAATATGCGGCATCGCCGACCTCCATCAACGCGTGCGACGTGCGCTGGCCGTCCGCCATTCTGCCGGCGCTGTACAGGTGATTCGCAATATCAGACGTATATGGACGAGCCGGCGTTTCGAGCCGGGCCATCGCGTCGGCTATCCGCACGTGCAGCCGTTGACGCCGGAGTTGCGACATTGGCGCGGCCAGCGCCTGGCGAATAAGGTCGTGCGGAAAGCGCCAGGCGACTTCCTGGCGTCCGGAGGGTCCACGAAGCAGCCGCGATTGCTCCGCTTCGTCGAGTGCCGCAATCAGCGCATCTTCGCCGACGTCCGCAACGGCTGCGAGCACATCCAGTTCGAAATGGCGGCCGATGACCGAGGCGGCTTTGAGCACCTCGCGCGTCCCCTCGGAAATGCGCTGCAACCTTCGCTCGAGCACGATGCGAAGCGACTCCGGAACGTCGCCGCTGCTGAATTCGACGTCGCGCCTCCAGCGGTTCTTCGCATCGAAGAGTCGTCCCTCTTCCTTCAGATAGCGGAACAGCTCGGCCACGAACAGCGGGTTGCCGCCGGTCTGCTCCATGAACCGCCGCACCAGCTGCGCGGGAGGGTCGCCGCGCCCTAGTGCAGCCAGCATTCCGCGAACCCCGGCTTCGTCGAAGGATCGAAGCCTGATCTCGCACGCTCTGCCTTGACAAACCAGGTCGTTCAGCGCCGACTTGATTGCCTGAGGCGAGAGCGTTGCACTTCTCTGGCCGCGCACACGACCGAGCAGGTTCTGGAATGTCGGCCGAGGCGGAGCCGCAGCGAGGTCAGCGTCCCGGTACGCAGCGACGATCACAATCGGCAGCGCGGCGACGGCGTGCGCGAGGTGCTGCGTGAAATGCAGCGTCGACTCGTCCGCCCACTGGAGGTCGTCGATGAAGATCAGCAAAGGACGGATCTGCGAGCAGCGTGTGAGGAACTCACGGATGTTCGTGAACAGAAAGCGCTGGCGAAGCTGCGGTGGCAGCTCGAGTGGTGGTGATAAATCCGGAAACAGCCGATGCAGTTCCGGAAGCAGCTTTGCGACTTCGGAGGCGCTTGGGCCCATTGCGCGGCGGAATTCCGAACCAGGCATGAGGCGCGCGGCATCCTCGAGCACCTCGATGTAAGCACACAGGGGCGGCCCGCCCTGCTGCTCGTAACACCGACCGGCCAGCGTCTGGAAGCCATCGCGGCGCGCTGCATTCTGGGTGTCGTGCGCGAGATGGCTCTTCCCAACGCCTGCCTCGCCACTTAGCAGGACGAATGCGCCACGTCCACCCGTAGCGTCGGCAATGATCTGACGCAACTTCGCGCGTTCCACGTCTCGGCCGATCAGCGCGCGACCATCCTCGTCGGGCCGTTCGACGATTGGGACGACGGCCGGCGCACGGAGTCCTGAGAGATCTGCCGCAACGCGGCGTAGATCGGTTCGAACCTCGCTGAATGATTGGTGCCGGCCGACCGGATCCTTGCCGAGCAGCCTGGCCACGATGTCCCCGATCGACGGAGGAATCGCGGGCAACCGATCATGCAGCTGCGCAACCGAGTCGCTGACGATCGCGGTCAAGGTGGCCTCGATCGTCCCGCGCTGAAAGGGATTCACGCCGGACAGCAGCTCGTAGAGAAGAATGCCGAACGAGAAGATGTCGGACCGGCGGTCTGCCGCCTCGCCGCGAATTTGCTCCGGCGCCATGTACGCCGGCGTGCCGCGCAGCATTCCGGCGTCGGGGTTTGGCTCCTCGATGCCATCCATCGGCAGCCGTGTCGCCAGGCCGAAGTCCATGACCTTGATGTGGTGGTCTTCGGTCAGCATGATGTTCGCCGGTTTCAGGTCACGATGGATGAGCCGGCGTCTGTGTGCAGCCTCGAGCGCCTCGGTAATCTCTTCGGCGATGTGGAGTGCGTCTGCAAGGGGGATGGGACCCCGGCGGAGTCGCCGTTCGAGCGTCTGGCCACGTACGAGCTCCATCACGATGCAGGGACGGCCGTTCAGCGTCGTGACCTCATAAATCGAACAGATGAACGGATGGTCGAGACAGGCGGCTGCCCGGGCTTCATTCAGAAGCTGCTGGAGCACATCCCCACCGGCTGAGGTGACGAACTTGAGCGCCACCTGTCTGTGCAGCATCAAGTCTTCGGCGAGGCAGACCTCCCCCATGCCTCCCCGGCCGATCGGCTCCACGATTTCGTAGCGGGGTGCCGCTTCAGGTTGAGAGATCATCGCCCTATCCGCGACACCCGCACGCGGGCAACCCGCGTCGAGCGGGGCTGGACGATAGCCAACATAATCACCTGGACGAATTTACGCCAGAAAGTGGTGTCCGTCTCAGGCATGCGCCGTGCTTGGTTCGAGTCAATCGGGCCCTTCCCCTAAGATGAGGTTCCTCGAACCCCGCGAGAACGCCAGGGCGGAACACCAAGTGGAATTACCGAGCGGCAAGCCTGACCGGGCGCCGCGGCTGCGGATGCTACTCCGATCTTGTCCTTGGCTCTGCGGCGGGTTCTCGATCGTCGTGGGGACGGCTGCCCTCGCTGCCTGGTGGTTCGACCGTTCCGATTTGACGTCGATTGTCGCGGGATTACCGCCGGTGATGCCGAACAGCGCGCTCATGGCTGTGCTCGAGGGTACAGCGCTGGTCTTGCTGGCGCCATTCGCCGCTGGCCGCCGTCGAGCGGCCACCGGCACGCTCTGCGCCGGCGTCGCGGGGGTGATCGCGGGTCTGACGCTTTCGGAGTGGATGTTCGGCGTCGACCTCGGAATCGATCGAATTCTGCTGACTCCTAGAGAGGTGTCGGTTCGCGAATATGCGGGGCGGCCCTCCTCCGAAGTTGCCACCGCATTCGCCGCCGTTGCCGTGGCGCTCGTAACCATCAACCATAAGATTTCGCGAGGGCTTCGCCCCGCCGAGATCCTCGCGTTTATTTCAGGACTCATTTCGCTCGTCGCGTTGCTCGGCTACTTGTTCAAGATCGCGGCGCTTTATGGTCCGGCACCGCTCCTGCCGTACACCGGCATGAGCATTCTGACCGCCATTGTCGTGCTGGCGCTGAGCATCGGCATCATGACCGCCAGAATCGACGTCGGTGTATTTTCCATTCTCATGGCGCAGGACAGCGGCGGCATCGTGGCGCGCCAGCTGATGGCGTCGCTGCTGGTGTTCGCTCCGATCGTCTGTGCCCTGGCGTTCGCAACCAGATTGGGAGCGCTCAGCGCCCCGTTGGCCGCAGCCATCATCGTCCTTCTCGCCGGTGTCGGCGGCGGCGGCCTCATCCTCAGGGTCTCGCGGCATCTGAGTAAGCTCGATGCCGAGCGGCGCCAGGCGGAAGAACAGCTCCGGTTGTCACAAGAACGTCTGGAGCTTGCGCTCGAGGGCGCAAATCTGGCGACCTGGGATTGGGACGTGAGGACCGGCAGAGTCATCGTAAACAGGCGCTGGCCGGACATGGGCGTGGTCGGTCCGAACGATCTGTCGTTGAACGCCGACCACTGGATTTCCATCGTGCACCCCGACGATTGGCCTCTCGTCGAGCAGCGGCTGTCCGATCACTTCGAAGGTCGAGCCGCAGAGTTCGAATCGGAACATCGGGTGCAAACCAAGTCTCGCGGCTGGATCTGGGTTCTCGCGCGCGGAAAGGTGTTCGACCGGGACGCGCACGGCAGGCCGTTGCGAATGGCCGGAACCGCGCTCGACATCACCAGCCGGAAACAACTCGACGACGAGCGGGCTTTTCTCGCGGACGTGGCAACGATTCTGAGCTCGAGCCTCGAGCACCAACGCACGTTGACGGACGTCGCACAGCTCGCCACGCGGAGCTTTGCTGACTACGTTGTCGTCGATCTCGTCGAAGAGCTCGGTGAAAGTCGCTGGCTGAAGGCCGTCGGCCGAGATCCATCGAAGGCGTGGATCTGCGACGTCGTCATGCAAGTGCCGCCCGATCGTACGCGCCCGCATCTGACCTGGGCCGCGTTTCACACAAAGCAGCCAGTCCTCATCGACAAAGTGACACCGGAGATGGTCGCCTCCTGGTCTCAGAACGAATTGGACCGGCGAGCGCTCGAGGCGATGGAGATCGGCTCTGTCCTTACCGTTCCATTGCTGGCACATGAAAAGTTGCGGGGTGTCGTCGCCTTGGTGAGATCGACCGCGTCGCGACCGTATGTGATGGACGATCTGCGCGTCGCCGAGACGCTGGCTGAGCGCGCCGCGGTGGCGATTGAGAGCGGGCGACTCTATCGCGCCGCTCAGCAAGCCAGCGGGGCGAGGGACAGGGTGATGGGCATCGTGGCCCATGACCTTCGCAATCCACTGGCGGCGATCCTGTTGCAGGCCTCCGTGCTTCGACGCCGCGGCTCGGAACCGGATCGCCGATCCAGTCAGCCCGTCGAGTTGATCGAGCGATCCGCGAGGCGGATGAGCCGTCTGATTCGGGATCTCCTCGACATGGCGAGCATCGAGGCTGGCACTCTCGCAGTCGAATGCGACCGCGTGGCCGTCGATCATCTCATCGCCGATTCGGCGACGGCCCAGAAAGGGCTCGCGTCGGCGGCCTCGCTGGAATTCCGCCTCGACGTGGCCAAGGATCTTCCGGACGTCTGGGGCGACCGCGAACGACTCCATCAGGTGCTCGAGAACCTGATCGGCAATGCGGTCAAGTTCACAAAGCCCGGAGGTCGTGTCACCGTGGGTGCTTCAGAAAGGGATAGCGTGGTCCTGTTCTGGGTGACCGATACAGGCCCTGGAATCGCAGTCGAGCACCTGCCTCACGTGTTCGAACGGTTCTGGCAGGCTCGCAAGGACAGGCGCAGCGGCGCAGGCCTTGGCCTGGCGATCGTCAAGGGCATCGTCGAGGCGCATGGCGGCCGAATCTGGGTCGAGAGCGCCGCGGGCCGCGGGACTACCGTCTTCTTCACGGTCCCCCTCGCGACTAGAACCCAGACTGGACTGACGGTGCGAGATAGACAGCGCCGCTCGGCCTGACTATTGCCTCCCACAGTCCGGCTAAAGCCGGACACTACGACGCCCTCCTTCGGCTGAGCTCGGCCGGTGGTCGCGGCCTCTCCCTGGCGCTAGGGCGAGTGAGGGAGCGAGGCGGAGCCACATGCTCGGCGGTTCGAGGCGGAGCCTCGCTAGGGGTAAGATCGGGCAATCCAGACAGTCGAGGCCAGCCTGCGAGGAGCGAGAGCGACTCGCTGAAGCGAGCGGTGCCTCCTTCGGGTTGCAAATGGTTTCTCCCACCCCCCGGCGTCCCTCATCGCCCGTGATCGCGATGCTCTGCGCGGCCGCAGTCAGCGGCCAGTTCATCGCCGGCAAGGCCACGCGGGACGCGCTGTTTCTCTCGTATCTCGATGTCACGCTCCTGCCGATCGTCGTCATGGCGACCTCTGCCTTCTCGATCATCCTGGTGGCGATTGGCTCGAAGATGCTCGTGCGGGTTACGCCGGCCGTGTTCGTGCCGCTGGCCTTTGCCGCGAACGCCGTGTTTCTGCTGGCAGGGTGGCTTCTTGTGCCGGTCGCGCCCGCCGCAGCCGCCTGGGCCGTGTATCTGCAGATTTCCGGGCTCGGCCCAATGCTCGGGTCGGGGTTCTGGCTGATCGCCAGCGAGCGATTCGATCCCCATACGGCCCGCCAGCAGTTCGGGCACATCACGGGCCTGGGTACGCTGGGCGGGCTGGTCGGAGCGCTCGTGGCCGAGCGCGTCGCGGCGCTCTACGGCATCACCACGATGCTGCCCCTGCTTGCCGTCGTCAACATGGTCTGCGCCTGGCAGGTCCGCCAGCTGGCGATGTCCGGTCATCGGCTTCCCATGCGCGAGGGACTGGATGGCGCACCGGAGCTCGCCGCCGAGTCGCCGGCGTCGGGACTTCGCGTGCTGGCACACACGGCGTACCTTCGCAATCTTGCCGCCATCGTCATGCTTGGTACGGCCGCGGCCACGCTCGCCGATTACGCATTCAAGGTGCAGGCGGTCGGCATGCTCGGCCGCGGAGACGAGCTCCTCCGGTTCTTCGCGATTTACTATGCGGCGACGAGCCTGCTCTCGTTCGTCGTGCAGTCGGTGATTGGCGCGACTGCGCTGCAGCAGCTGGGACTTGCGTTGACGACGAGCACCCCGTCGCTTGCCCTGCTCTTCGGCAGCATCGGCGCCATGTTCGCGCCCGGGCTGCAGGGAGCGCTCGTCGCGCGCGGCGCCGAATCAGTGTTCCGTGGGTCGCTGTTCCGCACGGGTTATGAAATCTTCTATACACCGGTGCCTCCGGCCGAAAAGCGCGCTGCCAAGTCCATCATCGACGTCGGCTTCGATCGCCTGGGTGATGCCGTCGGCGGAGGCCTCGTACGACTGCTCCTGCTGCTGCCCGCCGCGCGCCAGTACTCGGCGATTCTGATTGGCGCGATCGCATGTTCGGCTGCGGCGCTGGTCGTTGCACGTCGGCTCAATCGCGGCTACATCGAAACGCTGGAACGCAACCTGCTCAATCGTGCACTCGAGCTCGACCTCTCCGACGTCGAGGACGTCACCACGCGGACGGTCATGCTCAGGACGCTCCAACCGACCGTGGCTGTCGAAGGGCACGACACGACCACGACCACCATTACCCGAACCCTGCGATCTGATGCCCTGCAAAGTGCAGATCCGGAGATCAAGGAGATCCTCGCGCTCCGTTCTCGGGATCGCGAACGCGTGGCGGCCGTCCTGAGGGACGACATAGCACTCCCCTCGACGCTCGTTTCTCACGTGATTCCACTGCTCGCATGGGACCCTGTCGCCGAAGAGGCTGTCCGCGCGCTTCGAAGGGTAGCCGAGGAGCATGTCGGCGAGCTGACCGACGCGTTGATCGACCCGAATCAACCGTTTGCCGTGCGTCGCCGCCTGGCACGCGTGTTCTCGGTGTGCGTGTCACAGAGGGCGGTAGACGGCCTGCTGCTGGGTCTGGAGGATTTGAGATTCGAAGTGCGGTTTCAGTGCGGCAGATCTCTGGGGGCCGTGACCGCGAAAAACGGACTGGTCAAAGTTAACGAGCAGCGTGTCTTCGACGCGGTCCGTCGCGAGGTCGCCGTTGGACGCCCTGTATGGGAAAGCCAGCGGCTGCTCGATCAGATCGAGCAGCAGGACAACGCCTCGTTCGCCGACGAGTTCCTCAAGGACCGGGCCGACCAGAGCCTCGCACACGTCTTCACGCTGCTGTCACTCGTACTGCCTGCGGCGCCGCTTCAGGTTTCGTATCGAGGGCTGCATACCGACGATCCGATCCTTCGTGGCACTGCGCTCGAGTATCTTGAAGGCGTTCTTCCGCCCGACATTCGCGAGCGGCTCTGGCCGTTCGTCGGTGGCACGCCCGCCCACGGCAGGACGGCACGGTCGCGCGAAGCCATTCTGGAAGATCTGATGCGCTCCAATGCGTCAATCATGCTGAACCTGGAGGAGCTCCGCCGCCACGCGCGGGCGAAGCGGCGGCCGGACGTCGCCGCCGGAGCGTAGGAAACCATGCCGCAAGAACGAATGGTGATCGCCCAGCGTCGCGACACGGCGGCTCTCGCTCGTGACAGCGGGCGGACCACGACGCGGCTGCCGGACGAGCTGCTCAATGAGCAGGTGCAGCGGATCGGCCTTTTTGGGGTCGTCATTGGTGCGCTCTGGACGCTCGGCCTCTTCATCGACATCGTCATGGCCCCGTACGTCTGGGGCGTGTCGATGTCCATGCGGGCCGTATGGCTCGAGGTCACCGGCATCGCGGCCGCCGCGTTGATGGTGTGGTACGTGCGCTATTGCGGACACTCTCCGCAGAGGAAGACGAACGTCAGCCTCGGCTATCTGGTCTTCAACGGAGTCGGCGTTGCGGTGCTGAATACGTGGATCTTCCCGCCCGTCCAGGCCCAGGTCATTCACCTGTCGTGGGTGACGGTCGGCATCCTCGTGTTCTCGATGATCTCGCCGGCGTCGCCGCGCAAGATGCTGACAGCCGCGCTGATCACGGCATCGATGGACCCCCTCGCCCTCTTGATCGCGTACATGGCCGGGAGTCCAGTCGTCTCCTTTCCGCATGCCGTCATCCTTTCGCTGCCCAATTACTCGTGCGCAATGATCGCGGTGCTGCCGTCGCACGTGCTGCAGCGCGTCGGACGCCGGTTGCGAGAAGCGCAGGAGCTGGGCAGCTATAAGCTCGTCGAGCTCCTGGGGACCGGCGGCATGGGTCAGGTCTGGCGGGCCGAGCACAACCTCCTGGCGCGCGACGCCGCCATCAAGCTTGTCCGCCCCGAGGTCCTCGGCGCGCGTAACGATGCCGAGGCAAAGCTGGTCCTTCGCCGGTTCGAACGGGAAGCACAAGCCACAGCGCAACTCAGCTCGCCGCACACGATTCAGCTATACGACTTCGGGATGACGCAGGACGGCACGTTCTACTACGTCATGGAGCTTCTGGCCGGCCGCGATCTCGAATCGTTCGTTCGCGAATTCGGCCCGGTGCCGGCGAATCGGGCGATTTTCGTTTTACGGCAGGTATGCCACTCGCTGGCCGATGCCCACGCGCGCGGCCTCGTTCATCGGGACATCAAGCCGGCGAACATTTACATCTGCCGCATGGGACTCGAATATGATTTCGTCAAGGTGCTGGACTTCGGGCTCGTAAAGGCGAACCGGGGCGCCGGCGCTGAAACCCTCATGACCATGGATCACACGACCACGGGGACGCCGGCCTACATGGCGCCGGAGGTCATTCTTGGGGAGGCCGAAGTTGACCGTCGCGCCGACGTCTACGCGCTCGGATGTGTCGCGTATTTTCTGCTCACCGGACAGCTGGTGTTCGAGGCCGACACACCGATGAAGATGCTCCTGCAGCACCTTCACGCACAGCCGCTGCCCCCGTCGCAGCGTACCGAAGTGCCGATTCCGCGCGAGCTCGACGAGCTGGTGATGGCATGTCTCGACAAGAATCCTGACAAACGGCCCCAAAACGCCGAGGAGCTCTTTCACATGGCGTGCGGATGCCGGACGTGCGACGGCTGGAACCAGGCGCAGGCCGCCGAATGGTGGAAGGTCCATCTGCCGGAGCTCACGGGGCCATTGACGCTCGACACATCTATGCCGGCACGCGCGGCAGGCCTTGCTACGGTATAAACTCCGATCCAGCTCGACAACGCCGAATCTATGAACGGCCGCGAAGGCTCGATTTCAACCTGGAATTTGCCATTCAGAGACTGAGACCATGACTGACGTCCTTGAGTACCCGGGCGCCACCCGCCAGAAAAGCTGGATCGACCGCGCGCTCCGTCCGTTCGGCGACGTACGCTCCGGCGAAGGCATCACCACTCTTCTGATGCTGGTGAATATCTTCCTGATTCTCGTGTGTTATTCGGTCATCAAGATCGTGCGCGAGCCATTGATTCTGCTCGGCGGTGGCGCCGAAATGCGGTCCTACGCCGCTGCGGGTCAGGCGCTGCTCTTGATGGGCTTCGTGCCGTTCTTCAGCTGGTTTGCATCACGTGTCGACCGTCTCAAGCTCCTCGTTGGCGTCACGTTGTTCTTCATCGTCAATATCCAGCTGTTCGCGCTCGCGGTCGCGGCAAACGTACCGTATATCGGGATCCTGTTCTTCGTCTGGGTCGGCATCTTCAGTATTTCCCTCATCGCCCAATTCTGGTCGTATGCGAACGACATCTGCACGAAGGAGGCAGGTAATCGCCTGTTTCCGATCATTACGATCGGGATGACGGCGGGGGCACCGCTTGGATCGATCGTGGCGGGACGTCTGTTTGGCGCAGGAGTCGAGCCGCAATTGATTCTTCAGGTTTCGGCCGCGCTGCTCTCGGCGAGCCTGGTCCTGTACCTGCTCGTCAACCGACGGGAGACGAGCCGCACCCCCACCCCTCAACCGGTGCTGGCAGCAGGCAACGGGTTTCAGCTCGTTTTCAAGAGCCGTTATCTCCAGCTGATCGCGGTCCTCATAGTCCTTCTCAACGTGGTGAACACCACCGGTGAGTACTTGATTGCGAATCTTGTGTCCGCCCGAGCAGACGTGCTCGCCGCAGGTAATCCGGGCTTTGATAAGAGCACCTTCATCGGCGCGTACTATGGCGACTATCAGTTCTGGGTCAACATCGTCGCACTTGTTCTCCAGGCTTTCGTCACGTCGCGCCTCGTGAAGTACCAAGGCATGCGGGGAGCCCTCTTGGCCTTGCCGTTCATCGCGCTGGGTGGATACGCAATCATCGCCGCAGGCGTAGGCTTTGCGGTGGTCCGTTGGGTGAAAACGGCGGAAAACGCCACCGACTATTCGATCATGAACACCGCGCGCCAGCTGCTATGGCTGCCGACAACACGCGAGGAGAAATACAAGGCAAAACAGGCCATCGATACTTTTTTCATGCGTGGCGGCGATCTGCTCTCGGCGGGGTTCGTCTTTGTCGGCACGAGCGTCGTGCAGTTGACCCTGGCAGGTTTCGCCATGGTGAATGTGCTGCTGACGCTTGTCTGGCTTGGTATTGCCTTCGCCATCCTGAAGCAGCATCGAGCTATCGCACAGCAGCAAGCGAAGGCGGCCTAGCACGTGGCAAACCACCGCGGAGTGAACCCGCACGTCGCATGGCTCGTCGGCGCAGCGCTCGGCGCGCTGCTCGCGGCGCCGCTGCCCTCAGAGGCGCAGGAACCTCAATCCCGCCAGGAAGCCCTCAGGCAGCAGCGAGAAGAAAAGTCGCGCAGCTTGTCGCCCCCCGAACGGTCCGGACTCGAGCGCACGCTCCTCGACCTCGAAAGCGGACGGCTGCTCGAGCGTGTGCTCAATCCACCCGAAGGCTTTTATCCGAAGATTGGCAATATCACGGCGGGGAGTGGATTTTCGTTCGGGCCTGCCTACCGGAAGCCTGGGCTTTTTGGCGGCAACGCGGATTTCAGCGCGTTCGCGGCCGCTTCTTTTCAGCGCTACTGGATGATCGACACACGGCTGACGCTGCCGCGGCTTGCCAACGAGCGGGTCTCTGTCGACCTTCACGCCCAGCGCTACGAATTCCCTGACGAGGACTTCTTCGGACTCGGCCCGGACTCTCAGCGCGTGGACCAGGTCACTTATGGCGTGGCCAGCTCGGTGTTCGGGGGAACTGGCGCCGTTCGCCCGAGGCAATGGCTCACGGTTGGTGCAGGCCTGGACTATCTCACCCCACATGTGAGCACGCTGGGCGAAGGCCGGCGGATTGACACGCTCTTCAACGAACGAACGGCGCCCGGGCTGGCGACGCAGCCCGATTTCCTCCGTTATGCGCTCTTTGCCGACCTGAACTACCGGGAGCCGCGCGGCAATCCGCGCCGCGGCGGCCGATACGCCGTGGAGCTCGAGCAGTTCGACGATCGCGACGGCGATCGCTATTCCTTCCGGCGCGTGGAAGCGGACCTTCAGCAGTACCTTTCCATGCTGAATGATCGACGCGTCCTGGCGCTCCATGCCCTGGTGTCAACTTCTGATGTAGAGCCGGGGCGCGAAGTGCCGTTTTACTTTCAGCGAACACTCGGCGGGCCGGACGATCTCCGCGGCTTCAGACGGTACCGGTTTCGCGACCGTCACATGCTGCTGCTCCAGGCGGAATACCGCTGGGAGATCTTCACGGCCGTTGACGGCGCGATCTTTTACGACGCCGGCAAGGTGGCACCACGTCTCGAAGATCTGACCTTCCGCGACCTGGAGACCGACTATGGGATCGGGTTCCGGTTCGGGACGGACAACGGCGTATTTCTGCGCGTGGAAGGCGCCTTCGGCAGCCGCGATGGCAAGCATTTCATCCTCAGGTTCGGTCATGTCTTCTAATCACGGGCCACAGAGACACAGACACACGGCGAAATTTTGGGTTTGCGTCCTCCTTGTGCTGGCGGCAGGACTCGCTGGCATATCGGGAGGCCGCGCGGCGGCTCCGAAGTTCTTTCCCGACGATCCGATCCAGATTGACGACGACCGCGCGTTCGACGCCCGAGAGGCGCAGCCAATCGAGGGAAGCAACGCGTACGACTTCACCGAGCACACCTTCCTCAAGCCGGGCGATCGCCGTGACATCCGCGCTTTGAACGTCAACACGCTCGACGAGGTACCCGACTCGACCTGGTTCACCAATCGGATCGGCCGGGGCCCAATGTCGATCGACGCGCTCGTCCGCGGGCCGAACCAGTTGGACACGTTGAATGTGGACGACTGGCCGATCGTCCAGGAGAAGAGCAGCGGAATCACGCCAGGCTACCGGCTGACGGATCCCTCCGGGCATTTGTACCAGGTGAAGTTCGACCCGCCGAATCATCCCGAGATGGCCAGCGGCGCGGAGGTCATTGGTGCTGCGATCTATCACGCCATCGGCTACAACGTCGTCCAGGG
>Ga0075421_100006440_pt1 | contig 14328 bp, 10 predicted proteins | sample SoiMetdeltSBSDD5_FD_75292 | JGI IMG/M metagenome (GOLD analysis project Ga0075421, IMG submission 75292) | Bulk soil microbial communities from a Populus tree surrounding site in Tennessee, USA - Soil MetaG P. deltoides SBSDD5 | ecosystem: Environmental > Terrestrial > Soil > Tree plantation...
GAGGCGGCCGAAGGCCCGGGAGACGAGGAGGCGCCCCTCATCTCTGCGGCTGTGAGCAGCGTCGACGCGGGCACGCCCCACGCAGCGACGAGCAATGGCCGCCCGACGCACGAAGGCCGCGTTCGCGACCCTCGCGCGCCCGGCCGGAGGAACGGCGCACTCGTGCCAGCGCCCAACGGTCACCTTGCGCCGGCGCGCACCAACGGGCATGGCCTCGCGCACGACCGAGCTGCCGGCCACGGCGAGGCGCGCCCCGAGCTCGTGGCGCCGTCGCATGCCGGGCACGTGGGGCCGCTCGCGCGACTCGCGGCATCGTTGCGCGCGCGGTGGCGCCGGTGGTGGCTCCGGCGCGTACGACCGGCGATCCCGGCGCTGCGCCCGCCCGCCGACGGCGGCGACACGTTGCTCTTCGACCTCGAGACCCTGCGCTCGGCGGCCGACGTGGGTGGCTGGGGCAACGCGCATCGCATGGGCCTGGCGCTCGCCGTCGTCTGCCGCCTCGAGGAGGAGCGCTTCGAGGTCTTCCGCGAGGGGGACGCGCGGGCGCTGGCGACGGCCCTGCGCGCGGCGCGCCTCGTCATCGGCTTCAACGTCCGGCGCTTCGACTACCGCGTGCTTGCCGGGTACACGGGGGCTGACTACAATCGCCTCGTCCCCACTCTCGATCTGCTCGAAGACGTGCACCGCGCGCTCGGCTTCCGCCTGCGCCTCGACGACCTGGCGCGCGCGACGCTGGGGAGCGGCAAGACCGCCGACGGCCTGCAGTCGCTCGAGTGGGTGCGCGCCGGTCGCCTCGACCTCGTGGAGGAGTACTGCCGCCACGACGTCGAGGTGCTGCGCGACCTCTACCTCTTCGGCCGTCGCGAGGGCTATGTGGTCTGGCGCGACCGCGAGGAGCGCCGCCTGCGCCTGCGAGTGCGGTGGTAAGTGATAGCAGTGCGATGGTAGCGGCGCGTCGCCTCGCCGGCTGGGGGTTCGAGGGCGTCGAGGTGGCGCCGCCGGAGGCGATGCTCGACTGGCTGGCCGCACGCCTCGGTCCGGGCGCCCCGTCCGCAGTCACCCCGCCGCAGCTGTCCCCGGCGCCGAAGCCGCGCAAGCTGCCGAAGCTCGCCGCGGCGACCTCGAGCGACCCGCTCGACCGTCTCGCACACGCGCGCGGGCAGGGCCTCCCCGACCTGCTCTGGTTGCGCTCCGGCAGGGTGCCGGCGCTGCCCGACGCGGTGGTGCGCCCCGAGGAGGACGAGGTGGGCGCCGTGCTCGCGGCGTGCGCGGCGGCGAAGGTGCGCGTCATCCCGCGCGGCGGCGGCACGTCGGTCACCGGCGGCGTCAACGTGCTCGCCGGCGAGCGGCCGGCGGTGGTGCTCGACCTCGAGCGCCTCGAAGGTCTCGTCGCCCTCGACGTCGAGTCCGGGCTCGCGACCTTCCGCGCCGGCACGCGCGGCCCTGCCGTCGAGGCCGCGCTGGGCCGCCACGGGCTCGCCCTCGGTCACCTGCCGCAGTCGTGGGAGCTGTCGACGATCGGCGGCTGGGCGGTGACTCGCTCGGCAGGCCAGGAGTCGCTCGGCGTGGGGCGCATCGAAGACCTCGTCGCCGGGCTCGACCTCGTGGCGCCCGAGGGCGCGATGGCGCTGCCGGCGCAGCCCGCCTCCGCCGCGGGGCCAGACCTCCGCCGGCTGGTGCTCGGCAGCGAGGGGCGTCTCGGCGTGGTGACGCGGGTGACGGTGCGCGCGCACGAGGCCCCGGCGCGCCGCGAGGTGGCCGCGTGGCTGGTGCCGGACTGGGAGTGCGGGCTTGCCGCGGCGCGGTCGATCTCCCAGGGCGGCGTAGCGCTCTCCATGCTGCGGCTCTCCGACGCGGTCGAAACCGCCACCGCGCTGCTCGTGGGGCTGGGTGGTGGCGCCGGCGCCAGCGCAGTGCGGCGCTACCTCGAGTGGCGCGGCGTGGCCGCCGGGTGCCTGCTGCTCACCGGCGCCGCGGGTGACGACCGCGAGCGCCGGCGCGCGCTCGCGGCGGCAGCCCGCGAAGTCCGGCGCAACGGTGGAGTCTCGCTCGGACGGGGCCCGGGCCGGCGCTGGCTCGCCGACCGATTCCGGCACCCCTACCTCCGCGACGGCCTCCTCGATGCCGGCTTCGCCGCCGAGACGCTGGAGACGGCGGTCCCCTGGTCGGAGGTGGCGGCGGTGCGGCAGCGGATGGTCGACACGCTCGCCGGGTCGCTCGCATCGGCAGGGGAGCGGGTGGAGGTGCTCTGCCACCTGTCGCACCCGTACGCCGACGGCGCTTCGCTCTACTTCACTTGTTTCTTCCGCGTGCCGGCGGAGCCGGAGGCGGCGGTGGCGCGCTGGGCGACGCTCAAGCGGGCGGCGAACGGGCAGCTCGTGGCCCTCGGCGCGACCCTCTCGCACCATCACGGCGTCGGCAGCTGGCACGCGCCCTGGCTGGTGTCGGAGGTCGGCGAGAGCGGGATCGCCGCCCTGACGGCGGCGGCACGAACGCTCGACCCCTCGGGCGTGCTCAATCCGCACGTGCTCTTCGATCCCGTCGACAGGCTGGAGGGTTGACGCGCGTGTTCGACCCCACCTTCCGCCAGCGCGCCCTCGCCGGGCTGTCGCAACCGTTCGACCTCGTCGTCATCGGCGGCGGCATCACCGGCTGCGGGGTGCTCCTCGACGCGTCGCAGCGTGGGCTGCGCGCTCTCCTCGTGGAGAAGGCCGACCTCGCCTCGGGCACCTCGTCGCGTTCGTCGAAGCTCATCCACGGGGGCCTCCGGTACCTCAAGCAGATGCAGCTCCGCATCACCCGGCTCGCGTGCCGCGAGCGCGACCGCCTGCTCGCGCTGTCGCCGCACCTCGTGAAGCCGGTGTCGTTCCTCTATCCGGCGTACCAGGGAGACCGCACGCCGGGCTGGCAGGTCGACCTCGGACTCTGGATGTACGACCGGCTCACGCAGCGCCCGGATCGCCATAGCGAGATCGAGGCTCTGGAGGCGCAGCGGCTGGCCCCAGGGCTCGACGTCGAGGGGCTCGACCGCGCCCTGATCTACGGCGACGCGCTCACCGACGACGCCCGCCTCACCATCGCCGTTGCCGCCACCGCCGCCGCCTACGGCGGGCTGGTCCTGCCGCGCGCCGAGGCGGTCGACGGCGCGCGCGACCGGCAGGGGCGGCTGGTCGGCGTCGTCCTGCGCGACCTGATCTCCGGGGTCGCGCACCGCGTCGAGGCGACGGTGGTGCTCAACGCCACCGGCCACTGGACCGACGCGGTACGCGAGCGGTTCGGCCTCGCCGGCCAGCGGCTGCGCCCCTCGCGCGGCGTCCACATCGTGCTGCCGGCGTCCGTGCTGCCGATCGACGTGGCGCTCACCGTCGCCTCGCCCGACGACGGCCGCCCGGTCTTCTTCATCCCGCATCCCGAAGGCGTGCTGGTGGGGACGACCGACCTCTTCCACCTCGGCGACCTCGAGGACCCGCGCGCCACGCGAGCCGAGGTGGACTACCTGCTGCGCGTGGCGATGGCGACGTTCCCCGGCCGCGTCACCGGGCCGGAGCAGGTGCGCGGCGCGTTCGCCGGGCTCCGCCCGATCCTGCAGAGCCATGCCGAGACGCCCTCGGAGGCGAGCCGCGACGAGGAGGTGTGGGAGGAGGCGGGTCTGCTGAACGTCGCCGGCGGCAAGCTCACCACCTACCGCGCCACCGCCGAGGAGGTCGTCGACGAGGTGGTCGAGCGGCTGCCCCCGGAGCGCGCGCGGCGGGCCGCGGACTGCGCCACCGCGGGCACGCCGCTCGCGGGCCTCGCTCCCCAGGACCTGCCCGAACGTCTGGTGGCGCGGGGAGTCGCGGCGCCGATCGCCCAAGCGATGGCGCGGCGCCTCGGCGCTCACGCGTGGACGGCGCTCTCGCTCGCCCGCGACGGGGAGCTCGCCCCGCTCGTCGACGGCGTCGACCTTTCGGCCGCCGAGGTGCGCGCGCACCTCCGCCACGGTGCCGTGCTGCGCGTCGAGGATCTGCTCGTGCGGCGGGCGCGCCTGGCGATGTGGGACCCGGCCGCGGCGCGCGCCGTGGCGCCGGCGCTCGAGCCCCTCTTCCGCGCCGAGCTCGGCTGGGACGGCCCGCGCTGGGAGGCGGAGGAAGTGGAGCTCGCGCGCGCCTTGGCCGCCTGGGCACCGGAGGGCGTGGCGTGAGACCGGGCGCGTCCTCGCGCCGAGGGACTACGGATCAGCTCGTCTTCCTCGTCAACCCGGCGGCGGGATCGGGCCGCGCCGGCGGCGTCTGGGACGGTCTCGTCGAGTCGCACCCCGAGCTGCGCGGCGCCAACGTGGTGCGCGAGAGCCGGCCGCAGCCGGCCGCCGAGAAGCTGCGCGCCGCCTTCGCCGCCGGCGCCCGGGCGGTGGTCGCCGTCGGCGGCGACGGTACCGCGCACATGGTGTCGAACGTCCTCCTCGGGGACGGCCTGGGAGACCGGATTGCGATGGGCCTCGTGCCGGGCGGCACCGGCTCCGACCTCTGCAAGAGCCTCGGCATCCCGGACGCACCGAGCGCCGCGCTGCAGGCGGCGCTCGAAGGGGAGCCACGGCCGCTCGACGCGTTCGAGGTCCGCCGGCCGGGCCAGCCCGTCCTCTGGTGCGTCAACACGGTGTCGACCGGCGTCGCCGGGGTCGTCGTCGAGGCGGTCAACCAACTCACCCGCCGCGGCAACCTGGTCTACATGACCGCGACGGTACGCGCCCTCGTCGGCTACCGCCCCGTGGCGTGTCGCGTCACCGTCGACGGTGAGACGCTCCACGAGGGGCCGATCTTCCTGATGGCTGTCGCCAACGGCGTCACCTTCGGCAAGGGGATGCGCATCGCGCCGCGGGCGAAGACCGACGACGGCCTCGCCGACGTGGTGGTGGTGGTGGACGTGCCGCGCTGGCAGCTGCCGTTTCGCGTGCCGCAGGTCTTCCTCGGCCGCCACCTCAACGCCTCGGTGGTGCGTTTCCGGCAGGCGCGCACCGTCGCCTGCGAGCCGCTCGGCCCGTTCACCGCCTACGAGCTCGACGGCGACGTCGGCGCGCCGGGGCCGGTGGAGGTGCGGGTCGTGCCGGGGGCGCTCAAGGTCCTTCGCTGACGCGCGGGAGTGCGGGGAGTCGGATGGTGCGCGGTGCGCACCCTACAGGCGCGCCACGCGCTCGCGCAGCGCGGCGAGCGTGCGCTGCATGCCGTCGAGCTCGAGGTGCAGCCCCTCCAGCCGTTGCCGCTCGGCACGCACGAAGCGGGTGTAGGGGGCGATGGCCTCCTCGATGCGGCGCACGCTGGCGTCGACCTCGGCGTCGAACTGCTCGGTCAAGGTGGAGAGGAGCCGCTCACGCAGCTCGATCACCTTGTCGCGCAGGTCGCGCTGCGCCTTGCGTCGCCGGGCGGGCAGGATGAAGAGGCCGAGGGCCGCCACCGTGCTCGCGGCAAGGATGCCGGTGAAGTCGGCGAGGTGGGACGTGGCGATGGCGGTGACGACCGCCCCGAGGCCGACGGCGCCCACCTCGACGAGCGCCGTGCCGGTGAGCGCGCCCTGCACGTCCTCGGCGATGCGGCGCGCCTGTGCCTCGCGGTCGAAACCCTCGAGCGAGCGCTGCGCCGCGCGGCCGACGGTCTCGAGCAGTCGCTGGCGGTCCTGATCGAAGCTGCCGATGGCGCCGACGATGCGGTCGGCGTGCTGATGTTTGCGATCGTCGAGGAGGGCGCTCACTCCCTGCCACTGCCGCAGCTCGCTCGCCACCAGCCAGTCGATGATCTCGCGCACCTTGGCCTCGACCTGCTGTGGCAGGTCGGCCACCACCTTGCGCTCGAACTCCGCCTTGACGCGCGCCTTGTTGAGCAGCTCGGGCAGGCGCGTCAGCCGCAGCGTCTCCTCGAAGTGCAGCATGCCGCGCGCCTCGAGCTCGTGCAGCAGGTTGTCGACGTCGGCGAGCCGGAAGCGGAACTCGCGGCGCAGGTCCTCGCGGTAGAGCCCGAGCTGCCCGGCGACGTCGTCGAGCGTGGAGAAGTCGGCGGCGAGGAGCGCCAGCCTCTGCGCCAGCCCGTCGCGGTAGCGCTCCGCCAGCCGAACGCCGACGCCGAGCGGGTTGTCGAGCTTGAGGCGCACGCGCTCTGCGGCGTCGAGCCGCTCGGTCAGGTAGCGCTGGAGCGCGCCGAAGCGGCTGCGCTCGAGCTTGCCTGCATCACCCTCGAGCTGTCCCTCGAGCGCCAGGCGGGCGGCCACCGGGAAGACCGGCGTCGCCACGCCGAGGAGGCGGCCGGCGTGGCTCTCGACGAACGAGACGACCTCCGACACCTCCGCCTCGTTGCGCAGGATGTCGACCTTGTTGAGGACGACGACGATCTTCTTGCCCCAGGCACGGACGCGCTCGAGGAAGGCCCGCTCGCTCTCGGTGAACGGGCGGTCGGCGGAGGTGGCGAAGAGCACGAGGTCGGCGCGCGGCACGTAGCGGTCGGTGATCGCCTCGTGGCGGCGGTCGAGCGCGTTGGTCCCTGGCGTGTCGACGAGCGTGAGGTGCTCGAGCAGCGGCACCGGCGCCGTCAGCTCCTCGAGGCCGTCCTCGGTGATTCGCCGTCCGAGGGCCGCGCCGTGGCGGAGGACGTGGATCGCCGTCGTCGTCGGGGTGACGCCCTCCTCCAGCACTGCGCTGCCGAGGAGAGCGTTGATGAGCGTGCTCTTGCCGGCGTTGAACTCGCCGACGACGACGAGCAGGAAGAGCTCGTCGAGCTGGCGGATCGACTCCGCCAGCGCGGCGCGGTCTTCTGCCTCCGCCTCGGCGCGGCCGAGCGAGACCTGCAGCTCGGCGAGCGCCTGCCGCTCCGCGGCGAGAACGGCATGCTGGTCGTCGCGCAGCAGGCGCACGGACATCGGCCCGATCCTAGCCGCTCGGGTGCCTATTACTGCCGGGGAGTACCTAGCCCGGAGATGGCGGCGCGGCCTCGAGCACGGCGCGTGCTCCGAGGAGCGGCTCGGGACCGCCCGCGGCGCGCAGCAGCGCGCAGACGCGCTCCATCTCGGGGAGCAGCGTCGCCAGGTGGGTGCAGCCGAGGTGGCGCGCCGCCAGCGCGTGCAACGCGCAGAGACCGTTGCCGTCGGCGATCGCGAGGCCGGGCACCTCCTCCCACGCCGCCTCGACGGTGAGGGCGAATCCCCGGAGGTCGACCTCCAGGACGCCGTCGAGCGCGCCGCCGAGCTGCGCGCGGAGCCAACCCTGGTAGCGAAGACCGCTGAAGTCGGGGTCTTCGAGCCCACCGCTGTGGCGCGTCTCGCGGTCCGCCGCGCGGTAGGCCGGAGTCATCTCCTGCATCCAGCGCAGGAGCGTGATGGAGCTCACGACGGGCGTCAGACCGAAGCTGCCATCCCGGGTGCGGCGCGCGATCTCGGCGAAGGCGGCGGCGCGCGGCGTCTCCTCTGCCGCGGAGGCGCTCTCGCTGCTCTCGGAGGGTGCCTCGGCAGTCCCCGCTGCGGACACGTAGCGCACGAAGAACGACGGGTCGAGGTAGAGCGCGGGCAGATAGCGCGAGCGCAACTTGCCCGAGCTCTGGATCCGCGACTCCATCAGCGGCGTCTGCATGGCCTTGGGGCGCTACGGCCTCGCGGCGGCGCCGGGCGGCTCCGGCGACTCCGCCTGCAAGAAAGCGAGACATTTGTGGACGAGGCTCGCGGCGAGGAAGTCGGCGCCGTGCGCACCCGCCTGAGGAGCCAGCTCGACGACGTCCATCGCCACCACGGTCTTCCTGCGGAAGAGATCCCGCAGGCACTCGAGCGTCGGGTACCAGGAGCCGCCACCCGGTACCGGCGTGCCGGTGGCGGGCATGATGGCGGGGTCGAAGAAGTCGACGTCGAACGTCAGGTAGACCTTCTCGGGGAGTCGATCGAGGAGCGCCGTGAAACGCTCGCGCGCCGGAAGGTCCCACCCCCAGACCGTCGGCAGGTCGCGCGCCGCGATGAGCTCGCCCTCCTCGTCGGAGAGGGCGCGGATGCCGACGGCGAGCGCCGGGATGCCGTCCTCGTGGAGGCGCCGCATGACGCTGGCGTGGCTCCAGGGTGTCCCTTCGTATTCGGCTCGCAGGTCGGCGTGGGCGTCGAACTGCACGACGCCGAGGTGGCCGTGCACGGCGCGCGCGGCGCGCACGGGGCCGGTGGTCAGGCTGTGCTCGCCGCCGAGGGTGACGAGGAACTTTCCGGCCTCGAGGTGGCGCCGGGCCTCGGCCTCGATCGCGGAGAGCGCCGCCTCGAGGTCGTGCTCCGCGGGGAGGAACGGGGGCAGGGTGGCGATCCCCATGCGCCACGGCTCGCTGCGGAGCATCTCCTCCCAGAGCTCCACCTGACGCGAGCCGCGCAGGATCGCCTCGGGGCCGAGGGCGGTGCCCTTGCCGTACGACGTCGTGCGCTCGAACGGCACGGGCAACACGACGACGCGGCTCGTCTCGTAGCGGCTCGCCTCCTCGGGGAGGCCGAGAAAGTTCTCGTGCGGTCCTTCCACGGCTGGCGCGTCCTGCATCGACCCTCCGGCTGGAATCGAACGTGGCGAGCGATTTCGCCCGCCGAATCCGTCCAATCCTTGCATGGAGCCAAGCCCGGCCACCCCATCCGCTCCCCGGCGCACCTCGACGATCCGGGAGCTGCCGGCACACGACAGGCCTCGCGAGCGGTTGCTGCGCGAAGGCGGCCCGGCCCTCACCGACACCGAGCTCCTGGCGGTGCTCCTGCGCACGGGCTGCGCCGGTATCTCGGCGCTCGACCTCGGGCGCGACCTGCTGGCGGCCGCGGGCGGTCTTGCCGGGCTCGCCACCCTCGACGGCGGGTCGCTCCAGCGGCGCGGGCTCGGCTCCGCGAAGGCCGCCAGCCTCCTCGCGGCGCTCGAGCTCGCACGGCGCGTGGCGCGGGCCGAGCTGCCGGACCGCCTGCCACTCGGCGACCCGGAGGCGGTAGCGCGCTACCTCCTCCTGCGCTACGCGGAGCGCGACCAGGAGGTGATGGGGGCGCTCTTCCTCGACGTCCGCAACCGCCTGCTCGGCGAGGCGGAGCTCTATCGCGGAACGCTGGCGCGCGCCGCCGTCGAGCCGCGAGCGATCCTCAAGCAGGCGCTGCTGCGCTCGGCGGCCGGGCTGCTCCTCTTCCACACGCACCCGAGCGGCGACCCCTCACCCTCGGCCGAGGACCTCGCCTTCACGCGCCGGCTCGCCGACGCCGGCGAGCTCCTCGGTGTGCGCCTCCTCGACCACCTGGTGCTGGGCGCCGGGCACCGCTGGGTGTCGCTGCGCCGGCGCGGGGGGTGGTGACGGCGAGCCCCTCCGCACTCGGCGAGGTCGGGCGCTGTGAGCAGGCCGAGCTGCGACCCGACGAGAAACCCTTGCAGGGCGGGCTTGTTCGGCCAGGCGGCGATCCGCCGCCTCGGGGTCCGCCCCCCTTGACCTGTCGGCTACACTCCCGCTCCCGCGCGCCAAGCCTCTCATGGCCCTGCGGGAGCACGGATGAGCTTCTACAACTCCCACGTCACCTCTCCCGACGGGACTCTGGAGGCCGGGATGGCCGCCGGCGGCCACCTGCGCTGGGTGGCAGTGGACCTCTCGGTGCCGCTCGAGTTCATCCGGCGGCGGCGGGACCTCTCGCCGGTGTCGGCGGCGGCGCTGGGCAGGGCGCTCGCCGGCGCGGCGATGCTGCTGCGCCTGTCGAGCAAGACTCCGCTACGGCTGGTGCTCGAGCTGCGCGGCGACGGCCCGCTGCGCAAGGTGATGACGGAGGCGGAGCCGAACGGCAACCTGCGTGGGCTCGTGTCGGAGCCTCGGGTCGACATCCCGCCCTACGCCAACGGGAAGCTCGCGGTCGGCCGGGCGATCGGCAGCGGCATCTTGCAGGTGCTCCGGGAGTACGAAGGCGGCGGCCGGTACCACAGCCAGGTGCAGCTCGTGTCGGGAGAGATCGGCGCCGACCTCGCGCACTACCTGCGCCAGAGCGAGCAGACGCCGTCGGCGGTGCTCGTCGGCGTGCTGACGCGCCCCGACGGCGTGGCGGCGGCCGGCGGCTTCATCGTCGAGCCGCTGCCGAGCGCACCCGATTCGGTGGTCGCCGGGCTCGAGGGCAACATCGCCGCCGCCACCGACGCGAGCCGCCTGCTCGCCGCCGGCGGCGTCGCCGCGCTCAAAGACGCTTGCCTCGCCGGCCTCGAGCCGCAGCTGCTCGAGTCACAGGCGGTGCGATACCATTGCCGTTGCAGCCGCGAGCGCCTGCTCGCGCAACTCCTGGGACTCTCCGAAGAACAGCTCGAGGAGCTGGGGATCGGCTCCGACGTCGCCCAGGCCGAGTGCGGGTTCTGCGGCGAGGTCTACTTCTTCCAGCCTTCGGAGCTCCGGCCGCAATAAGCGCCGCCCGATCGAGTCCGCCCCGCGATCCAGTCCGCAAGCGGACCGCACCCTGCAACCATGAGCCGTTTCTACGTCACCACCCCCATCTACTACGTCAACGATCTGCCCCACATCGGGCACATCTACACGACGCTCGTCTGCGACACGGTGGCGCGCTACCACCGCCTGCGGGGCGACGACACGCGCTTCCTGACCGGCACCGACGAGCATGGTCAGAAGATCGAGCAGGCTGCGCACGAGGCCGGCCTGCCGCCGATCGAGCTCGCCGACCGCGTAGTGGCGCGCTACCACGAGCTCTGGCAGCGTTTCGGCGTCTCCAACGACGACTTCATCCGGACCACCGAGCCGCGCCACCGTCGCGGAGTCGAGGAGATCATCCGCCGCATCGAGGCCAACGGCGATCTCTACCTCGCCAAGCACGAGGGCTGGTATTGCCCCGCCTGCGAGACGTTCTACACCGAGAAGGAGCTCCTCCCGGGGCGTCTCTGTCCCGATCACCGCACCGCGGTCGAGTGGAAGTCGGAAGAGAACCTCTTCTTCCGCCTCTCGCGCTACCAGCAGCAGCTCCTCGACTGGTACGACAGCCCCGGGCGCCCGGTACGGCCGGCCTCCCGTGCCAACGAGGTGCGCGCTTTCGTCGCCTCCGGCCTGCGCGACCTCTCGGTGTCGAGGACGAGCCTGCAGTGGGGGATCCCGTTCCCCGGGCATCCCGGGCACGTCGTCTACGTCTGGCTCGACGCGTTGACGAACTACATCAGCGCGCTCGGCTTCGGGGCGCAGGAGAGTGAGGCCTCGCTCTACGGGCGCTACTGGGAGCAGGGCGACACGCGGCTGCAGATGATCGGCAAGGACATCATCCGCCACCATGCCGTCTACTGGCCGGCGTTCCTGATGTCGGCTGGCGTGCCGCTGCCCACGCACGTGGTGGCGCACGGGTGGTGGCTGCGCGACGACCGCAAGATCTCGAAGTCGGTGGGGAACGTCGCCCGCCCCGACGATCTCGTCGAGCGGCTCGGCCCCGACGCCCTGCGCTGGTTTCTCTTGCGCGACATGGTGTTCGGCCAGGACGCGAGCTTCTCGGACGAGGCCGTCGTCGACCGTTACAACGGCGACCTCGCCAACGGGCTCGGCAACACGCTGTCGCGGCTGGTGACGCTCTCGCGGCGCGCCTTCGACAACCGCACGCCGCCGGTGCCGCCGGGCGACGGCCGGCTCGCGACGCTCGCGCGCGAGGTGTCCGTCGAGTACCGCCAGGCGATGGACGAGTTCGCCTTCCACCGCGCGCTCGAGGCCCTCTGGCGGCTGGTGGCCGAGACCAACCAGCACCTGGTGACCCGCGAGCCCTGGAAGCTGCTCAAGGACGAGGCGGCGCGCGGCGAGGTGGCCGAGATCCTCGGGCAGGGTCTCGAGGCGGTGCGGGTGGTGGCGGTGGGCCTGCTGCCGGTGATGCCGGAGACGGCGGCGCGGGTCCTTCGCGGGCTGGGTGCCGAGGTTCCGGCTTCGCTCTCCGCCATGGAGTGGGGCGCCCTGCCGGTCAACGCCCCGCTCCCGGAGGCGGAGCCGCTCTTCCCGCGCGTCGACAAGGAAACGTATTTCGCGAACGCGACGGCGCCGGCCGCCGCCGCCACCAGCAATCAGCAGGAGAAGCCCCGGATGGCCCCGATCACCTACGACGACTTCATGAAGGTCGAGCTCCGCGTCGCCACGGTCAAGGCCGCCGAGGAGATCCCCAAGTCGAACAAGCTGGTGAAGCTCACGGTCGACCTCGGTGATGAGCAGCGCACGATCGTGGCCGGCATCCGCAAGAGTTATTCGCCGGAGCAGCTCGTCGGGCGGCAGGTGGTGGTGGTCGCCAACCTGGCGCCCGCGAAGCTGATGGGCGTGGAGTCGCAGGGGATGGTGCTGGCGGCGTCGCAGGACGACGTCGCGGTGCTGGTGGACCCCGAGCGCGAGGTGCCCCCCGGCACGCGGGTTCGGTGAGCAAGCCGGCGGCGAGCAAACCGGTCCTGGGCACGGGACCGCCGCTGCCCGGCGTCGTCGACTCGCACTGTCACCTGCAGCACCTCGCCGACGCCGAACGCGAAGCGGCGCTCGACAGGGCCCGCGCCCGTGGAGTCGTCGGCTTCCTCGTGCCAGCAACCCGCCTCGACGAGGCCGAAGCGCTGCTGGCGATGTGCGAGCGTCACCCGGACATCTGGTGCGCCCTCGGCTGCCATCCGCACGAGGCGGCGCACTGGCGCGAAGGCGACTCGGAGCGCCTCGCTGCGCTGCTGCGACACCCTCGGGCAGTTGCGGTGGGGGAGTGCGGCCTCGACTTCCACTACGACTTCGCCACCCGCGAGCAGCAGGAGCGCGCCCTCCGCGAGCAGTGGGAGGTGGCGCTCGAGCTGGACCTCCCGGCCGTCGTGCACAACCGCGAGAGCGAGGAGGCGATGCTGGCGTTGCTCGCCGAGCCGAGGTTCCACGCCCTACGCGCTGACTTCCACTCGTTCAGCGGCGGACCAGAAATGGCTCGTGCGCTACTCGAGCGGAGGACGTCGTGGCTGGGAATCTCGGGGATCGTGACCTTCCAGAAGGCCGACAACGTTCGTGCGCCGCTCGCGTTCACGCCGCCGGACCGGTTGCTCGTGGAGACAGACACGCCCTACCTCGCACCCGTTCCGTACCGGGGCAAGCCGAACGAGCCGGCGCTCGTGGTTGAGGTCGCGTTGCGGTTGGCCGCGGAAGTGGGATGGGAGCCGGCGAAGGTTGCCGAGCAGACAACGAACAACTTTCGCTCGCTGTTTCGAGGCGCATTGACTTAGTCGCTTCCGGACTGCGGACCCGCCGGAGAAGGCGGAAGCGGAATCGGAGCCGTGTGCGAGGCCCCTCGTGGTACGGCTCGCAGAGGCCGGTTGGGGAGCTCGCCGCGGCCCCAGTGCGCGCGGCCTGACCCACTAGCTCGGCGACGAGGTCCGCGTCGGGCGCCGGCGAACGGCTCTTCGAGCCGGCCTAAGGCCCCCGGGCGTGGACCCGAAGTGCGCAGGGTGAGCATCAGCGGCCGCCCTATCAGGGGCCTTAGGCAAGCGCCGGCGCGTTCACCGCCACGGACCTCGTCGCCGAGCAAGTGGGGCCCCAGGCCGTGCTCAGGGGCCGCGGCGAACTCCCCAACCGGCCGAGACGAGCCTGATCGAACAACGCACGGAGCCGGAGTGACCCGAGATCGCGAGGGCCGAACAGCGGCGTCACACGGGACGGACCTTCCCGGAACGCCGCACACGCGTAGGCGCCAAGGCGCCGCCCCACACCAGAACGTCGATCAAGTTGCGCTGTCCTCGCCCGCCCACGAACGCGCTCTGCTTGCCACGGGGACACACCGGATCTTCTCCGGCTCCGCAGCGGCGTTCCATCAGGCGACTGGGGCCGGTGGGGGGTTTCGCGGCGGCCCCTGAGCACGGCCTGGGGACCCACTTAGTCGACGGCGAGATCCGCGGCGGTGAACGCGCCGGCGCTTGCCTGAGGGCCCTGATAGGGCGGCCGCTGATACTCACTCTGCGTACTTCGGGTCCATGCCCGGGGCCCTCAGGCCAGCTCGCTCCGCGAGCTGTTCGCCGGCGCCCGACGCGGATCTCGACGGCGACTTAGTGGGTCAGGCCGCGCGCACCGGGGCCGCGGCGAAACCCCCCACCGGCCCCACCAAGCCGTACCACCACCGCCGCGACACCACTCCGAGTTCACCGCGAGCGTCTCCATCGCTCGCAGTCTGCTGAAGGGAGAGCTCAGACCGGGTTCGGTACGTCGATGAACTCGACGGTGATCCCGTACCGTTCCGCGAGGTGCGCTCCCAACGCGCGTACGCCGATTCTCTCCGTCGCGTAGTGCCCCGCGGCGATGTAGGCGACGCCTGACTCGCGGGCGAGGTTGGTGACCCATTCGCTCGCTTCGCCGGTGATGAAGGCGTCGAGGCCTT
>Ga0075421_100006441_pt1 | contig 14326 bp, 20 predicted proteins | sample SoiMetdeltSBSDD5_FD_75292 | JGI IMG/M metagenome (GOLD analysis project Ga0075421, IMG submission 75292) | Bulk soil microbial communities from a Populus tree surrounding site in Tennessee, USA - Soil MetaG P. deltoides SBSDD5 | ecosystem: Environmental > Terrestrial > Soil > Tree plantation...
GTGGTTCCGTACTATGCGGAGCTCGACTCCGCCGGGCGCGCTCAGGGTGAGGCGCTCCTCGGCTTTGTCCAGGCAGTGGTAGCGGACTCGCGAACACGCTTCGAGCGGTTTCCGCAAAACACGGTTGTCGAAGTGCACGGCGCCAATCATTTCGTCTTCTTGCAGCGTCCGTCGGAGGTTGCCCGAGCGATGCGCGCGTTCCTGTCGGGCCGGCCAGTCACGCCGACGCCTAACGTCCGTTGAACCGGGTTCTTCCGCAGACCAGGCGGCCACCATGGCAGCGGATCTGATCACGCTGGATGTGCGATCGCGCTCGGACTGGCGGCGATGGCTCGAGAAGCACCACGCGTCGAGCCCGGGCATCTGGCTCCTCCGCCACAAGCAGCACACGGGTGTCGAGTCGATGCCCTATGAGGACGTCGTCCAAGAGGCCTTGTGCTTCGGGTGGGTCGACAGTCTGATCAAACGCGTGGACGATAACCACTTCGCGATCAAAGTCACGCCGCGCAAGCCGACGAGCAAATGGTCGGACTTGAACCGCAAACGCTGGAAGCAGCTCAAAGCCGCCGGCCTGCTCGCGCCGCCCGGCCTCGCCGCGGCCCCCACGGAAAACCGCTATGCTCCCCGTCCGAAAATTCCGACGCTCCCGGGTTATGTTGCCAAAGCGTTGAAGACGAATCTCAGAGCCTGGCAGAATTTTCAGGCGCTGGCGCCGAGGCAGCGACGGGACTTCGTCGTCTGGATTCACACCGCGAAGCGGCCCGAGACGCGCGAAAAGCGCATCCGCGAATCGATCGAGCTCCTCGCGGCCGGGAAGAAGCTCGGCCTCAAGTAGATGTCGCCCGACGCCGAAACGGCATCGATCCTAACGAGAGGGTTGACGAATGAACCGCACCATCGCCGCCGCGGTCGTCTCCGGAATCATCGCGCTGGCCTGCGGACGCGCGGCACTCGCCAGCGCGTCCGCCCCGACGCCGTGCGAGCAACTCGCGGCCGTAAAGCTCGAGAACACAACCATCGCCTCGGCGGAGCGCGTGACTGGCGGCGTCTTCACGCCACCCACAGTGCGGGATTCGCTGACGAATCTGCCGCCGTTCTGCCGAGTGACGGGAGAAATTCGACCGACATCCGACTCGCAGATCGCGTTCGAGCTCTGGATGCCGCTCGAGAAGCGGGCGATTTCGCGCCGTCGCGCGCTGCGGCGGTCGATAGCGCTGGTCGTCTACCGACGCCGCTCCGCCGCATCCTCAACGACGCTGCGCTTCGCGCGTGCGATGCTTCCGACGGTGTCACCGACAGCTTGATCACGAATCCGACGCAATGCGCGTTCGATCCGGCAACCGTGCAGTGCCCCGCCGGAGCGGATTCGTCGGGCACGTGTCTCACTGCTGCGCAGGTGCGCACCGCGCGGAACATGTACGACGGCGTGCGCGATCCTGCGGGCCAGAAAGTTTGGCCAGGCTTGCCTCCGGGGAGTGAGCCGTTCTGGGGTCCGCTCACCAACCCGAACGCCCCGTTCCCGATCGCCGTGTCGTATTACCGCTGGGTCGTGTTCGGCGATCCGAACTGGGACTGGAAGGCGTTCGATCTCGCGAACCCTAACGATTGGGCGCGCCATCTCGATGGCGAGCGCAAATACGCCCCGGTCTTGAGCGCCGTCGACCCAAATCTCCGGGCGTTCAAGGCCCGTGGCGGAAAGTTGATCCCGATCCATGGCTGGAGCGACCAGCTGATCTCGGCGCAGAACAGCATCGACTACTACGAGAGCGTGCTGGCGTTCGAACGTGGCGGGGGCGATCGAGCCACGACCTTCGAGCAGTGCAGGACTTCCATCGACTATTCATGGCGCCGGGCATGCTTCACTGCACCGGCGGTCCCGGACCGAATACATTCGATGCGCTCGGCGCGCTCGAGGCATGGGTCGAGCGACGGGTCGCACCCGACTCGATAACGGCGGCGCACCTAACGAATGGCGTACCCGATCGAACGCGGCCGCTGTGCCCCTATCCAAAGGTCGCGACGTAGAAGGGATCGGGAGACATCAACCGAGCGGAAAGCTTCACCTGCACCGCTCCCGCTCGCGACTAGTGGAGCGAGTCTGAGTTCAAGACAGCGTTGTGGCACAGCGGATTCTCTTGGTCGGAACTCGTGCAGGGGAACCACGACCGCTGGGTACGCTGACGGCGCTGCGCGCCGCCGCAGAAGCCGCTGAGTTCCTGTGATGGACCTTTGTGAGAGAGCCGCGAGCGTCCCGGGAAGATGGGACGATCCCGGCCGCTATCGCACCGGGGCAGGCCTTGCGAGCCGTTCTGCGTCATCAGCGCCGGCGCGCAGCGCCGCCCGCGTGTTCAGCGGTCGTGGTTCGGATGCCGTGCACCTGCGCGAGCTCGGCTCCTGACGTTAGGCGTGACGCCGAATGGCACCCGGGCAGCCGGCCGCCGGTTCACTCGTTGCGTCGGCCGCTGCGCCACTTGGCCGCATACGGCAGCGCGAACAAGTACAGGCCGGTGAACGCGAGCAGGGCGAGCGGGAACAGCGGCACGTAGCTAACCCATACGATGGGCTTCTCCTGCGCCAGAGCGACGAAGGTGACGATGACGGACACCGTGAAGACAACCGACAGCCAGCGGTGCGTCTGCCGGACCCATTTGTTCCAGTTCAACGGGGCCTCCTTTGAAGACAGCGTGACGTTGGGTTAGCGGGGAGCCTCGGTGCCGAATTGCCGAGCGTATTCCGCGTGCAGCCGCTCCCAGCCGCTCACCTTCATGGCGTCGGGGCCGACGGTGCGTCCAATCGGCTGACCGGCGAGGAACCCCTCCAGCACGTCGAAGCAGACGTGCCAGCCCGCGGCACCCATGGCGATGTAGCGGCGACCGATGCTGGTCCACAGCGTTAGGCGCGTGCCGCCACCGGCAGCGTCGAGCTCCCACCGCATCTCGTTGCCACCCCAGTTGTACTCGAGCAGCCTTGGCGCATCGGCGCGCGCCACAGTTGTTTCGGTGACGTGCAGCGTGGGCGCACCCACCGTCGTGAGCTTCACCCTGGCGCCAGCCGTACCCAGGCTCGCATCGGCGTCGAAGGGTGCCCACTCGCGCAGGTGCGACGGGTCGGTGAGCGCCTGCCAGACTATTTCCGGCGAGTGCTGCAGCTCTCTGACGAGAATGAGCGTCCACTTTTCTCCATCCGTCCGCACCTGCGCGCCCCGGGCCGGGCCTGGTGTGTAGTGCTCGCGATCGGTCATCGTCTTCTCGTCTTCCTTTTCGTTGGTGGGGATTGCTCCTTGCGGTCGAGATAGCGCTCGAGCGCATCTACGCGAGCGGACCAGAACTGACGGAACGGAGCCAGCCAGGCGTCTACCTCCCGAAGCGCGTCCGGCCTGAGTCGGTAGAGGCGGCGCTGTGCATCCACGGTCGATTCGACGACGCCCGACTCGCGCAGCACGCGCAGGTGCTTCGACACGGTCGTCTGCGGCATGCGAAGCCGACGCTCGATCTCTCCGACCGACTGTTCGGACGAGGCCAAGAGGCTCAGTATCGCGCGGCGGCTCGGCTCCGCAATGACTTCGAACACGGATTTCACGCGCCCAATATGCCTATCTGAGTATATACATGTCAAGGCATATATGATGCCTTGACATGATTGCCTTTATTTGGCAAAGTTCTTGGCATGCGGCGTCCGTCGTTATTGCGACGCGTGGTCACGGGTTGCGCCTCCGTCACGGTGCTCGGCGTCCTCGCGCTCGGTGCTCTGGTCGGGTTCCTCTGGCTGGAGCACAGGTCGGACGTCACGCTTCCGACACCGACCGGCCCCCTTCCCGTTGGGCGCACGACCTACGATTGGGTCGACCCCGCTGGATTGGACACACTGGCGCCAACTCCGGGAACCAGGCGAGAGCTCCTCGTCTGGATCTGGTACCCGTCGGCGAACCAGCATTCAGCTCCCATGGACGACTACGTCCCGTCTCAATTGCGGCCGAAGGTCGAGGCCTCTGACGGTGCGAATATCTGGACGCTGCTGACGCGAGACATGGCGAACGTCCGCGGCCACAGCGCTCGCGACCCCGACGTATCACCGGAGCAGCGATCCTACCCGGTGGTGATCATGAGAGCGGGCGCGTCGGCCTCCGTGCTGAACTACTCGACGCTTGCCGAGGACCTCGCGAGCCACGGCTATGTGGTCGTGGGCTTCGATGCCCCGTATCGCACGGGACGCGTCGTCTTCCCCGACGGCCGCATCATGGGAAGGACGGAGCGGAACAACCCGGAGACGTGCGTCGTTCCGGACCGGACGCAAATGGAGCGGTGTGTAGGCAGAATCGTGACGGCGTGGAACGCCGACATCGCATTCGCGCTCGATCGCCTCGCTCAGCTGAACGCCTCGGACCCGTGGGGCAAGCTCACGGGACGACTGGACATGACGCGCGTGGGAGTATTCGGGCACTCGCTCGGTGGGGCCGTGGCATTGCAGTTCTGCCATGAGGATTCGCGGTGCAAGGCGGGCATCGACATCGACGGCGCACCGCACGGCAGCGCGATCGAGGGAGGTCTGGTACAACCGTTCATGTTCCTCTTGAGCGACCACAGCGATGAAGCCGACTCGGCCAGCGTTCAGATCCAGCGCGACATCCAGTCCATCTATGAGCACATCCCCCCGGAACGGCGGCTGCGCGTAGCCATCCGAGGCGCCTTTCACTACATGTTCAGTGACGACGGCGCTGTGTTGAAGAGCAGTGTCGTACGTGGCGTCCTTCGAGCGCTGGGAAGGCTCGGCATCGACGCGCGTCGCCAGCTTGCGGTTACCACGTACTGCGTGCACACCTTCTTCGACCACTATTTGAAGGGCACCGGCGGTTCGCGGTTGAACCTCGCATCACCGCTGTACCCGGAGATCCAGGGCCTCGACTGATGGGCACCGCCGGCGCGCGCTGCATAGCCTAACGACACATGGACGCCTTCTCCTACCTGTCGGTCCTCCTGTCGATCATCATCGGCCTCGGCCTCACGCAGGTGCTCACCGCGACTGGTCGATTGATCCGGCATCGCGACCACGTTCGTGCCGACTGGCTTCCGCTGCTCTGGGCAGCAGTGCTGCTCGTCGTCTACGTGCAGGTCTGGTGGTCCATGTTCGGGCTGCGGACGTATCAGGACTGGACGTTCACGGCCTTTCTACTCGTCCTGGCGCAGACCGGAACGCTCTACGTCATGGCCGCCGTGGTTTTGCCGGAGGACGTCGGCGAGGCAGGGGTCGACCTCGGCGCGTACTACGATCGGCACCATCGATGGTTCTTCGGGTTTTTCCTCGCCACGCTCATCATCAGCGTGGCAAAGGACCTGGTCATCACCGGACGCCTGCCGGGGACGACGAATCTCGCGTTTCACATTTTCTTCGCCGCTGTCTGCACGTCCGCACTCCTGATTCGTCGGCGTCGTTATCAGGAAGTGGTCGGCGCCGCTGGTGCGGTCGCGATGGCGTCGTACATCGGACTGCTCTTCGCACGCCTTCGATAAACCAGCGCATCATCGCCTACGCGGAGATCCGGGTCTTCGAATGAAAGCCGCCGCCATCCGCGCTGTGCTGTTGCTGGGCATCTTCTACTGCGCCGTCGGCCTCCTCTTCGGCATACTTGCCGGCCAGGCCGGATCCACGGAGATGCGCATCGCTTGGCGTCGGGCCGCCTGGGTCGTCAGCGCGATCGCGTTCGAGGCGCACCTCGTCTACGATCAGGTGCGGCTTGGAGGCTCACCGAGGCTCACGGCGTTGCGCGTGTCGTCAGCCGCTGCCCTGGGGGCGTTTGGCCTCGCGGTCGCCGCGAACGTTCATGCACGGTCTGTCGCGCCGGACGAGCGTTCCCCTATCCTTCTGGCGTCGCTCGCGATATGGCCCGTCATGACGGCGGTGCCTGCGTTCGTCGTCGCACTGGTTTCGGCAATGGTCCTGGACCGGGCACGGCGGCACCTCGAGTAGCATGGGAGGCACTCCAAGCTGCCATGACGTACCGGGCGTTGTTGGCGTTAGGCATCCTGTCGATCGCAGCCGTGGCGGGTGCACTTGGCGCGCCTTGCGGAGCTCTCGCGGCGCAGGCGCCAGACTCGACCGGAATGCCGTCGCTGGACCAACTGGCTCTGGAGGCCGGCCGCGCCAGCCGCCGGAACCCGATCCGCGCGGTGTCACACAAGCTCCTCTGCGAGCCGTCCCATCCGCTCGTCGATAGCGCCTCCCTCGCGGCGTGTGCCGCGCTGGACTCCGCACGAGCGGCAGCGATCACCGCGGCCTTCGCCCGCGGTCTCGAGGTGCCACTGGTCACGGCACCAGATAGCGACGCCGCCGTCGAGCTCCCCAATTGCCCGGCGGATCCCAATCGAACCGCCGGCCCTCGCGTTCTCCTCGCAAGACTCACCGCACCCATCGTCGGGCTGCACGACGGGCAGTGGGAAGCACGGCTCATCGTGGAAGTGAGCTGTCGGTCGGGGGGCAGCGGGAACGACGGAGCTTCGAGGACGATGGGGAAGGAATACCTCTATCAGTGGAACGGTCGCGAATGGCGGTTGTACCAGTTCGCGTGGTTGCGCGCCTAGCGATCGCTGCCGGGCATGGTTCCGTGTCAGCCATCTTTATCGTTAGGCAGCAAACGCGGACTAGTCCGGCGCCTCGATCTTCGCGAACAATGGAGCGAGGCGCGCATCCTTTCGCAGACCGTCGTAGGGCGCCGCCCGCCCCCAGTTCAAAATCCACGGGTCGTGGATCGCGACAGCTCGGCGGAACATCACCACAGCCGCGTCACGATCGCCGAGTGCATCGAGTGCCGCTGCCACCATGCCTCCGGCGGAGATCAGCGTATCGCGCGGAAGCTTAGCGAGTGTCGAGCGCGCAAGGGCGAAACGGCCAGCTCGCGCATAGGCATACGCCAGGAGGCCCAGTTTCTCACTCGACCTCACGTTCAGCCCATCGATCACGCGTTCGAGGATCGTGATCGCCTCATTCGCTCTGTTCAGCTCGATGAGGGTCCGGCAGCGCGTCAGGAGGGCCACGCCGAACGTCGAGTCGAAGCCCAGGACGGCCCGCGCGACCGAATCCGCAGCCGCATACTGGCGCACGTAGTACAGCAGGCGTCCCTCGTCGCTCAGTATGATGAGCGACGCGGGCTCGAGGGCACGTGCGCGCTGCCCTTCGCGAATCGCCTCGGCATCGCGTCCGACATGAGCCAGAACGATCGAATTCCAGAAGTGCGCGGTTGCGAAGCTCGAGTCGAGGCGCAGTGCAGTTGCAAAAGACCGCTCCGCGGCCGCATTCGCGAACTGCGTGGCACTCGCATATCCAAGCACGACGTGCCCCTCGGAAAGCGTGCTGTCGATCGCCAACGCGCGACGCGCCGCTTCGACGGCCTTGGATAACATCGAGTCCGTCAGGACATCGTCGTATACAGGCAGGACGACGTAGGCCAGGCCGATGCCGGCGTAGGCCCGAGCGTAGTTCGGATCGCGGCGCACCGCCTGCTCGAACAGATCGATGGCCTGGTGCAGCGTCCGCGCCGTGCGGCGGTTCCATAGGTACAGGCCCCGCAAATAAAGGGCGTGTGCCTCGGGATCGTCGGTCTCCGTGCGCGCCAGCGTTCCACCGGGACCGGCGAGCGTGACACGCAGCTGGCCGGCGACGCTGCGCGCGATTTCGTCCTGCACGGCGAAGACATCCTTGATGCTACGGTCGTATTTCTCGCTCCACCCGACTGAACCGTCCGACGCCGAGATCAGGCTCACCGTGATGCGCAGTCGATCGCCAGCGCGCTGTACCGCGCCTTGCAGCACGCTTCCCACCCTGAGTTGTTTGGCGATCGACTGCGCATCGAGGCCGCGGGCGACCAGGGTCCGAGCGGTGCCGCGGCCGATCACGCGGAGCCCTGCCTTGCCGAGCGCGTTCGTCATCTCCTCCGCCAGCCCTTCGCCGAAATAATCGTTGGCTTTGTCACCGCTGAGGTTCGCGAGCGGGAGCACGGCGATTGACCGGTCCACGTGCGCGGCGAGCGCGCTGCGGCCACGCCACCACGCCGAAGCCAGGACCAGCATGGCAATGACTGCTGCGACGCCCAGGACGGCGAGGCGGCGACGGCTCGACGCTCGGGAAGCAAGGGCGCGACGCGGTTGACCGGCACCAGATGTTGCGATCGTGTCGAGCGTTTGCAGTATCTCATGCGCGCTCGCCGGGCGGTCGACTGTTTGCTTGGCGAGACAGCGCATGACGAGCGAGGCAAGTGCCGGTGGTGTCTCCGGTCGACGCTCGCGGACAGCTTGCGGCGTTTCGGTCAGGTGCGCTGCCAGCATGCGCTGTAAGGGCATCCCGGCAAACGGAGGATGCCCGGTCAGGAGCTCATAGGCCAGGCACCCTAACGCGTACAGGTCCGCGAGGCTGTCGACGTGCGGGTCGCCCGCTACCTGTTCCGGCGCCATGTAGGCGGGCGTGCCGATCGTCGAGCCGGCCTGGGTGATCGTGGCTTCTCCTTCCGCCGTGCGCGACGCCGAGATCGCCTTGGCAATGCCGAAGTCCGTGACGACCGCGGCGCCGTGCGACAACAGCACATTGTCAGGCTTGATGTCTCGGTGCACTACCCCGCGCTCGTGCGCGTAACTGAGTGCGCGCGCCACGTCCCGGAGGATGCTCACCACGTCGGAGATCGGCAGCGGGCCACGCGTCGCGACGAGCGTGCGCAGTGACTCGCCGACGACATAGGGCATCGTGTAGTACGGCAGGCCATTCATGTCGCCGGCGGATAGAACCGGCACGATGTTAGCCTGCTGGAGCGACGCGGCGAGCTCGATCTCGCGCTCGAACCGGTCGCCGCTGATCCCGGCGGCCAGCTCGGGTGACAGGACCTTCACGACCACACTGCGCCGGAGTCGCGTCTCCTGTGCGACGAACACGCGCGCCATGCCCCCGCCGCCGAGCTCGCGCTCCAACGCGTAGCTCGACCCGAGCGTCTGCTGCAGCTGATCGCGCAAGTCCATGGGACGTGGCCCCGCCCGGCACTTCTCGCGAATGGTACGGATCGCGACCAACGGCCGCTGGCTGACCGGGACGCGGATTCACAACTTAATTCGAGCATTGCGATGAAGCAGGCGATCGAGTCAACGAGTCGCTCGGCCTCCCGCGCGGGAGACCTTGCACTTCGTCCACCGCATGCACTGCATTCGCAATGCGCCGATCGGCAACCTCGCCAAGGTCCCCGAGCGAAGATCTGACCTCCCTTCGCGACATCGGGGAGGTAAGTGCCCGCTGGCTCCAGGCCGTCGGCATTCACACGGTAGGCGAGCTGCGTCGCGTCGGACCCGCCGAGGCGTTCGGACGAGTGAAGTTCAGGTTCGGACGCGCGGCGAATCGCAACCTGCTGTACGCGCTGGCAATGGGCCTCGAAGGGCGAGCATACAACGATGCCACGCCGGCGGAAAAGCGGCGGCTGTGTGCCCAGGCCGGCATTCCCTATCACGCGCGTAGGGCACGATGAACGAAGACATTATGAAGGAATACGTGACCGCCTCTACGATCGCCGCCTCACAGGAGCGAGTCTGGGCAGTGCTGGCCCATGGCGAGGCGTACCGGGAATGGAATCCCGAAATTATCGGGGTTCGTGGACAATTCGCGCTCGGAGCACGCATCGTCGCGCAAGTGCGACTCGGCAACGGTGTCGTTCGCTCGGTGCCGCAGCGCGTGATCGAGTTCCAGCCCCCGTACCGCATGACGTGGGAAGGAGGGCTGCCGCTCGGTCTGTTCGTTGGGCGGCGAACGTTCACGTTGACAGCGGATGCGAATGGCGTGGAGTTTCGCATGCACCTGCAAATGAGCGGGCCGCTGTCATCGCTGATCCTCAAGTCCGTCGGCGACCGGCAACCGGAGATCGATAGCTTCGCCGCCGCCCTGAAGCGCCGGTGCGAGGCGCCGTAACAAGCCGCGCAACGGTGAGCGAGCGGAGCATGAGACGCGCCACCTTCCGTGCGACTGACCTCCAGGCGTTAGGCGACGACCACACTCCTTGACGAGGCATGCCAATGCGCGCTCGACACTTCTACCTCATGTTGTGCGTCCTCGGCCTGGCGCTGCCCAACGCCGCGTTCTGGCCGTGGCTCGCCACGCACGGGATTGCGCCCGGGCGGTTCGTGACGGACCTGTTTGCCAACGGCGTCAGCGCCTTTTTCGGGCTTGACGTCGTCCTCTCGGCCTGCGTGCTGGTTCTTTTCGTCGAGACCGAGGGTCGCCGGCTCGGCCTGCGCCGGCGCTGGGTGCCCATCGCGGCGGGGTGTCTCGTTGGCGTCTCGCTCGGGCTGCCGTTGTTTCTGTACCAGCGCCAGGTCCACCTCGACCGAGCCGCAGCCTGACGAACGGTGGGCACTGTCGCCTAACGGGAAGCGCAGAGACACGGGAGGCCGCCGGCCATGTCGAATCGGCGAAACGTCATCGTTCACATCGGCGCGAGTGCCGACGGTTACATCGCGCGTCCCGACGGCGATCTCGAATGGCTCACGTCTCGCCCTGCTCCGAAGGGCTATTATGGCATGGACACCTTCGTGAGGTCGATCGACACGAAGGTGATCGGGCGCAAGTCCTATGAGGCAAGCGTGCGCCTCGGCGCGAAGTTCGATTCGAAGACCCGGTACTTCGTTTTCTCCCGTCGCGCACCTCCAACGGACGCACCACCAGGCGTCGAGTTCGTGAATGACGCGATCGGCCCGTTCGTGGCCCGTCTTCGAGAGCACCCGGGCAAGCACATCTGGTTAATGGGCGGCGGCGATGTCATCGCGTCCTTTCTCGACGCGGGGGCGATCGACGAGTTCGTGATCAGCGTGGTGCCGGTGTTCATTGGAGATGGCATTCCGCTGATAGCGCGGCGTCACCGTCACGTGCCGCTGGAACTGCAATCCAGCGAACGGTTCGAGGACGGTGTGGTCCAGCTGCATTATCGCGTTCTGACACCGTAGCGAGCCAGGAACGTCTTCACGCCATCGCGCGCGCAACCCAAGACGTGCGCCTTGGCCGGAATCGTCCCGACGAGCATCGCCCGGTCGAGTGGCTCGCCGGCCACGAGATACGCGAACTGCTCGGCGGCCCGGCGTGCATCCGCTACGCGCAACAGTCCGCGCCGCCCGAGGTGAGCGAACCCCGCGGCCAGGGCCTCGAGCACCTGACCGGGGGCCCGATCGAAGTACTCCGCGCCGAGCGCCGGGAATGCCCGCGCCTCGCCGATCAGGAGCCGGCGAAGCGCGATGACCTCCGGGCGCACGATGCCTAACGCTAACCGGCGGCCGAGGTCATCGAGCGTCGCTCCCAGGTTCGCCGCCGTGACGCCGACGGTGAACTCCTCGTGCAGCCCGCGCGCGAACGCCTCCGCGTAGGCGAGGACGTCGGCGACGATCTCGGCGAAGAGTGCGTCCTTGCCACCGTAGTTGTTGTAGACGGTGCGCTTCGTGAGACCGGCCAGCGTCGCGATCTCCTCCATCGTCGTCCCCGCATATCCATGGCGCAGGAACAGCGTCCGCGCCGCATCGACGACGGCCGCCCGCGACCGGACGACGCGGGGGTCGGTGGATTTGGATATTGTACTCATGGGTAAAGTATTATACCGTCGAGGCGAGAAATCCAATCGCCCGGAGCGCGTATGGAATCCGGCAGTCACGCTGTGGCGACGGACACGCGTCGCCTGCTCACCCCTGGCATCGTTGCGGGCCCGTTCTATCTCGCGGTCGGCCTCGGTCAGGCGCTGCTCCGGGACGGCTTCGACCTCGCCCGACACCCACTCAGCGTGCTCGCGAACGGGCCGGGTGGATGGATTCAGACGGCGAACTTCATCCTCACCGGCCTGATGGTGCTCGCTGCCGCCGTGGGGTTCCGACGCGCGCTGGGTCCGAGTGGACGGTGGGCCAGCCTGTTCCTCGGCGCTTTCGGCGCGAGCATGATCGTGGCGGCCATCTTTCGCGCCGACCCGATGGATGGGTTTCCGATCGGCACGCCCAAAGGGCCGCCCACGTCGATCAGCACCACGGGATTGCTCCACTTCGCAGCGGGCGCGCTCGGGTTCATCTCCCTCGCCGTCAGTTGCCTGTTCGCAGCGCGGGCCATGTCGCGCCGAAACGCAGGGTCATTGTCGCGCCTTTCGCTGCTGTGTGGCATCATCATCCTGCTTGGATTCTTCGGCGGGATGGCCATTCCCAACAGCTCACCGGTCGCCGGGATCTGGATCGCTGTCGTCGTGGGGTGGGTGTGGCTCGCCGTCTTGTCGCGCGACCTTTCCCGTTCGGGATGAGGCGGGCGCCCTGCTGGCGGACGCCGGTCAACGATGGGGCGCGGAGCATCATGAACAACTGAGCCGGGCACGCCAATGAGATGGTCTTCTGGCTGCCTAACGATGCGTGGACCGCACTGGAGAAGGACGCGATCGACTCGAGCGAAGCAGGATCATGAACAGGCAATGCTGCGCGCGCCGTCCAACGCGTTCTGGTCGACTCGCGCGCCGGGCACCGTCACCGCCGACATTCAGACCTCCCGCGGCACGATCACCGTTGAGCTCCTGCGCGACTGGGCCCCGCACGGCGTCGACCGCTTTCACAACCTCGCGCGGGCTGGATACTTCGACGACTCCCGCTTCTATCGCGTGGTGTATGCGTTCGTCGCCCAGTTCGGCATCCCGGGTGATGCCGCGATCGCCCGACTGTGGAGTCAGCAGAAGCTCCGGCCCGACTCGGCCAGGACACCTAACGCCCGAGGCACCATCGCGTACGCGCAAACCAAACCGACGGACCGCACCACGAACCTGTTCATCAACCTGGCCGACAACCGGAGCCTCGACTCGCTCGGTTTCACGCCCATCGGGCGCGTCGTGCAGGGAATGGAGGTCGCCGACAGCCTCTACTACCGGTACGGCGAGACGACCATGGCCGATCTGCCGTTCGGCGACGGCAAGCGGTTGTACCGGGAGTCGAACAAGTACATGGACGCCGAGTATCCGAAGCTCGATCGCATCGTGAAGGTCACGATCCGCCAGAGTCGGTGAGGGCAGACCATCGACTCCGGCGTTAGGTGACCCGTTCACATCAGCACTTCACTGATCTGCACGGTCGGCTGGATGTTCGTGAAGTTCGGAAGGTCAGCGAGGAGCTCAGGTATATGCGGCACAAGCGACGCCTGCATCGACTCGGCCGAATCGAACAACAAGTGCCCGGCAATGCGGAAAGGCGGCTGCGACCCAGGTTCGACGCTGGCGACTCCCCACTCGATCTCGGCTCGCCTGATGGCACCCGCGCAGCGATCGATCACCAGCGAGATGTGCCGCGACTGGTAGTACTCGAGATCGAAGCGACCATCGGGCGTGTTCGGGTAGAGCACTGAGACCTTGATCATGGGCACATGTCTCCGGTTCACGTTGAGGCAACGGAGCTCACTGGACCCGCCAGCTCCGGCACGTTGAAGATCTGAGCGACGACGGGGCGCAGCGCCTCGGCGGCGCCATTGTATTGACCGAGCAACTGTTCGATCGGCGGGCTGACCACCGTCCGGAACGGACGATCTGCGGCGTCCATTTCCACCAGGCGGACGAGTGCTTCGGCGACTTCCTCGCTGCCGGGTGCCCCCGGCGCGTTGATTGCGCCCATGAACGTGCCGTGCACGCGCTCCGCGAATTCCGCCAATGGGCCGTATGACGCGAGCCGCACTTCGTCGGCCGGCGGCATGATACGGTCGAAGATGGGCGTGCGATAAATCCCCGGCTCGACGAGCACCGAGTCGATGCAGAACGGCAGCAGCTCGAAGCGCATGGCGTCGGCGATCGCCTCGAGGGCGAACTTGCTCGCGCAATACGCGGCGAGCGCGGGGACGACGCAGCGTCCAGCACCCGAGCTGACGTGCACGAGCAGGCCGCTGCGCCGCTCGCGCATCGCCGGCAGCACCGCGCGATTGACGCGAACGATGCCGAAGACATTCACATCGAACAGTTGTTGGAACTGCTCCGCCGTGTACGCCTCCGTGACGCCCAGGGCAACCACGCCGGCGTTGTTGATGACGACGTCGATATGGCCGGCTTCGCGCAATGCGGTATCGACCGCGCGCTGCACGGAGTCCTCGCTCGTAACATCCAGCTCGAGGACCCTGAGCCACAGATTTTCCTGCGCGGCCAGTTTCTGAAGCGCATTCCGGTGCGTTGCGTTCCGGCCGTCTATATCGCGCATCGTGGCAAAGACGTGGTGGCCGCGCCGCGCGAGGCGCTCGGCGGTGTCGCGCCCGAATCCGGTGCTGGCGCCGGTGATCAATACGGTGGCGGTCATGTGGCTCTCCAGGTTGGCCGATCGAGAAG
>Ga0075421_100006448_pt1 | contig 14319 bp, 15 predicted proteins | sample SoiMetdeltSBSDD5_FD_75292 | JGI IMG/M metagenome (GOLD analysis project Ga0075421, IMG submission 75292) | Bulk soil microbial communities from a Populus tree surrounding site in Tennessee, USA - Soil MetaG P. deltoides SBSDD5 | ecosystem: Environmental > Terrestrial > Soil > Tree plantation...
CCATCCCGGCCGACGCACAGGCCTGCAACGTCGCGGCGCCTAACGCAATGGCCATCGCTCGAAGCACAGTCATCCGATCGTCGGTCCGTGGCTGGGTGTGAGACGGACGCGCGTCACCCGACGCGGCCCGTATCGACCATCATGATGCGGCGCTCGACGAGGTCGGCAAGAGTGTCGAGCCACTTCGCCTCATCGAGTCGAATCACCGGCACGGTGGCGTTGGCCACCGGGCCGTCCGCGACAACGGCAAGATATCGCTGCGACGCCCAGTCGACCGGATCGTTGAGCGGAGCGGCATGCGCCGCGCGACGAAACACCTCGATCTTCGGCAGACTCGATCGCTTGAACCCTTCGCAGACGACGATGTCGGCATCGCTCATGTGACGAGCCGCGATTGCTTCGGGCCCTTCCTCGTCGCTCCACCGCACGATCAGGGCGAACTTGTCGGGCGACACCATCGCAACGCGCTCGGCGTTGCCCTCGTGATAGTGGCGGTACGTATCCGTCGTGGCCGGGTCGATGTTGAACGTGTGCGACCCGTGCTTGATGGTCATGACCCGGTGCCCGCGTCGGTGCAGCTCGGCCGCGAGCCGCACGGTGAGCGTCGTCTTGCCGCTATGCTTCTGGCCGATAACGGCCACCATCGGCGGTTGCCGCATGTGCCTCCGCGAGGACGCGCTCCTCGGGCGTGTTGACGTTCATGAAGAGCATAGCCGGATCACCGAACTGCGCCACCCGCTCGGCAGACAGACGTGCGACGCGCACGTCATCATAGAAGGCCACGACGCGTCGGTCGCCGCTGGCGATCCGGGCTTCGATGGCGCTCGCGCACGCTGCGTCATAGTACGCGCACAGCGGCTCTACCCCGCGACGCGAGTCACTCTCGGGCACCGCCGCGTCGGCGCTGATGCCGGCGTCCCGAAGCGCGCGCAACAGACCCGTCGGCACGAACGGCATGTCCCACGCAACGGCGATCACCGGTGTGGCCGCGTGAATGAGCGCCGCGTGGATGCCGGCGACGCTGCCGACGTCGACCAGCACGTCGCCTTCGCATCGCACACCGGGGAGCCATTCCCTGGCCGCGGGATCGTTGGCGATCAGCAACAGGTCATCGACGACTGGCTCGAGTGCCGCTCTCACGCGGTCGACGATGCGAACGCCGCACACGCGCTCCAGTCCCTTTGGCGCTCCCCCATAACGAGTGGATCGTCCCCCCGCCAGGATGGCGCCTGTGACTTTCAACCGTGCACCTGCGGACGCCCACTCACGGCGCGGCCCACGAGCGTCATTCCGGCAGCCTTCGCGATGTCGACCGCGATGGTCGACGGAATGGACGGCGTCGCGACTACGGCGATCTTCGCGCGCGCGGCCTTGAAGGCGAGCTCGCCCGAGATGCGACCCGTCACGAGCATCACGAGGTTCTCCGGCGAACGGTCATCGAGCACGGCGGCGCCCAGCACCTTGTCTACCGCGTTATGTCGCCCGATGTCCTCGGCGTGGTAGAGGAGGGATGTGCCGTCCGTCAGCGCAGCGGCATGGATGCCGCCCGTGTCCTTGTACCGGTCCCCACGGGCGAACAGCTCCTTGAACAGCGCCCGAAGCGTCGGCGTGTCGAACGTGACAGGCGCCGATCGTCGCCGCGGCACATCGCTCAGCGATCCGAGAATCGTCGTGACCGCGCCGCACCCCGACGCCAACACGCGGCGGCGCTCCGCGCGCTCGACGGTGTCGTATTTCTCCGCCGGCACCTCGACCCAGAATCCGAGCTCGGACGTACACGGGCGCATGCGCACGACATCCGACATTCGGTCGATGTAGCCTTCGCCGAACAGCCAGCCTACCACGAGCTCATCGAGCCGCTCGGGCGTGCACATCCAGGTGACGGCGGGCGCGCCGTTCAGGTCGAGCCACACCGCGCTCTCCTCGACGGCGTCGAGTCGCGTCTCCGTTACGCTGGGCGCGTCGTCGCTCATGCGCGAAATCTTTCGCGCGAGCGCGGCGCGGCAAGGGTGCACGTTGTCATCCCGAGCAAGCCGCCGAAGGCGGCGAAGTCGAGGGATCTAGTTTGCGACACCTGTGGCTTGCCACGAGGTGACGCACGCTAGATCCCTCGACTCATCTGCCCGCCTTCGGCGGGCGCCCGGCTCGCTCGGGATGACAACGGCGTTAATGATCCTCGCCGAGATCCGCCGGCGATGGGTCTGTACCCGAGAGCCCTTCAGGCGTCGGCGACTCCGGCGGAATCCACGCCGTTCCGCGCTCGATCGCGTTCCCGACGTCGGACGTGCCGAACAGTCGCGAATCGAGATCCTCGTCGAGGTGCTCGGCCTCGGGGCTCAGCGGCACCGGCCGGTCGCCGAGCAGCAGGCCGGCACGGTCTTCCTCATCGGCCAGGTGGTCATCCACCGCTTCAGGGCTCTCCGCCCGCCGCAGCGCGTCCACGATGAGTTGATTGTCGACGTCAGCAATCCCCAGCACGTCGGTCACGACATGCTCGGCAACCCGACGCTCTGCTTCAGTCCCAACGCGGCCGCTGAGTTGCACGACCCCGTTCTCGACGTGAACGCTGATGTCGTTGACATCCAGTCCGCGATGTTGCGCGAGGCGATCGCGCACGACACTCCGTACTTCGGCGTCGCTCAGATCCTCGATGTCATCGGTGTTCTCGAAGTCGTGCGCCATCGATCACCTCATCGTCACTGACTCTACACGGCGCCCCAGGCGCGCAGGCGCTACCGAAAGAACAGATACGAGACGCCGATCGACACCGAGAAGTTGGTCGTCCAGTCGCTCGTCGACTCGTTGGGCTGAAGCACGCTCGTGCCGTCGCTCGCGGTGTTGTAATACGAGCTCGGGTACTTGATCTGGTAGAACTGCGTCCCGACGTCGATCCGCGTCTGCAAGTTCCCCGACGGCACCCATTTCAGGCCACCACCCAGGGAAATTGCAAACGGGGTGCCGAATCGCCACGCCCCGACGTCCGCGCTCTTGAAATCGGTGGCTACGCCGATCGCTCCGTTCGCGAACGGCACGAGTCGGTGAAAGCTCCGCTGGCCGGTCAGGTTCACAGCGATCCCCACGTCCACCATGTACAGCGGCCATGACGCGTCATTCTCGACCACGCGCTGGCTCGCGGGTCGACGCGGATCGATCACGTCACGTTGAGAAGACACGTACGACATCTTCGACGTGAGCAGCGCCGGACCCGCGAGGCGGAGCTCGTAGCGCACGCCGAGCATCGGCCCACTCTGCGGAGCAACCCCTGCTGCATCCTGCCCCGCATCGTAATACCCCAGGAAGAGCGTCGCTTCCTGCCGGTAGTCGAGGTCCGCGTACGGACTCTGTCGCGGAGGGTGGCCCACCTGCCCCGCGGCGGGCGTGGCAAGGCTCGCGATATGGAGCACCAATGCGACAGCCAACATCCTAACGTTCACGCGTTCACTCCAGAAAGTCTGAGGTCAGTCCCCGTCATCTCCTCCGGTTGGTCGACCCCGAGCATCCGGAGAATGGTTGGCCCCACGTCGCACAAGGCTCCGCCATCGCGAAGCGCCTCATCGCCGCCGATCGGGTCGATAACGAGGAAGGGCACGGGATTGGTGGTGTGTGCCGTGTGGGGCCCTCCCGTGACCGGATCGATCATCTGCTCGCAGTTGCCATGATCGGCCGTGATGAGCAGCCGTGTCCTCGCGCGCTCGACGGACGCCACGACGCGCGCGAGACACGCGTCAACGGTCTCGACCGCCTTGAGCGTGGCAGGGATGGAGCCGGTGTGGCCGACCATGTCGCCGTTGGCGTAGTTGCACAGCACGAAGTCGTGCGATCGAGTGTCGATCGCGTTGCACAAGACATCGGTAATACCCGGCGCACTCATTTCGGGCATCAGGTCGTACGTCGCCACCTTCTGGCTGGGGACGAGGATGCGTTCCTCGGCCGAATACGGGACCTCGATGCCGCCGTTGAAGAAGTACGTCACATGGGCGTACTTCTCGGTTTCCGCGGTGCGAAGCGATGTCTTCCCTTGGTCGGCGAGCACTTCGGCGACGATGCGCGCCATCGACTGCGGTGGGAACGCCACCGGGAGGGTGAAGGTCTGGTCGTACGACGTCATCGTCGCGACCGGCACAGGGGGATGACTCGTCGGGAAGCCGTCAAAGCCCTGGACGCTCAGCGCACGCACGATCTGGCGCATCCGGTCCGAGCGGAAGTTGAAGCAGATCAGCGCATCGCCGGTGCGGAAGGGCGCCGCAGGCTTGCCGTCCACGGCGACGACCATTGGCTTGATGAACTCATCCGTTTCACCCCGCTCGTAGGCGGCAGCGATGGCTTCCACGGGATCGGTCACCTGAGGCCCGACGCCCAGCACGGCCGCGTCGTACCAGAGCTGTGTCCGGTCCCAGCGCTTGTCACGGTCCATCCCGTAGTACCGCCCGCCGAGGCTGGCAATCGTCGCGCGTCCGGCGGCGTGCGCGACCGTTTCGCGCATGTATTCGAGCGCTGACTTCGGAAGCGTGTCGCGCCCGTCCAGGAGGGCGTGGACCGCTGTACGTGGAACTCTCGCGCGTTCCACGAGGTCGAACAGGGCGAACAGGTGGCGGTCGACAGCGTGTACGCCACCGTTGCCGATGAGACCCATGAGGTGGAGGGTGCCTCCGGTTCGTCGAACGTGAGCGCAGAGGTCCCCGAACGCCGGGATGCGGAAAAAGGCGCCATCGCGGATCGACAGATCGATGCGGACGATGTCCTGCATGACGACCCGCCCCGCGCCGAGGTTGAGATGTCCCACCTCGCTGTTTCCCATCTGCCCTTCGGGCAGTCCAACAGCTAGCTCCGACGCATTCAGGAGCGTTCGCGGTGCGCGCGACCAGAGGCGGTCCCACGTTGGGACGTGGGCCATGCGGATGGCGTTACCTTCTCGCTCTTCCCGATACCCCCACCCATCGAGCACCACGAGGACAACTGGCCTCGTTTCGTCGTTCGCCATCGATACGCTTGTTCTGGAATGCGATTGCCGGGAGATTTCCGGGCGCGCGCATGAACGCTCCCGGTTGCCTGCCGGTGCAATGTATCCGGGCACCCATGCACCAACCAGCGATGCGCATTGTCTCTTGTTTGACTGAATTGCCTGTAACGAGGAGCACGTGCCGACCCGTCGGCCTCGCGGCCGCGATCGTGGTGGCCGTTATGTCCGCTTCCGGCCCCGCGCGTGCCCAGTCGCACGTCGTCAAGGCGCCCGCGGCCATACTCACCGCTCCGAACGGACGCGCCATCGGCAGCGTGCGCGAAGGGGCTCCCCTCCGAGTGCTCGAGACGCGTGGCGCGTTTGCGCGCGTGTCCGTTGCTGGGTTCGTAGAGCGGACGCGTCTTTCGGGGCAGCGGGGCAGTGAGACGCCTCGCGTCGGAAGCCGCGCGGCGTTGCTCCGTGCCAGAGGCGCGAACGCGGCGCGTACGGTCGCGTCGCTCGACGCCGGTACATCCGTTTCCGTGGCGCGGGAAGGGGCTCCGTCGGGCTGGGTCCGCGTGTCGCGCACGGGGTGGGTCCTGCGCTCCTCGCTGAGCACGTCCAACGCCGCGCGGAGTGCGCCAACGAGTGACCGGAAGGTCGCGAAGGCCCCACCTCGTCCCGAACCGAAGGCCAGTGCCGGCGAGGTTGCGGCATCGGCGCCAGCACCTGCGCCCGCTTCGGCGCCGGCGTCGACAGCTGGGGTCGTGGCGGGGTCGTCCACCACGGCACCGGTGCCGTCGGTTGCTGCGGCCATCGAGCTCACGACTTCGCCAGCACCGGAGAGCAGGGCTGCGAGCTCGGGGTCGGCCAGACTGGTAACCGGATTGGCGGACTCGACGCTTGTGCCCACCTCGAATGTCCCCCTCCGAGCAGCGCCAGACGCGCGGCCCCTCGCGACGGTGACGCAGGGGACAACCCTGATACCGCTCGCCCGTGATCGAGGTTGGGTGCGCGTACGCCTCGAAGGTTGGGTTCCGGAGCGTGATGTCGCCCCGGCCGACAGCTCCGTCAAGACGGGAGTGAGCGCCGCGGACCTCCGAGCCGACCCGAACGGAAGTCGGGGCAAGGTCGTCCGCTGGAACGTGCAAGTTCTTGCTCGCCAGACGGCCGATGCGCTCCGCCGCGACCTGACAGCCAACGAGACGTATCTGCTCGCGCGCGGGCCCGACGACGAAAATGCGCTGCTCTATCTGGTCGTCCCCCCGGCGTTGCTCGAGCCGTCGAAGTCCATTGCTACGCTATCGAACGCCACGATCACGGCGCGCGTGCGCACCGGGAAGAGTGCGCTGGTCGGCGTTCCGATTCTCGACCTTCTCACGATCACGCCGCGGAAGTGAAGCCACCTCCTGAGCGCCGCCGCCCTGGCTGGCGCGAATTTCGAGCTGCCTATCCCGGAGTCATCTCCGTCCTGCTCGCGGTGCTCGTCGCCATGCTGGCGATCGATGCGTGGCTCATTTATCAGCGCATTCGCTATTCGCGCGAGACCGAACGGCTTCGCGCGGGTATGAACGACGTCGAGCGCCGCAAGGCCGATATGGTCGTCGCAAATGAACAGAGCCGGATGCGTGTGACGCTGGAGTTGATGCGCCGGCAGGCGAACATCGACAAGGAACTGCATCTTTCAGTCGCGGTAGACAGTGGCGTGATGTATCTCGAGCGCGAGGGGGCGCTGTTGCGAGAGATGCCTATCGAGGTCGGTCCGGAGAAACGGGTCGGAAGTCCGCCTGATACGATTCACATCGCGGCGCCTCGCGGCGCGCGCACCGTAGAGCGCATTCTGGGGACGAACGATCGTTGGGAGGTTCCGCGGTGGGTGTTCCTCGACCGCGGCGTGCCAGTTCCGGAGGACCGCGGCGTTGCAGGCGTGCTCGGGCCGGGCGCGATCGTGTTGAGTGGAGGCGCCGTGATCTACGCACCTCCGAAAGAGGGCCTGCTGAGTGATTCAGCGTACGTGCTGCCGGGGGCGATCAAGGCGCGAGCGCAGGATCTCCGAGCCATCGCGCCGAACCTGACCCCGGGCATGTCAGTCTACCTGTATTGAGACCAGGTATGAGTCAGGACCGCGGGTTCTTCGTGAGTGGTGGTCGCGCCGCATGGGCGCTCATCGGCGGCGTCGTGATCGTCGCGGCGGCGAGCGTGTTGCTGTTTCAATCGACCGTGAGCGCGCGCTACGAGCGCGATGTCTCACGCATGGTGTTCAACGACAACCTCGGCCTGCTCGACGACATCAAGCGCCGGGTGGGCGCGTCGACCGACACGCTGAAGCAGATCCTGGTGGACAGCACCGAATCCGCGGACAGTCTGCCGTACATCGTCGTGAGTATCGCAGATCACAGAATCTGGTACAAACGCGGAGACCAGATCCTCTACACGACACAGGTGGCCACGGGCAGCGGGAAGGTCCTGGCAAAGGGCGGCGGCAACAAGTGGAAATTCGAAACGCCGAGGGGGCGGCTGGTCGTCGAGAGTAAGGAGACCGAGCCAGTGTGGGTCCCGCCCGATTGGCATTACGTCGAGCAGGCAAAGAAGAAGAAGCTCGGGCTCCTTCGGCTCGTCCGCGGACAGGCGTTGAAGATCGCCGACGGGTCGGTCATCACCGTCGTTGGAAACGAAGTGGTGCGTCGGGCGGCTGATGGGCAGGAGATCCCCTTCGACGTGACTGATGGCCGCGAGATCGTCGCAAATGGGAACATCATCGTTCCGCCCTTCGGCACGACGCAGCGGAAGTACACCGGAGTGTTAGGCACCAATCGGCTCAACCTCGGTGACGGGTACGCACTCCACGGCACGAACCAGCCGAACAGCATCGGGACGTCGGTCAGCCACGGTTGTGTTCGGTTGAGGAACGAAGACATCGAGACGTTGTACCAGATGGTTCCGGTGGGAACGCCGGTGTATATCTACTAACTGCTGAGTAGTAGGTGGCACTGACTGCCGGGTTAGCCCCAGCCGCGTTTTCGGACTGTCTTCGGGCTGCTCGCACAGCGGCAACTATATAGAATAAATCGTGTTAACCCCACCCTCGCCGAGTCGCGAGGGCTCCTTGTAAAGGGCACGTCGGCGAAAGACGCCGACACGCAAAGCCGTGAGGCGACGCCTGGCGTCGTCAGTCTGGTTGCCAGGGAGGCAGTAGCAATGACGTCTACGAAGCGGCGGGCGCCTGTGTGGCCCGCAACCGCGAAGCTCCTTCTTGTCGCCGCCCTCGTGGGCGCGTTTCGGCCTGCGCCCGTCCAGGCGCACTCGCTTCGTGTACCTGCCGATGTCGCCGCGGTGACCACCGTGCGCCGCGATACCGCCACGTTCCGCACGGATTCGCTGTTCGGACGCAGCGGCAAGCTCCGCTTCCGGCTCTTCAGTTCATCGCGCCTCTTCGCGCTCCCGATCCTGGAGCGCTTGTTCGGCGACCCGGCCGTCACGCCTCGCCCGGGCGTATACACGGCCGCAGAGGACATTCTCGGCCGTCCGTTCGCCTTCATCTCGCTCGTGCCGTTCACCGCCAAGATCGGCGGACGTCTCGGCGACTACCGGATTGGGTTCTGGCCGTCCGAGCGTCGGCGGCGGGTAGCGCGGAGCGAAATGTACGAGAACCCCGACGGGTTCATCGAGATTACGCCCGAGAATCAGGACCTCTACGTCTCCGAGCATTTCCGGTTGCGCGATTTCCTGACGCATGACCAGAAGGACGTCTGGCCGAAGTACCTGGTCCTTCGCGAAGAGCTCGTCGACAAGCTGGAACTCGTGATCGACGATCTGAGCGCGCACGGAGTTCGCGTCGAGCGGATGGTCGTCATGTCGGGCTTCCGGACGCCGCAATACAACGCGCAGGGTGTTGGGCGCGGCCGGGCTCGCGACAGCCGACATCAGTTCGGCGACGCGGCTGACGTGTTCGTCGACAACGATGGGAACGGTCGAATGGACGATCTCAACCGCGACAGGCGCGTTGACTCGCGCGATGCGCGCCTGATCCTTCAGGCGGTCGAGCGCGTGGAGCGGGCGCACCCCGAGCTCGTGGGCGGCGCGGCGCTGTACCGCGCGACGAGAGCGCATGGCCCGTTCGCGCACGTGGACGTGCGCGGCGCGCGTGCGCGCTGGGGACGTTCCTGATGACACCACCGGCTCCGCCGACGGGGCGGCGTGCGCGGCGGGCAACGTCCCATCTGGCGTCATTGGGAGTGTTCGGCGCGGCGGCCGTTGGGGTCGTGCAGTTCTACGAGCCTCCGCGGCAACTGATCGAGAGCCACGGAAGCGTGGCGCTCGTGGACAGCGGTCCGCTCGCGTTGCCATCGCGGAATGCGTTCGGGCGCAGCGGTGAAGTGCGGGTACTCTTCGCCCTTCCGGGCGAGGATGTCGTCTACCCAATCGAGCTGCGCAGCGATCCGGCCGGGGTCGCGTACGCCTGGATTCCGTTTGCTGATAGTGGCCTCGTCGATGCGTTGCCGGTCATGTCCACGCGACCGCTCGAGACGCGGTTCGAGGCGCCAGCTCAACCGGGCTTCTATCGGCTCGCGCTCATGCGCGGCGACGAGCGGGTTCTGCTGGACGGACCGGCGCTCTCGGTGATGGTGCCGTTCTCGGCCAAGTTGGGCGGAACGCTCAACGGGTACCGTATCGGGACGTACGTGGCCGAGCGGCTCGGCGCGCGCGATCGGGACGCACCGCCGGGATTCGTCCAGATCGATCAGCACGTGCTGGATCTGCCCATCACCAAGCATCTCCGCCTCTCGGACTTCGTCACGCACGACGACCAGGAGACCTGGCCTCGTTATGCGGCACTCGACGCCAGACTGCTCGACAAGATCGAGCTCGTCGTCGCGGAGATCGCGGAGCTCACCGGCGCGAGCGAGGATGCGTCGTTCGGTCTCGATGTGCATTCCGGATTCCGAACGCCCATCCACAATCGGCGTGTGAAGCGATCGGCGCGTGACAGTCGGCACCAGTACGGCGACGCCGCCGACATCGCGATCGACGGGAATGGCGACGGCCGCATCACATCGGCCGATACCCGCCTCATTGCCCGTGCCGTGGAGGAGGTTGAGCGTGAGCACCCTGACCTCGTCGGCGGGATGGGGCTCTACAACCGCGGGAGTGCCTCGTATGTTCACATCGACGCCCGAGGCAAGCGGGCCCGATGGCGAGGCTGATCAATGAACCAATTCCTGCGGGATCGCATCCTCCGGAAGCTCGACACGCTCTCGGACGAGCGGCTTTATCAGGTGCTCGACTACGTCGAGTTCCTCGAGTCGAAGTACGCGGAGCGCCAGAATCCTTCCGCGAACGTCTTTCAGCGATTCGCTGAAACGGTCGAGGACCGGCTTCGCGCCGGCCGTGTCTCGGCGGCAACGATCTCCGAGACCATGAATCTCATGAACAAGGCGATGGGCGTGCTCAGCGGCGTCGCGGCCGCTGGCAAGTCTGTTGCGAATGACATTGTCGGCGCGGCGAGCAGCCTGACGACCACCTCGTCGGGTGCATCGACGGAGGGAGCCGCGCCGGCACCGCCGGCTGATCCACCGCCGGATGCTCCTCCAGCATCACCGGGAGAGGCACGGTCATGAGCCCACGTGAGGGAAAGGCAGAGGTCCGCGGTGCCCGCGGTGCCCGTGGCGCCCGGCGGGCGCGCGCGACTGCGCGCGTCGAGGAGCGCGTCGACGACAGCGTGGAGGTAGTCGAGCGGCCACGGACGGGAGCGAAGCGGACCGTGATGGACACGATTCGTCAGCTTCCCAATTACGTGCGCCTGCTGTTCGGCCTTCTCTCCGATCGCCGAGTGTCCGCGATCGACAAGGTGCTCGTAGCGGCGGCCGTGGTGTACATCCTCACGCCCGTCGACATCATTCCCGACTTCATTCCGTTCCTCGGCGAAGTCGACGACGTCTTCCTGCTCGTAACGGCGTTGCAGCGCCTCATCGTGAACGCGGGCCGTTCGGTCGTGCTCGACTATTGGGTAGGGGACCCCGCGGAGCTCAAGGCCGGGAGCCTTCGACAGGTGCTGACGGCTGCAGCCTTCTTCCTTCCGCGTCGGGTGCGACGCCGGTTGCGCGCGATCGGCCGGAGCTAGACACGATCCGGCGACGCGTCTACGTTTCGCTATGGCAACCTCGACTCGTTCCAATTCGCGGCCCGCTCGCCCGACCAAGTCGGACAGCGGGCCGGTGCGTTTTGATGACGCGCGCCCGCACGGCAGCGCCCGTGTTCGTACCGACGTCGCGCTGACGTTCGACGACGTCCTCCTCATGCCGCGCCATTCGGTGACACATCCGAGCGCGGTCAGCACGAAGTCGCGATTCACGCGCGGCATCGAGCTCAACGTGCCCCTGGTGGCGGCGGCGATGGACACCGTCACCGAATCGGAGATGGCGATCGCGATGGCGCGCGCCGGCGGCATTGGTGTGCTGCACAAGAACATGTCGATCGATCGGCAGGCCGCCGAAGTCGATCGCGTCAAGCGCTCGGAGAGCGGGATGATACTCAACCCGATCAAGCTCTCTCCGGATGCGACGCTGCGCGAAGCGATGAACCTCATGGGGCGGTTCAAGATCTCCGGCCTCCCGATCGTCGATGACGGAGACCGCCTCGTCGGCATCATCACGAACCGCGACCTGCAATTCGAGCGGAGTCTCGACCGTCCAGTGCGCGAGGCGATGACCTCGGAGGGACTGGTCACGGCGCCGGCCGGCACGACGCTCGATGAGGCGGAGCGGATACTCGGCCAGCATCGCATCGAGAAGCTCCCGGTGGTGGATGTGAACGGCCGCCTGCAGGGATTGATCACCGTCAAGGACATTCACAAGCGGCGCCAGTACCCTAACGCGAACAAGGACCATCACGGCCGCCTTCGTGTGGCGGCGGCGATTGGCGCCGCACGGCGTGACGTCGATCGCGCCCGGGCGTTGATCGAGGCCGGCGCCGACGTGCTCGTGATCGACACCGCCCACGGGCATAGCGACGGCGTGTTGCAGGCTGCGGCACTCGTCCGCGAGATGTTCCCGGACGTGCAGCTGGTCGTTGGCAACGTGGCGTCACGCGAAGGTGCGGCCGCTCTCGTGGAGCGTGGTGTCGACGCAGTGAAAGTCGGTGTCGGCCCGGGCTCGATCTGCACCACCCGCGTGGTGACCGGGGTAGGGGTGCCACAGCTGACGGCGATCTTCGACGCGGTCGACGGGGCGGGCGACATCCCGGTGATCGCGGACGGCGGGATCAAGTACTCGGGTGACATCGTCAAGGCGCTCGCGGCCGGCGCCTCGAGCGTCATGATGGGATCGATGTTGGCCGGCACAGAGGAGAGCCCTGGCGAATCCATTCTTTTGGAGGGCCGCCGCTTCAAGATGATCCGCGGCATGGGGAGCCTCGGCGCCATGCAGGACGGCAGCGCCGATCGCTACTTCCAGGAAGGCGAGATGTCGCCCAAGAAGCTCGTGCCCGAGGGGATCGAAGGCCGCGTCCCGTACAAGGGTCCCGTCGCGGATGTCCTCTTCCAGATGGTGGGCGGCCTGCGGAGCGGGATGGGTTACGTCGGATGCAGCTCCATCGATGAGCTCCGGACGTGCAGCCAGTTCGTTCGCATCACGTCCGCTGGATTAAGAGAATCCCATCCGCACGACGTGACGATCACGAGGGAAGCGCCTAACTACTCGGTGTAGGGACCCGGGAAACGGGGAACCGGGAACGGGAACCGTAACGCCCTCGGAAAGTCGCACTCGCAAATCCGATCTGCACGCTCGAGACGTAGGGTCGGTTGGCGCTCTCTCCCTCGTCCTGTCCCCGGTTCCCCGTTCCCCCGTTCCCAGTAGTTCTGACGCATGTCCGAGCCGTGTGTTTTGGCTTGACAAGGCTCGCAACCCGCGCCCACCTTCCCGCCCGGTTTGCTGGGCATCATACGTCGACATGCGTGCCACGCATGTCGCCGTTCCACCGACGTACCGATCGCGGAGATCTGCGCATGGGCTTATGGTCCAAAAAGAGTATTGAGTCGCTGCAGGGCGAAGCGAGCATCGAGGGAGAACATTCCCTCAAACGCTCGCTCGGGGCGCTCAACCTCACCCTACTCGGCATCGGCGCCATTATTGGAGCCGGCATCTTCGTTCTCACGGGCACGGCGGCGGCGCAGTACGCGGGACCGGCCATCGTGCTCTCGTTCGTTCTGGCCGGGTTGGGGTGTCTCTTCGCGGGTCTGTGCTACGCGGAGTTTGCCTCGATGATTCCGATCGCGGGCAGCGCGTACACCTATGGGTACGCGACGCTCGGCGAGTTCATCGCGTGGATCATCGGCTGGGACCTCATCCTCGAGTATCTGTTTGCGGCGTCCACCGTCGCGGTGGGGTGGTCCGGATACTTCACCGAGTTCCTCGGCCAGCTCGGGATCAACATCCCGCGGCAGTTCACGTCGGCGCCGTTCGGTGTGGAGGGGACGCACACGCTCGTGCGCTCGATCCTTTGCGTCGACCCGAGCAACAACCATCTGGTCACTGGCGCGTGCGACCTCTCGCGCTACCAACAGATGAACGGGTTTTTGAACGTGCCGGCAATGGCGCTGGTCGCCATCCTGACGGGCCTGCTCGTCGTCGGCATTCAGGAATCCGCGCGACTGAACAACCTGATCGTGTTCGTGAAGGTGGCGATCGTCCTCCTCGTGATCGGCTTCGGGTTCATGTACGTGAACTCCGCCAACTGGTCGCCGTTCATTCCCACGAACACCGGAGAGTTCGGACACTACGGTTGGAGCGGCATCGTTCGCGGTGCCGGCGTGATCTTCTTCGCGTATATCGGATTCGACGCCGTCTCGACGGCGGCGCAGGAAGCGAAGAATCCGCAACGAGACTTACCGATCGGCATTCTCGGCTCGCTCGCGATTTGTACGGTGCTGTACATCCTCATGGCGCTCGTCATGACGGGGCTGGCGCCGTACCAGGAGCTCAACGTCCCACACCCGGTGTTCGTGGCGATCGACAAGGCAGGTCCGGCGCTTCGCTGGCTCACCTACCTGATCAACATCGGCGCGATTGCGGGTCTCGCTTCGGTCGTGCTGGTGATGTTGCTCGGCCAGCCCCGCATCTTCTACTCAATGGCGCGTGACGGTCTGCTCCCGCCGATGTTCTCCAAGGTGCACCCGAAGTTCCGCACGCCGTACCTTGCCACGATCGTCACGGGCACCGTTGCGATGGTGATCGCCGGGTTGTTCCCGATCGGGTTGCTTGGTGAGCTGGTGTCGATCGGAACTCTGCTCGCGTTCGTGATCGTGAGCGCAGGCATCCTTGTGCTCCGGTACCGTTCGCCCGAATTGCATCGCCCGTTCCGCACGCCGCTCGTGCCGGTCGTGC
>Ga0075421_100006449_pt1 | contig 14317 bp, 12 predicted proteins | sample SoiMetdeltSBSDD5_FD_75292 | JGI IMG/M metagenome (GOLD analysis project Ga0075421, IMG submission 75292) | Bulk soil microbial communities from a Populus tree surrounding site in Tennessee, USA - Soil MetaG P. deltoides SBSDD5 | ecosystem: Environmental > Terrestrial > Soil > Tree plantation...
GACACGACCCTCGTCCCGACCGTCACCACCGACCCCCGCGCCGATGCGGCGTGGGGGTCAGACCGCGCCGCCCACAAGCCCTCCGCCGGCGGTCGGGTGCAGCCGCCGACACCGGCCCCGGCGCCCGGCGCGGCCGGCGACCTCAGCCTCCCGATGCGCTTCCTGGCGATCGGGCTGGTCACCCTGGCGCTGCTCGCGCTCGTCTATCCGTGGCACGTCGACCTGCTGCGGGGCAGCTTCTACGATCCGCACCTGCTGACGTTCGTCCACGTCAACACGCTCGGCCTGATCGGCAGCGTCATCCTCGGCGCCAGCTATCAGATGCTCCCGATCGTCCTCCAGACGCCGCTCGCCGCCCCGAGGCTGGCTCGCCTCTCCTGGTGGCTCTACCTGCCGGGCCTGGTCGCGTTCGTGGTCGGGCTGGGGCACGGGCCATCCGTCCTGCTCGGCCTCGGCGGCACACTCGTCTTCGCGGCCATCGTCCTCTACGTCCGGGTCGTCGTCGGCACCCTCCTGGCCGCCCCGGCCCGCGACACCACCTGGTGGCACGTCCTCGCCGCGACCACGGCGCTGGCGACCGGGGCGACGCTGGGCCTCCTCCTGGCGCTCAGCAAGCAGGTTGGCTTCCTGGCCGGCCTGACCCTCCCGATCCTTGGCGCCCACGTGGCGTTGATGCTGGGCGGCTGGGTGACGCCGCTCTTGACGGGCCTGGCGTACCGGCTCGTCTCGATGTTCACCCTGACGGAAGACCGTCTCCGCCCCCGCCTGGCAACCGTCGAGCTGTGCCTGACAGCCGGCGGCGCCTGGACCGTCGCGGCGAGCCTGCTGTTCGGCCTGGGCTGGCCGATCGGGCTGGCCGGCGCCGCCGCGCTCCTGGTCGGCCTGCTGCTCTTCGCCGGACAGGTCTTGCGCCTCTATCGGCAGCGCCTGCGCCGCTCGCCGGACGTCCACATCCCGTTCATGCTGGTGGCGATGGCGGCCGGCCTCGCCGCTGCCGGCCTGCTGACCTGGGGCTTCGCCGTCGGGCGCGGCGGTGCCGATCCGGTCTGGATCGTCGTCGGCTGGCTCGCGATCGTGGGCTGGGCCCAGACGGCGATCCAGGGGTTCCTCTACAAGATCGGCCCGTTCCTGACCTGGCTCCATCGCTACGGCTCGGTCGCCGGCCGCCGGCGCGTGCCTATGCTGGAGGACCTCTACAGCCGCCGGCTGGCGCTCGCGGGATCTGCCACCTGGACGGCCGGGCTGCTGCTCGGCGCCGTCGCCCCCCTCACGACGGCTGACTGGATCCCGCTCGGGGCGGCCCTCGGGCTCTCGCTCGGCGGCGCCGCGACGGTCGTCAACGCGGTCCGCGTCGCCCACCACTGGCTCGGACGGAATGGCGAGTAGCGAGTGGCGAGTTGGCACAATTCCTCACCCCTCACATGATCCTCTACCAGCTCAGCGTCTTCCTCCACATCCTCAGCGCCGTCATCTGGATCGGCGGGATGCTGTTCCTGGCGCTGGTGGTCGTCCCGGTGACCCGCCCCCTGCCACCGGGCGAGCGCGCCGCCCTGGTCGGCGCCGTCGGCCGGCGGTTTCGAGCGGTCGGCTGGGCCTGCATCGCGGTGCTGCTGGTGACCGGCGTCGTCAATACCGGGTATCGCGGGGTGACGCTGGAGAACCTGTTCACCGCCGCACTCTGGAGCAGCCCGTTCGGCACGACGCTGGCGCTGAAGCTCGGGGGCGTAGCCGTCATGCTGGCCCTGAGCGTCTACCACGACTTCGCGATCGGTCCGCGCAGCGTCCGCGTCCTGGAGCAGGCAACCGTGCCCGGATCGGCGGCGCTCGCAGAGGCCCGGCGGCTCCGCCGGCTCGCCTCGATAGTCGGACGGGCCGAGGCGATCCTGGCACTCGTCGTGCTGGTGCTCGCGATCATGCTGGTGCGGGGTGTGCCGTGGCCGTAGCGAGCCCGGCGCGGCGGCGATGCCCGGATCGGCGCCGGTGCGGCGTCAGTGGCGCTGCTACCATGGTCGAGAGGGCATGATGGCATCGAGGGATCTGGGCGCGGCATCCTCGGCCGGCACCGTCGAGCGGCAGGAGCTGCCGGCCGTCACGCTGGCGGCCACGGCAGCCGGCGTGCTCCTCCTGCTGATCTACGTCGGCTCGCGCGGCCTCAAGGACTTCGACTCGGCCCTCGTCGGCTACGCCGTGGCCTCGGTGTTCGCGCTCGCCGCCTCGGTCTACCGCTACACGCGCTGGATCACCCGCCCGCCAACCTGGCGCTACTTCCGGGCCGGCTGGGCCAACTTCCTCTCCTGGCGGAACTTCCGCCGCTACACCCTGCTGATCCCCGTGGCCTGGTGGACCGACATCTTCGGCCAGACGTTCATCCGCAAGCGCGGGCTCGGGCGCTGGTTCGCCCACCAGGCGATCTTCTGGGGCGTCCTCCTCTCCTGCGCCATCACCTTCCCGCTCACGTTCGGCTGGCTGCGCTTCAGCTACGTCGACCCGGGCGGGTACCACCTCTGGTTCTTCGGCATCCCCACGTTCCAGTTCGGGGCCGAGTCGGCGTTCGGCTGGACGCTCTTCCACGCGCTCGACTTCACGGCGCTGCTGCTGATCGCCGGGCTCGTCGTGGCGCTCTGGCGGCGGGTCACGGACGGGGGCCTCCTGGTGACGCAGCGCTTCGGCTTCGACCTGATGCCGCTGGTCCTGTTGATGGCCATCGCCGTGACTGGTCTCGCCCTCACGGCCTCGTCGCTCTGGTGGGAGGGACGGTTCTACTGGTTCATGTCGCTGGTCCATCAGGTCACGGTCGTGGCGTGGCTGATCGCCCTGCCCTTCGGCAAGTTCTTCCACATCGTCCAGCGGCCGGCCTCGATCGGCGTCACGCTCTACCAGGTCGTCAACCAGGACGTCGCCCACTACGGGCCGGACCGCTCGACCGGCCGCTGCGCCCGCTGCGGCGGCGACCTGCCCTCGGAGCAGTTCATCGCGGACCTGAAGGCGACCCTGGCCGATCTCGGCCAACGCTACGACCTCGGAGACGGGCAGGGGATGCTCCACGACTACTGCCCCACCTGCAAGCGCGTGCTGCGCGGGCAGGCGTACTACCAGTTGATGGGCGATCGGTTCGTCTAGCAGCCAGGGCGGAGCCCGGCTCCGCCGCGAGGGGATATGAGCGTCAATCGCGGCATCTTCGTCGAGCGGCGAGACTTCAACGAGGACTTCCAGCAGGCCGGGCACAGCCCCGCCGAGTGGGCCAGCGCCGACCGCGTCCCCGAGGCGCTGGTGCCGACCCATTGCAGCTTCTGCGGGGTCCAGTGCGGCATGCACCTGCGCGTCGCCGACGGCGAGGTCATCGGCGTGGAGCCGCGCAACTACCCACACAATCGCGGCTCGCTCTGTCCCAAAGGGGTCGTCGCGTACCAGCAGGTCGGCCACCCGGACCGCCTGCGATTCCCGCTGATCCGTAAGGGCGGGAAGGGCGGCCGGCTAGAACGGGCGACCTGGGACGAGGCGCTGGACTACATCGCCGACCGCTGGAAGGCGATCCAGGCCCGGCACGGCAAGGACGCCGTGGCCGTCTACAGCGGCTCCTCGATGACGAACGAGAAGTGCTACCTCGTCGGCAAGTTCGCTCGGGTCGGGCTGGGCACCCGCCACGTCGACTACAACGGGCGGCTCTGCATGTCGTCGGCGGCGATGGCGTACGCCAGGGCGTTCGGGATCGACCGTTCGCCGCTGCCGATGACCGACATTCCCCTGGCCGACTCCATCTTCGTCGTCGGCTCGAACGTCGCCGAGTGCTTCCCGATCATGATGCAGTGGATCTGGCAGGCCCGGGATCGCGGCGCCAGCCTGATCGTGGCCGACCCGCGCGAGACGCCGATCGCCCGGACCGCCGACCTCTGGCTGCCGGTCCGGCCCGGCACGGACGTCGCCCTGCTGAACGCGATGCTGCGCCAGGTGATCGAGGAGGGGCTGGTGGACGAGGCGTACCTGGCGGCCCGGACCACCGGCTGGGACGCCGTCCGCGCGGCCGTCCGGGAGTACACCCCCGAGGTCGCCGAGCGAATCACCGGCGTCCCGGCCGAGCGGATCGTGGTGGCCGCGCGCCTCTATGGGCGGGCGCCGACCTCGCTCATCATGCACGCTAGAGGCATCGAGCACAGCACTCACGGCGTCAACAACTGCCTGGCCTGCATCAACCTGGCACTCGCCCGGGGACAGGTCGGCAAGCCGGGCGGCGGCACCATGATGATCACCGGCCAGGGCAACGGCCAGGGCGGGCGCGAGGTCGGCCAGAAGGCGAATCAGCTTCCCGGCTACCGGCACATCGACGTGCTGGAGGAGCGGCAGTACGTCGCCGACGTCTGGGGCATCCCGGAGCCGGAGCTGCCCCAGGAGGGCGCCGCCGCGACCGAGATGGTCAACTTGATGGCGACTGGCGAGATCAAGAGCTGCCTGATCCTCTGCTCCAACCTGATGGTCTCGCTGCCGGACAACGCGACGGTGGCGCGGGCACTCGACAGCCTCGACCCACTGGTCGTGATCGACTTCTTCATGTCCGAGACGGCCGAGCGCGCCGACGTCGTCCTGCCGGGCTCTGTCTGGTGCGAGGACGAGGGCACCACCACCAACCTCGAAGGGCGGGTCGTCAAGATCAACGCCGCCGCGCAGCCGCCCGGCGAGGCCCGGCGGGACTGGCAGATCCTCTCGGCGCTGGCCGAGCGGATGGGGCGCGGCAGGTTCTTCCCGTACCGGGGCGCCCGCGAGATCTGGGACGAACTGCGGCTCGCCTCACGCGGCGGCGTCTCGGACTACTACGGCATCACCTGGGAGAAGATCGAGGCCCAGGACGGCGTCTTCTGGCCCTGCCCCACCGAGGACCACCCGGGCACGCCACGGCTGTTCACCGAGCGGTTCGGCCACCCGGACGGCCGGGCGAAGATGTTCCCTCTCCGCTACGAGCCCCCGGCCGAGGAGCCGAATGACGAGTTCCCGTTCCGCCTGACGACCGGCCGGGTCGTCTACCACTACCTGAGCGGCACGCAGACCCGCCGGCTCGGGTTCTTAAACGATCAGGCGCCCGAGCCGTGGGTGGAGATCCATCCGATGATGGCCGAGCGCCTCGGCATCCGCGACCACGAGGTCGTCCGGGTACGGACCCCGCGCGCCGCGATGGAGCTGAAGGCCGTCGTCGTGCCGACGATCCGGCCGGACACGCTGTTCATCCCCTTCCACTACGGCCACGCCTGGGCCGTCAACCAGCTCACCAACCCGGCCGTGGAGCCGGCCTGCAAGATCCCCGAGTACAAGGCGTGCGCGGCGGTCGTCGAGCGGCTGGATGCCGCCGTCCCGGCCGAGCCCGGCGCCGCGCGCCAGAACTACACCCCCGAGTCCGATCCGAAGATGTTCCCGTACGCCGTCGGCGAAACGAAGGCGCCGGCCGCGCAAGAAGCGAAGCGATACTGACGGAGTCCGCCGTGGCGATCAAGACCCTGTTCGTCGATCCATCCCGGTGCATCGGCTGCCGCGCCTGCGAGGCTGCCTGCCGTGAGTGCGACTCCCACAAGGGCGAGAGCATGGTGATGGTCGACTTCGTCGATCGCGGCCGGAGCGTCGCGACCCAGCCGACCGTCTGCATGCACTGCGCCGATCCGGTCGCGCCGTGCGCGCAGGTCTGCCCGGTCCTCGCCATCCAGATCACCCCGGAGGGCGTCGTCCAGCAGGCCGAGCCGTCGCGCTGCATCGGCTGTCGGAACTGCGTCTACGCCTGCCCGTTCGGCGTCCCGAAGTTCGACGTCGAGGCCCGGCTGATGAAGAAGTGCAACCTCTGCTACGACCGCACCGCCCAGGGCTTGCAGCCGTGGTGCGCCCAGGCCTGCCCGACCCAGGCGCTCTGGTACGGCGAGTACGAGGAGTTCGTGAACGAGCGCCAGGGCCGGGCCGTGAACCTCACCGGCTTCGGGACGCAATCCGTCCGGACGCGGGTCTACCACGTCGTCGGGGTCGAGACGCCGGCTCTCGACCTCGCCGGGCTGCTCCGGGAGGCCCGCGCCGAGGTCGGCGCGCCCGAACGACCGCGTCAGGAGGCGTGGGTGCTGTGACCGATCGACTGACCCGTGCTGCCCAGGCCGTCAGCCCCGCCACTGGCGTGCCGCTACGCCCCCGTCCGGGCCGCTGGCGGGCCACCTTCCCGTACCATTGGGACGCCGACGACCTGGTCTCGCGGCGCGAGTTGCTGCGCCTCGCAGTGCTGACCTCCGGCGCGCTGTTCGCCGGCACGGCCGTGCTCGCGGTACTCGGCTGGCTCGACACCCGCCGTCGCGGCACTCCGAAACCGATCGTCCAGGCGAGCGCCGTCCCCGAGGGCTCGGCGTACTACTTCGCCTACCCGGAGCCGGACGATCAGGCGATGCTGCTCCACTTGCCGGGCGGGCGTTTCGTCGCCTACAGCCAGAAATGTACGCACCTCTCCTGCGCGGTCTACCTCCAGCCGGAGGCGCGGCGCCTGTACTGCCCGTGCCACGAGGGCGTGTTCGACGTCGAGACCGGCGAGCCGGTCGCGGGGCCGCCCCAGCGGCGCCTGCCCCGCATCGCGCTGCGCCGCGAGGGCGACCTGCTGATCGCCGTCGAGGAGGCCCCGTGAGCAGTCCCGACCGGCGGAGCATCGACGGGGCCGTGCGGGGCTACGACGCGCCCGAGGATCGCCTGCCGCCACCCGGCCACCAGGCCGTCGTGATGGCCGCGTTGATGCTGGGGCTGCTCTCGATGGGCATCCAGCTCTGGCTGCTGACCGTCGCGCTGGAGCTGTACCTGAGCGGGCACGGGCCGCAAGTCTGGCTGCTGGCGCTCGTGTCCGGGCTGATCTTCCTCGGCGGGCTGCTCGGACTGAAGGTGCTCGGCCGGCGCCCGCGCACGGTGCGCTGACAGTCCAGGGGAGGACGCGTGGAATCCGCCGAACGAGCCAGCCAGCCGGGCCTCGATCCCGACCCGACGCCCGTCGGTCGGACGTCCGGGACGGCGCTTCCGGCGCCCGACGCACGCCCGGCCGCGTCGGGCTCGGCCGCCTGGGTGGCGCTGGCCCTGGCAACCTTCTCGATGACGGTCGGCTTCGCCGTCTGGAGCCTACTCTCACCGCTCGGCCCGCTGTTCCGCCAGCAGTGGGGCTTATCCGCGACCGAAACCGGCGTCCTCGTGGCCGTCCCGGTCGTGCTCGGCTCGATCGCCCGGATCCCGCTCGGGATCGTCACGGACCGCTTCGGCGGACGGCCGGTCCTCACCGTCTTCCTGTACGTGCTGGCCGTGCCGCTGGTCCTGGCCGGGCTGGCGGGCGGGTTCTGGTCGCTGCTGGGCGTCGCATTCGTCCTCGGCGTGGCCGGCGCGGTCTTCGCGATCGGCGTCCCATTCGTGGCGCGCTGGTTCCCGCCGGAGCGGCAGGGCATGGCCCTCGGCATCTACGGTATGGGGAACATCGGGACGGCCGTCGCGGCGCTCGTCGCGCCGCCGGTGGCCGGGGCGTTCGGCTGGCCGTTCGCCTTCTGGGTGTTCGTGCCGGTGGTGTTGGCGATGGGCACGTTCGTGCTGCTGTTCGCTCGCGACGCGCCGGGCGTGCGCCCGTCCGTCACGCTGGCCCAGCGGCTCGCACCCCTGCGACGCCCGATGGCCTGGCTGCTGAGTCTGTTCTATTTCCTGACGTTCGGCGGCTTCGTCGCGATCTCGGTCTACCTCCCGACGTTCCTGGTGGATGCGTTCGGCCTCGAACGCGGCGACGCCGCCGCCCGCGCGGCCGGCTTTGCCGTGTTGGCGACCCTGACGCGGCCGGTCGGCGGAGCCCTGGCCGACCGCTGGGGCGGTGCGCCGGTCCTCAACGCGACGTTCCTGATCGTGGCGCTGCTGCCGATCATCCTGGCGTTCCAGCCGGGGATCGTCCTCATCACCGTGGCGTTCCTCGGGATGGCGGCGGCGCTCGGGCTGGGGAACGGCGCCGTGTTCAAGCTCGTCGCCGAGACGTTCCCGCGTGAGACCGGGACCGTCACCGGGCTGGTCGGCGCGGCCGGTGGGCTCGGCGGCTTCTTCCCGCCGATCTTGATGGGCCTCGTGCGCGACGCCACGGGGGCGTATGCCATCGGCTTCATGCTGCTATCGGAGCTTGCGCTCGGCTGCCTGATCGTCAACCTCCTCGTGATGCAGCGCCGCGCGACGGCGCTGATGCCGACCAGGTAGCGGCGTGGCACAACGGACGTTCGTGCCGGCGCCGCCGTTCCCGGCCGTCTACGGGGCGGCGGCCGCGCTCGCCCTCGGCCTGGGGCTGGTCGGCGGGTTCGCCGTCGGCCTCTACGCGCTCGGCGGGCCGGCGTTCGGCTGGCCGGCCGGGCGCTACCTCGCGCTGGTGCAGGCGCACGGCCAGGTCCAGACACTCGGCCTGGCCGGCCTCCTGATCCTTGGCGTCGGTGCGCTCCTGCTGCCCGGCTTCTGGCGCGCGAGGCTCGACCGGCCGCACGTCATCTCGTACGGCGGCGGGCTCGTCGGCGCCGGACTGCTCGCCCAGCTCGTCGGCCAGCCCCTCGACCCCGGTCTCGCGCGGTCGCTGCTGCTGATCGTCGCTGCCGTCCTCCCGCCGGTCGGCTTCGCCTGGGCCGGCTCCGAGCTGCTCCGGCCGCGCCTCCACCGTCCGGATCGTCCCGCTCCGTGGGAGTCGATGCTGGTCCTGGCGGCGTGGTCGCTGGTCAGCGCGCTCGTGCTGCGGGCGCTGTTCCTGTTCGATCTCGCCCGGACCGGCACGCCGGCCGTGTTCGGCCCGATCCACCAGGCGCTGATCGTCCTGGAGCTCGACGGCTTCTTGCTCGCCGCGACCATCGGCGTCCAGCTTCGCCTGCTGCCGTCGCTGGCGCGCACCCGGCCGGTGACGGGGCGCGCCGAGTGGGCCGGCATCGCGCTCCTGGCGCTCGGGCTCGTGGCGCGGATCGCCGGCGTCGGCACCGTCCAGCCGGTGCTGCTCGACGTCGGCAACGGCCTGACGGCGGCGGCCGCGCTCGCGCTGTTCATAGCTCTCGGCCTCTGGCGATCCGGCGTGCCGCCCACCGTCCAGGCCCCGGCCACCCTCCTGCCGGGCCGGACCCGCTGGGTGCTCCGCGTCGCCTGGGCCGGCCTGCTCGTCGGTGCCTTCGGCCGGGCGACCGGCCTCCTCTCGGCCGACACGACGACCCACGCCTTCACCAGCGTCTACCTCGTCCCGCTGATCCTGGTCGTCGGCATCCGGATGCTGCCCCGGGTCTCCGCCTACCCCGTCCGCTTCCCGAAGCTCTCCGGCGCCCTGGTCTGGGCCGGCCTGCTGGGCGGCGTCCTGCGCACGTTCGGCACGCTGGCGGGAGCGCCGGCCGGCTGGCAGCTCGCCTGGCTCGGCGGCGCCATCGTGACCGGCGTCGTGCTCGCGTTCGCCCTGCTCGCCTGGTCGCCCTGGGGCGTGCCGACCGGCGTCCCGCGCGAGCCGGAGGTGCTGCGTCGAAGCTGAACGCCGAGCCCATCACCGTGCCCGATATACTCGTCAGGGAGGAGACCGAACGCCGACCGTGCCCGCACGACGACATTCCGACCAGAACCTGACCGACCCGGGCGACGCGGCCGCCGCCGGGGGCCGGCGTCGGACCTCCTCGCGGCTCTCCGAGACGCTCGTCGTCCTCGCCGACGCCCTGGCCGACCTGGCCGCCGAGCGCTCGCTGAACAGCGTCCTGCAGCGGATCGCGGATCTCGCGCGCGAGGCCGTCGGCGCTCGCTACGCCGCCCTCGGCGTCTCGGACGGCGAGGGGCGTATCCTCGACTTCATCACCAGCGGCCTGACCCCCCAGGTTCGCGCCGCCATCGGGCCGTTGCCACGGGGCCACGGCCTGCTCGGCGTCCTGATCCGCGAGGGCAAGCCGGTCCGCATCCCGGACATCAGCCGCGACCCGCGCTCCTCCGGCTTCCCGCCGAACCACCCGCCGATGACCTCGCTCCTGGGCGTCCCGATCGCCCTCAAAGGGCGCGTCCTCGGCGACCTCTACCTGACCGACAAGCTCGACGGCGCCGAATTCGACGAGGAGGACGAGCGGCTGGCGATGCTCCTGGCCCGCCACGCCGGCGTCGCCATCGAGAACGCCCACCTGAACGACGAGCTGGAGCGCCGCCTCGAGCAGGTCTCCTCGCTCCGCGAGCTGGGCCAGGCGATCGGCCAGGAGCTGGACGTCGAGCGGACGCTCCAGGTCGTCGTCGAACGGACGGCCGACCTGCTCTCGGCCGCCCTCGTCGCCATCGCCCTCAAAGATCCGGCCGTCGACGCCTACACCTTCGAGGCGGCCACCGGACGCCGCGCCCGGCGCCTGCTCGGCCTGCGCATCTCCGGCCAGTCCAGCATGATCGGCTGGATCGCCCAGGCCGGGCACGGCGCGCTCGTCGACGACGTCGCGCACGACGAGCGGGTCAGCCTGCGCGTCCTCGAAGCGGTCGGCGGGCGGACCGGCCTCTGGGCGCCGCTCCGGATCGGCAACCGGTTCGTCGGCTGCATCATGGCGTTCGACCGCCACGACGGCCAGCCGTTCACCGAGGCCGATCTCCGCCTCGCCGAGGCGATCGGCCAGCAGGCCGCCGCCGCCATCGAGAACGCCCGGCTCTACGAGCGCGCCCGCCACGAGGCCAGCACCTCGCAGGCGCTCCTGCGCGTCACCCGCGCCATGAACGCCTCGATCCGCCTCGAAGAGATCCTCCAGCTGATCGTCGACTCGCTCTCCGAGCTGATCGGGACGCCGGCCGTCGCCGTCTCGCTGCTCGCCCCTGACGGCGTCCAGTTCGAGGTCGCCGCGACCCGCGCCCTGACCCAGCCCCCCGCGTCCCAGACCGACGACCGCCAGGACGGCCGCCCGCCCAGCGCCGGGCGCGCCCCGAGCGACCGCGTCAGCAGCCTGGCGCCGCTGGTCATCGGCGGTGAGGGCCCCAGCGTCGTCGCCGACACCAGAGACCGGCCGGACCTCATCTTCCCGACGCTGCGCGACGGCTCGACGCCGCGCTCGGTCGCCATCTCGCCGATCCGGCTCAGCGAGCGCGTGCTCGGCATCGTCGAGGCGTACTCGACCGAGCCTAATCACTTCGGCGACGAAGACACCGCCCTCCTGGCCGCCTTCGCCGATCAGGCCGCCACCGCCATCGAGACGGCGCGCCTCTTCGGGCAGGCCCGCGAGCTGGCCCTGCTCCAGGAGCGCGACCGGATCGCCAAAGAGTTACACGACGGCATCATCCAGACGATCTACGCGGTCGGCCTCAACCTGGACTACTGCCGGCTCACCCTCCACGAGAACCCCGACGACGTCGAGGCGCGCCTCGGGGACGCCACGGCCGGGCTGAACCGTGCGATCTCCGACATCCGCAACTACATCCTGAACCTGACCCACCGGGTCGGCGGCGTCGTGGGCCTGCGCGAGGCGGCCGAAAGCCTCGCCCGCGAGTACGAGCAGTCGGGCAGCCCCGGCTACCTCCCGGTCTCGATCGGCGTGGAGATCGACGATGCGGCCTCCACCGCCGTCCCCGGCGAGCGCCGCATCGAGCTGGTGCAGGTGCTCCGCGAGGCGCTCGCGAACGCCGTGCGCCACGCGCGTCCCACCCACGTCACCGTCGCCGGGCGCATCGAAGGCGGCCGGCTCGTCCTCAGCGTCGCCGACGACGGCATCGGCTTCGACACCTCGGCCGGCTCCACCGAGGAGCATCACGGCCTGCGGAACATGGCCAACCGCGCCCGCCTGCTGGACGGGTACCTGGAGATCGAGAGCGCGCCCGGCCACGGTACCACCATCACGGTCGTCGTCCCGCTGACCGGCTAACCCCACCCCGTGCCCCCCCTCCCTCTGGGTCGTGGGGATATGAGGCCCCAGGGTAGGAGTGATGAGGGTTAGGGAGAGGGCTCGTGCTCCCCCTCTCCATCGCAATGGGGAGGGACGTCGGCGCAGCCGATGCCACGGGGAAGCCCGAAGGGTGGGGCCCCGTGGGCGCGCAGCGCCGGAGTCCAGCGAACTCCGAGGGAGGCGTGATTCGCGCCGCGCAGCGGCTGGGGGGTGGGGCTTCCTGTCCCACCGAGATCGGGACATCTGTCACGCCCGCCGGGACCAGCGCACGTCGTACTCTTGGGTATGACGCGATCACGCTGGGAGACGGTGCTGCCGTGACACGAGCCATCCAGGTCGACACCAGAACGGCGACCACCGTCCGCCGCGTCCTGGTCATCAGTCAGCACGAGGCCGTCCGCCGCCAGCTCGTCGCCTACCTCAGCCGCTCGCCGGCCCTGGCCGTCAGCGGCGAGCCGTTCGCCCCCGAGCTGATCACGCGCGCTCAACCGGACGTCCTGATCGTCGATCTCAGCCAGCTCGGACCCGGCAACCTGGGCCGGGCCATCGAAGCGGCCCAGGGCGTCGGGGCGCGGCTGATCGCGCTTGCCTCGATCCGCGAGCCCGCCGAGGAGGCCCTGGTGCGCCAGGCCGATGGTCTCTACCGACTCAAATCGGCCGGCCCGGACGGCCTGGCCGAGACCGTCCTGGAGACCGCTACTCGCCGGAGGTGACGCCCGGCAGCCCGTGCTCCACCGCGTACGCCGCCGCCTGCGAGCGGTGCGCCAGCCCGAGCTTGCCGAGGATCGACGAGACGTAGTTCCGGACCGTCTTCTCCGAGAGGTACAGCTCGCCGGCGATCTCGCGGTTGGTGCGTCCCCGCGCCACCAGCCCGATGATCTTCACTTCCTGCTCGGTCAGCATCTTGAACGCGTCGCCGCGGTCCCGCCGGGCGGCCTCGCGCAGCCGCGCGAACGCCTTGGTCATCATCGCCGGGTCCAGCAGCGCCTCGCCCCGCGCCACCGTCTCCAGCGAGCGCACCAGGTCGTCCGACCCGATCTGCTTCAGGACGTACCCCGTCGCGCCCGCCGCCACGGCGTCCATCAGCAGGTCGTCGTCCGCGTACGAGGTCAGGATGATGACCTTCGTCTCGGGCAGCGCCGCCACGATCTCGCGCGTCGCCTCGATGCCGCTCTTGCCCGGCAGGCGGACGTCCATCACCACCACGTCCGGCTTGTGGACGCGCGCCTTCGCCAGCGCCTCCTCGGCCGTCCCCGCCTCGCCGATCACCTCGAAGCGCTCATGACGGCTCAGCAGCGCCTTGAGGCCGAGCCGCACGACCTCGTGATCGTCCACCAGCAGGATCCGGAGATCGCGCACGACCTGGCCCTCCTCTCGCCGGCCCGCCGGAGCGCCGGCGGGTCAGCACGATGATACCGCCGGCGGGCTCCATGCCGGGACCGCCGGGACATCTGTCCCAGCCGCGCGCCCAACATCCCACCCAGGATGGGACATCTGTCAGGCCGCGAGGGCAGGCCCTCCCCCGTATCCTGAAGGAGAGATCAAACACACGAACGGCCGACTCGAACAGCACGAGCGGCAACGCCCCTCGGACGGGCGGATACGGAGGCAGAGATGTTCGCGGTCAAGCACGTCATGGACGAGAAGGGGACCGTCCTGATCCAGGATCCCCCGATCGCCCAGCTCCTGTTCTCGAACAGCAAGGCGGCGGTGCTCTGGCTCGTTGTTCGCCTGTACATCGGCTACCAGTGGATCACCTCAGGCTGGGGCAAGTTCAACAACCCGGCCTGGATGGACAACGGCGACGCGATCCTGGCGTACTGGACGCGCGCCCTCGGGGCCACCCCGGACGGCAAGCCGATCATCGTCTACGACTGGTACCGCGTCTTCATCCAGGCCCTCGTGGACAGCGGCGCGCACCCCTGGTTCGCCAAGCTGATCGTCTTCGGCGAGATCGCGGTCGGGCTCGGCCTGATCGTCGGCGCGCTGGTCGGCGTCGCGGCCTTCTTCGGTGCCCTGATGAACATGAGCTTCTTGATGGCCGGCACTGTCTCGACCAACCCGGTCCTCTTCTTCGCGGCGATCCTCCTGATCCTCGCCTGGAAGAACGCCGGCTACCTCGGCCTCGACCGCTACCTGCTCCCCGCCCTCGGCACCCCCTGGCGGCAGCCGGAGCTGGAGGAGCCGCCCACGCCCGTCCTCGCGGTCTGACCGTACCACCCCACCCGCAAGCCCCCTCCACGACGAGACGCGGCGAGAAACCCTCGCCGCGTCTCGTCGTTTCCATCTGCCGGGCCGCCACGGACGGATCACGCCCCTCCCGGTCACGTCGATCCGGTCACGCTCTCCGGGTCCGTAGCCGGGATGACAGCGGCACCGTTCGCGCCGGCACATTCGGGTCCGGGCGGCGGTGGTACGGTGACGTCAGAAGCGGTCCGGACCATGGGGGTCCGGCCGCCAAT
>Ga0075421_100006450_pt1 | contig 14316 bp, 9 predicted proteins | sample SoiMetdeltSBSDD5_FD_75292 | JGI IMG/M metagenome (GOLD analysis project Ga0075421, IMG submission 75292) | Bulk soil microbial communities from a Populus tree surrounding site in Tennessee, USA - Soil MetaG P. deltoides SBSDD5 | ecosystem: Environmental > Terrestrial > Soil > Tree plantation...
CTGGTGGTGATCCTCGGGCTGGACCCGAGCGGGCCCGACACCGCGCGGCAGGAAATGATCGCCATCGGCCTCGTCGGAACCACCGCCCTGGTGAGCGGCGTGCTCCCGGGGCTCTACCTTGCGAAGTCCGACTCCGCATCGCGTATCGGCGCGATCGTCTACGGTGTCCTATCCCTTCTGACGATCGTGTTCTTCTGGTCCGGGGCGCCCGGCATCCTCGGTGCCGTCGCCGCCTGGCTGGGAGGTCTCACCCGCGGTCGAACTCCCGTCCAAGGAGCGGCCCGGGTCTTGGCAATCATTGGCCTTTGCATCGCGATTCTCAACTGCGTAGCCAACGTGGCCTGGTCTGTTGTGGGCGCCTTTGTCGAGCACTGAGAGTAGTGAACGCGACTTCGGTCGTGAGAGCTCCGCCGGGTCCAGATCAGGCCCTGACGCACCGATCCACGGGTCTTGATCATTCCTCGTCGACCATGGGGCGCACGCGTACTCTCAACGCCCATGTGCCTAGCCTTGTGTCATGGCCGTGGGGGAGTGGGGTGACCGACCGCTGTTATTGGCGGTCGACGCGGATGCGCGTCAGCTGGGAAGGATCGAGGGCGAGCTGCAGCGCGCGTTCGGTGCTGATTTCCGGGTCCGTGGTGAGCTGGCTCCCGAAGACGCCGTGAGGACTCTCCGGGGGGCCAAGTCCCGCCAGGAGAGAGTTGCCGTTGTCCTGGTGGACGACACGTTTCCCGATCAAGCTCGATCGGAGATTCTCAGCACGGCAAGGGCTCTTCACCCAAACGCTAAGCGAGCCCTTCTCGTCGCCTGGGGTGCGTGGGCCCATCCCGAGTCGGCGGAGAAGATTTTGCGGAGCATGGCTGTTGGCGACATCAGCTACTACATACTCAAACCGTGGATAACCCCCGACGAATTGTTTCATCGGGTCGTTGCGGAGTTCGTTCAGGAGTGGTCACGCAGCGAGCCGACGAACTTTCGCGAGGTTATCGTCGTTGCGCCGCAGCAGAGTGGACGTGCGTACGCGGTGAGCGACCTGCTGAGCCGCAATGGCATTCCACATGCTTTTCGCTCCCGTGCCTCGGAGATGGGTCAGAGTGTGCTGGACGAGATCGGTCAACCTGAGGGTGAGGTCGTGGTCTGGATGCCAGCCATCGGCGGCACGACTCTGGTTGATCCCACAGACGCCGAGATCTTGGAGGCCTGGGGCATTCCCACCACTTTGAGGGATACTGACCGCGACTTTGATCTGCTCGTCGTCGGCGCAGGTCCGGCCGGCCTGGCAGCGGCCGTTTACGCCTCGTCGGAAGGCGTGCGCACCATCGTCGTGGAGCGGGAGGCAATCGGCGGCCAAGCAGGAACCAGTTCGCTGATACGGAACTACCTCGGTTTCTCCCGAGGACTAAGTGGTGCGGAGCTCGTGCAACGCGGGTATCAGCAGGCGTGGGTGTTCGGTGCCCGTTTCGTCGTCACAAGGGAGGTGGAACGGCTTTCGCCCCAAGACGGCGGTGGATTCACGGCACAAATCGGGAACGTCGGAGAAATCTCCGCGCGGGCCGTTGTGATCTCGACGGGAGTCTCGTACCGACGCCTTGGGGTCCCGACCCTGGAGGACCTCAGTGGTCGCGGCGTGTATTACGGAGCGAGCGTCTCCGCTGCCCAGGCTCTGACGGGTCTGCGTGCTGCCGTAGTGGGTGCTGGCAATTCTGCGGGCCAGGCAGCGCTCCACCTGGCAAGGTATTGCACATCCGTCCACCTGATCGTCCGAGGGCGCAATCTGGCGGACAGTATGTCGGCGTACTTGGTCGATGCCATTGCTGCCCTGCCGATGATCAATGTCCACTTGAACACCGAGGTAGTCGGCGGAGATGGGGACGGGCAGCTGGAATCGGTAACTGCGCGCAACCGCCTCAGCGGAGAGGAGGAGCACCTACCTCTGGAGAGCCTGTTCGTGATGATCGGAGCAAGGCCACGGACAGATTGGCTTCCGGCGGAGGTCGATCGCGACCAACACGGCTTTCTGTACACGGGAGCCAAGGCAGGGGAGTGCGTTTCGTGGAAGCTCGCACGCTCGCCGCATCCTCACGAAACGTCCGTCCCTGGGCTCTTTGCCGTTGGAGACGTACGTTCCGGGTCGGTCAAACGGGTCGCATCGGCGGTTGGCGAAGGGTCGGTAGCGGTTTCGGAAATCCACCAGTTCCTCGCGACGCCGCAGGACTTGGGTGACTAAGTCCACGCGCGGTACGCGTGTTGTCCTTACCGCCGTCATCTTGACGGTGCCACTGCTTGGCCTTCTGCTGTTGCTTCGGCGACCCGATCTGGACCTTCGCTGGGAGCATCACCCGGCCCACTTCTGGTTGGTGTTGGCTACGGCACTGATCGCGGCCGTTCTGGCCTATGCCACAGGTGATGCCGCGGTACGCCGGGGAGACGCCCGGCTGCTCTATGTCTCTCTCGCCTTCGTGTCCTCGGCTGGCTTTCTCGCGCTGCATGCGCTCGCGACGCCCGGCGTACTGCTCGATAAGAGCAACACAGGGTTTCTGATCGCCACCCCGGTCGGCGTTGCCATCGGCTCGATCTTCGCGGCGCTCTCGACTGCGGACTTCTCTGGCGACAGCGCCGTTCGACATGTACGCATCGGCAAGCGTCTTCGATGGGCACTGCTCGGTCTGATGGTGCTGTGGGCGGTCTGGTCTCTTACATCACTGCCGCCACTCAACCGGCCGCCGCAATTCGCGGAGAGCTTCCCTTTGTGGCTCGCGGTACCGGCGGTGCTGCTCTACGCCGCGAGCGCGGTGCGGTATGTCCAGCTTTGGCGTCGTCATCCCTCCCTGATGTTGTTGGCGGTGCCATCGGCGTTCATTCTGCTTGCGGAGTCGATGGTGGCGATTGCTTTCGCCCGCAACTGGCATCTTTCGTGGTGGGAGTGGCACGTGCTGCTGCTCGCTGCGTTTGGTGTGGTGGCCTTGAGCGCGCGGGCCTCGTGGCGGGAGGAAAGATTCGCTGAGCTTTACCTTCCGCAAACCAGTGCCGGGCACCGTGAGATCAGTGTGCTGTTTGCCGATCTGGAGGGTTTCACCTCTTTCTCGGAGACCCACAAGCCAGACGATGTGGCGAGCATGCTCAATGAGTACTTCGCGGTGGCGGTCCCGGCAGTCGTCACCTCGTACGGGGGTGACGTTGATCGGATCATCGGTGACGCCTTGATGGTGACGTTCAACAAGCGCGGTGATCAACATGATCATGCTGAACGCGCCGCCGGGGCTGGGTTGGCGCTGCAGCAAGCGACCTCCGGCCTGGCGGAGCATCATCCGGATTGGCCGCGCTTCCGAGTAGGGATCAACTCCGGGCAGGTGTCGGTCAGTCTGCTGGGAGCTCAGGGAGGGCGTACGCACACGATCGTCGGTGACACTGTCAACATCGCGTCTCGTATCGAAAGCTCGGCGCCTACTGGTGGTGTGGCGATCGGCCCGGAGACCAAGGCGCAGCTGCCCCAGGCCGTCACGACGCCGTTGGGCGAATTGCAACTGAAGGGCAGACAGGAGCCGCTCCAGGTCCACTTGCTGATCTCGCTACGGGGAATTCGTCACTCATCTGTTGATCATCGAGATATCGACAACCAATGATCAAATAGCGCAACGAACTACTTACTTATCTCAAAGCGATAACGGTTGGCGCTGCGCCGTACTAAAGGCGGCGGGTCGCGCTCCCTATTGGCGTGCACGCCTGCACCGTTGAAGTACTCGGGGATCTGTGCCCTAGAACTTCAGTTTGGGCGCGGGCCTCGTCCGGTGCCGTTCGGAGGGTGGCAAACCCAATCCAGTCTTCCTGCGCCGATTCGCGTGCCCAGCTTTATCTGGACACCACGAATAGGAGATCTGCCTTTCACCATCGATAAGGAGCCCGATGATCAAGTGGATTGTCAGTGCAGCACTGAGGTTTTCTCGGCTCGTGGTGGCGGCCGCCATCGGGATCCTTGGGGTTGGTCTCTACCAGCTTCACAATGCGGCCGTCGATGTCTATCCGGAGTTTGAGCCACCGGACATCCAGATCCAGGCGGAGGCGCTCGGTCTGTCGGCCCAAGAGGTCGAGCAGTTGATCACGGTGCCGATAGAACAGGATCTGCTGAACGGGATTCCCTGGGTCCAGAGCATCAGATCACGATCTATGCCGGGTCTCTCGGCAATCGATCTTCAGTTCGAGCCAGGCACCGACCTGTTGGCAGCCCGCCAGTTGACCCAAGAGCGGATGTCTCAGGCGAAGGCGCTGCCCAACGTCGGCACGCCGCCGATGATGATCCAGCCAAAGTCGTCAACCAGCCGGATCGCCATGATCGCCATGCGATCGGACACCGTTTCCGAGATCCAGATGTCAGTCCTGGCGCGCTGGCAAATTCGGCCTCGCCTGATGAGCATCCCGGGTGTTGCCAACGTCTCGGTCTGGGGCATGCGTGATCGCCAGCTGCAGGTCCAGGTGGACCCGCAGCGGCTGCAGACCCACAAGGTGAGTCTGACCCAACTCATCGAGTCAACTGGCAACGCACTGTGGGTGTCACCGCTGAGCTTCGTGGAGGCCTCGACACCTGGGACCGGAGGGTTTGTCGAGACCCCCAACCAGCGGCTCGGGGTGCAACACATCCAGCCCATCGCTACTCCGGACCAGCTCGCCAACGTCGCGGTTGAGGGTACCCAGACTCCCCTGCGGATCGGCGATGTCGCCAAGGTGACCGAGGACCATCAGCCACTCATTGGCGACGCCAGCCTGGACGGATCGCCGTCACTGATGCTTGTCGTGGAACGCTTCCCCGACGCCAATACCGCCCAGGTCACCCATGACGTCGAGGAGGCGCTCGGTGCCATGGCACCCGGCCTGGCGGGGATCAACATGGACCCCCACGTCTTCCGGCCGGCCACCTACATGAGCACGGCGCTCAGTCATCTCGGGGTCGTCGGACTGGTGAGTGCGCTACTGCTCGTCGTCTCAGTGGGTTTGCTCTTCATCTCATGGCGAGTTGTGTTGATTCCCGTCGTGGCAGTTCCGTTCTCGCTGGTGTCCGCGGCCTGGGTGCTTCATCTACGCGGGGAAACGCTGACGACGATGACCCTGCTCGGGCTTGCCGCAGCAACCGCGGTGGTGGTTGATGACGTCGTCGGTGACGTAGCCGCGATACGGAGTCGACAAGTGGCGGCCGCTGGTTCGGACACCCCCCCGCTGACCTCTGTCGTCGGCGATCTCGTCGCTGCCCGCCGCGGACCCCTACTCGTCGCCTTGGTGATGGCAGTTCTGGTCTTGGCGCCGGTGCTGGCCATTGGTGGAGTGACGAATGCTTTCAGCTGGCCGCTCGCCGCGACGTACCTGCTTGCGACCGTGATCTCCCTTCTTGTCGCGCTGATCGTTACGCCGGCGCTTGCGGTGCTGCTGCTCCGCGACGGACGTGCTCATCTGCGGGCGGGCCCGCTTGATCGCTGGATACGCGCCGGAGCCGATCGCGTTGCCGCGCCGGCGATCTCCAAGCCCGGCTGGGTAGCGCTGGGCGCGGGCGTCCTGGCCATAGCGGCGATCTTGGTCGCCTGGCTGGCTCCGAGTGGACCGGTTCTGCCTACGCTGCAGGACCGCAACGTGCTCGTCCGCGTCCAGGGGGCGCCCGGCACGGCCCTGCCCGAGATGAGCCGGATCACCTCCGCGGTAGCCGCTGAAATGCGCGGCGCGCCAGGTATCGAGTCCGCAGGAGCGCACGTTGGCCGCGCGATCACCTCCGACGAAATCGTCGATGTCAACGCCGGGGAGATCTGGCTTACCGTGGCGCCAGATGCCGACTATAAAGCAACGCTTGCCGGGATACGCGATATCGCGGCGGGATACCCGGGGCTGCACACGACGGTCCGGACCTACGCCGAGGACCGTGTTGCCGCCGCCCGGGAGAAGGTCGGTGACGAACTCGTGGTCCGGGTCTACGGGCACGACCTCGCAACGTTGCAAGACACAGCCGATGACGTCAGCCGGACACTGAGCACCGTTACCGGCGTTCTGTCGCCCAAGGTGGAACCCCAGGTAACCGAGCCGACCTTACAGATCGAGGTGAACCTCGCTGCGGCCCAGCGTCACGGCCTGCGTCCGGGCGATGTTCGGCGCGAGGCCACCACACTGATCTCTGGCCTGGCCGTGGGGAACCTCTATGAAGAGCAGAAGGTCTTCGACGTAGTGGTTTGGGGAGGACCTCAGATCCGGCAGAGTCTCTCCGATCTTGAGGCGCTTCGCATTGATACCCCGTCAGGTGACCAGGTGCGGCTCGGTGACGTGGCAACCGTGCACATCGCGCCCGATCCGGTCGCGATCGACCACAACAGCGTCTCTCGAAGCCTCGACGTAACCGCCGTGGTCAATGGACGCAGCGCTGCGGACGTGGCACGAGATGTGACGTCACGGCTGCGAGGTATCTCATTCCCGTACGAGTACCACGCTGAGGTGCTCGGCGACGCGGCGCGGCAGCAGTCCAACCATGTTCGCGTTGCCGCAATTGCCGCTGTTGTGGTTTTGCTGAGCTTCCTGATCTTGCAGGCGGCAACGGGCAGTTGGGTGCTAGCGGCGGCGCTTCTGGTCACACTGCCAGTTGCGGTCGTGGGCGGTGTCCTGGTCGCGCCGCTGGTAGGAGGGTTCTCCTCCATCGGCGTCTTAGCGGCGCTCTTCGCGTTGCTCGCATTGGCCATCCGACAAGCCCTGGTCTTCCTACGCCGGGCCCGAGAGCTCGGCGCCGAGCCAGGAGCAAGCCCAAGCGAATCGGTGCGGCAGGCCGTACGGGAATTCGCGCCCTCGGTGATCGGCGTCGCGCTCGTCACGGCGGCGATCATGGTGACACCTGCTGTCATGGGCACTACCGCCGGCTTGGAGGCACTCCATCCCTTCGCGGTAAGCATGCTCGTCGGATTGGTGACGGCGACGGCCGTCTCACTGATCGCAGTGCCGGCCTTCTATCTAGCAATCGCCAACCGGGCCCTGTTGAAAGAAAAGGGGCGTCCGGCAATGTCCACTCCTGCATCTGCAACTGAGACTGAGGTGAACTCATGAAGCTCCGTGGTTATGCCGCTTCCTTCGCGGCTCTTGCGATGATCACTCTTGGGGCCAGTGGCTGCAGCGAGGCTGGAGCCTCGAACGAAGCAAACTCCGAGACCGCAGTCACGGTCGAGTCAGCGGGCGAAGACCAGCCAGCGCGCATCACAGTGAGCGAACGCGCCGAGCAGCGGCTCGGCCTGCGTACCGAGCCGGTCCGTCCGCTCACTGGTCAGCCTGGCGTGACCGAGGTCATCTCTTACACCGCTGTGGTGTATGACGCCGACGGCAAATCGTGGGCGTTCTCCTCGCCCTCCCCACGGACCTACATCAGGGTGCCCATCGATATCGCATCGATCACAGGGAAGACCGTGCAGCTCAAGAGCGGCCCGCCAGTGGGAACTCAGGTCGTCGTCGTGGGCGCGCCGGAGCTGGTAGGCGCTGAGGCCGGGATCAGCGGTGAGGAGTGATGGCCCAACCGGACAAGACCCAACCGCGTAAGACCTTGATGCGGTGGATCGTCGGCACGAGCCTGAACTACCGCTTCCTGGTCGTCGCCATCGGTGCGTTGCTGATGGTGTTCGGCATCGCCACACTGCCCTCGACACGGGTCGATGCATTTCCTGAGTTCGCGCCTCCTCGCGTGGTCATCCAGACCGCCTGCCTTGGACTGTCGACCTCTGACGTTGAGCAGCTGGTGACGGTGCCGCTGGAGCAGGCCCTCAATGGAGTCGAGGGATTGGATGATATGCGGTCCAAATCGGTACCGCAGCTCTCGGCGATCGAGCTCATCTTCAAGCCCAACGTTGACGAGCTCAAGGCCCGCGAGCTTGTCCAGGAGCGGATGACACAGGTGGCTTCCACGCTGCCGACCTGGGCAGCCCCGCCGGTCATGTTGGCGCCGGTCTCGGCCACCGGCCGGGCGATGCAGATCGGCATGACGTCGAAGGACCACTCACTGATCCAGATGTCGATGTCGGCCTATTGGACGATCCGTGCCCGGCTGCTGGAAGTTCCCGGAGTCGCCAACGTCGCCCTGTGGGGGGAGCGTCTGCAGATGATGCAGGTGCAGGTCGAACCACCCAAGATGGAGGCGCAGCACGTCGCACTCAACGAGGTCATGGAGGCGACGGCTGATGCCGTCGATTCCGGTCTGCTGCGCTTCTCCAGTGGTTCGATCATCGGCACTGGAGGCATGGTCGAATCGCCGAACCAACGCATCAATGTGCGCAATGTGCTCCCCATCATCACCCCAGATGATCTTGCCAACGTACCGCTGCACGTCGACGGCACGGGCAAGGATGTCAAGATCGGCGACGTCGGCCGCGTGGTCGAGGACCACCAGCCGCTGATTGGCGACGCGGTGATCAACGACAGTCCGGGCCTGCTTATCGTGGTCGAGAAGTTGCCCTGGGCCAACACCGTCGAGATGACCAAGGGCGTCGAGGACGCGATCCGGTCCTTGGAGCCCGGTTTGCCGGGAGTGCAATTCGACACCACGATCTTCCAGCAAGCGAACTTCATCACCGCATCGATTCAGAACCTGACACAGGCACTGGTACTCGGGTTCGTGCTCGTCATCGTGATCTTGGCGTTGTTCCTCTTCGAATGGCGGGTCGCGCTGATCAGTGTGCTCACGATCCCGCTCGCCCTGATGACGACGCTGCTGGTCTTGTACTGGCGAGGAGAAACGATCAACACGATGACCCTCGCCGGGCTCGTCATCGCCTTGGGGGCGGTGGTGGACGACGCCATCATCGACGTGGAGAACATCGTCAGACGGCTGCGGCAGCATCGGCTGTCGGGTGCCGAGGGCTCCACCGCATCGGTGATCTTGAACGCGTCGCTGGAGGTACGAGGTCCGATCGTGTACGCGACCTTGATCATCGTCGCCGCGGCGGTACCGGTGTTCTTGCTGCAAGGGCTGACAGGCGCGTTCTTCCGCCCGCTCGCGCTCTCCTACACGCTTGCGATCGTGGCTTCATTGCTGGTCGCCCTGACCGTCACGCCGGCACTGGCGCTGATCTTGCTCGGCCGGTCCAAGGTCGAACGGCGAACATCGCCTCTGGTCGCAGTCCTGCAGCGCGGCTACACCGCAGCCCTGTCCCGGATCGTGGTGCGGCCTCGCTGGGCGTACGCGACCTTCGCGCTGCTCACCGTCGTAGGAATCGCACTAGCGCCGCTTCTCGGTCAATCTCTCTTCCCAGGCTTCAAGGAACGCGACTTTCTTGTTCACTGGGTCAGCCAGCCGGGTACCTCCGCGGACGAGATGCGGAGGACCACCTTGGCGGTCAGCAAAGAGCTCCGGGCGATCCCCGGGGTGCGCAACTTCGGGGCCCACATCGGACAGGCGTTCCTCGGCGAGGAAGTTGCCGGAGTCAATCTCGGGGAGAACTGGATCAGCATCGACCCCTCTGTGGACTACGACAGCACCCTCGACAAGATCGAGGACGTCAATGACGCCTATCCCGGCCTGTTTCGGGAGACTCAGACCTATCTCGATGAGCGCATCGAAGAAGTTATCTCGGGCGGCAAAGAACCGATCGTCGTGCGGGTGTTCGGCCAGAACTTGTCGGTGCTGCGCGAGAAGGCTGCTGAGATCGAAGAGATCATGGGCGGCATCGAGGGTGTCGAGGACCAGCACACCGACATCTCGACCGATGTCCCGCAACTCCAGGTCGAGGTAGATCTCGCCAAAGCCGACAAATACGGCTTAAAGCCAGGAGATGTACGTCGAGCCGCCGCAACCCTGGTCGCGGGTGAGGAGGTCGGCGACATCTTCCGCGGTGGCAAGGCCTACGACGTCATGGTGTGGAGCACGCCGCAGACGCGCAGCAGCGTCCAGGACATCCAGAACATGCGCATCGACACCCCATCCGGGAAGACCGTACGACTTGCCGACGTGGCCGACGTCTCGCTGCAGCCGAGCCCCAATGCGATCGATCGCGAGGGTGACTCGCGTCGACTGGACGTCAGCGCGACCTTCGAGGGCGATCTTGGTTCCGTCGTCGGGCAGCTTCAGGACAAGCTCAAGGACGTCAAGTTCGAGCAGGGATATCATGCTGAGATCCTCGGCGAGTGGCAGGAGCGGGAGTCAGCCCAGCGGACCCTACTGCTGACAGCGGTGGTCGCCGGTGCCGCGATCTTGCTGCTCTTGCAAGCCTCCTTCGGCACCTGGCGACTTGCGTTGCTCAGCTTCCTGACTCTCCCGATGGCCTTGGTCGGCGGCGTCATCGCCGCTTTCCTCGGCGGTGGTGTGGTTTCGCTCGGGTCGCTGATCGGATTCTTCACGGTGTTCGGCATAGCCGCCAGAAACGGCATTCTGCTGATCAACCACTTCCAGCATCTGGAACGTGAGGAGGGCATGACCTTCGGCCGTGACCTGGTGCTGCGGGGGGCTCGAGAACGCCTGTCGCCGATCTTGATGACCTCGCTCGCAACTGGCCTGGCACTGATTCCGCTGATCATCTTCGGCGAGCGCCCGGGCCAGGAGATCGAACATCCGCTGGCAATTGTCATCGTTGGTGGCCTCGTCACCTCAACCCTGCTCAACTTGTTCGTGACTCCATCGCTCTACCTGCGCTTCGGCAAGCCCCGTAAAGATCAAGAGCCGGAAGCAGCCGCCACGGAGCCAGAGCCCCAGCCGGCTTAGCCCGAGAAAGGGTCGACGCCGGGGGTTTGACCGCCCGCACGTGCATGTGGTCGACGGTGTCGAGCCGGGCGCAACGTCGTTGCGCCGTGGCCCTAGACTCCCGGCATGGAGTATCGACAGCTCGGCCGTAGCGGCCTCCGGGTCTCGACGATCACCTTGGGCACGATGGGGTTTGGCGGCACTGGATGGGCCTCACCCGTCGGCAACATTGATGTTGAAGGGGCGCGAAAGCAGATAGGTCTGGCACGCGACGCCGGCGTCAACCTGATCGACACCGCAGACGTTTACTCCGCCGGACTCTCGGAGGAAATACTGGGCCAGGCCCTCGGCTCCGATCGTGATGACGTGCTGATCGCAACCAAGGTCCGAATGTCCATGGGTGATGGACCGAACGACATGGGACTCTCCCGGCATCACATCATCCGGGGTGCTGAGGACAGTCTGCGCCGACTGGGCACGGACTACATCGACCTCTATCAAGTGCACGAGTGGGACGGTCAGACTCCGCTGGAGGAGACACTGCGCGCTCTTGACGATCTGGTACGGTCCGGCAAGGTTCGCTATATCGGCTGCTCGAACTACGCCGCCTGGCAGCTGATGAAGGCGCTCTGGATCTCCGATCGCGAGGGCGTCACGCCCTTCGTCAGCCAGCAGGTCTACTACTCGCTGCAGGCTCGCGACATCGAGAACGAGATCGTGCCGGCGGCAGTCGACCAGGGTATCGGCATCCTGGTCTGGAGCCCGATCGCCGGCGGACTGCTGTCCGGTAAGTACCGTCGCGACGTGGAGGCGCCGGCTGGCAGCCGGCACCTGACCGAGTGGAACGAGCCTCCTGTGTACGACGAGGACAAGCTTTACAACATCATCGAAGAGCTCGTGGCCATTGGTGCTGATCATGGCATCTCGGCGGCCCAGGTGGCCCTTGCATACACCATCGGCAAACCCGCGGTGACCTCGGTAATCGTCGGCGCCCGCACCGAAGACCAGCTGGCGGACAACCTGGCTTCAGCCGATCTGACACTGTCCGCGGACGAGATGGATCGATTGGACAAGGTCAGCGCGCAGCCCCTGCCTTATCCGTTCTGGCACCATGCGAAAGCCGCGAATGACCGCCTCAGCCCAGCCGATCTCACACTGCTGGCGCGTCACATCACCGGCTGAGTCACTTCTTGCGAGATTGAGCCATTCGGCCGCAGCCGAGCGACAAGCTCGCCTCGACTGCGTACTCCTACCTTGCCGAAGACTGACTTCAGATGATCTTGCACCGTGTGAGCAGAGATGAACAGACGCGCTGCTATGTCGGCGGTGGAGTGCCCGGCGATCACCTCGCGGCAGATGTCCCGCTCGCGCGCTGTCAGACCGTACGCCGTAAGCAGCAGACCCAGCAGATGATCACCGTTCACTGGCTCGATGGTGACTGCGACTTGATCTTCTTCGCCACCGATCAGCAGGCTGGCCTCGAGCACTGCCCAGTGACCACCTGCATCGCGCAGCCGGGCACGAAAACCGCCTGAGGTCGAGGTACGAGCACCGCCGGCGACAACGTGCATCATCGTCGTAAAACGACCTGGGGCAATCTCATCGAGTCGTTCCTGCCATTCCTGTGCGGCTGGGGTTGACGCGCGAAGCTCGCCGCTGGGGCCGACGACGACGACTGCTGGATGGCCAGCGGGTCCCAAGTCGCAGGCTTCCAATCGCACTGCGAGCCTGGTCGCGCTGGCAATGCTGGGCGCCACCGCAGCGAGGAAGCCCATCTCGCGGTCAGTGAAGTCTCGGCCCGCCCGGACCAGGCCGGCGGCGCCCCAGCAGACACCATCAGCCAGAAACATGACGCGAAGCTCTTGGTCCAGGCCCAAGGGTCGCCAGACATTGTTGAACCGGGCGCTTCGGGTGCGGTCTCGTTGAGGCAGGTCAGACAGCCTGGCCAGGGGCTCCTTGCGCTGTGCCAGGGTGGCGAACCGGTGCGGCTCGTCGCTCGTCCCGTACTCCGATTCGGCGAGCCGCGGCTCGTACTCGTGCGGAATCTGCGTCTCGCCGCTGGTCATGATGCTGATCACCAGCGTCTCCGGGTCGATGGTCGCCCAGCACGTGAAGTCAGAGCTGACCCTGGCGTCAATGACCCGGATCGCTGCTGCGTGCAGATCACTGACGCCGAGTTCCTCGGTGGCCAGTGCCGTGATGTCTCGACGGGCGCGGATCGCCCGCTCTTCCCACACACCGAAATTGTTTCATCATTGCCATGGTGAAGCACTCCCAGAATTTGGGATCGACCTGGATGGCGACGGCTGGTCGCAGGGCGGCCAGTCGCGGACGGAGGCTGACGCCAAGATCGCCTTCGGATGGAAATAGGGTCGCGGCTATGGCGACTCGGCAGAGCTCAGCGGTCATCGAGCGGGTTTGGTCGCGATTGCCCGAGGGCGCCCGCGCGGTCCTGGAGTCCGAGCTATCCCCAACCGATCTGCAAAGCCTGCTGCTGAGCCTCGCGCGGACGCGGGCCCGTCGCATCGGTCCAGCGGAGGCACTCCGTCGCTGGAAGTCGACCGCTTCGTTCGGCCCGCCACAATCGATTCGGGTCGGCTGTCCGATGTCGAGAATCGGCTGTGGCGGCGGCTCCGGAACACTCCATTCGTCGGGTTAGCGCTCTCACCGGCACTGTTTTGGGCACCTGCACCTCAGTGAGTGCTGTGGACCAGAACCGAATTGTCAGCACCGTCCGCTCCAGCGAAGTGGTGAGCGATCCCACTAACGTGTTGGCACTCGAGGCGGCACGCCGCCGCCAGTCGAGTGTCGATCCGGTGCATCTGGCCAGCTGTCAACGGGTGTTACGGGCACAGCGGTTCATCGAACCGACGCCTCGGCGCATTTCGTGCTCTTCGCGTTGGTGTCGAGTGCCCGGGATAGGGGCTCGGGTCGGACGGAGGCAGAGTTGTTGATCATGCATCTGGACTTCTGGCAGCGGGCGCTGGTCGATCTGCTTGGTCCGTCTTGGGGGCATTTCGCCTACACCATGATCGACCATGAGTCGATAGGCCACCGGCTCATTGACACGATCCGATCGGAGTTGCGGGACGCGCCGTTGGCGGCGTATCCGGAGCGTACGCAGGGAATTCGCTACTACCGGACGGTGGCAGTCAAGATCATGGCGAAGACCGAAGCCGACGAGCTCGAAATCGGCGATGGCGGCTTTGTCGGATGGACTGCCGAGCTGATTCCGGACGCGAAAGAGCGCTGTCTGATCTCTTGCGTAGCTCTGGAGCGGCTTGCCGGTTTGATCCGGTAGGACGCTCCTCGACAAGGATTCCCATAATTCTGGGATCGACGCGATCGGCCGGCAACTTTAGCGTCGCTGCATGACACATCTGGTTCAACACAGCGCGGCCGGCGACGGCGTCGAGCTCATCGCCCCGGACGCGGTGCTCACGGTCAAGATCGATTCGGCACACACCGATGATCACTACGAGCTCTTCGAGGTCGACGCGTCGCGCGGACCGGCCACGCCGCTGCACCGCACCGGCTGGGCAAAGGCGTACTACGTCCTTCACGGCCGCATGATCGTCCAGGTCGAGGACGAGGGGTTCGATCTTGGGCCAGGGTCGTCCGTCGCAATTCCACCCGGAGCC
>Ga0075421_100006452_pt1 | contig 14314 bp, 7 predicted proteins | sample SoiMetdeltSBSDD5_FD_75292 | JGI IMG/M metagenome (GOLD analysis project Ga0075421, IMG submission 75292) | Bulk soil microbial communities from a Populus tree surrounding site in Tennessee, USA - Soil MetaG P. deltoides SBSDD5 | ecosystem: Environmental > Terrestrial > Soil > Tree plantation...
CCGCCGTTTCTCCAGCCAAGTCGGACCCGGGGCAAGTCGCCGTGATTTTGTACGCGGGCCGCGCCATCTGCATCACTTCCGCCGGACCCCACCAACCATGATCCGCCGAACCCTGCCCCACCTGGCCGTAGAGCTCGTTCGGCGCGGTGTGGGCTTTGACAAAATAATCTGCAGCCCATTTGATATTGTCCCGAACCTCATCCAACTGCCCCGCGTTCTGATAGGCTGTTTGATATTCGACCACGCTCCAGGCGAGCATGGTGGTTGAGGCGGCCATAGGAAAGCCGAACTTGACGTGATCGCCGGCATCGTACCAACCGCCGGTCAGGTCTTTGCCTACATCCGCTCCGTCAGTCATACCGGAATTGCCACGCCATATCACCCGATTGGTAGGCGGCAAAGCGCCCGAGCGTTGCGCTTCATAAAAGAAGATCGCCTTCTGCAAGGCTTCCCCATAGTTCGCGGAGAAAGCCGGCGGGGGTGTCGCGGTTGGCCCACTTCCGGGCGTCGCCGTCGGCGGCTTGCCCGCAGCCACAGCTGTGCCTGGCAACCCCATCCCCATCGAGATAAACAGGCTGATCGCCACGAAAGCCAGTCCCCCTTGCGCGAAGATGAAATGGAGCTTTCGTCGGCTCATCTTTATTCTCCTTTTATACGTAGAGGCACGAGATAAATGGGTTGTTCCTAAACACTTGGACCAGTTTACACTTCTGCTAAAGTAGCACACCCCTCCCCCCCTGTCTCGCACGTCAGTGACCATTTCTCGCACAAAATCGCCCAGCTTTATGAGGAATGCATACTTTCCCAGAAAACAAACCAGGGATGTGGATCTGCACTTGAGACAGTCCACATCCCTGGTTACTCCTAATCTGGCTCAAGACCTTTAGGGTCCGCTGCGCGAGATCCTAAAGGTCTGTCCTTCACTAAGGTTCCGTCCCCCAGACCAGACTACCGTTCCGGTAGAGTGTCACCTTGGTCGAGTCGGCATACGATGTATTCGTGCCGTACGAGTAGTCGTTCAACTCGTTGTAGCTGCTCCAATCATTCTTGTTGAAGCGGCCCTGGATTTCACCCGTGTTTCCACCGGCGGCGACGCTTCCAGCCCCAGCAGTGAAGCCAATTTCAAGATAGTAGTCCGCATTCGTGCGCGGCGGGCTAACCACGACAAAGGCACGCGTGATATTCGAGCAGTTGAGGAGCGCATAGTCGCAGTAAGAGGTCTGCGGTTGGCTGGTGTCAATGGTGTACCAGTAGCGCAGCTTCAACTCGCTGAGCGGAACGCTGCTGCCGCCGGTGTTGACGATTTGGAAGTGCGGCCGAACTTCATTGTCGGAAGCGGAGCCGCCGCCATTCTTATACTGCGCCTTCAGGCTGGAGGCGCCCGGCGTGTTCGTCGGGGTGTTCGTTGGGCCGACGGGCGTATTCGTAGGTGTGTTCGTCGGCACCGGGGTATTGGTGCGTGTGGGCGTCGGGCCAACCGGCGTGTTCGTCGGGGTATTCGTTGGACCGATGGGCGTATTCGTGGGTGTGTTCGTCGGCACCGGTGTATTGGTGGGCGTATTCGACGCGACTGGGGTATTGGTCGGGGTGTTAGTCACCGCCGGCGTATTCGTCGGGGTGTTCGTCGGCTGCGGAGTTCCGCCACCACCATCCAACGGGAAGAAGTAAGGAGACAGATAACCGTGCTTCGTCGTGTTGACCGTGATCCAGTCATCCAGCAGGATGCCGCCGGTGTCGCCGGAGTTCGGGTTCAAGCACCAGAAGGTAAAGTTCTTTCCATTCGCGCCAGTGCCGATGTAGCTCATGAGCGTGGATAACCACTGACCATCTTTAGGATCATTCAACAGTGAGCCAAACTCGCCGACCATGATGGGCGCGGTGTTGCTGTTATGCAGATAGCCCCACCACTGATCCCAGAGTGCGGGCATGTTGTTGGGGAAGTTCGGATCGCTGAACCACGTTTGATTGAAGACGCCGTTGTCATATTCGTGTGGAGAGTAGACGACGCGGTTGGCGACGTTCAGGGTGACGGGGAATGCCGCCGCGCCGGTGAGCATGCCGCCCCACCAGGTGCATTGGGCGCCTTGACTTGGTTCGGTGACGCCGCCCGGACCATAGCAGTCCACGCCTTCGACGACGATCAGCCAATTGGAATTGACCGCGAGGATGGCGTTGCCCGCGCGTTGGGCGGCCAACCGCCAGTCCGTAGCGTTGTTGCCGCAGCCCCAGCAAGCACTCGCGGGGATATTCCCCTGAATGTGGTGTGGTTCATTGTGCAGGTCTGCGCCAACAACGGCCGTGTTACCAGCGTAGCGCTGGGCGAGCATTTGCCAATCCGCAATCCAGCGCGCCTCGGAATAGGCCGCGGTGTACCACAACGCGGATTGACCGCCAGAGTCTGGGCGATGGCGATCCAAGATAAAGCGCAAACCGATGGAGCCGCCATAGGCGATGATCTTGTCCATGACCTGCAGGCCGGTAGTTAGACCCTGAAGATCTTGGTTGCACGAGTTATCGCCCGGGTGCGGGTTCTGGTACCAGGACGAGCACCAAGCGCTGATGCTGTTGGGGGTGCTACCCGCATCAAAGAGTTGCGTTGAATAAGGCAAGCGGATGGTGTTATAGCCCAAGGCTTTGATCTGGTTGAGCATGTCCTTGTAGTCGCGGCCCCACAAGCCGTGGGGGGCGTAGTTGGCCGTTTCAAAGCCGAACCAGTTGATACCGGCGATGTGGACTTGTTGATTGTTCGCATCCAGAATCTTGTTGCCACTGGTGTGCCAGTAGCCTGTCCCGGCCGCATTGACGGTGGACTGCGGCGCGGTGGGTGAAATCCCGACGGCTAAGGCGATCAAGGGAATCACCAGTATGACCATCGGCCAGCTACGGGCCCATTTCCTTGCGGTGCTTCGACTATTCATTGTTTCGTCTCCTTGTGATGGTTAGAATCTGAGGGAACCTGCGGCTTTGGACCATGCTAATCGTATTACATCCAGCCCTAAAGGTCTCGCACCACAGTGACCATTTCTCATACATTTAGGGCAACTTTCCTGTGTCTTTTTAGTTCGGGCGCTCTCCAGAGTACGTGAATACTCTCCTGGAGAGTACGGGGATACTTTATTCGGACAACTTTTCCGACAAAAAGAGATCATCAAGAAACCCGGTTTCTATCCTGTAAGGTGCTTCGGGCTTCCTCAACCAGAAACCGGGTTTCTCTTGTTAGTCGGCGACCTTCAAATGAACGGGAACGCTAAATAGAGACGTTAACACAAGTAGCACCTGGGCGATAGGCTTCGGTGTACTTTTCTGAAAGTATTTAGATACTCTTTTAGAAGAGGTGAGAGCACGATTAATGAGGCGGGTGCAAGTGTTCATGCGCCCAGACGATGGCTTCGGCGCGTGAGCTGACGCCCAATTTAACATACAGGCGACTGACGTAATTCCGCACGGTCTGTTCTGCCAAATTAAGCTCGGAGGCGAGGCGGGCATTGTCCCAGCCCTGCGCGATCATTTTTAGCAGTTGTCGTTCCCGCTCATTCAAGGCTTCCGCTTTTTCGGCAACCGGCCTGCCCCGATCACGGACCAGTTTCTCCAAAATGGGCCGGCTGAACCAGGTATCCCCCTTCACCACTGTTTGGATCGCCCGAACCAGCGCCTCCGGGGCTTCATCTTTAAGCACATAGCCCACCGCCCCAGCGGCGACGACGCTCCGGAGATAAATTTCGTCGTCGTAAGCCGTCAACACCAGCACTTTTACTTCCGGACAATTCTTTAGCAAACTGGCGGCTATATCTACGGAGGAAGGCCCCGGCATATTCAGATCAAGCAACAGCACATCCGGTTTAAGTTCCTGGCACAGCGGCTCAACCTCGTGACCGTTCGTCGCTTCCCCTACGAGGCTGAGTCCTTTTTCCACGCCCAGCGTCGCCCGGATACCGGCGCGCACGAGAGGGTGATCGTCAGCGAGTAGGATGCGAATCGTGTCTGTCATTGAAATATGATGGGGTGAGGGGGTGGCAGGGTGAAGGGGTGATCTCTTCCACAACAATCACCCCATCACCCACTCACCCCTTCACCCCATCACTCCTCACCTTGTCATGATTACTCAAAGGAAGCGTTACGCTCACATCCGTCCCATGCCCCTCTTCAGAGCGAATCACGAGCTGCCCCCCGCTCCAGGCGACGCGTTCGGCAATGCCCGCCAAGCCAAAATGGTTGTCCTGCGTTAACTCACTAAAATGCGTCGGCATCCGAAATCCTGAACCGTCGTCGCTCACGCTAAAAACAACTTCGCGCGGGGAACACCTCAGGTGGGCGGTAATCCGCTGGGCGCCAGCGTGCTGCAGTGAATTACGCAGCGCTTCCTGCGCCACGCGAAAAATACAGATCGCCGCAACCTCCGGCAGCGGAGGCAGCGCCGCCGGCAGATCAAGCAGAATCGTCGGTGCTTCCGCGTTCAGGTCGCGCTCCAAGTGACTCACGTACCCCTCCAACGCTTGCAGCAAGCCCAATTCTTTAAGGCCGGTGGGTCGCAGTTCGCTAATCAGCCCACGCAGTTGCTTGGAGACCTCCAGCAGTTGCTGCCGCGTGTGCTGCAAGGCCTCATCCAACTCGGCCACGCGCGGCCCGGCGGGCAAATGGTCGCCGGCCCAGCGCCGGAGGGTTTCGACTTCATAGCTAATGCCGATTAACTGCTGCACCGCGCCATCATGCAAGTCCTGCGCCATGCGCAACTGCTCCATCTCTCGAACTTCCGCCAACCGATTTTGCGTTTCAGCCAGTTTCTGAGCCTGGTGCGCCAATTCGGCTTCAGCCCGTTTGCGTTCGACAATCTCGCGTTGCAGTTGTTCGTTAGCCAGGGTCAGTTCCAATGTGCGGGCGGCCACTTCGGTCTCCAATGTCGCGGCGTGATTTTGAACTTGCTGGACCAACAGCGCGCCCTTCAAGGCGCTGCTGATTTGAACACTCAAAACTTCGTAGATGAGGCCCTCGGAGGGACCGGCCTCAAATAGCGCAAAGCCGAATTGTTCTTCCCCAAAGTACAGCGCCTCGAGAATCAAAGTATACCGGTCGGCAGGCAACCAACCCGGCGGCGCTAAGGCGCGGGAGAGGAAGGGAGGCAGATCCGCCTCCACGGCGAGCCGGCCACTTTCATCATAGGCCAGGATGAGCCGAGCCCATTCGGTGGGAGCGCCCTGCCCGGTATACATCGCCAAGTGGCAGCGTTTGATTCCCAGCCCGCGCAGTTCCCGATGGATGACGGACTTCAAGTGCTCCATCTCAAAGGCAGTGATAAGGACCTGACCCACTTCATGCAAGATCTCCGGCGTTTGGCGTTCCGATTGCAATTCCCAGTAGATTCGATCCTGAGGCGCCGCTTCCGACGGGTCGGCCACCGGAGCGGGATCAGAACAACCGCACGAGCGCCGGATAACCAGGGTGGTCGCTAACGTCACTTGATCCGGGACTTGCTCGCCGCGTAACACGGCCAGCAGCGACTCCATCGCTTGCCACCCCTGCTGATAGAGCGGCTGCCGCATCGTCGTCAGCGAGGGCGTGACGAAGCGAGCATCTTTAATATCATCAAAACCCACGACGGCCATTTGCTCCGGGACCCGCCGGTCACGCAATTGCAGCGCTTCTAAAACACCAATCGCCATTTCATCGTTGACCGCCACCACGGCTTCAAAGGCATCCGGGTAGTTTTGCAATAGCCTTTGCATTGCTTCGAGCGCCCCCGCCCGCGTCAGATAGCCGGGGACGACTAAATCCGGATTGAGCGCGAGGCCATGCTCCGCTAAGACCTCGGTATAAATCCGATAGCGCTGCTCGGCATCCGCATTGCCCGGCGGTCCTTGAATGAAGGCCAGCCGGCGGTAGCCATGAAATTCTATTAAGTGATTTAGCAATTGACGCATACCGGCGGCGTTGTCTACCAACACGCTCGGCAAACCCTCGAGGGCCAAGGCAATGCTCACCATCGGCAGCGCTCGATAGCAGGTGTAGAAGTCGGCGAACTCCAAAGGGGAAATGTAATTGCTCAACGGGCCGGACATCAACACCAACCCGTCCACGTTCGTCGGGCTGACAAAATCATAGAGGACGTTGCGCTGCGCTTCAAACAGTCGAGGGGGTTTGAGCGACCCACCGGGGAAGTAGATGAGGTTTGCGCCCGCGGCTCGCGCGGCGGCTTCAATGCCCGCGCAAACGGCGGAATGATATTTGCCCTCAATCCAATCAATGAGCACGCCAATCGTTGGCCGCGCCCCGCTGCGACCGGGAGGATTCCCGATAGCATTCATACCGTTTAGGCCCTCCGCCGAATCTCTGTAACGTGAGCCAGTATAGTGGTGAAGGGAACGGGGAACAAGAGGAGAGGAAAAGATAGGGAACTGAGGGAACTCGGGGGAACTGAAGGAAAGAAAGAAAGGAACTGAGGGAACTCGAAGGAACTGAAGGAACTTATCTTCATTCTTCAAGTTCCCTCAGTTCCTTGAGTTTCCGGTTCTTCAAGTTCCTTTAGTTCCCAGACCTCCGATGATAGAATGGTGCCACTAACGGAATCTAACTTCAGAAACTTGAGGCCTCATGCATCGCTCAAATAACCTTCGCGCTCTGGCTTTTAGCTTACTCTTAATTATCGTCATCGTCGTAACGCTGGCCGCCATTTTCTTATTTGGCCGGAAAGGGTTGGAACGTCCTGAAACTTCTCGCGTCCTCAACGGCCATGAGAACACGATTTGGGCGGCGGCCATCAGCGCCGACGGCCGTTGGCTGCTGACCGGCAGTGATGATAAAACGGCCCGCTTGTGGAACCTGACCACTGCCGACCCGGCCGCCAGTTCGATTGTGTTGCGCGGTCACACCGGCTCGGTCTTCGCCGTGGCCTTCACGCCGGACGGTCATTGGGCCATCACCGGCAGCGGCTGGCCGGATAATACCGCTCGCTTGTGGGACCTGACCGCCGCCGACCCGAGCGCCAATCCAATTAGCTTGCCCGGCCATGAAGATTCCATTTCGGCGGTCGCCGTCACGCCGGATGGTCATTGGCTGGTCACCGCGAGCCGAGACACCACCGCTCGGTTATGGAATTTAAAGGCGGCTGATCCGGCAGCGAACCCGATTATTCTGAAGGGTCACGAGTGGTTTGTTTCTTCGATCGCGCTCAGCGTGGACAACCATTGGCTGGCTACCGGCAACTGGGATACGACAGCGCGCCTGTGGGATTTGAATGCTGGCGATCCAGCAGCCTATCCTCGCACATTTCGCGGACATCAAGATTACGTCACAAGTGTCGCCTTGAGCACAGACTCGCATTGGCTGGCAACCGGGAGCAATGATAAAACAGCTGGACTCTGGGATTTGAACGTGATTGATCCCTTAGCCACTCCACAAGTTTTTACCGGACACACCGATCACATTACCGCCGTAGCATTCAGCCGTGATAACCGTTGGCTGGCAACTGCCAGCTTAGATCAAACGGCCCGGCTGTGGGATTTGACCAAGGCGGACCCGACGGCTGAAGCAATTGTCTTGCGTGGACATGAGCGGAGCTTGAACACGTTGGCATTCAGCTCGGATGGTCATTGGCTGGTCACCGCCAGCGCGGATGCGACGGCCCGGCTGTGGGACTTGACGGCTCCCGATCCTTCCAAAAATCCGATTGTCTTACGCGGCCATACGCAGCCGATTTGGGTTCTGGCCTTCACCCCCGAAGGTCGTTATCTAGTAACTGGAGGAAGCGATCAGACAGTGAGGATTTGGGATTTGGAAGAATAGGGGCTGGCGGCTGAAAATTGTTGATTGCTGATTGTTGATTTCTGATTTGGCCCTTTGTCCTTGAGCCTTGGGCCTTGTCCCTTGCACCTTACCTTTAGGATTTGGTCTTTGGGATTTGGGAGTTGATCCTTGGTCCTTTGCCCTTGGCCTTTGTCCTTGTTTACTGAATTTCTCCCACCACCCCCTCCACCAGATAATCCATTCCTTCCAGTTCTTCCACGGACGGGCGAGTGCCAGCCGGGATGCGCACTGCGCCGCTCTGATCTTTGATCGGGCCTTCAAAAGGATAAAGCTGTCCGTTGATGAGGGCTTGCTTCTTCTGCAGTACGAGCGTTTTGACTTCGGCGGGCACTGAAGCCCCAAAAGACGCCAAGTCAATCAGCCCCTCTTTTAAACCAGCTCGATACTTGCCGTTGTATGGGCCTGTATTCCACTGCCCGGCATTGATCGCCTCGACCATTTCCGGATAGCGTGTCTCCCACTTCCACACCGCGCCAGTCAGCCAGCGCTTCGGTGCGAGCGAAGCCGCATCGAAGTTGTAGCCGATGGACATCACCGCGTTCCGCTCACTCCACTCGATAACCGTCCGGGTACAGTCCTGATGTTGAGCCATCACACTGGTGCCCACATCCAGCAACGCGAAGGTTGCCTCTTGCTGACTTTGTGAGTCGCACCAACTTTGGGTGAAGCGTACATAGGTCATCGCCTGAGGGTTGACCGAGCGCGCGCCCAACGTAAACGCGTTGATATTAAGCAACACCGGCGGAATGGGGAACGCCGCAACAAATCCCAGGCGATTGTTCGTCGTCAACTTACCCGCGACGATGCCGGATAAATACATTGCTTCCCACATGTTGCCAAAGTACGAACCCAGATTGGAGGCAATGCTCGCACCGCCTTGATGCAAGAAGGCAACCTCCGGATGGCGTCGGGCAACCGGCAGCGCCGGGTCGAGATACTCATAAGCTGTCAGAAAAAGAATGCGCGCGCCCTTGCCGATCATCTCTTCCATAATCTGCTCGGCATTTTCCGGCGCAACGTTTTCGGCGCGCAGGACAGTCAGCGTGCCCGCAAATTCCTGCTCTACCGCGAGGCTGCCGTTATAGGCGGCCTGGTTATATCCCCAATCGGTCTTTGAGCCTAAAAAGATAAACCCGACCGCTGAGCCACCAATGCCAGGAGGCGAGGACAGAGTCGGTGGAGGCAAGGGAGTGAATGTTCGGGTGGGGATTGGAGTCACTGAGGTTGTGGAAGCAGGTGGGCTGCTAGAAGCGGTGGGCGCTTCAGTGAGCGCCGCCGAAGTTGAGTCGGCGGTTGGCATAGCTGTCTGAATGACGAGTGTATTTGTTGCGCTAGGTAAAGGCGAGGCGGAGGGCGAACTACTCGCGCTGACCAGTGCGGTGGAAGTGGACTCACTCACCCTCATTTCCGTCGCCGAGGGTTGGGGAGAGGGCACCGGCGTTTGGATGGGCGCGCACGCTGAGAGCCACATGACCATCAGGATCAGCGAGGCGAGCACCCGCCCGGAAGAGAGTTTTTGTTTTTGCATGGAGGTCGAGGCGGAGCGACGTGCGCCGCACTTTGAAGGTGCGGCGCACATCGCTCCAGCCCCTTTGACGCTTACGGGCCGACAGTAATGAAACCGGATTTAAGCGTCGAGCGGCTACCGCTGGCGCCAGTCACCGTCAGACGCACATTGTAGGACCCGTTCGCCGTATACGTATGGCTCGGGTTCTGCTGGGTGCTCGTCGTATTATCGCCGAACTCCCACAACCAACTGGTGGGCGAGGGCACGGTTGAGAGATTAGTGAACTGCACATTCAAGGGCGCCGTTCCAGAAGTGGGGGTGGCGCTGAAGTCCACCACGCCCACAAATTGGACGCGCAGAATATTCGCGCCACGATCAATCGGTGAGACGAAATTCTGATCTTTGTACAAGTCACTGAAATACAGTCCATCCGCGCCGGCCGCCAGCGCCACGACCGTGGACTTGCCGACCCCGGTGTATTCGATCAACGGGGTCGGGCCACTGACCAAGTTGCCGCTCGCATCCAAGACGAACTCCACAATCCGCTTGCCTAACGTTTGTGGGCCGCTCGCGTAAGTGGGGCCGGATTCAGAGACATAGACGTGATCCATCTTGTTCGCTGGGAAGCCACTCCCCCCGAACGTCGAGGTTTGGACGAAGGCCGCGTTCACCGGCGCGCGGGAGGGATTCCATTGATACAGCGCAAAATTACTCATACTGGCATCCGTGCCGTTATACAGGTAATTGCGATTCGCGACGACCTTGGCAAAGCGGTCTACACTCGGGCCGTTTTCGACTTCGTAATGCGCATTGTCTGCCGCGCGCCACGCGCCGCCGAAAGGATTGCGGAAACCGTAGGCATAGATATAGTCGCGGGCGTTGATTCCATCGCCGGCGTTGTAGAGCGGGTTGTCGGTGGGCGCGGTGCCATCCAAGTTCACGCGCAAAATCTTGCCGCGGAAAGAGTTGAGATTTTGGCCCTGGGTGGCGTCGAACCCGTCACCCATATGCACATACAGCTTACCGTCCGGCCCGAAGCTCAAATTGGAAATTTGATGGGATTGGCCTTGCGTCTCGCCGACCATGTCCAAGATCGTCGTTTGGGTCGCCATCGTCAGGCCGCCATCATTGCTATGGAAGCGCACGACCTTGGGATAGTGCGCGCCACCGGCCACTTCATAAAGAAAGCCCACAAACACATCCTTAGTCGTCGGCTCAACGACGATGCCGGTCAGCCCTTGCTCACCGGTGCCGGGGAAGTTGCCGGTGGGATTGAAGTTCAACAGACCGGTCGCATAATCTCGCACCGTGCCATCGCGCGTGACCACTTTGACGATGCCATACAGCTCGGTGACATAGTATAGCGGCGAGTTCGGCTGGGTTCCGGGATTGGGCACGAAAGCGATGTTGACCGGCAACTGGAAGCCGGTCGCGACGACCTGAAGTTCATAGCCTGGCTGGCGTAAGGCCCACAAGTTATCCGGATCGCCGATGCTCACCGCGGACGTGACAAAGCCGCGCTGGGCAAACGCGCTCCATTCGGTGGCGGGCTGGCCGCTGTTGTCTTTGTGGCGCACGCGCAGCACATAATTGGTATTTGGCAGCAAATCCGTGCGGCCCGCATGTGAGCCTTGAAAGACACCATCCCCCAGATGTGTGTGGACTTTTTCCAGCCCGCCGATGCAGCTCGTGAACCAGACGCGCTCGGTCACCGCACTATTCCAAATTTCCCAGTCGGTGCAGACATGCATCTGGCCGGGATTGGGATCGGAGAACGGCGCGGTCTCCATGTGCACATCCGCCGGGTTGACGATCTTGCCCGGGATGTTCGGCTCGTTGATGATCGGTGTATTAGGTGGTTGATTAGCGCCAGACGTGTTGGTGGGGGTAGGCGTCGGGCCAACGAGCGTATTCGTCGGAGTCGCCGTCGCGCCCGCAGTGAAAGTCAGGTAGTTGAGATTGAATTCCAAGTTATTGAAGTAAATGCGCATGACCTGCTGCCCGGCGTTGAGACTCACCGTGCGCGAGAGATTAACCCACGTCTGCCAGCCGCCGGTACTCGCCACCGCCACGACGCCGGTCTTATCTACGCCGTCGAACTCGACATGGAAGCTGCCGGTGCCGACGCCGGACGCCACGCGTGCGACCAGCGTGTAACTTCCGGCGGTCGCGACGTTGACGGTGTACTCTATCCATTCGTCAGTCCTGATCCAACCGACATTGTAACCGCCGCCGGTATCGGTCGTCGCCTCGATATCCACTCCCTCGGTCGTCCGGTATTGCCCGCCTTGGTTCGCGGTTTCAAGATCATGATAGGCGATGCCTTCACCGCCGGTATCGAAGTTCTCCGCCTGGATGGTGCCGGGGATCGCCCACGCCGTCCCGCCGAAAGGCGCTTGGCCGGAGGCCGGTGTGTTGGTTGGGGTATTCGTCGGTGGAAGCGTGTTTGTCGGCGTATTGGTTGGGCCAACGGGTGTATTCGTTGGGGTGTTGGTCGGGCCGATAGGCGTGTTGGTTGGGGTGTTCGTCGGCACCAAAGTATTTGTTGGGGTGTTCGTTGGGCCAGGCGGTGTATTTGTGAATGTGCTCGTCGGCGGCACAGGGGTGTTCGTTGGGGTATTCGTCGGGCCACCCGCCGCTTGTAGCAGTGCGTGGCCAAAAGCAGAGGTGTTGTTGTAGTTGTTGATGGTCCCCCACCACACCGCCTGTGAGTCGCGCGTGCCGCCGTTATCGTCGTCGTTGTAACCCACATCAAAACCGATCGTCATCCCGGCGGTTGGCGTCACGCCTAAGTTACTCCATGGAATCGCGAGCTCGACGCTGTAACCACCACTGATGGCACTCCAGGCATGTACCACGCCCGTCTGGCTGCCCGTGCCCGCCAGCCCGCCATCGTTATAGCCCTTGGTGAACTGCCGGTCGAAAGAGTCGTACACCGTGCCATGATTGTGATTCGCATCAATGTAGATTTCGACGCTGTCATCTTCCCACGTGTTGGCCGAGTCGTTGAATAGATTCGCATCCAAGATGCGCACACCCACATAGAGATTCGTGCTGTTCCACAACACGCCAAAGGTGACGGTGTTATTGGGAGTTCCGATCGTCGTCTTCGCCACGCTTGTCGCCAGGCTCCAACTGGTTTCATTCAGCGCACCGTCTATCGTCGGCGCGGTGGCGACGTTCGGGACGTTGACCGTGTCCGGCGCCTGCGCGATTGCCAGCGGCCCGCCGAAGGCGAGCGCCAGGAGCATGGCTGTCATCAGGAAAAAATAAAGGATTGCTTGAACGTGTTTCGGGCTTTTGCGGGAGACGATCATGGAAGGGACTCCTTAGGGGGCTATCAGTAATGAAAGACGTCATTCCCGTGAAGACGGGAATCGAGCGCTTAAGACATGGATTCCCGCTTGCGCGGGAATGACAATCATGCAGGTAAGTATATGAAAAGACTTGGGGGATAAAGGCTCAAGATAGTCGAAAGATAGTCGAGGGCTTCTTTTGTACAGGGATTGCACCGATTTGACGGATAACACGGATTTTTAAGTATCCGTGCCATCCGCCTTTTCGGTGCAATCCGTGTATAAAGATTTTTGCAGGGTTGCCTGGCTTACTGCACAAAAAGCTGGCTTTGCGGAAGAATCTGCTTCACTTGACTGGGGCTTGACCAAGAAAGCTTCGCCAATGCTCCACCGCCGTTATCGTAATATTCCAACTTAATGCTGTATTTCTGTCCGGCAGTCAATGCAATCGTCCCACTCCATTCGGTCACGGGCTGATCCACCCACTTATCCACCAGCAGGACACCATTGACCCAGAGCCGCGCGCCGTCATCCGTGTTAGCGTAGAACGTGTAGGTTTGCGAAAAGAGCGGCTGCACGAAGCCCGTCCAACGCACAGAGAAGCTATCGGGTGCGATGGATACATCCGGTGAGCCGGCGGCCCAATCGAAGTTGACTGTGGGATCGGTGCGCGTCACTTTGAGGAGGGTCAAATCCATATTGTCATAGTACTCGCCTCGGAGACCATTGACCGAGCCGCCAATCGTGATGAAGCCGGACTTAAGCGTCGAGCGGTTGCCACTCGCGCCGGACACCGTCAAGCGCACGTTGTACGATCCGGTCGCCGTATAGGTATGGCTCGGGTTCTGTTGCGTGCTGGTCGTGCCATCGCCGAACTCCCACAACCAACTGGTGGGCGAGGGCACCGTGGATAGATTGGTGAACTGCACATTCAGCGGCGCGGTCGCGGAACTGGTGGGAGCGGCGCTGAAGTCCACCACGCCCACAAATTGGATGCGCAGGATATTCGCGCCGCGATCAATCGGCGACACAAAGTTTAGATTTTTGTAGAGGTCGCTGAAATAGAGTCCATCAGGCCCAGCGGCCAAGCCGACGACCGTGGCCTTCCCCGTCCCGGTATACTCGATCAAGGGGGTGGGACCGGTTAAGCGGTTGCCGCTCGCATCCAAGACAAACTCGACGATCCGCTTGCCGAGCGTTTGCGGACCGCTGGCGTAAGTCGGACCCGACTCAGAGATGAAAGCATGGTCCATCTTTTCAGTTGGGAACCCGCTTCCGTTAAAAGTCTGTGACTGAATGAAAGCGATATTGACCGGAGCGCGCGCCGGATTCCAGTTATAGATCGCAAAGTTACTCATGCTGCCGTCGGTGCCGTCCCACAGATAATTGCGGTTCGCCACGACTTTGACAAAGCGGTCTACACTCGGCCCGTTTTCCACTTCGTAATGCGCGTTGTCCGCCGTGCGCCACGCGCCGCCAAAGGGATTGCGTAAACCGTAGGCATAGACATAGTCGCGCGCGTTGATCCCATCGCCGGCGTTGTAAAGTGGATTATCGGTGGGCGCGGTCCCATCTAAATTCAGGCGCAGAATTTTGCCACGGAAGGAGCTGAGGTTCTGGGCCGTGCTGGAGTCGAACCCGTCACCCATGTGCACGTACAACTTGCCATCTGGTCCAAGACTCAAATTGGAAATTTGATGGGATTGGCCTTGCG
>Ga0075421_100006453_pt1 | contig 14313 bp, 10 predicted proteins | sample SoiMetdeltSBSDD5_FD_75292 | JGI IMG/M metagenome (GOLD analysis project Ga0075421, IMG submission 75292) | Bulk soil microbial communities from a Populus tree surrounding site in Tennessee, USA - Soil MetaG P. deltoides SBSDD5 | ecosystem: Environmental > Terrestrial > Soil > Tree plantation...
TCTCTCCTCCGATTCGGTGATGGCAGAACGGGTTTAGGTTGCGGTAGCACCGGCAATGTCCGTGCCGCTGTCGCCTGCACGCTCGCTGCTCGATATATCAACAACTTAGACGGATGAACGAGTCGCCTGGCGGATCTGGAATTCATTCCCTTGAATCGAATCCAAGAAGATGGACATAAAGGTGAGGCTTTACAGGCCCGCCGGAAGCGTGTTGGGATGGACGCACCCATCCGCCGAGGCAACGAGATGAAGCAGGCGCTGGCCGTGTCGCTGGTCCTCGTCCTCACCGCGGGACTCTCCGCGGGCGAGCCGCCTCGGGAGGCGCCGGTCTACGCGGCGGAGGTGTCGCTCGTCCTCCTGCCCGTCTTCGTCGTCGGCCGCGACGGCCGCGCGGTGCGTGGGCTGGGCCCCGCCGACTTCGAGTTGTCCGCGGACGGCAAGCGCGCGGAGGTGGTGTCGTTCCGCTACGTGGACACGACCATGGGCGAGGAGCAGGAAGAGATCCGGCAGGCGTCGGCCGCGCGCCGCCGGTTCCTCCTCCTCTTCGACGAGTCGTTCACGGACCTCGTCGGACTGCACCGCGCCCAGCAGGCGGCGACCGAATTCGTGCGCCACCGCCTGGCCCGATCCGACCTGGCCGCGGTGGCGACGTTCGACGTCAACCGCGGCATGCGCGTGGTGGCCAACTTCACCGAGGACCGCGCCCTGCTCGTGCACGCGGTGGAGACCCTCGGCGTCCCCGCGCTGGCCCGCATCAGCGATCCGCTCGGCCTGGCCTCCGACCTCCTCATCACCGATTTCGCCCTCCAGGGCTCGCGCGCCCAGGGCTCCACGCCGCAGGGCGCGCTCGACGGCGTCCTGGCCGTTCTCGCACGCCGAATGCGGGCGGCGGAGGACGAGGCGTACCGCAGCCAGGTGCTGACCCTGGTCTCGGGCTTCAACGACCTGGCGCGGGCGCTCCGGCGCGTCGACGGCCGCAAGCAGGTGCTCTACTTCTCCGCCGGGTTCGACTCGCGCTTGCTGGTGGGCCACTCCGGCTCCGAGCAGCGCGACGCCGCCGAGTCCATCGCCCAGGGCCGGCTGTGGGAAGTCGACGGGCGCACGCGGTACGGCGACACCCGGCTCCTCGACCTCCTCGGCGAGATGACGCGCGGCCTGGCCAGCGCGGACACGGTGGTGCACGCCATCGACGTCACCGGCCTGGGCTCCGACCGCTCGATGACGCAGACGTCGGTCACCGTGGATCCGCAGCGCCAGGTGCCCGGGCGCGAGTCGCTCAATTTCATCGCCGCGGAGACGGGGGGCCGCTTCTTCAAGGACGCGAACGATCTCCGCCCGGCCCTGGACGAGATGCTGGAGATGACCAGCCGCTACTACGTGCTCGGCTTCCAGCCGCCGGCGAGCAAGGAGCCCGGCGGGTTCCACAAGGTCAAGGTCAAGGTGGCGCGGCGCGACGCGAAGGTCTCGCACCGTGCGGGCTACTACGAGCGCGGAGGAACGGGGGACACTCCCGTCCTTCAGCGGCAGTTCGAGGCCGCCCAGCTCGTGATGACGGGGGTGGGCCGCAACGACCTGCCCTTTGCGAGCCTGTGCCTCCCGTTCCCGGCGGACGGGGCCCGGCAGACCCTCGGGCTCGTGATCCAGGTGCCCAAGGAGTCGCTGCGATGGATCCCCGGCCAGGCGACCTCGCTCGAGGTCTACGGCTACGCCGTCGCCGAGGACGGAACCGTCCACGACCACCTGGCGCAGCTGGCCCGCGTGGACCCCGCCCGTGCCGATCCCGATGGTGAAGCGCGCGGGCTGTCCTTCTTCGGGACGCTCGCGGTCACGCCCGGGCGGTACACCGTGCGGCTGATGCTCCAGGAGCGTGAGTCCGGGAAGGCGGGAGTCCATTTCATCGACGTGACCGTCCCCCCTCGCGATCCGAGTCGCGGCGTGCTCCTGCCGCCCGTCTTGATGGACGACGCCCGCCGCTGGGTCGGACTGGAGATGAGCCGGAGCAATGGCGCCGCGAGCCCGGCCTTCCCCTTCCGGGTGGGAGACGACCGCTTCCTCCCCCGGGCGAGCTTCGAGACGCATGCGGGTGACTCGGAGAAGCTCGTCCTCCTCGCCTACGAACCGTCCCTTCCCGGCGACCCCGCCGCGCCGCTCCAGATCCGTTCCTCGCTGCGCGACCGCGAGGGCCGGATCGTGCCCGCCGGCTTCCTGCGCATCCAGAAGGTCCACCGCGGCGAGCCCGGGCGCCGCACCTACGTGCTGGGATACGTCACGGAGACCCTGCCCCCCGGCGATTACACGCTCCGCATCGGGATCGGCGAGTCCGGCTCGCAGCTCGAGGCGTATTCGCTGCTGCGCGTGCGGCCGCCTTCCTGATCCGCGCTAGGCGAGGACGTCCCCAAAGAAGAAAAGCCCCGGGACCCTGGCGGGCCCCGGGGCGACGCGAGAAAGGAAAGGCTAGAAGTTGAACCGGACCCCGAAGCGCACGATGCGCGGGGCCTGGATCTCTTCCAGACGGAGGAACGTGGCCGCCCCGGCGTTGACGTTCCGGTTCAGCTCGGTGTGGGCGTTGAACACATTGAAGGCCTCGACGCTGAGCGTCAGGTTCGTCGAAGCGAGCTTCATGTTCTTGGCCAGGCGCAGGTCCAGGTTGTAGAGGTCGGGCAGCCGCTTCTCGTCCGAGTCGGCGACGGCGAGGACGTTGGTCGTGCCCTCGAAGGCGCCGGTGTTGACCTGGATGTAGATGGGTTGCGGGTAGCCCTGGCGGCCGTAGAAGTTCGCGGCCAGCTCGAAGCCGGCGGGGAGCTGGTACATCGCGTTCGCCGCCGCCTGCCACTTGGCGCCGATGTAGAGCGCCTTGCCCGAGCCCGTGCCCTGACGGACGACCTGGCTGCCGTCAATCTGGGTGTCGAGGTCCGTCGGGTTCGGGTTGTTGTAGAACGCGCCCGGGCCGTTGAAGTGGTTCTTCCAGTCCTGCAGGGTGATGGCGACGCGGGCCATCCACCGGTTCGAGAGCCGCTTGTTGGCGGTGAGCTCGAGGCCGTTGTACTGACGGTCGTAATCGGGCCGGTTGGTCAGGATGCGGCCGCCGGTCACGCCCGCGCGCGTCGTGACGCCCGCGTTCAGGATGTACGGCGTCACCGTGTAGCCGTTGCGGGTCACGGGAGCGCCCAGGGAGTAGTCGGCCGGAGTCACGCCGATGCGCGGCGTCCAGTTGTTGTCCAGGCCGCGGCGATAGGTGTCGACCGCGCGCCGCCAGGTGTAGGCGGCCCCGACCGCGAAGTTCGCGACGAGCTCATGGTCGATGCCGGCGATGAACTCGTATTCCTTGTCGTTCTTCAGGTTCGGATCGATGACGTTGACCGACGCTCCGAGCGCGCCTGGATTGTTGGGATTGACGTTGGCCGAATCCTTCACGCCTTCGTTGAACCGGACCTCGCCCAGCTGGATCTTTTCGTCCTTGTTGGCGTCGGTCCAGGCGTATTCGAGATAGGCCGCGCTGCCGACGGGGCTGTCCCAGGTGACATCGCCGTTCTGGAGCTGGCCCGCGAAGCGGCCGAAGGACAGACGGGCCACCGTCTTGCGCGACTCGGTCAGCGCATACGTGAGCCCCAGGCGCGGGGACACGTCGAACCAGTCGATGCCCTGGCCGCCGCCGCTGAACGTGATGGCGGGCAGGAGGGTCGGGATGAGCGGGTTGGCCGGGATCTCGCTCGCGTTGTTCTCGGCCGTCTGCTTGTCGACGCGCACCCCGAGGTTCACGGTCAGCCGGTTCTTGGTGAAGGTGTCGCCGACGTAGGCGCTCAGGTACTTGGCCACGTCCTCGGACACGGTGTCGCGGTAGAAGCGCGCCCGGTCCTGGCCGTTCGTGTTGAAGTACGCGCGCGTCTTGTTGCCGGAGTAGATGGTGGCGGACGAGGATCGCGTCTGCTTCCAGCTCGTGCCGAACTTCAGCTCGTGGTTGCCGCCCATGCCCGGGAAGAAGTAGTTGCCGTCGAGCTGGACGGTCTTCTGCGGGCGCAGGAAGTCGGAGCTGTTCGTGTTGCCGCGCGCTTCGTTGTGCACGAAGTCGTAGACCTGATCGCCCTCACGGCCGCCGCGCGCGCCGAGGGTGAACCCCGTGCTGTAGTAGGCCGCCTTGGCGTTCAGGAAGAAGTTGGGCGTGAACGTGCGGTTCCACTCGACCTTGCTGAGGCCGCGCGGCTCGCGGGGGAAGAGGTCGCCCTGGTCCACCAGGAAGGAGTCCGCTTCCTGGAGGCCGGAGGCGGGGCTGCGGCCGATCTTGATCTTGCTGCCCAGGAACCAGAAGGCGGAGATCATGTCCTTCGAGGAGGCCTGCCAGTTCAGCTTGCCCGTCTTGGTGACGAGCTGCGTCTTGTCCGCGGTCTGGGTCAGGCGCAGGATGCGGATGTCCTCCTTGCCCCAGCTCCCGTAGAACCACAGCTTGTCCTTGATGATCGGCCCCCCGACGTCGAAGTTGAAGTCCGCGAGCTGCTGCATGTGGTCGGCCTTGTCCGACCCGCGCAGGCGCGCGTCGGTCTTGAGCTCGTCGGGCAGGTTCGAGGACTGCAGGTCGTCGTGGGTGAAGTAGCCGTTGGCCCCGCCGTGGAACGAGTTCGTGCCGCGCTTGGTCACGAAGTTGATGCCCACGCCGCCGGTGGCCAGGCCGATGTCGTTCCCGCCCGCCGCCACCGACACCTGGTCGAAGGCGTCGTAGGTGAAGTAGGTGGGCGACGCGCCGCGGGTGGCCATGTCCGTGATGACCATCCCGTCGAGCGACCACACGTTGTTCTTGGGGTCCGCGCCCTTGCCCACGTAGTTGCCCTGCTGGCCGCTCTCCGCGCCCGCGATGTTGACGCGGTCCATCATGACGCCGGGCACGGTGGCCAGGATCGACCAGGGATCGCGCGAGGTCGGGATCTTGGTCATCTCGTCCTTGTCGATCGTGTTCACGATCCCGATCTTCTTGGTGTCGACGACCGGCGTCTCCGCGGTGACGGTGACGCTCTCCTCGACCGTGGCCACCTTCACGTTGAACTCGAGCTCCACGTTCTGGCCGGAGCGGACCTCGATCTGGCGGTTCTGGTTCCCGAATCCGGTCAGGCCCACGGTCACCTTGTAGATGCCGTGATCGAGGTTCAAGAAGCGGAACTGGCCGTCCTTGTCGGTCACGGTGCTGCGCGTGCCAAATCCCCCCGAGAGGGTGACGGTGGCTCCCGGCAGCACGGCGCCCGATTCGTCGGCGACCTTGCCGTACACGTTGCCTCGCGTCAGCTGCGCGAAGGCGGCCGGCAGCAGCCCGAGCGAAAGGGCAACCGCCAATGCGAGTGCTCTCCTCATCTTTCCTCCTGAAAGGGGACGTTGGTTGGCGCGCCCCAAGAGCAAGATCGAGGCCAGCGATTCAGTGGCGTGGATGGGGGCCTAAAGTGCTGATTTCAAAAGACGGAACGACCAGGGAATGGACGGACCGATCCAAGGAATTGACTTCGATACGGCGGCCCGATCCAATATCGTGGATCCCCAGCATTCGGGTCGCGCCACTCGGCGGCGGTGCCATAATCCACCCCAAGTGAATCCCACCTTGCGCGCGTGCGCGGCCCTCGCTCTCGTGACGATCGTGGCGCCGCCGGCGCCTTCGTCGCCGTCCACGCCGCCGGTGCCGGCGACTCCTGAATTCGCGTCCTCCATCACGGTCGTGACCGTCCCCGTCTTCGTGACCGATCGCGCGGGCAAGGCCGTGGCCGGCCTCACCGCCGAGGACTTCCAGGTCTTCGACGACGGCAAGCCGATGCGGCTCGTGGGCGTCCGTGAGTTCGACGCCGCCGCCCCGCCCCCGCCGGAGGCCGCCGGCTCGCCCGCCGCGCACCGGCAGTTCCTGCTCCTCTTCGATCTCTCCTTCAGCGGCATCAACGGCCTCGTGCGCTCGCAGAAGGCCGCGCTCGAGTTCGTCACCCATCGCCTGGAGCCCGGGGACCTCGCGGCCGTGGCCACCTTCTCCGCGAACCACGGCGTTCGGCTGCTCGTCGGCTTCACATCGGACCGCTTCCAGCTCCGGCGCGCCCTCCGTACGCTCGGGGTGCTGCAGCTCGACGCGCACGCGGATCCGTTGGGCCTCGCCTTCGACCTGCGCGACCTCGGCTCGTCCATCGCGGACACCCTTCCGGAGGAGCGCGGCGACGCCGTGTCGGAGTCGGTCCGCGCCATCCAGATCCGCTACGAGCGCGCCCAGGAAGCCGTCTACCGCCAGCGCATCCTGGCCCTGCTCGACGGCATGCGCCAGCTCGCCCTCGCCCTCGACGTGATGCAGGGGCGCAAGCAGGTCATCTACTTCTCGAACGGCTTCGACGCGACCGCGCTGGAGGGGCAGGGCGGCGCCCAGCAGATGAAGGACTCGGACTCGATCTCGCGCGGCCGCCTGTGGGAGGTGTCCTCCGAAAACCGGTTCGGCGACACCCAGATCCGCCAGGAGATGGCGCAGATGCTCCAGGCCTTCTCCTCCTCGGATTCGCTGGTGCATGCGGTCGACCTGGCCGGCCTCTCCGCGCGCGGGGATGTCCGGCAGCAGACGGCGGAGCCGACCATGCGCTCCGGCCTGGCCTCGCTGTCCGAGATGGCCCGCCTCTCCGGCGGCCGCCTCTTCCGCAACACCAACGATCCCGGGGAAGCGCTCACGGAGATCGCGGAGATGAGCCGGCACTACTACCTGCTGGCCTTCGAGCCCCAGCAGGCGCGCGGGTCCGGCAAGTTCCACAAGCTGAAGATCCAGGTGCGCGGCAAGGACCGGGATCTGTCGCACCGGTCGGGATACTTCGAGCGCTCGGCCTACGCGGAGCGGCCGCCCATGGCCCGGCGTTTCGAGGCGGCGGAGATCATCGCCAAGGGGCTCGACAAGGACGAGATCCCGCTGCGCGTGATCGGCCTGCCCTACCGGACGCCCGGGGGTCCGGTGACGGTGCCCTTCGTCCTGGAGGCGGACGGGGAGGCGGTCCTGCGCGGGGCCCGCGGCGGCCGCGTCGGGCTCGAGATCTACGGCTACGCCCTCGACGAGAAGGGCGCCGTCGAGGACCTGGTGGCCCTGAGTTCGACCCTCGAGGTCGAAGCCACGGCGCCGCGGCTGCGCGGGCGTGGACTCCAGTGTCACGCGACCTTCACCCTGGCCCCGGGACGGCACTCGCTGCGCTTCCTCGTGCGCGACGCGAGCGGACGCACGGGGGCGCGCGGCCTCGACATCACCGTGCCCAGCTTCGATCCCTCCGAAGTCCTCCTCTTCCCGCCCCTGGTCATGGACGAGCCCGCGGACTGGCTGATCCTCCCCGCGCCGTCGCGCTCCACGCCGCATCCCGTCTCGCCGTTCCACGTGGCCGCGGAGGCGTTCACGCCGCGCGCGCGGCCTTCGCTCGCCAACGGCCGCACCGATCGCGTGTTCCTCCTCGCTTTCGACGGCGGCCAGCGATACGACCCGGGGGCGGCGTTCGAGATCAAGCCCCAGCTCGTGGACGCGTCGGGCGCGGCCGTCCGCCTGGGCCGGATCGAGGTCGCACGGTCGGTGGCGGACCCCGACGGGTTCCGGCGTTTCGTCCTCAACGTGACGCCCGCGGACCTCGTGGCCGGCGACTACACGCTCCGCGTCCGCCTGCGCGATCCCGCGTCCGGGCGCATCAGCGAGGCCTACCAGGCCCTCCGCGTCGAATAGCGGCTCCTTCCGCTAGACTCCCGACGTGATGCTCCTCCGTGCGGCCTGGGTCGTGCCCGTGGACCGGCCGCCCCTGCGCGACGCGGTGGTGGCGGTCGAAAGCGCGCAGGTGCGCTGGGTGGGCCCGGCGGCGCAGGCGCCGCCGGGCGAGGTCCAGGACCTCGGCGCGGGCGTCCTGCTGCCGGGGCTGGTCAACGCGCATTGCCACCTCGAGCTGTCGCACCTGGCCGGGCGGCTCGTCGAGGCCGCCGGGTTCGTGGACTGGGTGGAGCGCCTGGTCACGACGCGGCCCGCGGACCCGCCGGACATGGTGCGCGCGCGTGCCGCCGCCGCCATCCGGGAGCTCGAGCGGACGGGCACCGTCGCCGTGGGCGACGTCTCGAACGCGCTCGCGCACCTCGATCTCCTCGGGGACTCCTCGCTGCGGGCGCGGGTGTTCTTCGAGCTGATCGGCTGGGATCCGGCGGCGGCGGACCGCATCCTGGACGCCGCCCACGCGCGGCTGGGGAGCCTCAACCTTCCGGACGCGATCACGGTGTCGCTGGCCGCGCACGCGCCGCATTCGGTGTCGCCCGCCCTGCTCGCCGCCATCGTCGAGGCGGGCGGCGTGTCCGCGATCCACCTCGCGGAGTCTCCCCACGAGCGCCGGTTCCTGCACGGCCGTGACGTGGATTGGACCGCATTCCTCGCCCGCCGCGGGCTGGCCCACGTGGCGTTCGTGCCGCCTCACCTGAGCCCGGTCCAGTACCTGGACCGGCTCGGCGTCCTGGGGCCAGGGCTGGTGGCCGCCCACGGCGTCCAGGTGGACGAGACGGACTGCGCGCGGCTGGCCGCGCGGGGCGTCGCCGTCGTTCTCTGCCCGCGGAGCAACCGCGCGCTCGACGTCGGGCTCGCGCCCGTCCCGGAGCTGCGGGCGGCGGGAGTGCGCCTGGCCATCGGGACGGACAGCCTGGCCAGCGTGCCCAGCCTCGACCTGTGGGAGGACGTCCTGGCCCTGCATCGCGCCTTCCCGTCCCTGGAGCCGGAATGGCTCGTGCGCGCGGCCACCCAGGGCGGCGCCGACGCGCTGGGCTTTCCGGATCTGGGCCGCATCGCGCCGGGCGCGCACGCCGCCTTCGCGTTCGCCGAGGGCCCACGCGCGCTGGCGGATCCGCTCGCGTTCCTCCTCTCCGGCGAGGCACGGCTGCGCGGGGTCCGGGCATGAAGACCCTCGTCGATCGGGCGCTCGTCTACGGCCGCATGATCAAGTTCTCGCACTCCGTGTTCGCGCTGCCCTTCGCGCTGGCCTCGGCCGCGGTGGCGGCGGGCGGGCGCGTGCCCTGGCGGGAGCTGCCGTGGATCGTGGTGGCCATGATCGGCGCGCGCAGCGCGGCCATGGGATTCAACCGCCTGGCCGACCAGGCCATCGACGCGCGCAATCCGCGGACGGCCGCCCGCGAGCTTCCGCGCGGCGCGCTCTCCCGGCGCGAGGTGTGGCTCTTCGTCTCTCTCTCCGCCCTGGCCCTCGTCGGCGCGGCGGCCATGCTCAACCCGCTCTGCCTGATGCTCTCGCCGGTGGCCCTGCTCGTGGTGATGGGGTACTCGTACACCAAGCGGTTCACTTCGCTCTCGCACCTCGTGCTCGGCCTCGCCCTCGCGATCGCGCCGGTGGGGGCGTGGCTGGCCGTTCGGGGCCGGTTCGAAGCCGCGCCCGTCCTTCTCGCCCTGGCCGTCCTGGCCTGGGTGGCCGGGTTCGACACCATCTATTCCTGCCAGGACGTGGAGTTCGACCGGCGCGAAGGGCTCCGTTCCCTCCCCGCCCTCCTGGGCATTCGACGGGCTCTCACCGTCGCCCGCCTCCTGCACGTCGTCGCCGCCCTTCTCCTGGCCGCCCTCTACGCGGTGGCGCCGCTGCATCCGATCTACCTGGCCGGGGTGGCGGGGGTGGCCGCCCTCCTCGTCTACGAGCACTCGCTGGTCTCCGCGGACGACCTCTCGCGCGTGAATGCCGCTTTCTTCACCGTGAACGGCTGGATCAGCGTCGGCTACCTCTTCTTCACCCTCCTCGGCCTCCGGCTCGCGTAGGGCGCGGCCACGCCGTAGAATGGCCCGGTTCCGCTGTCCATCGGCGCGGCGCGGAGCCCCATGACGACTGTGGCCCCTCCCCTCCGACGCTCGGACGCCCTCCCCACCCCCGGGGCGCCCGAGACCCTCGCCGTGCGTTCGATGTTCGATCGCATCGCCCCGCGCTACGACCTCGTCAACCGCCTGCTCTCCGCCGGCACCGACGTGCGCTGGCGGCGCCGGGCCGTGGACGCGCTGGCCCTCCCTCCCGGGGCCCGCGTGCTCGACCTGTGCACGGGGACGGCCGATCTCCTGGTCGAAGCCCTCTCACGCGACCACACCCGCCATGGCGTGGGCCTCGACCTCTCGACCTCGATGCTTTCGCGGGGCGCGAGCAAGCTGGCGCGAGCGCATCTGGACGCGCGCGCGTGCCTGGTGGCCGGCGACGCCCAGCGCCTGCCCCTTCGCTCCGGCGGCTTCGACGGTGCCCTCGTCGCGTTCGGCATCCGCAACGTCGGCGATCCGGCGGCGGCGCTCTCGGAGCTGCGGCGCGTGCTGCGCCCGGGCGGCCGGTTGGTCGTCCTCGAGTTCTCGACGCCGCGCGGCCTCTTCGGCGCCGTCTTCGGGGTCTACTCGCGGCACGTGCTGCCGCGCGTCGGGGGCTGGATCAGCGGCGACCGCGGGGCCTACGCCTACCTGCCGGAGTCCGTGGCCCGATTCGCGACTCCCGCGGATTTCGGGGCCCGCATGCAGGCCTCCGGTTTCGAGGGCGTGCGCTGGGCGCCGCTCACCGGCGGCATCGCCCACGTCTTCGAGGGCACGCGCCGGTGACGCCTTTGGCCGCGACCCTGCAGAGGGCCGCCCCCCGCCTGGAGTCCCAACGCGCGACCATCCTGGAGGCCTGGCTGCGCGCGCTCGCGGACACGGCCGCCCCCGGAGCCGGCGACCTGCGCGAGTCGTGCGAGCGCGAGCTGGACTTCCTCCTCGCGCGACTGCGCATCGGAGAGGCGGAGGAGCTCCTGGACGAGGAGGCCCGCGAGGCGGCGCGCCGCGCGCGGACGGGCTCGAGCCTGCAGTGGCGGGCCCAGGCCCTCTCCCGCCTCGACCGCTGCTGCCTGGGGGCGCTGGCCGACGGCGGGGCCGGCGCGGAGCATGGCCACGAGGAGGTCCTGGCCGTGGCCGAGCTGGGGGCGCGGCGGCTGGAGGTGCTGCTTCGCGCCAGCGAAGAGGAGAACCACCGGCGGTTGCTCGAGACGCAGGAGCAGGCGGCCCAGGCCGCGGACAAGGCGCGCGAGCTCGAGCGCGCCAACGAGGCCCTTCGCAAGTCCGAGCGGCAGAGCCAGCACCGCGCGGAGCAGATCGCGCTCCTGAGCTCGGTCGCCCATCGCATCGCCTCCATCCTCGACGCCGAGCGCCTCATGCAGGAGGCGGCGGAGGTGATCCAGGCGCGGATGAACCACACCTACGTCGCGGTGGTCGTGCTCGACGACGAAGGAGTACTGGTCGGGAGGTGGGCGGGCCGGGCGGGGGTGGGCCGCCGCAGCGCGGGCCGCGCCCAGGGGCCGGCGGGCGGGGTGATCGGGCGCGCCCTGCGCAAGCGCGCCCCCCAGGTGGTCGCGGACGTCGCCAAGGATCCCGACTACCATCCCGACGTCCCCGGCACGCACTCCGAGATGGTGATCCCGCTCCTCGACGCGGGCGAGGCGGTGGGGGCCATCGATTTCCAGACGGAGAAGGCGGGTGCGTTCGATCTGGACGCGGTGGCGGTGGGAGAGACGCTGGCGGAGTTCCTCGTGGTCGCCCTCCGCAACGCGCGCCTCTTCTCCGAGAACCGGCGTGGCCAGGACTAGGGAGGCCTCATGATGGTGGTGGCGGCGATCGTGCTGGTCGCGCTGTCGGGAGCGGGAGATGCGCCGCCGGCCGCCCGGGTCAAGGAGACCGCCTACGCGCGCGTCGCCCGCGCCCAGGCCATCGCTCGCGATCCCGCGATCCACGCCGCCGTCGTGGCCAGCAACGCGGTCGCGGAGACCCCCGATCAGATCCGGCGCCGCGACGCGGTCTGGATCGCGAACCCCCGCGATCCCCTCCGGCAGGCCATCGTCAAGGCTCCGTGCTCGGACAAGGTCCGGGAGCTAGTCAAGGAGGACGCGCTCATCGTCGAAGCCTTCGTCATGAACGACCGGGGCACGCTCGTGTGCAGCGTCAGCGAGACGAGCGATTACTGGCAGGGCGACGAGCGGAAGTGGCAGCAGACCTTCGTCGAGGGCAAGGACGCCTTCGTCGAAGAGCCGGCCTTCGACGTCAGCACCGGCAAGTACGGCATCCAGTTGAGCGTGCCCGTGACCGACGGGGCGAAGCGCATCGGCGCCGTGACCCTCACCCTGAAGCTCAGCCGCCAGGAGGCCGCCGCACCCAAGCAGTGAGCGGTGGCGCCGGGCGGCGCCAGGTTCAGCCGGCGACGACGCGCCCGAAGACGGCGGCGCAATGGCGCGCGAGCCGCGTGGCCGCGTCGCGGAGCGGCACCGGCCGGCCCCGGAGCGTCTCGAGCGTCGTGATGCCGCGGCCGCGGATGCCGCAGGGCACGATGAGCGCGAACGGCGCGAGGTCGGTCGAAACGTTGAAGGCGAAGCCGTGCGACGTCACCCAGCGCGCGATGCGCACGCCGATGGCGCCGATCTTCTCGTCCCCCACCCAGGCCCCGCTCATCCCGGCCACGCGCCCGGCCTCGATCCCGTAGTCGGCGCAGGTGCGGATCATGACCTCTTCGAGATCGCGCACGTAGCGGTGCACGTCGCAGCGATCGGGGGAGAGGTCGAGGATCGGATAGCCGACGACCTGCCCCGGCCCGTGGTAGGTCACGTCGCCGCCGCGGCCGGTCTCGAAGAGCTGGAACCCCTGCGCCTCGAGCGCCTCCCGGGAGAGGAGGACGTTGTCCGCGCGCGCGTTGCGCCCGAGGGTGAAGACGGGGTCGTGCTCGAGGAGGAGCAGGGTATCGGGGATCCGCCCCGCCTGCCGCTCCGCGACCAGGCCCGCCTGCAGCTCGAGCCCCTCCGCGTAGGGCACGCGCCCGAGATGGCGCACTTCCAGGGGGCGCAGGGCGCCCGCGGTCTGGGCTAGAGCGCCGATTCGTCGAACTCCTGCAGGCCCTTCTTGAGATGCGCCATGAACCGGTCCGCGTCCGCGCCGTCCACGATGCGGTGGTCGAAGCTCAGGGCGAGGTAGCACATCGTGCGGATCGCGATCGCGTCGTCGCGCACGACCGCGCGCTTCTCGATCGTCCCCACGGCCAGGATGCCCACCTGCGGCTGGTTGATGATGGGCGTGCCGAAGAGGCTGCCGAAGACGCCCGGGTTCGTGATGGTGAAGGTGCCGCCCTGGACCTCGTCGATCTTGAGGCGCTTGCCCCGCGCGCGCTCCGCGACGTCGTTGATGGCCCGCGCCAGTCCCAGCACGTTCTTCTCGTCGGCATTGCGCAGGACGGGCACGATCAGGCCCCAGTCCAGGGCCACCGCGATCCCGATGTTGAGGTCTTTCTTGTAGACGATGTTGTCCCCGTCCACGGACGCGTTGAGGACCGGGAAGGCCTTGAGCGCGTCCACCGTCGCCTTGACGATGAACGGCATGTACGTGAGCTTGACCCCGCTGCGCTCCTGGTACTGCTGCTTGTACTTGTGACGGAGGTGGGCCACTCGCGACATGTCGACTTCCGAGACCGTGGTGACGTGCGCGGAGATGCGCTTCGACATCACCATGTGCTCGGACGTCTTCTTGCGGATGGGCAGCATGGGGACGATCTCGACGCGCTCGCCCGGCTGATGGGAGGGCGTGAACGGCGTCGCGGCCGCGGGGCCTGAACCGGGTTTCGCGGCCGGCGACGGCGGGGCCGCGGAGGCCGCGGGCGGAGCGGGCGAGGGCGCGCTCGGCGGACCGCCTTTGCCCGAGGACCACGTGGGAGTCGCCGAGATGTCCGGCGCGGCACTGGGCGCGCTCGGCGCGGGGCCGGAGGTCGCGGGCGCGGAGGCCGCCGGCGCGGCCGGCGCTTGCGCGGCCGCCGGTGGCGCAGCTGCCGGTGGTGGAGTCGGCGACGTGGCCGCCGGAGGAGGAGGAGCGGGCGACGGGCCCGCGCTCGGCGTGGGCGAAGCGGATCCGGGGCGGGTCTCGATGTGGCCGAGGATGTCCTGCTTGGTCACGCGGCCCGCGATGCCGGTCCCGGGAATCTGGCGGATGTCGACGTTGTGCTCGGCGGCGATCTTGCGCACGACCGGTGACGAGCGCGTCTGGCGCAGCTCGTCGGGGGTCATGTCCGCGCGCGGTTTCTCCGGCGCCGGAGCGGGCGCGGGAGGCGGCGCCGGCGCGGCGGGGGGTTGCGGGCGCGAGAAGGCCGGAGGAGGCGTCGACGGCGCGCTGGTGGCCGGTGACGGCGGGGCGGGGGCCGCGGCGCTCGGAGGAGCTGGCGTTGGCGCCGGCGCGGGTGCTGGCGCGGGCGTGGGCGGGGCCGGAGCGCTCGGCGCGGATGAAGACGACGCGCCCGCTCCGGAGGTGCCCGCGCTGGCCGCCGGCGTCCCGTCCGCCTGCGGTGA
>Ga0075421_100006455_pt1 | contig 14311 bp, 11 predicted proteins | sample SoiMetdeltSBSDD5_FD_75292 | JGI IMG/M metagenome (GOLD analysis project Ga0075421, IMG submission 75292) | Bulk soil microbial communities from a Populus tree surrounding site in Tennessee, USA - Soil MetaG P. deltoides SBSDD5 | ecosystem: Environmental > Terrestrial > Soil > Tree plantation...
GACGGTCTGGGCAATCGGGTGAACTTCAAGAACACGATCATCATCATGACCTCGAACATCGGTGCCCGCTTCATTCAGAAGAAGGCATCGCTGGGGTTCCAGTCGGCCGACTCCGGGGTCATCAGCCGCAGCGTCAACGACATGGTGCTCGGCGAGGTGCGGAAGACCTTCAACCCGGAGTTCATCAACCGCATCGATGAAATCATCGTGTTCGAGGCGCTCTCGGACGAAGACCTGCGAACGATCACGCGACTGCTGGTCAAGCAGGTGAACGACAACCTGGTCGACCGCCGGCTCCGTCTCGAGCTCGAGTCTGACGTCGTCGACTGGATCATCGAACAAACATGCAAGGACCGCTCGTACGGCGCGCGTCCGCTGCGCCGAGCGATCCAGCGCTACATCGAGGATCCGCTCTCCGAGGAACTCATCCGTGGGCACCTCAAAGGGGGCGACATCCAGATCTACCTCGACGCAGGGGCCCTGGCCTATCGGCCCGTGGGCTCGACTGACGCCGGCCGCCGGCTCTCTTGACCCGCCTCCGCCGCGAATTAACGACTTGATGCGGCGTCGGCACGGCAGGGGCGCGACGTATACGGCCACTGGGTGGCCTTATACGTCTAAGATCCAGTAAACTCGTGGCTTGGCCCCTGCCCGTGAATGTCCTCCGGGGGGGCCTCGTCCAGTCCAAACCCCAGTTATGCGTGTTCTACTGTTTTTGTTCGCCGCGCTGACGGTTGCGGCAACCGCCGGAGCACAGGTGAATCCTGTGCCGCAGCTGCCGGCCGCGCCCCGCGACGTTCCGCCGCTCCCGGCGACCATCTGTAACCAGCAGGTGCCCGAGCCGGCCCGGCTTCCACCCACCAACGCCGGTCCGGTTCTCACTGCCGTCATGCTCTGCTTCGAGAAGCAGGGCGGTAGTCCCGTCGTCGAAGCCAATACTTACCTGTATTACATGCAGGCAAAGGGCAGCCGGCCGTCGTTGAACGAGTGGATCAAGTTCGACGACAGCGTTCAGCAGGTCGCCCTCGCGGACTTCAAGCGGCTGTGGGCGACGAACTTCCTCGACGACCTCGCGATCGAAGTGCGCGATGTGAAGTACGGCAACGGTGTGCTGGGCAAGGTGCTCGTCTACAACATGGAAGAGCGCCAGCGCGTCAAGATCGTCGATTACGTCGGCACTGAAAAAGTCGACACCTCCAAGATCGAAGAAGCGCTGAAGGAAAAGTCGATCTCGATCAGGCTTGATTCGTTCATCGATCCGGGCCTCATTCGCCGCGTCAGCGGGGTCGTCCACGAGGTCTACGCAGAGAAGGGATACGAGTTCGTCGAGGTGAAGCCGGAGATCAAACCGATCGAAGGCGGTCCGAAGCTCGTGAACGTCACGTTTCACATCACAGAGGGACCGAAGGTCAAGATCCGCCAGGTTGATTTCGTCGGCAATTCCAAGATCAAGGACGGCAAGCTCGGCAAGCAGATGAAGGAGAACAAGGGCGGCGGAATGTTCTCGTTCATTCTCGGAAACGGCACATACAAGGCCGACAAATTTGAAGAGGATGCTGACAAGGTGGTCGCGTACTATCGCGACCGCGGATACATCGAAGCCCGCGTCGGCCAGCCGGAACTGAAGATCCTCGAGGATTCAAAGGACAGCAAAACGCGATTCGTGGAACTGCGAATTCCGGTCACCGAGGGGCAGCAGTATCGCATCGGCAAGCTCGAATTCGACGGCAACAAGATCGTGAATTCGACGGCGCTGCGCCCGCTGTTCAAGCTCGAGGAAGGGGACATCTACAGCGAGAAGGTCATTCGCAAGGGATTCGAGAAAGCCAAGGAAGTTTACGGCGTCGGCGGGTACATGGATTTCACCGGTTACCCGGATCTCGCGCCTCGCGGCGCTGCGACGGCGAACGGCAATGGCAATGGCAACCCTGATCTCTCGGGTCCGGCTGCGCCTGCTTCGGCTCCAAGCGGGCCACCCATTGTCGATGTCACGCTGCGGCTGCAGGAAGGCAAACAGTACTTCATCAATCGCATCACGTTCACCGGGAATACGACGACCCGCGATAACGTCATCCGCCGCGAGATCCGGCTGGTCGAGAGCGGTGTGTTCAACACCGAAGCTCTGAAATACAGCGTCAAGCGACTGAATCAGCTGGGTTACTTCAAACCGCTTGAAGGCGAGGCAATCGGTGTCGACAAAACACCAGGAGCGGACAACAAGGTCGACATCAAGCTGAAGATGGAAGAGCAGAATCGAAATCAGCTCACCTTCGGCGCCGGCGTGTCACAGTACGACGGGTTCTTCGGACAGCTGTCGTTCCAGACATCGAACTTCCTTGGCCGCGGTGAAACGTTCACGATCTCGGCGCAGCAGGGCAGCCGTGCCACCAACTATCAGCTCGCATTCACCGAGCCATTTCTGTTCGACAAGCCGCAAACGGCAGGCGTCGATCTCTTCATTCGCGAACTGGAGTACATCGGGCTGTACACCCAGTCGTCCAAGGGCGGAAACGTCGTTTACGGTTTCCAGGTCCAGGACTTCGCCCGGATGTTCGTCAACTACAGCTACGAGAACGTCGAGATCAAGGATCTGAATCCACTGTTCAACGATCCGAGGATTCTCCGGGGCAACCCCCTGCTCGCCGATTCGCTGCTCACCGCGCAGGGCGGTAAACGGATCATCAGCAAGATTGGGCCGAGCTACGTCTACAACACCGTCGATAATCCGATCTTTCCAACCGCGGGCAGGCGGTACACGCTCTCGTTCGACGTCGCTGGCATCGGCGGTAATACGAGTTTCATAAATCCCCGCACTGAAGGTGTCTGGTACATCCCGCATACGAAGCGGACTTCGTTTGGCTTCCGCGCGGCGTGGGAGTACCTGCGCCCCTACGGCGACACCAGGGCCCTGCCCATCTTTCAGAAGATCTTCCTCGGTGGGGAGTACAGCATCAGGGGATTCGATATTCGCTCAGTGTCGCCGCGCGACGAGCTCTCCGGCGTTCCCGTCGGCGGCAACAAGAGCCTCCTGTTCAACGCGGAGTATCTGATTCACATCGCCGGACCGGTGCGGCTCGTCCTCTTCGCCGATACCGGCCAGGTCCGGAACGTCGGCGAGCACTTCTCCTGGAAAGAGCCGATTTATCAGCGGACGACGCCAGGGACGCTCTATCCGACGTTCCTCGACACGGTTGGTATAATCTCCAATCCGCTCGCGGGGGTGGAACTGCCGGTACGGACCGAGATTATTGGCGAGACCGCCGCGTTCAAGGCGTCAACGGGCGCGGAAATCCGCTTTTTCATGCCGGTGCTGAACGTCCCGTTCCGTCTGATCTTTGCGATGAACCCGTCGCGCGGGAACGTGCTCGACAACAACCTGCAGCCGGAGAAGAAGTACAAATTCCGCTTTGCGGTCGGCTCGACGTTCTGACGAAGTTTCCAGTTTCCAGTCTCCAGTTCCTGGTGCTCCGGTTGCACGCACTTCCGGGTGAACAAGAGCGGCTGCGAGCTGGGACATGGTAAATACGCGGGAGTAGGAATTCGTATTCATTCGAAACTGGTAACTGGTAACTGGAAACTCTATTAAGGGGACTGTTGATGAGAGTGTTGAAGACCATGATCGTGATCACCGCGGCGAGCATGCTGGCCGCGGCGTCGGGCTATGCCCAGGGTACGCAGAAGCCGCCTACGACGCCGCCGGCGACGCAGCAGCCGCCCGCGACGCCACCGGCAACCACCACGCCCGCACAGCCTGCCGCCCCCGCGCCGAAACCCCCGGCGCCTTTCCCTGAGGGCGCGAAGTTCGCGTTCATCGACATCCAAGCCGTTGCCAGCAACTCGGCCGAAGGTAAAGCTGCAACCGCAAAGCTCGACGAGCTGAGAAAGAAGAAGAACAGCGAGCTGGTTGCAAAACAGAACGCTCTGAAGGCGATGAACGATAAGCTTCAGGCCGGTGGAACCGTCCTGAACGACTCGGCGCGGGCACAGCTCGAAAAAGACATCGAGAAAGGGAACCGGGACCTGCAGTTTGCCCAGCAGGACGCACAGCAGGAGGTTCAGGATCTGACCAATCAGCTCCAGGGCGACTTTCAGGAAAGGCTCAATCCGATCATCGAGCAGCTGCGAGTCGACAAGGGCCTTCTGGTCATCTTCAGCATCCGCGACTCCGGCATCGTCGCCGCCGACGCGGGACTCGATCTTTCGAGTGAAGTGATCAAGCGCTTCGACGCGGCATCGAAGACGGCGCCGAAGAAGTAACTCTTTCGCTACTCGCTACTCGCTCCTCGGTTTGATCACAGGGTCGCGTCGCTTCGCCGTCGCGACCCTTTGTTTTTAGCGAAAATTCTCTCGCGAGGAGCGAGCCACGAGGAGCGAGCGTGTCTGCTAAACTGCAACGAGTGTCGATCAATATTCCTGCCTCTCTCGATCGCTTGTGCTACCGGTATCCCTCCGTCCTCGTTGACGCGGTCGCCGAGCACGAGCCTGGACGCCGCATCGTCGCTTACAAAAACGTCACGGTCAGTGAAGAGTTCTTCCAGGGACATTTTCCAGGCGCGCCGCTGATGCCGGGCGTCCTGATGATCGAAACGCTTGCACAGGTGGCGACGATCCTGCTGACGCAGCCCGGCGATGAGGGCGCGGCAGCGCGCGCGTACCTTCGCGGTGTCGACAACGCGAAATTCCGCCTGCCGGTAGTTCCTGGCGATCGATTGCGGCTCGAGGTGACGATGGGACCGCGGCGCGCGCGCATCGCTCGCGCGCACGCGACAGCGTTCATCGGTGACGACGTCGCCGCCGAGGCAGATCTCGTCCTCGGTGTCGTCATGCAGCACCGCGGTGGAGCGGTCGCAGGCGTCACGATTCACCCGACCGCGGTTGTCCACCCAGAGGCGGTCATCGGCGAAGGCACTGTGATCGGTCCGCATGCCGTCGTTGGTCAGCACGTCCGCCTCGGACGCAACTGCCGCGTTGGCGCCTCGGCGGTTGTCGAAGGACCGTCGGAGTTTGGCGATGGCAACGAGATCTTTCCGCTGGCCTCCGTCGGGTTGATTCCGCAGGATCTCAAGTTCCGGGGTGAACCGACAAAACTGGTGGTGGGCGATCGGAATATCTTTCGCGAGTTCGTCACGATTCACCGCGGCACCGAGGGGGGCGGTGGAGTCACCGAGATCGGCGATCACAACCTGTTCATGGCTTACGCGCACATCGCGCACGATTGCCACGTCGGTAACCATACGATTTTTGGCAATGGCGCCACGCTCGGCGGTCACGTGACGGTCGAGGACTACGCGACGGTAAGCGCTTTTTCGGGAGTCCATCAATTCTGTCGTGTCGGCCGCCACGCGTTCATCGGTGGCTTCTCGGTGGTGACGAAAGATGCGCTTCCCTTTGCCAAGACCGTCGGCAATCGCGCGCGCATTTACGGCCTGAACACGATTGGCCTCGTGCGCCGGAAGTTTTCCTCAGACTCGATCACGAAACTTCGTCGCGCCTACCGTTACCTGCTGCATTCGAATACGAGCCGCGCGCTCGCGCAGATCGAGCGTGATCCGTCCCTCCACTGCGACGAGGTGCAGTATCTCGTTGACTTCATCCGCACCTCGAGCCGAGGCGTTGGACTAAGGCGACCGAGCCGGAGGCTTGAGGAAGTGGCGGACGAGTGAATTTGCTACGGGTGCGCCACCGTGACGGTGAAATCGACCGAGGCGTTGACCTTGGCCGCCGAGTCGTAAATCCTGGCGCAGAGACTGGCCGCGGACGTCACGGTGCCAGTGACCACCGCGTTCTGCGCTGCGGCGTCGTTGGCGATCACGATCTGGCATGCCGTGCCGGTCCAGGTGCCAAGGCTCAGGCCGATTTGAAGCGAGGAATCAGGAGCCAGAGAAGACAGCGTCACGATGACGGTGCCGCCGGCGGTTGCGGTAAACGGGAACGTCACCGCGCCGTTCTTTTGCAATGAGCCAGTAAACGTCTCCGTCGTCGTTGGTGTCGTGGGCGTGGTCGGTGTCGTCGGGGTTTGCGGTGTATTCGGGTTGTTGTCGTCGCACCCTGCCACGCTCATCGTCAATATGAGCAGCAGGATGCCCGGTAGCAAGCGGCGCATTCCTTCTCCTTCGATGAAAGTCGAGCTTCCAAGCAACAGCTGTTCCGCTCGCCTTCTTAATAATACGTCGTAAACGCCATTCTGGCCGTCTCACGCCGGTGATTTCCTGCACCGAAACGAGGACGAGAGCCTGTGGGGGAGTTCCGCGTTCGCCAAGGCTCCGGCGAGGCAAGGCCGGTGCGAAGAACGACGCGAGCGAGCGTAGCGACGCGAGCCAGGCGAACGGAGCGCGCCGGCGGAGCGGCGCGCGAGAGAGCCTGTAGGGAAGTCCGAGGGGCGAAGCCCCTCGGATGAGAATGATAGACTGCGGTGTTCAGCCATGAGCAGAATCGGCCTCATTGCGGGCAACGGGCGCTTTCCCTTTCTCGTACTGCAGGGGGCTCGGAGCCTTGGTCACGACGTCACCATCGTCGCGATCAAGGAAGAAGCGTTTCTCGATCTCGAGACGACGGCGCGTGAGTCGCGAGCGGACTTTCACTGGGTTTCGCTCGGGCAGCTGGGCAAGTGCATCAAGATCTTGAAATCCGCCGGCGTGTCGCAGGCGGTCATGGCCGGCCAGGTCAAACACGTCAAAATATTCTCCGGCATAATGCCGGATTTGACGCTGGTGTCTGTGCTGACCCGTTTGAAAGCGCGTAACACGGACGCGTTGATTTCCGCCGTCGCTGACGTGATGCGCGGCGAAGGCATTGAGCTGATGGACTCGACCACATTTCTGCAGCCGCTGCTCGCCCGCGCCGGAACATTGACCGATCGCATGCCGAATGAACAGGAGCACGAAGATTTTCAGTTTGGCTATCGCATGGCGGACGCGATCGCCGCCCTCGACATCGGCCAGACGATCGCGGTGAAGCACAAAGCGGTCGTGGCGGTGGAGGCGATGGAAGGAACCGACGAAGTGATCGGCCGGGCCGGGCATCTGGCGGGACCGGGCGTCCGCATTGTCAAGGTCGCTAAGCCGAAGCAGGACATGCGGTTCGACGTACCGGTGATTGGCATTGCGACGATTCAGGCGATGAGAATTGCCGGCGCTTCGGCGCTCTCAGTCGATGCGGACCGGACGCTAGTCCTCGACGGCGAGCACGTGTTCAAATCGGCAAACGAAGCGGGCATCACCATCGTCGGGCGGCCGCGGAGTGAACAGCGTGCCGGGTGATCGGCTGCGGGCCGCGGTTGTCGGCGTCGGCCATCTTGGCCGCCACCATGCGCGAATTTTGAGCACGCTCGAAGGCGTGGAACTGGTTGCGGTTGTCGATACGAATAGCGAGCGGGCCGCTGCTGCGTCGGCGACAACCGGCGCGCCGGCGCTCACTGATTTTCGCGACGTTCTCGACGCCAGCGTCGATGCGGTTTCCATAGCGGTTCCAACCGAGCTTCATCGCGACATCGCACTGCCGTTTCTGCAGCGCGGCATCGCCGCGCTGGTCGAGAAACCGATTGCACGCTCGCTGTCTGAAGCCGATGACTTGGTAGCCGCCGCCCGGACGTCTGGCGCCGTGCTGGCAGTCGGCCAGACAGAGCGATACAACCCGGCAGTCGCGGCGGTGCTGCCGCTCGTCACCTCGCCGCGATTCATCGAAGTTCACCGGCTGGGTGCGTTTCCCGATCGCAGCCTTGATATCGATGTCGTATTCGATTTGATGATCCACGATCTCGATATCATTCTGGCGCTTGTGAAATCCGACGTGCAGTCGATCGAAGCCGTTGGCGTGCCGGTGCTCACGTCGAAGTACGACATCGCCAACGCGCGACTTCGATTCGTCTCTGGTTGTATCGCGAATGTCACCGCCAGCCGGATCAGCAAAGAGCGCGTCCGCAAGATTCGCTTCTTCCAGCCGGATGCGTATATCTCGATTGACTATGCGGCGCAGGAAGTGGAGGGCTGGCGCCTCGTTCGCCGTGACGGCGGGCGGCCGTCGATTGAAGGGGGATCGCTTCCGGTTGAGCGCGATGAGCCTCTCCGCCGGGAGATTGCTGATTTCATCCGTGCCGTGCGTTCGAAGACGTTACCGTTAGTCGATGGTGTCGCCGGACGTCGCGCGCTGGAACTCGCGACGCGGGTCGCTGAGAAGATGGAGAGTTAATGTTCAAGGACCTTAACGACTTCATCGACGCACTCGATAAGGGACGTGAGCTGGCGCACATCAGCGAACCGGTGAGCCCTGACCTGGAGATCTGCGCGGTCACCGACCGGGTGTCGAAATCGCCGGGCGGCGGTCCGGGACTTTTGTTCGAGCGGCCGACCGGCTTCGATATCCCGGTTGCGCTGAACCTTTTTGGCTCGATGAAGCGGATCTGTCTGGCGCTTGGCGTGTCGAGGCTGGATGACCTCGCCCATGAGATCGAGGAGCTTGCGACGCCGAAGATCCCCGCCGGCATGCTCGACGCGCTGAAGATGCTGCCGATGCTTGGACGTCTGCGCGATTTGATGCCCAAGACAGTCTCCGATGCGGCATGTCAGGAAGTAATCGACCGCGACGCAACCCTCGATTCGCTCCCGATTTTGAAATGCTGGCCTGAGGACGGCGGCCGCTACATCACCTTTCCGCTGGTGTTCACAAAAGATCCAGAGTCTGGCGCGCGCAATGTCGGCACCTATCGCATGCAGGTGTTCGACGGCCGATCTACCGGAATGCACTGGCAGCGGCATAAAGGAGGCGCCCAGCACTACCGTGTGGCCGAACGATTGCGACGCCGACTGCCCGTTGCCGTTTCGCTCGGCCCTGATCCCGCGCTCGCCTATTCAGCCACCGCACCGATGCCCGAAGGGCTGGACGAATTGATGCTCGCAGGGTTTCTGCGGCGCGAACGTGTCGAACTCGTGAAGTGCGTCACCACCGATCTCGAGGTGCCGGCAAATTCGCAGATCGTTCTCGAAGGCTATGTCGAGCCCGGCGAGCGGAGGCGCGAAGGCCCGTTCGGCGATCACACCGGCTTCTATTCACACCCTGACGACTATCCCGTCTTTCATCTCACTTGCATCACAAGGCGAAAGCGGCCGGTATACCTCACCACCGTCGTCGGCATTCCGCCCATGGAGGACTACTATCTCGGATTGGCGAGCGAACGAATTTTTCTTCCGCTCATCCGGAAAACGCTGCCCGAGATCGTCGACATGCACTTTCCCGCTGCGGGCATTTTTCACAATCTGGTGCTCGTGTCGATCGACAAGCGCTACCCCGGCCATGCCCGCAAGATCATGAACGCCTTCTGGGGACTCGGGCAGCTCATGTTCTCGAAAACGATTGTTGTCGTCGACAAGGATGTCGACGTGCACAACGAGGCTGAGGTCGCGTGGATCGTCGGCACGCATTACGATCCAGAACGGGACGTACAGTTCACCAGAGGTCCGGTGGACGATCTCGAGGACGCCAGCGATCTGGCGGCTTACGGCAGCAAGATGGGGATCGATGCGACACGCAAATGGGCGTCGGAAGGTTTCAAGCGCTCGTGGCCGACTCGCATCGCCACCACGGACGCCGCCAGGCAGAAGGCCGACGCCATGTGGGAAAAGATTCGGCAGGGTTGGAGCCACGGATCCGGATCCCGGATCCCGTCAGAACGCGGAGTTAAATGATTTCCGACACTGAGGTGCAGGAGCTCGTCGAGAGCAAGAATCTGCTTAACGTCGGAGCAAAAGCGGACGAGGTTCGGCGCCGACTCCACGGCACGCGTACTACGTTTGTTCGAGTATTTGAGATTCAAATCGACGCACCTGTGTCGTCCCTCCCGCCCCGTACGTCTGCGGGGGAGTTCCGTATCCTGGGATCGGTCAAATCGCTGCAATCTGCTGTCGACGCCGTACGGAGCGCCCGAGTCCTTGCGGCCGAGATGCCGTTGACGGGATTCTCACTCGTGGAACTGGCCGATCTCGAGGGTGCGTCTTCGGTTCGCGATACGTGCCGCATTTTGCGGGAAGCCGGGCTCGACGCCATCGCCGAGGTGCCTTTGGATGCGCTGCAGGATCCGGCGACGACGATCACCGCCGCTCGCGAGGCCGGTCTCATGGTCACGCGCCTGAGCGTCAGCGCGCCACGCGATCAGGATCGCGGCGAGCTCGCCCGGCGCGCGCGAGATCTTCAGGAATCAATCGGCGGCCTTCGCGCCTGGGCTCCGCTGCCGCGCACGGTCCCGATCACGTCCCCGACCACCGGCTACGACGATGTGAAACAGATTGCGTTAGCCAGGCTGATCGCTGACAACATCGAATCGATACAGGTCGACTGGCAGCTGTACGGGCCGAAGCTGGCACAGTTCGCATTGACGATTGGAGCGGACGACGTCGACAGCGTGGCGGCCGTCGATCCGGGAGTCCTGGGGACGCGGCGGAGTCCTGTCGAGGAGATTCGCGGAAACATCAAATCTGCCGGACTCGTACCGGTCGAGAGAAACGGCCGATTCGAGGTTATCGGCTGATGCGCCTGGTGCGCCTTGGGGCAGTGGACTATCTGAACGCTCGCCCGCTTGTATACGGGCTCGAACTCAAGACCGACCTGTTCTCGCTCCGCTTCGATGTCCCTTCGAAATGCGCCGCTCTTTTACACGAGGGCTCGATTGATGTCGGGATGATTCCTTCGATCGAGTACGTGCGCGGCCGTGACTACCGCATCGTTCCGGGCCTGGGCATCATCTCCGATGGGCCGGTGGCGTCGGTGGCACTGTTTACGACGCGTCCGGTGGACGCCATCCGAACGATTGCGGCTGATACGAGTTCGCGGACGTCGAATGCGTTGCTGAGAATCCTGTGCGTGGAGCGGTTTGGAATCGATCCGGACTTCCAGCCCATGCCGCCGGACGCGGAGGCGATGCTGCACCGGTGTGACGCGGCGCTTCTCATCGGCGACCCCGCGTTGTTTCTGGACCATCAGCGTCTTGGCGCGACCAAGATCGATCTCGGCGAGGAGTGGAAGACACTTACGGCCTTACCATTTGTCTGGGCGTTCTGGGCCGGACGGCGCGATGCGCTCTCCGGCGAGGCCCTGAATGCGCTCATTGCGGCGCGCGACCGGGGGGTCGCCGCTTCCGACGACGTTGCAGCGGCCTACTGTGGATCCGACCGCGCCGAGCGCGGCCGAGTGTATCTGAGAGAGAATATTCAGTACGCGCTTGGCAGTCGCGAGCACGCCGGCTTGATGAAGTACTACGAGCTCGCCCGGGACCACGGCGTCGTGAACTCCATCGTGCCGCCACTGTTCTATCGATGAGTATCAACGAACTCGCCGCAAAGGTTCGTCAACGAGGCCGACTCAATCCGGCGGAAGCGCTCGAACTGTACCTCCATGCGCCGACGTCTCTCCTTGGGGAGCTGGCCGACGACGTTCGCGCTCGCAAACATCCCGAGGGGATCGTTAGTTACATCATCGATCGCAACGTCAACTACACGAACGTCTGTGTGGCGCGCTGCAACTTCTGCGCGTTTTACCGGCCGGTGGGTTCGTCGGAAGGCTATGTGCTCGGGTTTGAAGAAATCTTCCGCAAGATTGACGAGACCATCGCGCTCGGCGGAGGACAGCTGCTGCTTCAGGGGGGCCACAATCCTGACTTGCCGCTGGAGTGGTACGAAGATCTTTTTCGCGCGGTCAAGCAAAAATATCCCGGGTTCAAGCTTCACGCATTGTCACCTCCCGAAGTCATCCATCTTTCGCGCATGTCGCGGCTCACGGTGTCAGAGGTGCTCGCACGCTTGATCGCCGCCGGCCTCGATAGTGTCCCGGGCGGGGGCGCGGAGATTCTCGTCGATCGTGTGCGCCAGCTGCTCAACTGCTACAACAAAGCCACCGCTGATGAGTGGCTGGACGTGATGCGCCACGCGCACCGCGCCGGCCTCCGTACAACGGCGACGATGATGTACGGAACTGTGGAGACGGTGGACGAGCGGCTCGAGCACTTGTTCCGGTTACGTGAGCTGCAGGAGGAGATGGGCGGCTTCACCGCCTTCATCACGTGGAGCTATCAACCCGAACACACCGAGCTTGGGGGATCGGAAGCAACCGGCATTGAGTATCTCAGGACGCTCGCCATTGCGCGCCTTGTTCTCGATAACTTCGACAATCTGCAGGCGTCGTGGGTGACCCAGGGAGGGAAGGTCGGGCAACTGAGTCTCGCGTTCGGTGCCAACGACATGGGCAGCGTGATGATCGAAGAAAACGTCGTCCGTGCGGCCGGCGCCGCGTACTGCATGGACGAAATTGAGATCGTGAGGAATATCGAAAACGCCGGGTTCATCGCGAAGCGGCGGAACATGCATTACGAGATACTCGGCGATCCCATCTTTCGTGAGCGCAGCGTGCCGCGTATATTAGAGCTGGCCGTCGCGCGCGCTGACGGCGACACATCTCGTCCGCCTGAGATCAACCGCTACGCCGCCCGGAGTGCCGCGGAGAAAAAGGCCCGGCTCACCGGACATTGATTCGCTATCGCGCCGCCTGGATTCTGCCGATCGCCGCGGCTCCAACCCGTGGGGGGGTCGTCACCGTCGACGGCGGACGAGTCCTGACCGTTTCGACCGACGATGAGCCGCTTGCGGCGTCACGCGACGTCGAGACGGTCGACCTCGGCGACGTCGCCGTCCTGCCTGGTCTGGTCAACGCGCACACCCATCTCGAGCTCTCGTGGATGCGCGGCAAGATCGCGCCTTCTGAGTCGATGCCCGCGTGGGCTCAGCGGTTGATCGCGCTTCGTGTTGAACAGCGTGCTGAACCCCGTGCGGCGATTGCAGCGGCGATCGCGGAGGCGCGCACTTCGGGGACCGCACTAGTAGGCGACGTCAGCAACACGCTGGCCGCGGATCAGCTCCTCGGAGAGAGTCCACTTGCGGGTGCGATGTTCTACGAGCTTCTTGGGTTCAACGCCACTGAACCGGAGCAGCTTGTGGCGAACACGCGCGAGGCACTCGACCGTCTTGCCCCACGAACCGATTGGACCCGAACGATCGTTCCTCACGCTCCGTACTCGGTTTCTCCACAGCTGTTTCGTGCAATCGGCAAGGCTGCAGGGAATCGACCGATGAGTATTCACGTCGGCGAATCCGGCGATGAGATGACGTTTCTGCGCCACGGGACCGGGGCGTGGAGAGAGTTGCTGGGACGTCTCGGCGCCTGGAACGATCGATGGGAGCCGCCCGGCTGCGGCCCCGTGGAATACATCGATCGCCTCGGTCTGGTGAACGACCGTTTGATGGCTGTGCACGGAACTCAGCTCGCGGATGAAGAGCTCCGCCGCCTCGCCGCAGTGAGTGCGACGCTCGTGACGTGTCCGCGCAGCAATCGGTGGACCGGGGCAGGAACACCACCGATTGAGAGGTTTTATTCGTCGGGTGTCCGGGTTGCGATCGGCACCGACAGCCTCGCGAGCGTCGAGGATCTCAATCTGTTTGGAGAACTCGCCTACGCGCGTCATCTTGCGCCGCACGTGCCTGCCCGACGGCTCCTCGAGAGTGCAACCATCGCCGGCGCGATTGCGCTTGGCTTCCAGAAGGAATTCGGGACCATCGAATCGGGAAAGCGCGCGGCACTGATTGCGGTCCGAGTCCCGCCCGGCATCGGGGATGTGGAAGAATATCTGGTGAGCGGTCTCGAGCCTTCCGACATTCGGTGGCTCGACAGCGAGTAATCAGCATTTTCAGTGTCATGACTCGTCTTCGCACCTACGCGTCCTTCGTCCGTTTCAGCCATTCGGTCTTCGCCTTGCCGTTTGCGCTGACCGGGGCGCTACTCGCCCTCCACCGGCTGGACGACTGGACGATCGAGACAATTGCACGGCGCTTTGTCTGGATTGTCGTTGCCATGGTCACCGCGCGAAGTGCGGCGATGGGGTTCAATCGGCTAGCCGACGCATCCCATGATGCGTTGAACCCGAGGACGGCCATGCGTGAGCTGCCGCGTGGTGTCATGACCCGGGTCGAGGCGCAGGCCTTCATCATCATCTCCTCTGGGCTGTTCGTCGTCGCTGCGTGGATGCTTGGTCCAATCTGCCTGGTGCTCTCGCCGGTCGCTCTCGCCATCGTCTTCTGGTATTCGCTGGCGAAGCGTTTTACAAACTACACGCAGTTCTTCCTGGGACTGGCGATGGCCGTCGCTCCTGTTGGTGGATGGCTCGCGGCGGGCGGGCGAGCCGGCGTGGAACCGTGGCTGCTGGCCGCAGCAATCGGCACCTGGGTCGGCGGCTTTGACGTGTTGTATGCCTGCCAGGATTTGGACTTCGATCGCG
>Ga0075421_100006456_pt1 | contig 14308 bp, 13 predicted proteins | sample SoiMetdeltSBSDD5_FD_75292 | JGI IMG/M metagenome (GOLD analysis project Ga0075421, IMG submission 75292) | Bulk soil microbial communities from a Populus tree surrounding site in Tennessee, USA - Soil MetaG P. deltoides SBSDD5 | ecosystem: Environmental > Terrestrial > Soil > Tree plantation...
CGATGCGAGCTTGTCGGCGCAGAACAGCTTCATCCGCGTCTTGAATGCGACGGCTTCCTCCGGCTCCCTCAGTCGAACGGTAGCGACGACGATCTGGCCGGTGATCGGGCTGGGCTCCGCGGAAACCGCGACGTCTTCGACGTTCGGCAGCGCGAGCAGCGCGTTCTCGACCTCGAGCGGGAATACCTTGTTGCCGCCGACGTTGATGATCTCGCTCTTGCGACCGAGGATGCGGAGCCATTCGCCGTCGACTTCCGCCAGGTCGCCCGTATCGAAGAAGCCATCGGCGTCGAACGGGTTGGGCGCGTTCAGGTAGCCGAGCATCGCCGAGCTCGCGCGGATGAACAACCGCCCGTCGACGATCTTGGTCTCGAAGCCTTCGCCGCCGACGCGCATCCACAACGAACCGTTCTCGCGCGACTGCGACCGCAGGATCCCGAGCTCGCTCAGGCCGTAGGTCTGCAGCAGCTTGACGTTCGGGAATGCGGCGTTGACCTTCTGCAGCGTGCGCTCGGGCATCGGCTCGGTGCCGTAGGTGATCAGTTTCAGCGACGACAAGTCGTGCCGCTGCTGCTCTTCGGAGAGCAGGAGCAGGTTGAGGAACGTCGGCGAGGTCGGCAGCAGCTCGACCCGGTGCATCGCGATCGCCTCGCACACCCGGCGCGGCGTGCGGCCTTCGGAGACGACGACGGCGCCGGCGTTCGAGAGCGTGTAGAACAAGGTGTTGACGCCGCCGATGTGATCGAGTTGGAGGAACACCAACGTCCGGTAGCAGTGCCGCGGCACCGTGAACTTCTTGAGCAGTGCGCTCAGGTCGTGCACCGCCGCCTTGTGCTTGCCGGTCGAGCCGGACGAGAACAGCACCAGGCCCGGATTGCCCGACTCCTGCAGCTTCATGTAATGCGGGTGCGAGGCGCTCCGTCCGATCGCGATGATCTGGCCGTCTTCGCCGGGACCCAGGTCGGGCCTCAGCCGGTACTCGACCTCCGCGATCTCGTTGAAGTCGTCGCGGTGTGCCGCGGAGGCGGCGGAGATCGGCACCAGGATGTTGCCGGCGCTGGTCGCGGCGAGAAATACCGCCACGGCTTCGGCCCCGTACTCGGCCTCGATGCTGACGACCTTGTTGGCGATGCCGTGTTCGGCGAGCCGCCGCTGCCAGTCGGCGACGCGACCGAGCAGCTCGCGGTAGGTGCAGACGACGGCGCCGTTGGCGATCGCCGTCCTCTCGCCCGCCTCCGACATTTTCTCCAGCAGCCAGTCGAGCATCAGCTGACACCCCCCAGGTAGACCACTTGGCCGGTGATCATCGAGCTCTCCGGCCGCAGGAAGAATTCGACCACGTTGACGACGTCCGCCGGCACCGCCCAGCGGCGCACCGCCTGCCGGGCGATGAGGTCCTGAATCTTCTGGTCGGGGACGCCCGCGGTCAGCTTCGTCTTAATCGGGCACGGACCCACCGCGTTGCAGGTGATCCCGAACGGCGCCACCTCGCGCGCAGCAATTCGGGTGAACGTTTCGAGCGCGCTCTTCGACGCCGCATAGACCGCTTCTCCCTCGAGCCGCAGCGGAACGGCAACGGAGCTCAGGTTGACGATGCGGGCGGCCGGCGAGCCGCGCATCATCCGCATGGCCTCGCGCGTGAAGTTGAACGCGGCGATGAAGTTGGTTTCCATCACCCGCCGCGCCGTCTCGACCGGCGTCAGCGCGATCGCGTTCATGCTCGCGACACCGGCGTTGTTGATCAGGACGTCGAGCGTCTTGACGCGCTTCTTGAGGTCGCGGAACATGCCCTGGACCGCGGTGGCGTCGGTGACGTCGATCTCGACGTGCAGGTAGCGCTCGTGCGACAGCGCCGATTTCGACCGGCCGCAGCCGACGACGCAATCGCCGGCGGCGAGGTGATGCTCGGCGAGCGCCTCGCCGATCCCTCGACTCGTTCCGGTGATGAGCACGTGGCGGCCGGGCATCGTGTTACTCCCTCGCGAGCGTGCCGACGTACGACACCAGCGACTGCACCGAGCGGAAGGGGCTCCGCTTCTGCGACACCGCGCGCTCGTCGCTCAGGATGACGTCGCAGCCGATTTCCTGCAGCCCTTCTTCGATGTCGAGCAGCAGGCCGACCAGGCCGAGCGAATCGAGCGTGCTCTCGGGCCCGAAGATCGGCGCCTCGGCCGACACCACGAGCTGGCTGGCGGCGTCGCGCGCCGCGTTGACGTTGCGCATCGCATTCAGGACCACCTCGCGGATGGCGTCGTCGGTGATCTCCATGCGCGCTCCTCTGCCGGGTGAAGCTATGGACACAGCTGCCGGTCCTCCATCTCGATGGCGCGCGCCAGCACGGTGGCGACACGCACCTGGTCTTCGTCGGTCATATCGCCGTAGAGCGGAAGGATCAGCCCGTCGTCGCTGATCTCCTCGCTGTGGAAGAGCGCGTTGCGGTGCTCGGCGCGCCACGCTTCACGCTGGTAGGCAGGCTCGCGGTGGGTGCTCATCACGCCGCGGCGCGTCGAGATCCCCTCGTCGAGCATCGTCTGCATCACCCGCACCTGGTTGCAGCCTGCGGGCAGCCGCACGCAGTAGCTCTGCCAGTTGCTGCGCGCCCACGCCGGTTCGACCGGGAGCTGCAGGTCCGGGATCGCGGCCAGCAGCTGGTGGTAGCGGCAGGCCAACTCGCGGCGCCGCGCCACCAGATCAGGCAGCCGCTGGAGCTGCACGCGGCCGATCGCCGCCTGCAGATCGGTGAGGCGGTAGTTGAACCCGAGCTCGTTGTACTCCTCGAACACGACTTTGCGTGAGGCGTGGCGGGTGGTGTCCGGCACCGACATCGAGTGCTGCCGCCACATCCGGAACTGCCGGTCGAACTCGGGGTTCGACGTGGTCAGCATGCCGCCGTCGCCGGTCGTCATGACCTTGCGCGGGTGGAAGGAGAAGCAGGCGATGTCGCCGTGCGGAGCGCCGATGCGCTCCCAGTTGCCGCGCCAGGCGATCTCGCTGCCGGCGGCGCAGGCCGCATCCTCGATCACCGGCAGGCCGCGCCGCCGTGCCATCTCGACGAGGGCCTCGAGCTCGCAGGGCATCCCGAGCTGGTGGACGACGAGCAGCGCCCGCGTCCGGCCGGAGATCGCCGGGAAGATCCTGGTCGGATCGATGTTGTAGGTATCCGGACGGACGTCGACGAACACCGGCACCGCGCCGCAGTAGCGGATGGCGTTCGCCGTGGCGATGAAGGAGTGGCTGACGGTAATCACCTCGTCGCCGGCGCGGACGCCGGCCGCCCGGAGCGCCAGGTGCAGCGCGGTTGTGCAGTTGGACACGGCGCAGGCATGCGGCGCGCCGACAAACGCGGCGAACTCGCGCTCGAACGCCGCCACCTCCGGTCCCTGGGTCAGCCAGCCAGAGCCGAGCGGACGGCGGACCGCTTCGAGCTCCGCGTCGCCGATCGTCGGCTTCGCGATTGGCAACATCGCTTTCGTGTCGACGGCCGTCCGAATCATGCGAGCACCGCGCTTTCCTTGCTCTGGCGCCACCATTCAACCAGGCGGGCGAGGCCCACCTCGAAGGGCACCACCACTTGGAACCCGATTTCCTGCTCGGCGCGCCACGTGCTGGCCAGGCGGCGGGTGACGCCGTTGACCTTGCGCGCTTCGCCGTACTCGACCTTCAGATCCGACTTCATCACCTGCAGCAGCATCTCGGCGCACTCGTTGAGTGAGAACTCGGTGCCGGACGCGACGTTGTAGACGACGTCGCTGACCGGCGCCCGCGCCGCGAGGATGTTGGCGCGCGCGATGTCGTCGGCGAAGATGAAGTCCATCGTCTGCGTTCCGTCGCCGAAGATCATCGGCGGCTTGCCGGCTTCGATGTTCTCCATCCAGCGGATGAACACCTCGGTGTAGGCGCCGTAGATGTCCATCCGCGGCCCATACACGTTGAAGTAGCGGAGGGCGACGTACTCGAGACCGAACATCTCGTTGAACGACCGCAGAAGCCCTTCGTTGAACGCCTTGGCCGAGCCGTAGAGCGTGCGATTGTTGTACGGGTGATGCTGCTCGTCGGTCGGGAAGCGGTCGGCCTGCCCATACACCGAAGCGGACGACGCCGCGACGACCTTGCGCACCCCGGCCTGGCGTGCCGCGTCGAGGACGATGAAGGTGCCGTTGACGAGGACGTCCATCGCCAGCGCCGGCTCTTCCGCGCACTGGGTGATGCGGATCGCCGCCTGGTGGAACACGACGTCGATGCCCTGCATCGCCTCGGTCACGAGTTGACGGTCGCGGATGTCGCCCTCGACGATCGTGACCCGTCCCGACGGCATCGCCGCGGCCAGGTTCGCCCGGCGGCCGCGGACGAAGTTGTCGAGGACGACGATCTCGGCCGGCGACTCGTTGATCAACCGGTCGACGATGTGCGAGCCGATCAGGCCGGCGCCACCGGTGACGAGGACGCGGGTATTGCGAAGGTTCAGCGCGTCCATTTGAGTACCGCCTGTTCGTCCGCGGTGAGCCGCGGCGCTTCCGGGTTGCCCGGTTCGGGTGCATTGCGCTGCCGGATCACCCGAGCGGGCACGCCGGCGACGATGGAGAACGCGGGCACGTCGTGGGTCACGACCGCGCCGGCGCCGACGATGGCGCCCTGGCCGACGGTGACCCCAGGCAGGATGACAGCGTTGGTGCCGATGTCGGCCCACTTCTGGATGCGCACCGGCCGGATGTCGAGGTCGGTCTGGATAATCGGTACGTCGATCGGCAGCGCGGTGTGCGCCGAGCCGAGCACGCGCGCGCCCGGCCCCCAGCCGACGTAGTCCTCGAGCACGAGGTCGCGGGCGTCGAAGTAGCTCTGCGGCCCGATCCAGACGTGATCCCCGATCTCGAAGGTGCCGTCGAAGCGGCCCTGCAGGTAGGACTGCGCGCCGATGAAGACGCCGTCGCCGATCGCGAACGTCTCGACGTGCTTGAAGCCGACGCCGCTGCCGACCTGGAGGCCGCGGCCGACGCGGCGGGCGGCGGCGCGGAAGATCACGGCGCGCATCGACGAATTGAGCGGATCGTCGCCGTGCATGTGGCGCGTGTAGAGCTCAATTACCGCTTCGCTCCGGAGTTGCGTCCGCAGCCAGGCCGCCATCGGCGCGTAGAATGCCGGGTCCTCGCTGGCGGTCCGCACGCCGTGGACGGCGGTGACGATCCGGCCGGCGGCCTTAGAGGACATAGGCCTGCTCCTTGAGCGCCGCACCGATCATCTCGACGTTGGTGAAGGAGAGCTCCGCGAACATCGGCAGCGACAGCACCTCGCTGGCGGCCCGCTCCGAGTGCGGGAAGTCGCCCTCGCGGTACGCCGGATCCGCGTAGGCCGGCTGCAAGTGAACCGGAATCGGGTAGTGGATGCCGGTGCCGATGCCGTTCGCCTGCAGCATCCGCTGCATCGCCACGCGATCGGCGGTTCGGACGGCGTAGACATGGTAGACGTGGCGGGCGTAGGGCGCTTCGGCCGGAATCTCGACGCCGCTGTCGGCGAGGACGCGGCGGTACTCGGCGGCGCGGGCGCGGCGACCCTCGGTCCATTTCTCGAGGTGGCGCAGCTTGACGCGCAGGATGCTGCCCTGCATCCCTTCCATGCGGTAGTTGAAGCCCTTCAGCACGTGGTGGTACTTTTTCTCCGACCCCCAGTCGCGCAGCATCCGGATCTGCTTGGCGATCGCCGCGTTGTTGGTGACGACCATGCCGCCCTCGCCATAAGCGCCGAGGTTCTTGCCCGGATAGAAGCTGAAGCAGCCAGCGTCGCCCAGCGCGCCGACCGGGCGCCCTTTGTAGGCGGCGCCGTGCGCCTGGCAGCCATCCTCGATCACCTTCAGGCCGTGACGGTTGGCGATCTCGAGGATCGGATCCATGTCAGCCGACTGGCCGTAGAGGTGAACCGGGATGATCGCCCTGGTGCGCGGCGTGATCGCGCCCTCGATCTGGTCGACGTCGATCGTGAAGGTCTTTGGATCGATGTCGACGTAGACGGCGCGCGCGCCGACGTAGCCGATCGCGGCGACGGTGGCGACGAAGGTGAACGGGACCGTGATGACTTCATCGCCCGGGCCGATACCGGCGGCGAGCAGCGCCAGATGCAGCGCGCTGGTGCCGGTATTGACTGCGATGCCGTGCGACGCGCCCTGATAGGCGGCGAACTCCTGCTCGAAGGCCTCGACCTCGGGTCCGAGGACGAACTGGCCGGTCTCGAGCACGCGGCCGACGGCGGCGGCGATGTCCGACTTGATGGTCTGGTACTGGGCTTTGAGATCGACGAGAGGAATCATGCTGCGCACCTGCTTGAAGAAAACTCGACGAGACGGCCCGATCCGTGCATTGACTGGGTGGCGGCTTCAAGCATGCTGACGACCCGCAAACCGGAGTTTCCGTCGGCGATTGGCGTCAGGTTGTTGGCGATACAGTCGACGAAATGACGAGCCTCGATGCTGAGCGCTTCGGTCAGGGCAATCTGCGGCGCCCAGACATCGCCGCTGCGGTAGCCGACGAGCATCGCGTGCTTGCCGTTGCCGTCCGCCGCCGCGTTGACGTCCTTGAGCGTGATCCCCTTGTCGTAGACGCGGATCTTCTCGCTCGGCTCGAGGTCGTCGTAGCTGACCATCTTGCGACTGCCGCCGACCAGCGTCTTGCGCACCTTGACCGGCGAGAGCCAGTTGACGTGCAGGTGCGCCATCACGTTGGCGTCGAAATGCAGCGTGACGTAGGCCATGTTCTCGGGCTCGCCCGGGACGTGGCCGATGCCGGTCGCCGACACCGCCACCGGCTGCACCGGCAGCAGGTAGTCCATGATCGCGAGATCGTGCACTGCCAGGTCCCAGATGACGTTGACGTCGTGCTGGAAGAGCCCGAGGTTCACGCGCACCGAGTCGTAGTAATAGATGTCGCCGAGATCGCCCTTCGTCATCAGCTCGTGAATCTTGCGCACGGCCGGCGTGTAGACGAAGGTGTGGTCGACGGCGAGGATGCGGTTGCGGACGTCCGCTTCGTCGACCAGCCGGCGCGCCTCGCTGGTATCGCAGGTCATCGGCTTCTCGATGAGCACGTGCTTGCCGGCCTGCAGCGCTTCCATTCCGAGCTTGAAGTGGGTCGAAACCGGCGTCGCGACCACGACCGCGTCGACACGCGGATCGCACAGGAGGTCGCGGTAGTCCGTCGTGGTTTCGACCGTCGGATAGCGGGCTCCGATCTTCGCCAGCCGATCCCGGCTCAAGTCGCTGACCGAGACGACGGTGCAATCGGGGGTCTCGAAGAAATTCCTGACCAGGTTCGGGCCCCAGTATCCGTAGCCGATGATGCCAATGCCAATCAAGATGTCGATCCTTTCGAGCGTTATTCGGCCGCGGCCGTTGCCGGTGCCTGGAGCGTGCGAATCACAGCCGCCGGCACGCCGACGACAACGGTGGCGGGAGGAACGTCCTTGGTGACCACCGCGCCGGCGCCGACCAGCGCGCCCTCGCCGATCGTCACGCCGGCGACGATCGTGGCGTTGCTGCCGATGGAGGCGCCGCGCTTGACCAGCGTGCGCACCAGGGTCCAGTCGGCTTCGGTTTGCAGGCCGCCGCCGGCGCTGACCGCGCGCGGCACCAGGTCATTGGTGAACATGACGCCGTGGCCGACGAAGACCTCGTCCTCGATCGTCACGCCGTCGCAGACAAAGCTGTGGCTCGAGATCTTGCAATGGGCGCCGATGACCGCGCCCCGCTGAATTTCGACGAAGGCGCCGATGCGCGTGTGGTCGCCGATGCGGCAGCCATACAGGTTCACCAGCCCCGGCTGGGGAATCGAGACGTTCACTCCAAGTTCCACGCTGTCGGCGATCATCCAGGTTCCTCCTGCGGCGACCGCGGCCGGCGATCGAGCCGGTCGGTAAGGACACGGCTCGCGACCAGATTCCAGCCGAATCGTCCTCGGTGCACCCTGCTGGAGCAAATGGGCCTCCATGGTTGATGCGCGTCTGCCAGGCTCCCCTAACTGCCTGTCTTCGTGGGATTTCCGCGCGTCGGGCCGATCAGCCATGCACCCGGGGGGCATCAATGTCTTCGTGGGCGCAGACTAAGTTCGCTCTGGAGTCGCCCTCGCGAAAAAGCGGCCGGCAATTGGTGAAGCGGCCCGCGAACGACCTCCCAAGGTTATTGACACCTGACCAGCGGCCGGCCACGGTGGCGGCGACAAAAACTCGCCTCGAGGATAGGAGTCTGCGGAATGAGGTCTGGCGGCCGCACGGCGCGAAGGAACGCCTTCAGTTTGGCGAACGCCAATTCGATGGGATTGAAGTCCGGGCCTATAGGGCGGAAGCGGCGACAGGGCCCGTGGTCCGCAGTGCGCGTCCCACCAAGGCTGCGGGCGTAGCGACGTAAGCGATCCGTCGGCATGCCGGACTCGTCGACGAAAACGCACTGGACCGCATCGTGGAGCGGCAGCGTCTCGCGCCACCGAACCTGTGATTCATGTGCTCGCGGTCTGGACAACGTCGGCGAGACATCGCTCTCTCATGGCGGGCGCGGGGTCAAAGCCGAATGAGATGCGACGCCAGCATACAGAGCACACCGACCAGCCAGGCCTTGACCTCTTCACGACGCCGATCTCGTGACTGGTTGAGCCGCCAGACGACGTGATGAATGATGAGCGCCGGTAAGTGTTCATCCAGCCCGGCACCGTCTCGGCGGTCGCGGCGCTCTTGTCGGATTGCCGCCAGATAGTCAAAGACCGTGGCATTGACTGCCGCTGGCGCCAGCGCGAGCAGTGACAGCGCGACGCCGGTTTCATCATGGTAGGGCATGAAGGTCATCCCGAACTCGTCGAAATCGATGATTCGGACGACTTTGTTCTGAATCAGCAGATTGTTGAGGGCGAAGTCTCCATGCTGTGCCTGCGACTCGATCTTGCCCAAGCAGTCCAGGCTGTCCGCTGCGGCGTTCACGCGGCGCACCGTATCGTCGGGAATCGAGATGTGTCGGAGACTCAGTTGAAGTTGCGTGCGAAGTTCATCAGCTGGTGAAACTGTACGCGTCCAACAGCCCTCCTTCCGGACGGCCGATTGAAGCTGGCGTAATGCGTCGACTGATAGGTTCAGGATCTCCATCCATCGCCGCTCAGTTCGACATTCCTGTCGTATGCGAAACCATGGGGCGCCAGCCAGCCCACCTTGAATGTGCGCGTGCAGGCCTCGACCATAAGGCTCGAGAGCGATCGCTTTGGGAATCAAGGCGGGCAGGTGCGGTTCCAGGCGCTGCAGAATGTGATGCAGCCGTTCGAGTTCGTCAGATGCCCCGAACTGAACCACGCAGACCGGGGTCTCCGGGTTCGCGCCGAACACAAGGTACTTGGGCCTTGTGGTCTGGACGCGCGCGACGCTCAGCGTCTCGCCCTTGACGAGTTGTGGTGCGAAACGTCTGACCGCGTCCTCAGCTTCGAGGATCACGAGCGCCTGCCGATCACGATCACCGCCCCCGCCGCCGGGTCGCATCCCATGCAGGTGGCCAGGATGGTCCGGATCCACGCAAGGCTTGCGCGGTGTCCCAGCTGCAAGTTCACGGAAGCGTAAGTGGCTGCGGGAGTGCCAAGTTCATATAGAAACGCGGGCGACTCAAGTGTAGGGACGGCGGCAAATGCACGGATCTCTGAGGCGCCGAGCTGGTCGAGCCGCCGAGTCGCACGCGCCACCCGCACACGGAGCGTCAATGCCCGGCAGAGCCGTACAGCGAGCGATCCGTTGAGGACGATCACCTGAGCCAAAAGATCTGCGCCGGACGAACCATGGGCGGTGATTTCCGTCGGCGGGCCGGCGGTTCCCACGACGTGAATCCGCGAGCTCGGGGCGAGACCGTTTGAGACGAACAACTCATCGAGGAGCATGATCCAGCGGGGCGAACCTTCCGTCCGTGCCGCATGGCACCAGCCGGCTGCGTGAGGGGCCACCAAGGGATTGACGGGCGACGCCGTGGACGCAGTGCGAGTCCCGGATCTCCGCGGCCCGCCGAATCATTGGAAGAGTCTCCTCATTGTGCGAGCAGTATCGAGGATTCGTGTGTCGTCGGCGGCCGGACCGTCTGTCGCGACGCCCATCGCTCCAGCACCCACACTGCCCAAAGCAAGTACCAGTTGTCGGCCTTGCGCATGCGATGGGCATCGAAGGCATGCCTCACATTGTCGATGTCGATCAGGTCCGCGACGCGCGCGCCGGGGCGGAGCACCTCCGCTTCGAACTGCCGCGCCAGCGGCCCGGCAATCCATTCGCCGATCGGCGCCGTGAAGCCATGCTTCGGCGCGTTCAGAAGCTCGCCAGGCAGGTGCCGTGCCGCCACCTGCTTCAACAGATGCTTGCCGGTCCGTTCCGCCCGCTTCAGCGACTGCGGCAGGCGGAACGCGAGCTCGACCAGCCGACGATCGAGCAGTGGCGAGCGAACCTCGAGACCGTGCTGCATGCTCATTCGATCGACCTTCACGAGCACGTCATTGGCAAGATAGATTTTGAGGTCTGCGTATTCGGCCCGCTGTACGACGCTGCGCGACGTGCAACGCAAGTATGGGGCCGTGACGGCGTCATATACCGCGCTCTCGCGGACGTCCCGCGTCGGCGCTCTGCCCATCAGGGCCCGGGCGCGGTCGGGCTTGAGAAAACAGAGGTCCGCGTAGTAAGCGCCCTCCGGACTTCGAGCGAGGTTCTCAAGATACGTCCCCAGCCGCAACGGTCGCGGAACCTGCGGCCCTCGAGGCCATGCGGCGCCGAGCCGCCCGGCGGCCTGGCGGAGGCGGCCCCACGGCAACTGCGTCCGGAGGCGGTGTTCCATGGCGTGCGGCACATACCGGAAATCGTAGCCGCCGAACGATTCGTCACCGCCGTCGCCGCTGAGCGCGACCGTCACATGGCGGCGCGCCTCCCGCGACACGTACCAGGTCGGCAGGCTGGACGCATCCGCAAAGGGCTCACCGAATCCTTGAGTGATCCCCTCGAACACCTCGTCGAGGCGTGGCGCAATTGTATGCGTGTAGTGGATCGTTCCGCAGCGTTTCGCCGTAAGCGCTGCGAGCGCAAGCTCGTTGTGCGCTTTTTCGCCGAACCCGACGGTCGTGGTGACCACCGCCTCGTCGTGGCGCTGCGCCATGCACGACACGACGATGCCAGAGTCGATGCCGCCCGAGAGGAAGGCGCCGAGCGGCACCTCGCTCTCCAGGCGTTCCGTAACATGCTCCTGAATCTGCCGCTCGACAAGGTCAATCGCCTCGCGCTCGCTGCCGTGCCAGTCATCGAACCTGTCGATGTCCCAGTATTTGCGAATCTCCAGACCGCCGCGGTGCAGCCGCAGCCAGTGGCCCGGCTCCAGCTTCTTCACGTGGCGGTAAGCGGTCGCGGGGGCGATGAAGTATCCGAGGCTCAGATATCCTTCGAGCTGTTCCAGGTCGAGGGCGCCGTCCCAGAACGGACTCTGCTGCAGCGCCGTGATCTCGCTGGCGAAGTGCAGCACGTCCTGGAACACGGCATAGAAGAGCGGCTTCTTGCCCAGACGGTCTCGCGCGATGAACAGATCCCGGTTCGCCTGGTCGTAGATCGCAAACGCGAACATCCCTTCCAGAAGGTCGACGCAGCTTGGACCGAACTCCTCGTACGCATGGAGGATTGTTTCCGTATCGGACCGGGTTCTGAACCGATGGCCGAGCCCCAAGAGGCGCTCTCGCAGATCACGGTGGTTGTAGATCTCGCCATTGAAGACGATCCAACAGGCGCCATTCTCGTTGCCGATCGGCTGGTCTCCACCGGCGCGATCGATGATGGCAAGCCGGCGGTGCCCGAGCGCCGCGACATGGTCAGCGTAAAAACCCTCACCATCCGGGCCGCGGTGTCGGATCGCGTCGGTCATCGCACGCATCGCGGCCTTTACTTCAGGCGGGAGGGTCCCCGATAGCGCAACCGCACCAGCTAAGCCACACATGCGCTCACCCCCCGCCCGTTGTCCGCTCTCTCATACTCGCTCACCATGCGGGTGATGGTCAGATTGCGGACATCACCACCAGCCCAGATCCCGTAGGGCGTGCCGTCGCTTCGGCTGTTCGCCGTACCAGACTCCAGAATCACGACGTCATCGCGGTCATCGATCGCACCCCGGAGCGTGACGTTTGACAATGTGCCGCTGAGATACAGCGTCTGAGTCAAACGGTACGTGTCTGAAGCCAGGCGAATCGTCGTGTTCGAATGAAGCGACGTCAGCGCCTCTTGAGGCTGTGCCTCTGTCGAAACGTCCAGGACACGACCCATTGACCGCGGCAACGGCGGGACCGAGTCGACTGAACTCGCGGATCCGACGCCGGCAAGAGTCGGAAGCACGATCATTGGTATCAGTTGCATGACGCTGTCTTTAGGTGGCCCAGGAGGTAGTCGTCGCCGCCCCAGCCGTTCGAGTGCGAGCTATTCGGTCTCGTAATTGATCCCTATCGTTCATGGCCGATTCGCTGTGCGGTGGTTTTTCAGCGAATCTCAGACCTGATTGGCGGTCGCCGCCTGATGACACATCTCGCCATCTTGTGAACCAAGTCACGCTTCCGCCGGCTATGCGGGAAGGCGCGCAAGAACCTACGAAAGGCGTTGACGGGGTCCATGCTGTCGAGTGCACGGTCCCCTTCGTGTTGCCAGTGCCTGGACATTACCTGCGCGCGCAGCGTCGACGAGTCTTCCGTTGCACTTGGACCGTCGAAGTGGGATTCGACCAATTTCAGAAATTCCGCAGACATCACCTGACCCTGTATCGTCAGGCAGTCAGCATGTTTGCGGTACTTGTAAAGAGCCTCATCCACGAACTCGACCGGGCCGAGGCGGGCTAGCTTCAGGCGCAGGTCGAGGTTCTCTGATCCCTTCAGCCGTTCGTCGAATAGCCCAACCTTGAACAGTGCGTCGCGGCCAATCATCAGTGTCGCGCCCAGAATTTCATTGTCCTCGACCCAGAGAAGCTTCTGGATACGACCCCGGAACCGCGGATCCGGCTTGACCTCGCGAATGGTCCGGCCCGGCTCGTCGATCAAGAGGTAACCGCTGTAGGCAAACGCGAGGTCCGGCCGCCTCGCATACAGCGCCGCCTGCCGTTCCAGTTTGGTCGCGGGCCAGAGATCGTCACTATCGAGGAAGGCGAAGTGGGTGCCGCGTGCCGACCGAATCGCTGCGTTGCGCGCCACTGTGACGCCGCCGTTCCGCTGTGACAGCACACGGATGCGTCCGGGATGATTCCGTTCGAACTCGCGCGCGATCGCGGCCGTGCGATCCGTGGATCCATCGTCAACGATCAGGAGCTCCCATTCGCCAAACGTCTGCGCGATGACGGACTCGATGGCCGCACCGAGGAACCGCTCGCGGTTGTAGGCCGGCATGATGACCGAAACGAGCATTGCTGATGACCTCTCGACCTGCGCTCACAGGGCACACCGGATCTCGTGAGCGATTCGCCAGCGTTCCACACACCTGCCAGTGGTTGACGCCATGACCGACAGCCACCCTGAATGGGCTGCCACCATCGTCGATTTGTGCCTGCTGACGCAAGGGCTCTGCCAGCGGTCCCCGGTGGTGCGTCGACTGGGGAAACGGCGCGGTGTAAATGGTTTGCGGCGGCCACCCAGGGTCCGTGCTTTCTGCCGGGGAGTCAAAAGTCTGCCGAACGGAGGATTTGGCTCTTCCGGCCGGACCTTATCCATCTACGACAGCCTGGCAAGCCGCGAACTACGTGGCCCGCTGAAATGGCAGGCATGGCTGAGACCTTGCAGTCTGCCCGGCTGCAATCACCCGAGATCGCGCAGGCACGGGCCGCCAACCACGTCACTCGGGCCGGATCGTTTGAGATTCATGATGAACACACAATCCGGGTGGCGCCTCGAGCGCAACGCGGAGGTCTACGACTCACTGACCCGGCTGCTGCAGGATCTCGGCCGCACAGTTGACGGCGAATCACTTCTGCTCACTGTCGAAGCGATAGCGCAGTTCGCCGCCAATTATCACGTCGGGCGATTCGCGGACGGTGCTGTTGAAAATCCGGCTTTCGAGGTGGGCGCGACCCTGAGCGTCCCGACAGGTCCATCGGCGAGGACGTGGATTCGCAACTCCGGGCGCCTGAGCACCGTTCTACACGTTGCGACTGGCGCCACCTTGTTCGGCGGGGTAGGTCGAACAATTCTCAACTGGATTTTGGCCGACGATCAGCACCGGCACCTTCTTGCGCTCACCAAGGATCATACCGTGTCGACCACGCTGGAGCAGGCGGTCGCCGCCAGCGGCGGCGCTGTGACACGGCTGCGCGGAC
>Ga0075421_100006457_pt1 | contig 14308 bp, 10 predicted proteins | sample SoiMetdeltSBSDD5_FD_75292 | JGI IMG/M metagenome (GOLD analysis project Ga0075421, IMG submission 75292) | Bulk soil microbial communities from a Populus tree surrounding site in Tennessee, USA - Soil MetaG P. deltoides SBSDD5 | ecosystem: Environmental > Terrestrial > Soil > Tree plantation...
GAACCCGACCGCTCGGTCAGCAGCACGTTCCACGAGAAGCGGTAGCCCTGCCCGGTCCAGCGGTCGTCGCCGGGATAGGCGTAGTGCCGCAGCGGCAGGGCCAGCTGCACGACGATCCACACGGCGGCCGCGAGCGCCAACACCCGCCGTTGCCGCGGGCGAACCCCTCCGTTCCGGGCTCTGGACATCTCGCTGGGGCGAGATGTCCAGAGCCCAGAACCAGAGGGCGCCAGCCGGGCCGCGAGCGTTCGGGGCCAGTCGGGGGCGAAGAAGACCGTCGACACGGCGATCATCAGCCACGGGAACACGCCGATCGGGAACAGGATCCACGTGCTCACGTGGAACGCGACCAGCGCCACCCACGCCACCGGGCGGCTGCGGCCCCACAGCAGCAGCGGCACCACCGTGCAGTCGAACAGGGCCCCGGCGATCGCGAGCACCCGGGCCGTGCCGGGCAGGTCGAGCAGCGGTCCCACCAGCGGCAGGTCGGCGCGCGCCGGTAGCCAGAGCCGCAGGGGCAGCCCGTCGAACCAGTCCGCCTGCAGCTTGGCCAGCCCGGCGAAGGCGTAGACCACCCCGACCTGGAACCGCAGCAGCCACACCCACCCCAACGCCACCGGTCCCGCGGCACGCCCGCCCCGCGCGTCGAGGCTGAAGGCGCGGCCGACCGGGGCGGCCAGGCAGAGCGTGGCGAGGAGCGTCACGAACCAGTAGTGGTTCAGGTAGGTGGTGACGTCGATCAGCTCGATCCAGGCGAAGACCACCAGGAGCACGAGCACGGCGGGCCGGGTCCGCCAGCCGAGCGCCACGGCGACGCTGCTCGCGGCCAGCACCGCCACCAGCATCCACGCCTCCGCGGGGGTGGGTTGGGGCACCCAGCCGAAGCCGACGTAGGTGAAGCGGTGGGTCGGCCCGGCGTAGAGCGACGCGATCCAGCCGTAGGCGACGATGCGGCCGGCGGTCAGCACGCCGATCGCGCCGAGGGCGATGCGGACGAACGCCAGCGAGGCACCGTCGACCGGCGTCGCCGCCCGGTCGGCGAGCGAGCCCGCTCCGTGCCGCGTGGTGCGCACGGTCGGCACAGGCGGCGCGATCCGCTTGCCAGCTTCCAGCATGAAGGTGAAGAGTAAGGCAAGCTTAATCCACGACAGCCAGGGCGCTAGAGGCGCGCTGGGGAGGGAGCCCAACGTGCGCGAGCGGTTCAGGGGACGGATGGCGGCGGGTCTCGCCGTGCTGGTCCTGGTCGGCGGGGCGGCAGCCTGCGGCGACGACGATGACGACGATGCGACGCCGGCCGAGACGACCGACGACGGCGGTGACGGGTCCACCGAGCTGACGATCGACGACGCCGACATCGAGGCGGTGGCCACCACCTACGCCGACCTGGTCTTCGCGGCCTACGACGACGCGGTGACCGGCGCGACCGACGTGCAGACCGCGGTCGGCGCGTTCCTCGACGATCCCAGCGATGCGACCCTCGAGGCGGCCAAGCAGGCCTGGCTCGACGCCCGCGACCTGTACGGTCCGACCGAGGTGTTCCGGTTCTACGACGGTCCGATCGACAACCCCGACGACGGCCCCGAGGGCCAGATCAACGCCTGGCCGCTCGACGAGGCCTACATCGACTACGTCGACGGCGACCCGTCGGCCGGCATCGTCAACGACACCGCCGGGTTCCCCGAGATCACGGCCGACACGCTGGTGGCGGCCAACGAGGCCGGCGGCGAGACGAACATCTCGACCGGCTGGCACGCGATCGAGTTCCTGCTCTGGGGGCAGGACCTGAGCGACACCGGTCCCGGCGAGCGGCCGGTCACCGACTACACCACGTCGCCGACCGCCGAGCGCCGGGCGACCTACCTGCGGCTCGTGACCGACCAGCTGGTCACCGACATGACCGGCGTGCGCGACGCCTGGTCGGCCGACGACGGCGACTACCGGGCCGAGTTCCTGGGCGATCCCGACACCGCGGTGTCGAACATGCTGCGGGGCATGGGTGCGCTGTCGGCCGGCGAGCTGGGCGGCGAGCGCGTCTCGGTGGCCTACGAGACCAAGGACCAGGAAGACGAGCACTCCTGCTTCTCCGACAACACCACCAACGACGTCCTGGGCAACGCCAGCGGCATCCGGATGGTGTACCTGGCCGACCACGAGGGCGTCGACGGCACCAGCCTGTCCGACGTGGTCGGCGAGGCCGACCCCGAGCTCGACCAGCAGCTCCGCGACCAGCTCGACGCCAGCGTCGGCATGGCCGAGGGGCTCGAGCCGCCGTTCGACCAGCTGATCCTGGGCGAGGACGATGCTCCCGGCCGCACCCAGCTGCTCGAGCTGATCGACGCCCTGCGCGCCCAGGGCGACACGATCGCCGAGCTCGCCACGCGGCTCGGCTACCAGATCAGCCTCGAGGTCTGACCGAGGTCGTGGAGTGAGCGCTTGACGGCCTCCGGCACGCCCCGCCGGACCCGGCTCCTGGCCGGGCTCGGCGCGGTCGTGCTGCTGGCGGCCAGCAGTGCGTGCAGCGGTCCGGGCGACGACGACGCGTCGCCCGGACCGGGCGCGTCCGACGCCGAGCGGGCCGCCCAGGGCGGCGACGCCACCGTCGAGGTGCAGGGGCGGCAGGCGTTCGGCCAACCCCTCCCCGGCATGAACGGGCAGGACCAGCGCACCTTCGCGGTGGGCAACAGCTTCTTCCGCGACAACTGGGTGACGGCCCCGTCGTCGACCGAGGCCCGCGACGGGCTGGGCCCGCTGCTCAACGCCCAGTCGTGCTCGACGTGCCACTTCCAGGACGGCCGGGCCCGGCCGCCCGAGGGCCCCGACGATCCCGATCGGGGGCTGCTGCTGCGGCTGAGCGTCCCCGGTCCCTCACCCGACGATCCGCCGCAGCCGCACCCGGTCTTCGGCGACCAGCTGCAGGACCGGGCGATCAACGGCGTGCCGCCCGAGGGCACGGTGGTCATCACCACCACCGACAGGACCGGCACCTACGGCGACGGCACGACCTACACCCTGGCCGAGCCGCACTACGACGTGGTCGGCCCCGACGGCGGGTCGGTGCTCGACGACGACGTGATGGTGTCGCCCCGCATCGCCCCCGCCATGTTCGGCGTGGGCCTGCTCGAGGGCGTGCCCGACGACGTGCTGCTGGGGCTGGAGGATCCCGACGACGCCGACGACGACGGCATCTCGGGCCGGGTCCGGAGGGTTCCCGATCCCGCCCGGCCCGTGACCGACGCCAGCAACGCCGCCGACCCCGCCGACCCCGACAGCACGCTGATCGGCCGGTTCGGCTGGAAGGGCGGCGCCCCCAGCGTCAAGGCGCAGACCGCCGGGGCGTTCGCCGGTGACATCGGCATCACGTCGAGCCTGCACCCCGAGCAGCCCTGCACCGACGACCCCGCCGAAGCCGCCTGCCGGGCCGCACCGAACGGCGGCGATCCCGAGGTCAGCGACGAGCGGCTCGACCAGGTCACGTTCTACGCCCGCACGCTCGCGGTCCCGGCCCGGCGCGACGTGGGCGCCCGGCAGACCGACCGGGGCGAGCAGCTGTTCGACGACGTGGGCTGCGCCTCGTGCCACGTGGCCTCGCTCGAGACCGGGCCGTCGGACATCCCCGCGCTGGACCGCCAGACGATCCGGCCCTACACCGACCTGCTGCTCCACGACATGGGGCCCGACCTCGCCGACGACCGTCCCGAGGGCGAGGCCACCGGCGTCGAGTGGCGCACACCCGCGCTGTGGGGCATCGGGCTGGTCGAGACCGTGAACGGCCACACCCGCTTCCTGCACGATGGCCGGGCCCGCAACCTGGCCGAGGCCATCCTCTGGCACGGGGGCGAGGCCGAGGCGGCGCGCGAGCGCTTCGCCGACCTGCCCGAGCGCGACCGCCAGGCCGTGCTGGCGTTCCTGGAGTCACTGTGAACCTGCGCAACGTCCGTGTCCCGCTGGCCGCCCTGGTCGGCTTCTCGCTGGTGGTGTCGCTGGCCGCCTGCAGCTCCGACGACGACAGCGGCGACGACGCCGGCGTCGGCGTCGGCAGCGACGGCGGCGGCGGTGGTGGCGGCGACCAAGAGGCCGTGGGCGACCTGCTCGACGTGCTCGCGAGCGACGTGATCGTGCCGGGCTACGCAGATCTGGTCGAGCAGCTCGACGGGCTGGGCACCGCGATCGACGACCTCTGCGCCCAACCCGGTCCCGCGGCCCTGGACGCAGCCCGCGCCGCCTGGCGCACCACCGCCGACACCTGGCAGGGCACCCGCCCCGTCGGTGTGGGGCCGGCCATGGACCGCCGGCTGATGAGCCAGGTCGCCTACCCGATCCGGCCGAACGACGTGGCCGAGGTGCTGGCCGGCACCGAGCCGGTCACCCCCGAGTCCCTGTCCGCCGACAGCGCCACCACCCGGGGCCTGGCCGCGGTCGAGCTGCTGCTGTTCGAGCCCGACGCGTCCGACGCCGAGCTGGCGGCCGGTCCTGCGGGCGGCCGGCGCTGCACCTACGCGGCCGCCGCGACCACCCTGGCCGGCACGGCGACGGCCGAGGTGCTGGCGGACTGGACCGGCGAGGGCGAAGCGCCCGAGGCCTACACCGAGACGTTCGTCGCGGGCATGGAGGGTGGCGACCCGCAGACGTCGCTGAGCGCCGTCGTCAACGAGGTCGCCCACGCCCTGCAGACCATCGACGACCAGGGGCTGCGGGGCATCGCCACGGCCGCGGACCCCGCCGACCTGCCGCGCAACCAGCGCGACGGCCCCGCCGGCCACCGGGTCGCCGACCTGAAGGCCCTGCTCGCCACCGTCGCCGTGGTGATCGAGGGACCGAACGGCGACGACGGCCTGGGCGCGCTGGTGAGCGCCCGGTCCGACGAGACCGGCCAACGGCTCGACGACGCCCTGGCCGCGGCGCGGTCCACCGTCGAGGTGCTGCCCGACTCGATCCCCGACACGCTGGCCGCCCCCGACGACCTGGCCGCCGCCGGCGACGCCGTCGCCGAGCTCAAGGTCGTGGTGAGCACCGAGGTGGCCAGCCTGCTCGGCATCACCATCGGCTTCAGCGACGCCGACGGCGATTCGTGAGGCTCGGCCTCCGTTGGGCCGGGCCGCTGGCGGTGGTGGCCCTGGCCCTCGGGGCCGCGGTGGTGGTGAGCCAGCGGGGTGACGAGGGCGGCTCGTCGCCGCCATCGGCGCCGTCCGACGAGCCGGGCGAGCCCGAGGAGCTGGTGGAGGTCACCTCCGACGCGCCCCGGCACGCGACGCTCGACGAGCTGGTGGGGGCGGCCGACCTGGTGGTGCGGGGCGAGGTCGCGTCCACCGAGCGGGGCCGCGCGTTCGGCCAGCCCGGCGGGACCACGATCGTGTCGCGCCTGGTGACCCTGCAGGTCGACGAGGTGCTGGCCGGCACCGCGCCGCAGGCCGGCACGGTGGTGGTCGAGGAGGAGGGCTGGCTCGACGACGGCCGCGCCCTCGTGGTCGATGGCGCCGCCCCGACCCGCACCGGCGACGCCGGCTTCTGGTTCCTCGTCGAGGTCGACGACCCCGACCTGCCCGTCTACACGACCGTCGGCGCCGCCGGCCGCTACCTCGTCGGCCCCGACGATCCCGAACGGCTGGAGGGCGCCGACAACGACGACCCCCTCGTCGCCGAGCTCGTGGCGCGGACGCCCGACGAGCTGGCCGCGGCGATACGCACGGCCCCCTGATCGTTCTGTGCACTCGGAATGACGTTTCCGTCGGCAGTGCGAGTACACAGAACGGTGGGGTTCAGGGTTGGCGGCCGACGAAGGCGATCATCCGGGTCTGCTCGTCGGCGTCGTCGGGGACCGGCACCCGCGGGCCGTAGTGGCCGCTCTCGCGCATCGCCTGGTCGTGGGGCTCCATGCCCTCGACGAACCGGTGGACCACCTCGGCGTCGAGGGTCTCGTCCTGGCCGGTGGCCCGGGCCAGGTCCCAGGTGTGGACGAGCACGTCGGGCGTGCAGATGGTGTCGATCGCCTCCTCGAACGAGGACGGTCCGATGGGGGTGTCCCGCACGGCGCCGGCGACGGCCGGGTCGTCGAGCGCACCCTGGAGCGTGCCGTCGAGGGCCTTCCACGCCGCGGCAGGGTCGTCGTCGACCGACAGGGCCGCGGGCGGCTCGACGCCCCACTGGCCGCAGAAGAAGGCCGGCAGCCACTCGACCAGGTGGCGCACGACGTCGCGGGCCACCCATCCCTCGCAGGGCGCCGGGTTCTCCCACGCCCCCGGGGGCACGGCCTCGACCCGCGCCGTGAACTGGCCCGCCACCCGGCGGTACCGGTCGGAGATCTCGCTCATCGTCCTCGGTTCCTCTCGTCGGTCGCTGCGCAGCTTGACCGCTCGCTCATCTATGACGCCGAGGGGCGCCGCGATTCATCGGTCGATCGCGAGCAGCGCTGCTGCCACCAGGCGGCGACCGCCCCGGCCCCGAGCACGGCGTAGACGCACCAGATCGGCCACACCGGCACCCGGAAGCGGGCGCCGTCGGCCGCCTCGGGCCCGGCGCTGGCGAGGATCATGTAGGCGAGCAGGCCGATGGTCAGGGCGTGGGCCAGGCGTGGCCCCGGCTCGCGGTCGCGGCGGAGCGCGGTGACCATGCCCAGCACCGCCAGGGCCTCGACCGACCACACGAAGCCCAAGCCGGCCACCCGCACCGGTGCGGGCGGGTCGTCGCCGGTGAGGAAGCCGTAGGCCGCCACCCAGCCCGACTGCACGAGCTGCGAGTAGACGCCGTCGGCCACCTGCCGGGCCACCAGCACCGGCTCGGACCGGAGCACCTCGAGCCCGTCCCGCTGCGCCCGGCCGTAGTAGACGCCCTGGTGGTCCTCCCAGGCCGGCGGGATCTGGCCGCTGGCGTAGTCCTCGAGGTCGACGTCCTCGTCGCGCTCGTCGACCTCCGGGTCGAGCTCGCGGTTCAGGTCCTCGGTCAGCGCGACCCGGGTCTCCTGGAAGCCGAGGCCGTCGCGCTCGGCCACCACGTCGGCCGCCCGGTACCAGTAGAGGTTGACCGACTCGACCGCGCTGAACCGCGCCGAGCCCACCTCGGCCCGGTTGCGCACGTTCCACACGCCGAGCAGCGCGACGCACGTGATCACCACCGCCAGGCCGCCCCGCAGCGCGGCCTGCCGGCGCTCCGGATCGCGCAGCGCGACGATCGCCAGCAGCAGCGCCGGCACCGCGGCGAAGTAGAAGGTCGTCGGGCGGACGTAGGTCGCCGCCGCCACCGCCAGTCCGTAGGCGACGCCCCAGCGGGGGTCGAGGCCCGACCGGGCGAACCGGACCCCGGCGCACGCGACCAGCGTCGTCAGCAGGGTGGCGAGGGCCTCGGTGCCCACCACCCCCTGGACCACGGTCTGGGCCGGATCGAGCACCACCAGCACGCCGGTCGCCAGCCCCATCGGCCAGCCACCCCCGCCGCCAAGGCCACCCCACGGCAGGGACGCCGACAGCCACCGCCCGAGCACGATCGCCAGGAACACGGCCAGCCCGCTGAGCACGGCCTGGACCACGTAGATCGCCGTGTCGCCCTCGCCGGCGACCCACCACACGGTGGCCATGAACGCCGGGTAGCCCGGTGTGCGGAAGAACTCAGGGACCGAGCTGCCCACGTCCCGATCGAAGTCGCCGTCGTGGAGCAGCGCCCGGGCCGGGTCGACGTAGGAGGACTTGTCGTCGGAGTCGGCCCGGTGCTCGTCGGCCGCGGTGATCGCCACCACCAACACCACTCGCACGACCACGACCGCGGCCACGAAGGCCACGACGGCGACCGCCGTCCTTCTCGTCCACACCGGTTGCATCGCTTCCACCACTCGACGAAAGAGGGGCCGAAGCCTGCCACCGCGGACGCTCCGGCAAACGTCATGCGGTGAAGAACGCTGTTCGCCTGCGATGCAGGCGCGGGAGCGGCTAGGTCCGGCGCTCGCGGTGGGACGCGAGGAGGTCGTCGATGGCCACCAGGTCGTCGTCGCCGAGGACCCAGTCGATCGCGGCCACGTTGGTCGCGACCTGCTCGGGCGACGTGGCGCCGGCGATGATCGACGCGAGCGCCGGCTGGGCCGCCAGCCAGGCGAAGGCCAGCTCGACCAGCGTGTGGTCGCGCTCGGTGGCGAACGTCGCGAGGTCGTCGACCCGGGCGAAGTTGCGCTCGGACAGCACCTGGCTCGCCCGCTCCTCGGGCAGGGAGGCGAGCCGGGTGCCGGCCGGCGGCGGCGACCCGCGGTGGTACTTGCCGGTCAGCAGCCCGCTGGCCAGCGGGAAGTAGGGCAGGAAGGCGAGGCCGTGCTCGATGCAGGCCGGCAGCACCCGGTGCCGCGCCCCGGTGGAGATCAGGCTGAGCTGGTTCTGGGCGCTGGCGAACCGGGCCCAGCCGTGGTCGCGGGCCACCGCGTCGGCCTCGGCGATCTGCTCGGCCGAGAAGTTGCTGTTGCCGATCTGGCGGACCTTGCCCGCCACCACGAGCTCGTTCAGCGCGCCGAGGGTCTCGTCGATCGGGACGCCGTCGTCGGGGAGGTGCTGCTGGTACAGGTCGATGCGGTCGGTGTCCAGGCGGCGCAGGCTGCCCTCGACCGCTTCGGCGATCCAACGGGCGCTGGCCCCACCGTGGCCCGGCTCGCCCAGGGGCGAAGCGAACTTGGTGGCGATGACAACCTCGTCGCGGCGGCCCGCCAGCGCCCGGCCGAGGAACTCCTCGGACAGGGTGCCGCCGTAGGAGTCCGCGGTGTCGAACAGCGTGATGCCGGCGTCGAGCGCCGCGTGCACCACCGCGGCCGACCGCTCCTCGTCGAGCCGCATGCCGAAGTTGTTGCACCCCAGCCCGACCAGGCTGACCTTCTGCGCACCGATCGATCGTGTCTCCACGGCGTTCCTCCTCGGGCCGGCGGCGGCGACTTCCGGCCCCTTCGCTACTACGGAAGGGGGAGTTGGAACCAGCGGCCGGGCGTGACGCCGACCGAGCGGAACCCGAGCGGCTCGTAGAGCTTCCAGCCGTCGGGGCTCAGCGCCGACACGACCGTGGTGGCGCCCCGCTCGTGGGCCGTGCGGATGCGCTCGCCCGCGAGGGCCCGGCCGATGCCCTGGCGCCGCTCGCGGTCGACGACCGCCAGGTTGCACAGGTCGACCACGGCCCCGGTGACGTGGGCCGAGGCCATCGCCACCGGGCGGTCGTCGCGCCGGGCCACCCAGTGGACCAGGTCACCGTCGTCGAGGCCGATCGACAGGTGGAGGCGCCGCCGGGCCCGGCGGTCGCGGTCGTCGACCAGCCAGCCGCAGCGCCCGGCCACCGCCAGCCACTCGTCGAGGTCGGTGGCGGTGCGCACCCGGGTGATGACCACGTCGCCGCCGACGTCGCCGTCGGCCAGGGTGGCGAACAGGTCGTCGTCGATGCGGCGCCCCGCCCACGAGCGGCTGTCCTCCGAGCGGGCACCCCGCCCGGCCAGGGCCGCGGCGAGCACCGGGTCGTCGTCCTCGCCCTCGACCAGCCACGAGGCCGGCAGCTCCAGCTCGGCGAACCACGCCAGCAGCTCGTCGACCAGCCCGTCGGGCAGGGCTGCGCCGACCTGGCTGACCACGCCGTTCATGTCGTGCGACCGGGCGCCGGTCGCGACTGCCAGCCAACCGTCGCCGGTCCGGCTCCGGGTCGCCGCGCACCCGGCGTACCGCCGCAACCGATCCGCTGCCGCCGTCTCTCCCGCCCGTGGCAGGACCGTCTCGAGATCCGTCACACCACCACTTTCGCCCAGGACGCCGGGGTAAGTCCCGAGCTGACCGGTCCGGAGGTGCCCGATCCCGGGAGGTCAGGGCCGCAGCTGGTCGACCAGGCGGCCGAAGTAGGCCTCGTAGGCGGCCACCAGATCGATGGTCTCGGGCTCGAGCATCCACTGGACCTGGATGCCCTCCATGAACGCCACGATCTCGACCGCCGTCGCGGACGGATCGACGTCGGCCCGGATCTCGCCGTCGTCGATGGCCTTGGCCAGCATGTCGGCCAACGCCCGGCGGATCAGCGCGGTGCGCCGCTGGGTGGCGCGCCGCACGAGCCCGTCCTGGGCGAGGCTCTCGGCCGCGACCATCGCCCGCAGCCGGGCGTGACCCGGCCGTTCGGCTAGCACTCGGGCGCTGGCCGGCATGCGGCCGAGCGTCCCGAGCCCGCCGCCACCCTCGCGGATGTACACCTCGACCTCGGGGAACGAGCTGTCGACCCGCTCGAGGACGGCCAGCAGCAGCGCGTCCTTCGAGCGGAAGTGGTGGAGCAGCCCGGCCTCGGACAGGTCGACCTGCTCCGCGATCGCCGCGATCGTGGTGCTGCGCACCCCCTCGTCGGTGAACAGCTCGTAGGCCGCGTCGAGGATGCGATCCTGACGCACCAGGCCCCGGGCCTGGCGTTGCCCCTTCTTCGGCGGCATGCCTCCGCAGAGTAGTCGTTCCCCCGTAAATCTGAGCCGTGCTTGGCCGAGAACCCGGCGCGATCGGTGCTGCCGGTCAGGCGCTGCCGGTCAGGCGCCGCCGGTCAGGCGCCGCCCCGGACCTCGCCGACGATCCGCGCCAGGGCGTCGACCGTGCGGTCGATGTCGTCGGCGGTGGTCGACCAGTTGCTGACCGAGCAGCGCAGCGCGGCCCGGCCCCGCCATGTCGCCGGCGTGAGCACCGCGGTGCCGTCGGTCAGCACCCGGCGCGCCACCTCGCCCGTGGTCGCGTCGTCGCCGAAGTCCAGCAGCACCTGGGTGAACACCACGTCGTTGACCACGCTGGCGCCGGGGATGGCGGCGACGCCGTCGGCCAGGCGCCGGGCGTTGCGGCACAGGCCGTCGACCAGGTCGGCCACCCCCTGCCGGCCGAGCGAGCGCAGCACCGCCCACACCGGGAAGCCGCGGGCCCGGCGCGAGAACTCGGGCACCAGCTCCATCGGATCGCCGGCGTCGCTGCTGATCAGGTAGTCGCCGTGGACCCCGAAGGTGGCCCGGTGGACCACCCGGTCGCGGACGATGGCGAACCCGCAGTCGTAGGGCACGTTCAGCGTCTTGTGCCCGTCGGTGGCCCACGAGTTGGCGCGGTCGGCCCCGGCGACCAGCGCCCGGATCCCGGGGTCGCCCGCCGCAGCCGCCCAGAGCCCGAAGGCGCCGTCGACGTGGACCCACGCGCCCCGGTGGTGGGCCAGGTCGCTCGCCGTCGCCAGGGCGTCGAAGGCTCCGGTGTGCACCTCGCCGGCCTGGAGGCAGACGATCGTCGGTCCGGTGCCGGCGTCGAGGGCGTCGGTCAGGCCGTCGATGTCGATGCGGCCCTCGTCGTCGCTGGCCACCTCGACGACGGCCTCGGTGCCCAGGCCCAGGTAGCGCAGCGCGAGGTCGACCGTGCCGTGGCGGTCGACGCTCGCGATCACCCGCACCGGGGGAGCGGCGACGAGGCCGCGCCGCTCGACGTCCCACCCGGCCCGGGCCAGCACGTCGTGGCGGGCCGCGGCCAGGCAGGTGAAGTTGGCCTGCATCCCGCCGGTGACGAACCCCACCGACGCGGTGGCGGGCAGCCCCAGCAGCTCGAGCAGCCAGCCGGCGGCGACCGCTTCGCACGCGGCGTTGGCGGGCGCCAGCGAGGTGAGCCCGGCGTTCTGGTCCCAGACCGAGGTGAGCCAGTCGGCGCCGAGGCCGGCCGGGTGCACCCCGCCGATCACGAAGCCGAAGAAGCGGCCGCTGGGCGTGGCGCTGAGGCCCGGCTCGGCCCGCCGGGCGAGGTCGGCCACCACCTCGGCCGGGTCGCTCGGCGCGTCCGGCAGCGGCCCGCCGAACGCGGCGAGCATCTCGTCGTAGCCCGCCCGGGTCCAGACCGGGCGCTCGTCGAGCGAGCCGAGGAAGCGGTCGGCGGTCGCGGCCACCTCGTCCAGCAGCGCCCGGGTCGGCGTCGGGGCCGGGTCGGCCGGGTTCGCGGCGTTCGTCGGGGCCGGGTCGGCGGGGTTCGTCGGGGTCGCCGGGTCGGTCACGAGCTCGGTCGCCTGGTCGGGGGCCATGACCCCATCCTGGCGCGCGTCGCGCGGTTCGGCGCCGGGAGATCTCCCGGTCCGAACGCGCCGAAAACCTCTCCGGGACGAATCGTCACCGTCGCGTCTCCCCTAGCGTTGGCGGTGGTGATGCGCTCGTTCCGGTTCGTTCCACCGGAGCCACGGCGCGGCGTGTTGATCCGCCAACGCCTGCTGCGCGCCCTGCTCGGGCGGTGGGAGCACCGGGTCACGCTGCTGGCTGGGGGTCCAGGGTTCGGGAAGACGACGCTGCTCGCGCAAGCGATCGGCGAGAACCGCCTGGCGCCCCGGGGCGACGACGTGTGGATCGGCCTCGAGCCCCACGACCGCAACGCCGATGCCCTCGCCCGTGCCGTCGCCGCGGCGCTCGCCCCCGAAGGCCCCCTCGCCCCCACCTTCTCCGCGCTGTCGACCCTGCCCGGCGCCCGGGCTCCGGTGATCGACGTGCCCGACGTGCGGACCATCGCCGAGCTGGTGTGGCGGCGGTCGCCGAGCGAGGTGTGCCTCGTGCTCGACGACGTCCACCTGCTCGAACCGGGCACGTCGGGGGCGGCCTGGCTCGGCGACCTGCTGGCCGCGCTGCCGGCGAACGGGCACCTGCTGCTGTCGAGCCGGTCCGAGCCGGCGATCCCGCTGGCCCGCCTCGACGGGGCCGGCGAGGTGCGGCGCCTGGGCGAGGCCGACCTGCGCCTGACCGACGACGAGCTCGCCGAGCTCGAGGGCGGCGCCGGCGCGGCCACCGACCGGCTCGCGGCCAGCGGGGGTTGGCCGGCGATGGTCGAGCTGGTGACCAGCACCGAGCAGGGCCGGGCCGGGGCCTACCTGTGGGAGGAGGTGCTCGAACCGCTGGGCGACGAGCGGCGGCGGGTCCTCGCGGTGGTCAGCGATCTGGGCGGCGCCGACGACCGGTTGGTCACCGCCACGGTCGGGGCGCCGGTCGACCTGGCGACGGTGCTCGACGGCGTCCCGCTGGTGGCCCGGGGCAACGACGGCTGGCACGTGCCCCACGCCCTGTGGCGGGGCGCGCCGGCCCTGCGCCTCGAGCCCGACGAGCGTGGCGACGTGCGCCGGCGGGCGGTCCACGACCTGCTGGCCCGGGGCCGCATCGACCAGGCCTTCGCGCTGGTCCACGAGGTCGAGCTCTGGGACGCCGCGCCGGCCGTGCTGCGCGCCGCGTGCCTGCAGGGCGAGCGGCTCCGGCCCCAGCAGCTCGAACGGTTCCTGTCCGCGAGCCCCGCCGGCGTGCGGGCGTCGACGGCCGGCACGCTGGCGGCGGCGCTGCGGCTGGCGTCGGTGCAGCCGGTCCAGGCCGTCGACGCGCTGCGGACCGCGGCCGACCGGTGCCGGTCCGACGGCGACGTCGAGGGCGAGCTGACCGCCATCGCCCAGCTGGGCCGGCTGGCCTGGGGACGCCACGACGGCGTCACCATCGGCGGCGAGGTGGTCCGCCGCGTCACCGAGATCGAGGGCAGCGGCCACCCGGCGGCCGCGGCGCTGGCGGCGTTCATCCGGGCGCTCGTCGCCGACCTCGCCGGCGACGACGACGCCGTGCTGGCCGAGCTCGACGCCATGGAGCCCGGCGTGCTCGACCCCGTGTGGGAGGTGCAGGCCCTGTGGTTCCGGGCCGGGGCCCGCCTCGACCGGGGCGAGGCCCAGGCCGTGCTCGAGATGATCGACGGCTTCGCCAACCCGACCGCCGAGCCGGTGGTGACCGCCATCCTCGGCGGGATCCGGGCCCGCACGCTGTGGGCGCTCGGCCGGCTCGACGAGGCGCTCGCCTCGATCCCGTCGACGCTGACGCGGCTGCGAGCCGCCGGCGTCGCCGCCATCCACGCCCAGGGCGTGATCAACGCGAGCCTGGCGCTCTCGTACACCGGCGACGCCGCTGGCGCCCGCGAATGCCTCGCCGAAGGCACCGCCAACGATTACGGGCCCGAGGGTCCGCCGTCGGTCCGCATGGCGCTCACCACCGCGTCGCTGCTGCTGACCGAGGGCGACGAGGACGAGGCGCGCCGGGTCCTGCGCTCGGCGCTCGACGCGCACGGCGTGCCCGACCACGGACCCGACCGGCGGGTCTGGCGCCACGTGCTGTCGCTCAGCTACCTGCTGCTGCCCGAGACCCGGGCCGCGTGGGACGCGGCGCCGCTGCGGGGCCACCACGCCTACGCCCGCGACCTGGCCGCGGCGCTGGCGTCCACCCGCGAGGGGCGCGGGCGCGAGCGGTTGTGGCGGGTCGACCCGTCCGACGTGCAGCGGGTGCGCTCGGCGCTGCACCACCGCTTCGCCGCCGAGC
>Ga0075421_100006458_pt1 | contig 14308 bp, 10 predicted proteins | sample SoiMetdeltSBSDD5_FD_75292 | JGI IMG/M metagenome (GOLD analysis project Ga0075421, IMG submission 75292) | Bulk soil microbial communities from a Populus tree surrounding site in Tennessee, USA - Soil MetaG P. deltoides SBSDD5 | ecosystem: Environmental > Terrestrial > Soil > Tree plantation...
TCGAAGCGCTCCGCCAGGGCCGGCCGGATGCGAAGGTCGTCGCCATGTTCGAGCAACGGACTGTAGATGAGCTGCGATATTCGCTGCGTCGCTTCGTCGTTGCTGAGCCGCGGATCGAGCGTGTTCGGACCAGACCGAACGGCGATGGTGATGATGCCGGGATCGGCGGGCGTCCGCGATTGAGAGCACCCTGCAAAGACCACCAGTAACGCGAAACTCAGAATGCAGAATGCAGACAACACTCGGCTGGACGATTCGCGACGCTGTCTGCAATGTGAATTCAGCATCCTGACCAGCCAAGGGCTACGTGTCGTGAGAGAGCTTTTTCAATTCAGCTAACAACTCGAGCGCCTGACGGGGAGTCGTGTTATCGACGTCGATCGCCTCGAGTCGCGAGAGGACATCTTCTGCTCGTTTGTTCGTGCCCTCGGCCGGTGTGGCGAACAATCCCAATTGTGCCGTCGCCGGTCCACCGGCTGCACCTGACAGCGTGGGGCGGCCGCCACGCGACGCCTCGTCCCGCTCGAGCCCGGCGAGGATCTCCTGCGCTCGCGTGACCACGCTCGCCGGTAGCCCTGCCAGGCGCGCGACCTGGATACCGTAGCTGCGGTCGGATCGCCCGCTGACGATTTTGCGCAGGAAGATGATTTGATCCTTCCACTCGTGGGCGGACACGTGCGCGTTGACGACACCAGGAAGTGCGTCCGCCAGGTCCGTCAGTTCGTGGTAATGCGTAGCGAACAGTGTCTTCGGTCGAGCCCGGGCGCTGGTCGCCAGGTACTCAGCGACGGCCCAGGCAATGCTCAAGCCATCAAAGGTCGACGTACCGCGGCCGATCTCATCGAGAACCACGAGACTGCGAGAGGTGGCTGTATGGAGAATGTTGGCCGTCTCCTGCATCTCGACCATGAAGGTGGATTGCCCGCGAGCAATGTTGTCCGATGCCCCGACGCGCGCGAAGATGCGGTCCACGACCGGCAGCTTGGCATGGCGCGCCGGAACGAAGGATCCGATCTGCGCCATCAAGGGGATGAGGGCCGTCTGCCGCAGGTAGGTCGACTTGCCGCCCATGTTGGGGCCAGTCAGCACGACCAGCTGGCGGCTCGTGCCGTTGAGATCGATGTCGTTCGGGACGAACGCGTCCGCGAACCGCTCGACGACAGGGTGTCGGCCGTCGGCGACGACGAACTCGTCACCCTCATGAAGATGAGGCTTGGTGTAGTTGGCGATCGCCGCCGTTTCGGCGAGTCCGGCCAGGACGTCAAGTGTGGCCAGCGCGCGGGCCGTGTCCTGGACTCTCGACGCTTCCGTCGCCACGCTCGATCGCAGTGCCTCGAAAATCTCGAGCTCCCGGGCGAGGATTCGCTCGTCGGCGCCAAGGACTTTCTCTTCGTACTCTTTGAGCGGCTGCGTGGTGAATCGCTCGCCTCCCGCAATTGTCTGTTTGCGCAGGTAGTCGGCGGGCACCAGATGCAGGTTGGCCTTCGAGATCTCGATGTAGTACCCGAACACGCGATTGAAGCGAACCTTGAGCGACGAGATCCCGGTCCGTGTCCGTTCTCGGTCCTCCATCTCGGCGATCACCTGCCGGCCCGAGCGGCTGATCGCTTTGAGCTCGTCGAGCGCCGGATCGACACCGTCTCGAGTGAAGCCGCCTTCTCTGACGATCGCGGGTGGCTCGTCGAGGAGGGTGCGCTCGATCAACGCGCGAACATCAGCAAGCTCGTCAAGTTCGGCCAGCAGGCTGCGCATCAGCGGCGCCTGGCAGTGATCGAGGAGCAGCTTGATGCGTGGCACCGCCTCCAGAGACAGTCGAAGGGAGACCAGGTCGCGCGGTCCCGCGGTTCCCAGCGCGACTCGGCCAATCAACCGTTCGAGGTCCTGGACACCCTTGAGCGTGTCGCGGAACTTGCCTCGCTCGGTGGAGCGGAACGCCAGCTCCTCAACCGCATCGAGTCGATCGCGAATGCGCTCGAGCGCGCACAAGGGCCGCAGCAGCCACGCGCGCAGCAGGCGGCCGCCCATCGACGTGATCGTTCGATCGATCTCGTGTAACAGTGAGCCCTGCGCCCCGCCTTCGCTGCCTGATACCACTTCCAGATGCTTGAGCGTGATGGGATCGATGATGAGGCTGTCGCCGCTCGTTCGATAACCGATGGCACGGACGTGCGCGAGATCGGCTTTCTGTGTGTCGCGCAGGTACGTGACCAGCGCCCCGGCGGCCTGAATTGCCGCCGTTCGCCCTTCGAGACCAAAGCCTTCGAGGCCGTGCGTCTTGAGCTGGTCGAGCAGCGCGCGGCGGGCGGCCTCCGGTTCAAAGCTCCAGCCCTCCGCCATCGTGACCGCTGGTTCGAAGCGCGTGAGCACCACGAGCCGCTCGACAACCGACGGCTTCCCCTGGTCGTTCGAGACGACCAGCTCCCGCGGTCGAAGCACGGCAACTTCATCGGCCAGGGCGTCGAGCCCAGCCGGGCCGTGATACTCCGCCGCGCTAAATTCACCGGTCGAGAGATCGATGAGGGCAGCGCCGAATACGATCTCCCGCGATCCAGATGCGGCGATCGCCATCAGGAAGGCCGGCTCACGCGCGTCGAGATAACTGGCATCGGTCAGCGTTCCTGGTGAGACCACGCGCACGACTTCGCGCCGCACGAGCCCTTTCGCCTTCTTGGGATCCTCGACCTGCTCGCAGATCGCGACACGGAATCCTTTCCTGACCAGGCGCGCGATGTAGCCGTCGGCGGCGTGAAAGGGGACACCACACATCGGGATTCCGTTGCCGCCGGCGTCTTTGGATCTCGATGTCAGCGTCAGCTCGAGCGCGCGCGCCGCCACCAGCGCGTCCTCGTAGAACATCTCGTAGAAGTCGCCCATCCGGAAAAACACGATCGCGTCGCGGTACTGACGCTTGGCGTCCAGGTACTGACGCATCGCAGGCGTGGCTGTGGCGGTCTGGGCCATCTCGGCTGAACTATTATCCATCTATGGTCGTTCTCGCCCTCGACACCACGACGTCAGCAGGCAGTTGCGCGCTCGCTGTCAACGGGGCCGTCATGCGTGAAGAGGGTAGTGATGCGGCGCTACCGCCCGCCACTCGATTGCCTCTTGACCTGATCGTGCTCCTCGAGCACGTCAATATGAAGCTGGGAGATGTCGACGCGTTCGCCGTCGCAACGGGACCTGGTTCGTTCACCGGCCTGCGCATCGGCATTGCGACGATGCAGGGGCTGGCATTTGCGGCAGGGAAGCCGCTGGTGGGCGTGTCTGCGCTGGATGCGCTCGCGCGAATCGCATTGCAGGATGCGACAGGCGATCGGATCGCCACGTGGGTCGACGCGTGGCGCGGCGAGGTGTACGCCGCGCTGTACGATGGCGAGAGTGAAGTCGAAGCGCCGGTCGTCGCGAGCCCCCACCAGGTGTTGAGCACTCTCAGAGGGACAGGGACCATCTTCATCGGCGATGGTGCCCGTACGTATCGCGACGAGATTCAGAGGGCCATGGGAGAAACCGGGCGCGTCGCCGCTATGCCGACGCCTCTTCTGGCCGGTACGATTGCCACCCTGGCGGCCGTCAGAGCAGATGCGTATTCGCCGCCACATGCGATTCGACCGCTCTACGTCCGGCGGACCGATGCAGAGCTGGCCAGGGATGCGCGTGCGGCCGGATAACACACCCGGATACTGGATCGATCGCCTCGACGGCGATCGGGATCTCGACGGCGTCCTGTTTGTCGAGTCAGAGACATTCACCAATCCCTGGACTCGTGAGATGTACGCGTGGGAGCTCCAAAACCGGGCGGTCTGTCACATCCTGGTCGTGCGCACGGCCAATCGACCGGTGGTCGGCTTCTGTGCGTTCTGGCTCGTGGTCGATGAAATCCACATCAACAACGTGGCAATCCTGCCCGACCTGCGCGGTCAGGGGATCGGTACCGCCCTCATGAACCGCGTCTTCGACGAAGCAAAGCGTCTTGGCGCGCGGCGCGCGACGCTCGAGGTCCGCGCGTCCAATGCGGGCGCGCGACGGCTGTACGAGCGACTCGGGTTTTACGTCGCGGGGACTCGTCGTCACTACTACACCAACCCAGTCGAAGACGCCCTCATCCTCTGGCGCGATGGATGAGGCCTCACCTGGTGGCGCGACGGTTGAGACAAGGTGCGCGCCGGCGGTTCAAGTCGTTTAGCGATGAGGCTTTAGACCCTCATGGCTTTTAAGGATTGAGCGCCGGGCGTGCGTGTGTTACCGTCATGTTACTGGCGCCCGTCACGTCGAAGTTCACCTTCTTCATGAAAGGAGGGTGCGGCCTATGAGTGCAGCAGAAGCGCAGGAGGTAAAGAGCCTCTTGCTGCGAAGCAACGATCAATATCGCCAGCTTTCAGAACGCCACCACCAGCTGGACGATCGGTTGAGCGAACTCACTCAACTCCCTTACCTCACCACCTCAGAGCAATTCGAAGAAGTTACTCTCAAGAAACGAAAACTAGCCCTCAAAGATCAGATGGAGCAGATGGCGCTCGAGTACGCCAAGACCCATTTCAGAGCCTCCTGAACCTCCAAAGAAACCGGGTTCAGTTTCCTGGGTGAGCCTCGGAAGCTAGACCCGGTTTCTGTCTTCAGGGCGGTTGAGTCCGGCGAAGCCGGACAACTACTTATGCGAAATCGCTCTCTGGACCGTCCAAGTTGCGTATAGACCCTGCCGGTTGGCCCTTCATCCTTGGGGCGGCGGTTATCACTGCCTTTGTTTGGCTGCTAATGGGGGCCGTGCTGGGCGTGCCCCTGTTGGTCGTTTCCAGTTTTCTGCTGTTCTTTTTTCGCGACCCCGACCGCGTCCATGACGCTCCGCCGAGCGCCGTGCTGTCGCCGGCCGACGGGCGGGTCATGGTAGCGGGCGAGCCCACGGGCGAGGCGACGCCGCCGGGAAACTGGCAGCAGGTGAGTGTGTTCCTGTCTCCGATGGACGTGCACGTCAATCGGATACCGGTCAGTGGCCGCGTCATACGGGTGGAGTATCATCCGGGGCGGTTTCTGCCCGCATACAAAAAGGAATCGGGCGATTTGAATGAACGCTCGGAGGTCACCATCGATCACGCGGGTCAGCCGATCGTGGTTCGGCAGATCGTCGGGGTCCTGGCGCGCCGGGTCGTCTGCCGGACGCGGGAAGGCCTGAACGTCAAAGCCGGTGAGCGCTATGGCGTGATGAAGTTCGGCTCGCGCATGGATGTCTTCGTCCCCGCCGACGCCATCCTGCGCGTTCGAGTCGGCGATACCGTGGTCGGCGGCGTAACCGTCATAGCCACCCTCACGTCAGCGAAAACGACACCGGGTGTGATTTCCGAGCGCGACGAGTGGAAATCACACCCGGTGTCCTAGGTTGGAGGCGCACAATGCAGGCTGACGAGCATTCGCAACGGCGTAGGCTCCTGAGACTCCGACCGCTCAAATCGAGGCCCGAGCGTGCGCGGCGGTTCCGCCGCGGGGTCTACCTGCTGCCGAGCATGTTCACGATGGCGAACATGTTCTGCGGCTACGCCTGCATCGTCCATGCAATGCGAGGGGAGCTTTCGACGGCTGCGCTGTTCATCGGCTTTGCCTTCGTCCTCGACATGCTCGATGGCCGCATCGCGCGGATGACAGGCACGACGAGCGCCTTTGGCGTGGAATTCGACTCGCTGGCCGACGTGATCTCCTTTGGAGTGGCTCCGGCTATTCTGTCGTTCAAATGGGGTCTCGAGCCGCTCGGTCAAATCGGCTGGGCTGCGGGGTTCTTGTTTGTGGCGGCGGCGGCCGTCAGGTTGGCTCGCTTCAACATCCAGGCGGCAACGCAGGACAAACGCTATTTCGTCGGCCTGCCCAGCCCCGCGGCGGCGGTCGTGCCCGCCGCTACGGTGTTTGCGTATCCGGCGGGCTTCCAGGGATACGCGGAAGCGTGGCCCGTGCTGAGCATGGTCATCGTGCCCGCGCTCCTCATGGTGAGCACGATTCGGTATCGCAGCTTCAAGACGCTCGATCTTCAATCGCGTCGGAGCTATCCAGTCCTCTTCCTCGTCGCAGTGGGGCTCGCGGCACTGGCTTCGTCGCCACGCTTCCTGCTGCTGGCAATGGCTTACACCTACCTCGCCTCGGCGTTTATCGGTCTGGCATGGCACAGGCTTCGTCGCCGGCCACCTCAGAAGGAAGAGAGCGAGGAGCTAGTGGCGGAGCGCCGGTAGGGAAATCTCCACCGTCGTACCTTGATCGCGCACGCTGTGCACCGTAATGGTGCCGCCGCTCAGCTCCACATTTCGCTTTGCGATCGGCAACCCCAGCCCCGTCCCACTCGCCTTGGTCGAAAAGTAGGGCTCAAAGGCTCGCGCCAGCGCTTCTTCGTCCATCCCCACACCGGTGTCTGACACCGAAATGTGAACGGAGCCATCCTCAGCGCTGGCTGTCACGCCAAGCGTCCCAGAACTTGGCATCGCGTGAAGCGCGTTCTCGACGATGTTCGTGATAGAGCGCGAGATGAGATTGCGATCGACAAAAACCGAGGGAAGTGCCGCCGGGATCGTCAGGTTCATACGGATGCGTCCATCAAGCCCCGCCCGATACGGATCGACGATTTCGTGAAGCAGAGCGGCGACATCGACCTCAACGGGTCTGGCCGTCGGCGACGAGGCAAAGCTCGAAAATTCCGAGGCGATCTGCCGGAGGAGTTTGACCTGCGCGAGAATCGTCGCCACGCATTCCTGGAGAACAGGTCCGAGCGGTTCTCCGCGGTCGGCATGGACGCGTCGCAGATGCTCGGCGTTGAGCTGAATCGGCGTCAGCGGGTTCTTGATTTCGTGTGCGACCTGCCGCGCCATCTCGGCCCACGCCTCGAGTCGATGCGTGCGCTCGAGCTCACCACGCTGGCGCTGCAGATCCGCAGCCATGCTGTTGAATGCCTCGACCAGCCGCCGCAGCTCGTCGGACGAAGTCGCGGCGATGCGGGCATCGAGATCGCCACGCGCAATGCGCCTGGTCGCGCGCGTCAGGCGATTGACTGGATCGGAGATTCGCTCTGCCATCGAGTAGCCAAGGCCAGCGCCGGCGAGGATGAAGAGAAGCGCCGCAAGCAAGGCTCGACGATCGAGCGTGTCGAGTTGATCGTCGATGTCACGCTGTCGGGATGTCAGCGGCACAGTCAGGATCCCGAGCTGGCGTACTGGAAGCGGTGTCGCGGCCACGAGGTACTCGAAGTCACCGATTCGTTCCCGTGTCACTGATGCGGCTTCGTTGCGCAAGGCGAGGGCGTGATAGACGGCGGCGTCCACGCGAGTTGGAAGAAGACCGGATGCGAACAGATTGCGCTCGCTGGTCGCGAGCAGACGCGCCCCGACGAACATGTTCACGTCCTGATCGATGAGGCGGCTGACCCACACCATCAGGTTGTCGTCCACGCCTAACCCCAACTGCTCGGCTCGAGGTGCGGCCAAATCCTCTACCACGCGACCGGCCGCCGACGCGGTACGAATCGCCTCCTGTTCGATAGTGGCCTCCATTTGCGCGGCGACGTAATTGCGCGTGACGAGCACCAGCGCCACAACCGGCACGATGACTGCCGCGACGAACGCGAGAAACAGCTTTCGATAGAAGCTGGCCCTCAACTCTCGCAGGAGTGCTGAGCCACCCAGCTCGCGCCGACTGAGGATCTTGAAGACGGCATTCGCCAGGAGCAGCAGCACGTACACGAGCAGGGCCAAGACAGTGACTTCGGCTAGGTTGACCAGGTGATCCAATGGAGCAATCACGGGAAACCCGAGCGCGTAGATGCCACCACGATCGTTGAGGAGGTAGACGTCATAACGCTGCTGACCGCGCGCCAGTTGCGCCCACACCGCGGCGCGCGAATCCTCGACGCGCGCGAAGACCTCGTCAGGAAGCGGCCACGCGGTCGCGCCATCTGAGTACAGCGTCGAACGGCTCCAGCCGTAGACCGCGAACTCGACGTCGCGCCCGGTCAGCCCTTCTCGTTGTAGACGATCGGGCGGCAGGAGCAACTCGACGTAAGGATTTCGAGAAGAGATGAACGGCAGATTCCCGTAGTCGTCGGGAAGCGCATGGACGACGATCGAGCCGAGTGGTTTGCCTTTCGGACCGTTCGCGCAGAACGCGCGTCCCGCGTGAAGGACACGACGCTCCTCAGCGAAAAATGGCGCGACTTCTTCGTAGAGATCCCAGTCGCACGATCGCTCCTCGGATGTCGGCGGGGCAGTCAGATCCTCAGGAAGGTTGAAGGCGAATCGACTCACCAGCTTGCCGTCGGGGCCATATAACTCGACCGATGACGTGATCGGATACGTGGCGAGAGCCGTTGTCTGCCAGACCTGAAATGCGCGATCGGTCAGCGCCTCGCTCCCGGGCGCCACCTCGGTCGTGATCAGCTCCACGAGCTCGGGGATGGCGTCGATCTGACTGAGACTCTGCTGAACCTGCATCTGCACGTTCTGCCTCAGGTTTCGCACCTGCGGTGCGAATCTCGCTTCGACGAAGTCCTCCTTGGCGTCCTGGGCAATCTGCACGACGGTGGGATAGAAGGCGAACGCTGGCGCGATCATCGGCAGCGTGAGCAGCATCAGTCGAAAGGCTTGCGAACCATGCCGATAGCGGGCCGCGAGTCGAGCAGCCGTAACGGCAAGCCCAATCGCGATGAAAATGGCGGCCAGCAGCGGAAGCGACCGTGCGCCTGTTTGGCCGGCAATCAATTGCCAGGCGAATGCGGGGACCGTCCAGGCCAGCAACGTCACGAACCAAATGCGCCACCCGGTTCGTGGAATGCGCCACCGATGGAGTGCCACTCGCAGAAGGACGACGGCCAGGCCGATGGCCGAGGCATGCGCCATCAACAGCCCCACCTGCATCGTCAATCGCGACGCTTCCCAGGGATGGAGAGAAAAGTGAAGAAGGTCGAGGTTGGTATGCGTGATCGTGTCGCGCAGCAACGCGACGTGGCCCAGGAGGACGGCTGCGACGACGAACCCCGCCAGGACCTGCGTCATCAGGAAAGACAGAGGAGCGCTCGCGACTGCGCGCCTGTTCTGGCGTGCGTGCAAGCGAAGCGACTCGATCGCGAACAGAACCAACGTGACGAGGGCGAACGCCGCACCTGCGGTCAGCAAGAAATCAAACGATGAGGTCAGGAGTGGCGGCAGCAACGTCGACGCGTACGCCACCCCTGAGAACATCGCCGCATCCGACCAGTCCGCCGGCGAGGCGGCGCGCAGGATTATCCGCGCGATTACGATTGCGACACAGACCAAGCCCAGGGCCGTCACGTGCACACGCACGGAGCGCGAGCGGTTTCGCCAATCCAGCAGCGGACCCGTGAAGAGCAATACCGTAACGGCGATGGCAGCCAGCGCCGCGGACCGGGTCGCGGCCTGCCAGCGGCTGCGAGTGGCTGCAAGCTCGTCTTGATCGATCGTCGCTGTGAGCAAGCGACTACCGGCAGGATCCTCAATCGCAAATGTCGTGGCGCCATCGGCCGTAGGCTCACCCTCGTACCGCAGTTGCAGCGAGACGTCCGCGATCCAGGTGGGGAAGCGGAAGGCGTCGGTGTCCTGTTCCTGGAGGCCGCTGACGCGCCGGCCGGTGGCGTCCACGCTAATCGTCACCGGACGTTCGACGGCAATCGTTCCGATCCGCGTTCCCTTCTCCATGACCGGTTGCACGTACATCAACCGCAGACCAGAGGCGCCAAGCGCAGCGAACCACGCTTCTTCGCCTTGAAGACGATCGGCCAATAGTTCCGTAGGACGCCCTGCCCACGCCACGGGCCCACCGTCGGCGGCGTAGATGGTCAGGGCGGAGTCAGACGGATCGTCTTCGGAAACGACGGCCGCGGTGCTGGTCAACAGCCGTCTCACCGCGCCGGTGTCGCCGTCGATTGCCGCGTGAATCGTCGCCGGATCACCGGTCTCGAGCGCCATCTCGCGCAGGCGTCTCGCCATGCGGTCGAAGGCGGAGCGAACCTCCGTCTCGACCCGCATCCGCATGCCGGCATCATCTACGCCGAGCACGACGCGCTGTGCCAGCGAGCCGGCCGCCAGCATGAACAGGGCGCAAATGGCCCCACCCGCCCCAATGCGCAGTAATGAGCGCCCGGACATCAACAACATTGTAGATTTCAGATTGTGTCGAAGGGTGGAATTCGGGAGTTGAATTCAGGAGTACCATTAATAACCCCCGTGTTCTTTCCGTTCACGCTCAAAGATGTTCTCAAACGCGGTGCGCTCGTGGCGGCCGCGAACTGGCCCATCGCAATCGTCCAGGCGATCGCTGATTCTCTGTTCAAGCTCCTCATTGCCGCACCGCTCATCGGTGGCGTGTTTCTCGTCGCGCTGGTTGTCGGGGCGGAGCCCGTCGAACTGATGTCGCTCGAGTGGCGGCAACTGGCAACGACAATCGCATCCACACTGTGGGTGCGCCCGGCAGTACTGGCAGCCTGGGTCGCCGCGCTCGCGGTCGTTCTCGTCGGTGGATCGCTGTTCGTGTTCCTCGTCAAAGGCGGGACGGTGGGCGTGCTCGTACGCGGTGAGCGCCAGGCTGGGCTGATCGAGCGTCCGCCCTTGATGGCTGAATCAATAGGACGCGCATCGGCCTTTTCGATCGAGACATTCACTGAATGTGCAAACGGGCTGTTCCCTCGTTACGCCCGTTTGGGCCTCGCGTTGAACGCCGTCTATCTCGCGTCTGGCAGCGCCTACTTTGTACTCCTCGCTCGCGCCGCGGAAAACGGCTGGGGACTGCCCGCGCTCCTGACGGCAGCGTTCGTTGGATGGATCACCGGCGTCAACCTGTTTTACTTGCTGACTCAAATCGTGATCGCAGCCGATGATTGCTCCGTTGGTGTGGCCGCAACGCGCGTCGTGGGGTTCCTGCAGCGAGAAACCCGCGCGGTTGCTGGAGTGTTCCTGATCATCCTCGGACTGGTCGCGCTGGCAACGGGTGCCTCGATCCTGGCAACGGCGGCGTTGTGGCTCGTAGGATTTGTGCCACTCATCGGATTGGCGGTGCTTCCGCTTCAACTCCTGGCCTGGGTGCTGAGAGGCCTGGTGTTCCAGTTCATTGCGCTCGCGTCGGTCGGAGCCTATCTAAAGATCTATCGCACGGGATCGGCTGAAACGGTCGTGCGTCCGCTGGCTCCGGTCAAAGCTTCATGACCGACTACACGAAGTTCCTTTCACCAACCGGCCGGCAACTGACCGAATCGGCTATTCGGCGCATGGGCACGGTCGTGGCACGCACCAGCGACATGGTGTCGTTTGCTCCAGGGTATCCCGACGCGTCGCTTTTCCCGTGGCAGGAACTCCGCGAGATCAGCGCCGGCCTGCTCGATGGCCACGATGCAGACACGCTGCAATACGGCCCGACCCGCGGTTACAGGCCACTGCTCGAAACCGCATTGAGTGTCCTCGAGCAACGAGCCGTTCATGCACACCTCGAACAACTGATCGTCACGAGCGGCTCTCAGCAAGGGATCGATCTCATTGCGCGCGTGCTTGTCAGCCCCGGCGACGTCGTGCTGGTCGAGCTCCCGACATTCACCGGCGCGATCGCCGCGTTCAAGAACATGCAGGCGGAGTTGCGAGGGGTCAGACTCGAGGATGACGGGATCAGTCTCGAGCACCTCGATGATGTCTGGCAGCACGCAACCAATGCTGGCCGGGCCGTCAAACTGTTGTATCTGGTCCCCAATTTCCAGAATCCAACAGGATCGCTTCTCGCCCTGACCAAGCGCAGGCACGTGCTCGAATGGGCGGAGCGTCGCGACGTGTTGATCGTCGAAGACGATCCTTACGGGCAGCTGTATTTCGAAGATGTCGCGACCGAGGCGGAGACGCGGCCGATCTGCGCAGACGACCGAAACGGTCGCGTGCTGTATCTCAGCACGGTCTCCAAGATGCTCGCACCGGGCTTCCGGGTCGGGTGGATGAAGGCGCCCGCGGCATTAATAGAGCGCTTCGACACCGCCAAACAGTCAACCGACCTCACGTCCGGGATTCTGGACCAGCACATCGTCCACGAAGCACTCCGTCTCGGCGTCGCCGAAAGGCTGGCGCCGCGATTGCGTGATCTCTACCGGCACAAACGTGACGTCATGGCGCATGCGATCGGCGCCAGACTCGGATCCCGACTGACCTGGCCGACACCCAAGGGAGGCTTCTTCATCTGGGCTACGCTTCCCGAAGGGCACACCGACACCGAGTTGCTGGAGCGCGCGCTTCAACACGGAGTGATCTTCGTCGTCGGCAGCGCGTTCCACGTCGATGGCAGCGGCCACAACACGATCAGACTCTCGTTCTCTGCGCCTACCCCCGAGCGCATCGAGGAGGGAGCACGACGACTGGCAGAGGCTTTCGGTTAACTCCCAACTCACAACTCCCAAATTTCCAACTCCCAGTGCTACGAACCTGCACTCACTTAGTGGTTTGGGAGTTGGAAGTTGGAGGTTGGGAGTTTGGAATTGAAAAAGGCTCCCTGCTCAGAGGTCGCCCCGGGAGCGTTTGAATCGGGGCGAGCGAAGGCTCGCGAAACATCATCCCGGATGGCCGAAGCCCTATGGCGCGCGCGTCGCGAGTGATCACGACGATGGCGACGCGGAATGGTTCGAGTGTGGAATCGACCAGGGGCACGCCCTGCAGATCGGCGGCCACCGAAAACGTGGCGATCGGCATTCCGCTCGTCGCATCGAACGTCGTCAAAGTGGGATCGTTACCGGTCACGAGGACAATGCCGCCGAAGGTCGAGGGCGGAGCGATTGTGCGCGTCGTGAGATTTCGCTTCCACACTTGATTGCCGCTCCCACGGCGCAGCGCGCGTAAGAGGTTGTCGAGCGAGGCGACATACACGAAGTCGGCGTTTGCCGCCGAACCAACGACATCTCCTCCGGCACGCGATCTGTACGCGAGTCGGCCCGTCGAAGCCTCGAGCGCATAAAAATTGTTATCGGTCGAACCCACAAAGACGCGATCGCCCGCCGCGGTGGGGCGGCTCAGCACACCAGCAAGTTCTCGCTGCCACTCGAGGTGACCATCGCTTTCGGCGTAGCGGCTCAGGCGACTGCCACTCGACACGAAAACGCCGGTCGCGTTTGCCACAATCGTCGCTGAAGCGATCGGCATCTCGATCATGTGCCGCCATGCTTCAGATCCCTTCGATCGATTCAGCGCCAGCAACTGATTCGGCTTCGCGAGAACAAAGATCACGTCGCCTTGAAGGGCGGGGGCTGCCACCAGTTCCGCATCGAGAGGCGTTCGCCAGAGCAGCGTGCCGCTCGAAACGTCGACGGCCTGAAATTCGTTGGCGCTGGCTGCGTACAAGACACCATTCATTACGATCGGCGTCCATGAGCTGGAAAGCTCGATCGACCACTCGACTTCTCCCGTCTCGCGATTGAGCGCAACGATTTGCCCGGACTGAAGGGGGATGTATGCACGCGTCTCGTCTAGCGCGCCCTGCGCTGATGGCGGCGACGGAAGAGAGACGGACCATGCCTCCTCAGCCGGAAGCAGCGGCGCGGGCAAAGGTTTTCGCGTAGCGTTCTGCTGACCGGCGAGAGCTTGCGGGCATGCGCCCAACCCAAAAGATAGCAATAACACGTACGTGGAGAGCGTGTGAGCCACTATATGTTGTGGGATAATACCGCGTCCGTTGCTCGGCCGCGGCGCCCGCCCCTGCCGGAGGCGGTAACTGCAAGGCACTCCGACGTGTCACACCAGACCATTCTCGTCCTCGATTTCGGTTCGCAGTACACACAGCTCATCGCTCGCCGGTTGCGCGAGCTGTCCGTGTATTCGGAAATTGTCCCTTTCAACACCTCCCTGACAAAGCTGCAGGACAGGAACCCGGTCGGACTCATTTTGTCCGGGGGACCAAGCAGCGTGTCGGACGAAGGCGCACCGATGTGCGAGGCCGGATTGTTCGACCTGGGGATTCCGGTACTCGGCATCTGTTACGGGATGCAACTGATGACGCGCACGCTGGGCGGGGAAGTCCGGCGGTCGGGCCATCGGGAGTTCGGCCACGCTCACGTGCGCGTCGCGCGGAATGGCGGATTGCAGACAGAAGCGCATCCACGCCTCTTTCAGCGTGTGCCGGGCGAGCTGCGAGTCTGGGCCAGCCACGGCGACGACGTGGGAGCGGTCCCGCCAGGTTTTTCGGTAGCGGCAACCAGCACCACGGCACCTATCGTGGCGATGGAAGCACCTGACCGCCAGCTCTACGCGCTGCTTTTCCACCCCGAAGTCGTCCACACCGAGCACGGCCTCGAGATTCTTCGAAATTTCGCGTA
>Ga0075421_100006460_pt1 | contig 14307 bp, 14 predicted proteins | sample SoiMetdeltSBSDD5_FD_75292 | JGI IMG/M metagenome (GOLD analysis project Ga0075421, IMG submission 75292) | Bulk soil microbial communities from a Populus tree surrounding site in Tennessee, USA - Soil MetaG P. deltoides SBSDD5 | ecosystem: Environmental > Terrestrial > Soil > Tree plantation...
TAGGTGAGAAGCGGGGTGAAGACCTGATCGCTGGCGATGTTGAAGGTGAACGACCGTTTCGACGTGGTGCCGTCCTCGCGAGTCGATTGCAGGGTGACCGACGTCGGGATCACCGCCGGTCCCTTGCCAAGCGTGCCGGCAATCGCCGTCGCCCGATCCTGCTGCATGGTGCCGATGACCTCGCCCATCGACGAAATCTTGAACGACGACATCAGGCTCGGCAGCATCGTATGGATGTAGGCGCGGGTCATCGGGAATTGCGACGGCCCGACGTTGAAGAATGGATGGCCGAACGCGTAGACGCGATTTCCGTCGATGTGCGTGATCGTTCCGGTCGCGCCCATTTCGAGATCTCCGCCGACGAGCGACACGCCGACGGCATCTCCCTCGCGAAGCGGACCGCTCATGGCCTTCGCTTCGGCGCCACCCTGACCGCCAATCGCGCCACCAACGACCGGGGTGAAACCCGCTGATCCGAACGCGCTGGCCAACATCGCCGCCGACTCTGGCTCAAACCCATTCAGGACGAGGGGCGTCGAAATCGGGCGAAGCATCGCGCCAAGTTGTGCGCCGGCAGCCTGTGAGAAGCCGAACACCTGGATGTCGGCCGGACGATGCGCAAACGGGGCAATCCGCGCGTAGGTCCGGGTCAACGCGGCGGCAAGTCCATCGCGCGTAATCGGCAGCTCGATGCGAGCCTGTTCGATCGGAACGCGACGAGTCATGTTCGTTGCGTCCTTCATTTCGTCAATCGGGGTGATGCCGGCGATCGCTTCGGTGGCAAAGGCCCCGACCGAATACGACACGGCACCAATCAGGCGGCCGTCGATATAGACCGGACTGCCGCTCATTCCGGCGGCGACACCCGTCTTCGCCAGCGGGCCTCCCTCGAGCCGCGCAAGGATCAGGTCGCGGTGAGGTCCCTGCACGTTGTGCAGAACGCCAAGAATATGGGCTTTGAACTCTTGAAGCTCAGAGCCTTCGAAAACGGTTCGCCCGATTCCGGTCATCCCCGCTTTGATTTCGCTCACGGGCATGAGGGGAGTGGCGGCCGGAAGGGGAATCCAGCACAAGACGGCCAGTAAGACCGCAGCAGCGACAGTTCGAGTTTTCATGAGGTCGTGGATGGGATCGAGCGGTGGCACACGTCACCGCCCCTTTTCAGTTATAAGCACTAACTGCTTTCTGGTCAAGGAGAAAGGGCTTGGAATGGTGTGTCTCTGTTGACACTCCTCGAAGCCGTCTGGTATTGTCACACCGTTTTGACGCTGTCGCTTCCCGGTCAGCCGTGTTGCTTCTGCCCCCGGACGTTTGCGTCCTATTGGTGGTGGTATGCGCGCGCTGAGGGGGCGATCCGCTAACCTGCACCAGCAGGACAGCATTTTGAGAAGCCTCCTCAGCCGCAAGCTGAGGAGGCTTTTTTCGTTTCAGGAGCATGCGTAACCCACAACTGTGCGCCACGGTCACGGGACGAACGATGGAGGAGCTGCGCCGCGCCCGCGACGCCGCGACCTTCGCCGACCTCGTCGAGGTCCGGCTCGACCTGGTGGATCATCCAGACGCACTCGGTGCGATTGAAGGACGCCGTCGGCCGGTGGTCGTGACCTGTCGAGCCCAATGGGAGGGTGGCGGCTTCCAGGGATCGGAAGAGGAGCGCGAGCGGATCCTGTCGGAAGCCCAGAATGCCGGCGCCGAGTTCATCGACGTCGAAGCGGGCGCCGAGTTCGTCGCCACGATTACCCGGCGTCGTCGCGGGCGCGGGATTGTGCTCTCGCTGCACGCGTTTGGCGAGCCCCCCTCCGATCTCCTCGAGCGCGCACGCGCGATGCGATCGACCGGCGCCGAGATCGTGAAGATTGCGATCGACGCGGCGCGTGTGTCTGACATGTTGCCCCTCGTGCGAGTCGCCGACGAGCCCGATTTCTCGGATCCGGACGGCATCGACGGTCATGTGCTCCTCGCGATGGGACAACCGGGTGTGCCAACGCGCGTGCTCGCGTCTCGGCTTCGCAACCGCTGGACGTATGCCGGTGACGCCGTGGCACCCGGCCAAATCCCGGCGGCGCGGCTGCTGGGGGAATTCGGATTTCGTCGCATCCATGCCGATGCGACGCTGTACGGCGTCGTCGGCAAACCGATCGCGCATTCGCTCTCTCCCGTGATGCACAACGCCGGGTTCAGCGCGCTTGGCATCAACGCCGTGTACGTGCCGCTCGAAGCCAGCGATGTCGACGACTTCGTCACCTTTGCGCGCGAAATGCACATGGCGGGCGCGAGCATCACCGCACCATTCAAGGTCGCCATGCTGTCGAGAGTCGACGAGACCGATGAAATGGCCCGACGCGTCGGCGCGGTCAATACCTTGATCGTCCGCGAGGGCCGGTGGATTGGCGCGAACACCGATGTCGAGGGATTCCTCACGCCGCTCATCGGGCGCATGGCTTTGAAGGGCACACGCGCCTCAATCCTCGGCGCGGGCGGCGCCGCGCGCGCCGTCGCGGTTGCGCTGGGTTCGCAAGGCGCCGCCGTGACGGTGTGTGCGCGACAACCCGCGGCTGCGAAGGAAGTCGCGGCGCTGGCGGGCGGTACGGTCGGCACCTGGCCGCCGAAGCCAGGCAGCTGGGACGTCCTCGTCAACGCAACCTCGTCGGGCAGCGGCGGTGCCACCGACGATCCCATGGATGGTGTACGGCTGGATGGCGAGATCGTCTTCGACCTGGTTTACGCCCCCGCGCGTACACCACTGCTCGAACGTGCCGCGCGCGAGGGATGTATGACGATCGGCGGCCTCGAAATGCTCGTGGCGCAGGCAGAACGGCAGTTTGAATTGTGGACCGGCTGCCGGCCGCCGGCCGGCTTGTTCAAGTCCGCCGCATCAAGTGCAACGGGTGAAACGCACGAGGCAATTGTCAGAGGACAAGCGTGAAACAAACAACCTTCGAAGAGTTCGTCGAGCTGGCGCGCCGCGGGACATTCGTCCCGGTGGTCAAAGAGATCATCGCGGATCTTTTGACGCCGGTCTCCGCGTTTCTCAAAATCGCGGAACACTCCGATTATGCGTTCCTCTTCGAAAGCGTTGAGGGCGGCGAGCAGGTCGCCCGTTACTCGTTCCTGGGAAAAGATCCTTTCCTCGTGCTCCGGCAGAGTGGCGGACGAACGACGATCGACCGCTCCGGCGTCACCAGCGAAACCAACGAGCCATTCGTCAAGAGCCTGCGACGCCTGATGGCAGAGTTTCAGTCGCCGTTCGTGCCGGGCCTGCCTCGATTTACGGGTGGTGCCGTCGGGTTCATCGGCTACGACGCGTCTCCAGAGTTCGAGCCCGCACTTGCTGATGCGTGGACGAAAGCTCCATGGAGATCGAACGGCACCCTCGATCCGGAAATCGAAGACGAAGCCGGGTTCATGCTGTTTGACACGGTGCTCGCCTTCGATCACGTCAAGCACCGCATTCTGATCATCGCGAATGCGCGGGTCACCGCCGACGAGGATCTCAGTGCGCTGTATCAGTTCGCGTGCGCGAAGATTCAGTTTCTTGAACGCGAACTCGAGCGGAGTCTCTCCCAGCCCGAACAGCGATCGAATGCCGCACCCGCGATCCGTTCCAACATGGAACGCGAAACCTACGAGTCAGGGGTGCGCTCGATCAAGGAGCGGATTGCCGCCGGTGATATCTACCAGGCGGTACTGTCACAGCGATTCGAAACCACGGTGACGGCTGATCCCTTTACCGTCTATCGCGCGCTGCGACACGTCAATCCATCCCCCTACATGTATTTCATCCGCATGGGCGGCCTGGCGATCGTCGGGTCGTCGCCGGAGATGCTGGTGCGCGTCGAAGGGCGTCGCGCCGAGACGCATCCGATCGCCGGGACGCGTCCTCGCGGTCAAAGCGAAGAGGAGGATCTCCGGCTCGCAGAGGAACTGAAGCGAAACGAAAAGGAACGGGCGGAACACGTGATGCTCGTTGATCTCGGACGAAACGATCTCGGCCGCGTCTGCGAGTTCGGCACGGTCAAAGTGCCGCAATACATGGCGCTCGAGCGCTACTCGCACGTCATGCACCTGGTCTCGACGGTTGACGGACGTCTGGCAGAAGGGCGCGATCACCTCGACGCGCTGGTGGCGTGTTTCCCGGCGGGAACGGTTTCCGGAGCACCGAAGATCCGCGCCATGCAGATCATCTCCGACCTCGAACCGACGCGGCGGGATCTCTACGCTGGCGCGGTTGGCTACATCGACTTCGCCGGCAACCTCGATTTTTGCATCGCCATCCGAACCATCACGATCCGCAACGGCAAGGCACGGGTTCAAGCGGGAGCGGGGATCGTCGCCGACTCGAATCCGGCGGCGGAGTACGAAGAAACGCGCGATAAGGCCCGCGCGCTGCTGACCGCGCTCACGATGGCGGAGGCGGGGCTATAAAGTGGTCTCAAAAGGAAGCACCGGACACGTGGCGAACGAGCGCGCGAGTGAGCCCACGCGAGCGGAGCGGGGACCGCGGGGCCCCCGCGAGCAAGCGTGTAGGGGAGTCCGAGGGGCGAAGCCCCTCGGTAGATAACGTGTTGCTACTCCTCGATAACTACGACTCGTTCACCTTCAACCTCGCCCAGTATCTCGGCGAGCTTGGAGCGCCGCCGCTGGTCAGGCGCAACGACGAGATTTCGCTCGACGAGATCGGAACGATGCATCCCGATCACATCGTCATTTCACCGGGTCCCGGCCGTCCTGAAGACGCCGGCATCTCGGTCGAATTGATCAAACGATTCGGGCCGACGACTCCTGTGCTCGGCGTCTGCCTGGGGCATCAGAGCATCGGCGTCGCGTTTGGCGGCCAGGTCGTGCGTGCACCGCAGTTGATGCACGGCAAAACCTCGTCGATCCAGCACGACGGCCGGGGCGTGTTCCGCGGTGTCCAGCAGCCGTTTGTGGCCGGGCGGTATCACTCGCTCGTGGTCGCAGAACCGCTGCCGGAGTCGCTCGAGATGGCCGCGCGTACGGAAGACGGCACGATCATGGGCGTTCGACATCGCTCGTTTCCCGTTCACGGCGTTCAGTTCCATCCCGAATCAGTGCTGACCGGCGAAGGCCGTCAGTTGTTGCGAAACTTCCTGGAGATGTAGATGTTCGCCGCGCTCATCGAAAAACTCCAGCGCCACCAGGACCTCTCGCGGGAAGAAGCGGCGCGAGCGATGGAAACCATCATGGAAGGGCAGGCGCAGCCGGCGCACATCGCCGGTTTTCTGATTGGCTTGTCGATGAAAGGCGAGCGACCCGCAGAAATCGTCGGCCTGGCGCAAACGATGCGAGCGCGGGCGACGAGATTGTCGCGTACGCATGCACCGGTGTTCGACACGTGCGGAACCGGCGGCGATCGCGCGCATACGTTCAACGTGTCGACCATTGCCGCATTGGTGCTCGCGGCGTGCGGGGTCACGGTGGCGAAACATGGCAATCGATCGGTGTCGAGTCAGTGCGGGAGCGCAGATTTGTTTGAGGCACTCGGAGTTCGCGTCGCCGCCGAACCAGCAGTGGTCGAGCGCTGCCTCGAGACAGCAGGCATCGCCTTTTTCTTCGCGCCCACTTTTCACCCGTCGATGCGTCATGCGGGCCCGACCAGGAAGGAACTGGGTGTGCGGACGGCGTTCAATCTCCTTGGACCACTGACCAACCCCGCCGGGGCGTCACGGCAGCTGGTTGGGGTGCCACGACCGGAGTTGACCGAGCTTGTCGCCCGATCGCTTGCGCTGCTGGGATCGGAGCGCGCCTGGGTCGTGCACGGAGCGGACGGACTCGATGAGATCTCCACCACGGGCTACACGAAGGTCTCGGAATGCAGGGATGGAAAGGTCAACACCTTCTACGTGCATCCCGCAGATTTCGCACTGCCGAAGAGTTCACCGCCTGAGCTCCGAGGCGGTGACGCGGCAGCGAACGCCGCGATCGCGCGTCGGCTGCTCGCAGGAGAGCGCGGCGCAACACGCGACATCGTCCTCCTGAACGCCGCCGCGTCACTCCTGATCGCTGAGCGGGTCGGAACGATCCGCGAGGGAATCGCCGCCGCCGGCGACGTGCTCGACAACGGCAAAGCCGCCGAGGTCCTGGAGAAGCTGGTCGCGGTCTCCAACGAGCGTGCGGAGGCGACCGCATCATGATCGCAGCCCCGGATCTTCTCGGCACCATCGTCGCGGCGACTCGCCGCATTGTCGACGTGCGCGAGGCAGCTCAGCCCGCTGGCATTCTTGCGCGTCAGCAGACCAGAACGCCTCGCGGACAGGCGTTCGAAAAGGCACTCGCGAGTGATCCGAAGAACGCCACCGCGAGGGTGATTGCGGAATGCAAACGCCGGTCGCCGTCAAAGGGAATCCTGCGAGCCGATTACGATCCCGCCGCACACGCGCGCGCGTACGCGGATGCCGGCGCGTGTGCGATCTCGGTACTCACCGAGCCAACGTTCTTCGACGGCAGTCGTGAACACTTGCGCGACGTTCGTGCAGCCGTCAGTGTTCCTGTGCTGCGCAAGGACTTCATCGTGACCGAGTACCAGCTGATCGAAGCGGCGGTCCTTGGAGCGGATGCTGTCCTGCTGATCGTCGCCGCTCTCGATCAGAACAGTTTGACGTCCTTGCTTGATGCAGCGCAGGGGTTGTCGCTTGCCGCGCTGGTCGAGATCCACGATCGCGATGAATTGCACCGCGCGGTTGATGCCGGAGCGCGGGTTATCGGTGTCAACAGTCGGAATCTTCGTACGCTCGCGGTCGATCCTGACGTCTTCAGCCAGGTCGCGGACCAGTTGCCACGTGGCACCACAAAAGTTGCTGAAAGCGGCATCCGCACGAGCGACGACATCGCCCGGCTATCGGAAATCGGCTACGACGCGTTCCTGGTTGGCGAACGCCTCATCACGCAGCCGGACCCGGGTGCCGCACTGCGCGAGTTGGTGGGAACATGAGCGCACCCCGCGTCAAGGTGTGCGGGATCTGTCGCGCAGAAGACGCGCAGTTGGCGGTAACGCTCGGAGCGTCGGCCATTGGATTCATCTTCTGGCCGTCGAGCCCGCGCTATTGCGATCCGGCACGCGCACAGGACATCGCGGCCGAACTGCCGCCGTTGATCACGACGGTTGGCGTGTTCGTGGATCAGTCGGTCAATGACGTGATCGAAATCGCCGATCGAGTTTCGCTGGGCGCGATACAGCTTCACGGCGGTGAAGCGATTGAGGACTTCAACCGCGTGCGGCAGCCGTTGATCAAGGCAGTGGCGGTGACCAGCACGTTCGTGCCGGACGAAGTGGATCGACTTCCTCAGGGTGTGACGGTGCTGCTCGACGCGCACGATCCCATTCGGCGCGGCGGAACCGGCCGAACCATCGACTGGACAATGGCTGCGCAGGTGGCCGCCCGGCGGCGCACGATTTTGTCTGGCGGACTGCATGCGGCGAACGTTCGCGACGCGATCGCTCGAGTGCATCCCCACATGGTTGATGTGTCATCGGGCGTGGAATCGGCTCCGGGCGTGAAGGATGCGGAAAAGCTGCAGGCGTTTTTTGCTGCCGTGGCTGCCGCGTGAGTGATGCCATGAATCCATCATTCGGCCAGCGAGATCCGGACGGGCGAGGGTATTACGGCCCCTATGGCGGCCGTTTTGTGCCCGAGACGCTCGTCGCTCCGGTTGAGGAACTCGAGCGCGCGTATTTCGCGGCGCGGAAAGACGACGAATTCCGATCGACGCTGCAGACGCTGCTCCACGATTACGTCGGACGGCCGACGCCGCTCTACGAGGCACAGAGGCTCTCGACGTCGCTCGGCGGCGCGCGCATTTTTTTCAAGCGTGAGGATCTCGCACATACCGGCGCCCACAAGATCAACAACGCTCTCGGCCAGGCGCTTCTCGCGACGCGGATGGGGAAGCGGCGCATCATCGCGGAAACCGGCGCCGGGCAGCATGGCGTCGCGACCGCCACGGTGTGTGCGCTGCTCGGGCTCGAGTGCGACGTCTACATGGGTGCGGAAGACATGGAGCGGCAGGCGCTGAATGTGTTTCGCATGCAACTGCTTGGTGCAACCGTTCGCCGGGTCGACGCCGGCGCTCGCACGTTGAAGGACGCGATCAACGAAGCGATGCGTGATTGGGTGACCAACGTCGCCGACAGTTACTACCTGCTCGGCTCCGTTCTCGGCCCGCATCCGTACCCGCTCATGGTGCGCGAATTCCAGTCGGTGATCGGTCAGGAGGCTCGCCGTCAGTGCCTCGATTCGATCGGTCGACTTCCTGACGTCATCGTCGCCTGCGTCGGGGGCGGCAGCAACGCCATGGGCATTTTTGATGCGTTCATTGCCGATACCGATGTGCGGCTGATCGGCGTCGAAGCCGGCGGGCACGGCATTCAGCCGGGCAAGCATGCCGCCCGGTTCGCGGGCGGCAGCGGTGGGGTGCTGCAAGGCACTCGCAGTTATGTGTTGCAGGACGGCAATGGCAACATCGAATTGACCCACTCGATTTCAGCCGGTCTCGATTACGCGGCCGTTGGTCCGGAGCATGCGTGGCTCCACGATTCTGCGCGCGCAGAGTACACGTGGATCAACGACGCCGATGCGCTGGTTGCGTTTCAGCGGCTCGCGAAAGAGGAAGGCATTCTCCCCGCGCTTGAATCGTCGCACGCCGTCGCACATGTGTGCCGCCTGGCTCCGACGCTGAAGCGCGATCAGATTGTGTTGGTCAACCTGTCAGGACGAGGCGATAAGGACGTGATCAGCGTGCAGAAGGCGCTGGCCGGCGGAAACGGAAGAGGATGATGTCGAAGATTGCGCAGGCCTTCGATCGACTCCGCACCGAGCATCGCGGCGGCATGGTCACCTACGTGACGGCCGGCGATCCGAATGCCGAGACGTCGGCCCGCATCCTTGTGTCGCTGGCGCGAGGAGGAGCGGACATTCTCGAAGTCGGCGTGCCGTTCTCTGATCCGTTGGCCGATGGTCCGGTCATTCAGCGGGCAACCGAACGCGCGCTTGCCGCCGGCATGACCCTCCGCGGCACGCTTGACGTCGTGCGTACGGTGCGTCGCGAGGTCGAAACGCCAATCGTCCTCTTCACGTATGCGAATCCGGTGCTGCGAATGGATCCGGCAATGTTCGCGCGCGAAGCCCGGGAGACGGGTGTGGACGGGGTGCTGATTCTCGATTATCCGGTCGAGGAGGCCGAGCCACTGCGCGCCCCGCTCGTGGCGGCGGGTCTGGACCCGATCTTTCTCATTAGCCCAACGACGAGCGATGGACGTATCCGGAAATCGGGTGAACTGGGACGCGGGTTTCTGTATGTGATTTCGCGGCTCGGCGTCACCGGCGTCCGCGACACCCTCGCCGACGACATCAACGGTCTGGTCGCGCGCGTGCGCGCGCAATCGTCGCTGCCGGTAGCGGTCGGATTCGGGATCTCGTCGCCCGAGCAGGTGGCGAAGGCGTGCGCATCTGCGGATGCGGCCGTCGTCGGCAGCGCGCTCGTCAATCTCATCGCGGAACATGGCGGCGCGCCGGACGTGGCGGAGCGGGCAGGCGAGTATGTGCGATGGCTGAAGAGCGCAGTGTGAGCCGCATCGACGAACTTCGGCAGCAGATCGACGACATCGATGAGCGGCTCGTGCAGCTCCTGAGCGCGCGGGCGGCGTGCGCGCTCGCGATCGGCCACGAGAAAAAACTTCTCGGACTGGAGGTCTACCAGCCGACGCGTGAAGCGGAAGTGGTGGGGCACGTGCAGCGGATCAATAAGGGTCCGCTCGACAACGAAGCGATGAAGCGGCTGTTCGAACGGATCATCGACGAAGCGAGACGCCTCGAACGCATCGCCGATGAAGAAGCCGAACCAGAGGAACAACGGGGTGATTCGCTAACCTGAAAAGGGGCAAAGAGGTAGTTATGGTGGTAGTGATGCAGGAGCGGGCGACCGACGACCAGATACAGCGGGTGATTTCGCAGCTCGTGGAAATGGGGTTCGACGTTCACCGATCGACCGGCGCCCTTCGCACCGTGATCGGCGCGGTCGGTGGCAATCGCGCCGGTGATCCTCGGCTGCTCGAAGTGCTCGACGGTGTGCAGGAGGTCCTGCGAATCACCGAGCCGTACAAACTGGCAAGCCGCACGTTCAAACCAGAAAACAGCGTCGTCTCGATCGGCGAATTACGCATCGGCGGCGACGAAGTCGTGGTCATGGCCGGCCCGTGTTCGGCGGAAAACGAAGACCAGGTCGAGGCGGCCGCAGCCGCGGTGAAGCGGGCAGGCGCCAAGGTTCTTCGCGGCGGCGCATTCAAGCCGCGGAGTTCGCCCTACAGTTTTCAGGGCCTTGGCGAGCAGGGCCTGCGGCTGCTGAAAAGCGCTGCCGACCGGCACAACCTCAAACTGGTGTCCGAGGTGATGGACATCAGTCAGCTCGAGATGATGCAGAAGTACGCCGACATCCTGCAGGTCGGCGCGCGAAACATGCAGAACTTCACGCTGCTCCGGGAACTCGGTCACGCCCGAACGCCCGTGCTTCTGAAGCGCGGTATCTCCGCCACGATCGAAGAGTGGCTGCTCTCGGCGGAGTACATCCTCGCCGGCGGCAACATGAATGTGATGCTCTGCGAACGCGGCATTCGAACGTTCGAGAGCTACACGCGCAACACGCTCGATATCTCGGCGATTCCCGTGGTTCGCAAACTGAGTCACTTGCCAATCCTGGTAGACCCCAGTCACGGCACCGGACTGCGCGACAAGGTGGCGCCCATGGCGCGCGCGGCCGTCGCCGCCGGCGCCGACGGCCTGCTGATTGAAGTGCATCACGATCCGGATCACGCGCTGAGCGACGGCGCGCAGTCGCTGTTCCCCGCGCAATTCGATCGATTGATGGCCGAACTCCGCATCATCGCTCCTGCTATCGGGCGCAGCATCTGCCTCGAGCCGGTCGCGAGAAGGGGATGGGGTGTCTGACGCGCCCTTTACGCGCATTGCGATCGTCGGCTTTGGCCTCATCGGGGGATCGATTGCGCTCGCGGCACGGAAGCGCTGGGCTCGGACGCGCATCATCGCGATCGATCGTCCCGACGTTGTCGCCACCGCTCTTCGATCTGCGGCAGCCGACGACGGCGGCGAACACGTCAGCTCGTGTGCCGGTGCCGATCTGGTCGTCCTCGCGGCGCCAGTCCAGACGAACACCCGTATCCTCTGTGACCTTCCCAATCACGTACCAGGGACGGCAATAGTTACCGACGTCGGGAGCACGAAACGTCACGTCGCCGAGAGTTCCCGTTGTCTGCCTGAACGCCTGCAATTCGTTGGCGGTCATCCCCTGGCGGGTGCATCCACCGGTGGTCTCAACGCCGCGCGTTCCGACTTGTTCACCGATCACCCGTGGATCCTCACACCGAACGGCGAGGGACCACCCGTCGAGCGTCTGTCGCACTTCATCGAAGGTCTCGGCGCGCGCGTGCACTTCATGACGCCAGAAGCCCACGACGACGTGTTTGCCTACTTGAGTCATCTGCCGCAAATCGTCGCCAGCGCGTTGATGCATCTCGTTGGCGAACAAACAGGGGAAGACGGGCTGGCGCTGGCCGGACGCGGACTTCGCGATACCACGCGTCTCGCCTCGAGCCCGGCCGACATCTGGCGCGACATCGCGTCGACCAATCGCGACAACATCGGACCGGCGATCGATCAACTGATCCACGTCCTCGTTCGCATGAAGTCGGGCGACGATGCAATCGCCGCCACCTTTGAGTCAGCGGCGCATTGGAAACGGATCCTCGACGCTGGTCGAGAACAAGCATGAGCGGACGACACGTGGTCGGCACGCGGACGTACCTGGAAATGAAAGCCCCCTCGCAACTGGTACACGCCGCATTGCCCGACGCGGAATGGCGGGTCGAACACATGCGCGATTGCGCGCCCGAGTTCTGGCGGTTTCTGTATGCCGAAATCGGCCGCGACTATCACTGGGTGGATCGGTTGCCGTGGTCGATGGAGGAGATCCGCGCCTACATCAACGACCCTGTGATAACGATTTGGCTTCTCACCGTCTGGTCGTCTCCGGCCGGGTACTTCGAGCTACGCGAGGAGATGGATGGCAGCGTCGAAATCGCCTACTTCGGTCTTCTGAAGCACTTTCATGGCCGCGGTCTCGGCGGACACTTTCTTACTCAGGCTGCGAAAACGGCGTGGGAGTCCGGCGCGAAGCGCGTGTGGCTGCACACCAACACAATGGACCATCGAGCGGCATTGCCGAACTACCTCAAGCGCGGGTTCAAGGTGTTCAAGACCGAGGACTTTTTGATTGACGTGTAGGTCTCATTCGACGCCTTTCACTGTCACACTGATACGTAGCCACGCTTCACTTTATTCTCCTCTTCGAGTTCTTCGAGACTTCGATTCTTCGACGAAATGCCGTCGGCTCGTTGCAGTGTGACGGGGAACCACCCGGCTATACTTGCCTCGATGCCTCCCATCTGGGAACCCTCCGCTGATCGCATCGCCAACGCAAGAATGACCGCGTTCATGCACGACGTGAGCGCAAGGACAGGACGACGCCTCGACAACTACGCCGATCTTTATCGCTTCTCGATCGAACAACCGGCCGAGTTCTGGTCCGACCTCTGGAGGTTCTGCGGCATTCGCGGTGAGACGGGCGATCGCGCTGTCGACAATCCGGACAAGATGCCTGGTGCGCGCTTCTTTCCAGGCGCGCGGCTGAATTTCGCCGAGAACCTCCTGCGTCGCCGCGACGACACGCCTGCGATCGTCTTCAGCGGAGAAGGACGCAGACGCACGGTGACGCACAACGAGCTCTACGCTGATGTGGCACGATTCGCGGCCGCGCTTCGGCAGGCCGGCATCCAGCCCGGCGATCGTGTCGCCGCATACATGCCGAACCTGCCGGAAACAGTCGTCGCCGCCCTGGGCACGGCTGCCGTCGGTGCTGTCTGGTCATCGTGTTCACCTGATTTCGGGGTCCAGGGTGTTCTCGATCGGTTCGGACAGATCGAACCCCGGGTGCTCGTTGCCGCTGACGGATATTTTTTTGGCGGCAAGTGTTTCGATGTCGTGCCGCGGCTTGTGGAGATTCAGCGCACGCTTTCGTCGGTGGAGCAGACGATTGTGGTGCCGTATGCCGGAGTCAATTGCGATCGACTTCCGCGATCCACGCCGTGGTCGCAGTGGCTGCAGCGCGGCACGAACGAGCGCATCCAATTCGAACAGTTGCCGTTCAACCACCCGCTCTACATCCTGTATTCCTCCGGCACCACCGGCGTCCCCAAATGCATCGTCCATGGCGCCGGCGGGACGCTGATCCAGCACCTGAAGGAACATCAGCTGCACTGCGATATCCGATCCGGCGACCACGTTTTTTATTTCACGACCTGCGGCTGGATGATGTGGAACTGGCTGGTCAGTGCGCTGGCTTCGGAGGCTACGCTGCTGCTCTACGACGGGTCACCGTTCTATCCGGATGGCAACGTGCTGTTCGATTTCGCGGATGAGACCGGGATGACGCTGTTCGGCACGTCAGCAAAGTTCATCGACGCCCTCAACAAGGCCGGCGTGACGCCGGCGCGCGCCCACCGCCTCGACACGGTTCGCACGATGACATCGACCGGGTCGCCGTTGGCGCCCGAGAGTTTCGACTTTGTTTACGACCACGTCAAACGGGACATTCACCTCGCCTCGATCTCCGGTGGGACCGACATTGTGAGCTGCTTCGTCCTCGGCGTTCCAATCGCGCCGGTGTGGCGCGGAGAGATCCAGGCGAAGGGGCTTGGCATGCGCGTCGAAGTATTCGACGACCGCGGCCGGCCGGCTGGAATCGGCGAAAAGGGAGAGCTCGTCTGCGCAGCGCCATTTCCCTCGATGCCACTCGGTTTCTGGAACGATCCGGACGGACGGAAGTATCAGGCCGCATACTTCGAGAGGTTTCCTGACATCTGGCGGCACGGTGACTACGCGGCAATCACCGAGCACGAGGGCGTGATTATTTACGGTCGCTCCGACGCTGTCCTGAACCCCGGCGGCGTTCGCATCGGCACCGCGGAGATCTATCGCCAGGTGGAACAAATCGACGAGGTGGTTGAAAGCCTGGTAATTGGCCAGCAGTGGGACAGCGACGAGCGGATCGTATTGTTCGTTCGCCTGAAGGACGGGGTGCGGCTGACGTCGGAACTCGAAGATCGCATTCGACGACGAGTGCGCGAGAACGCCTCGCCTCGTCATGTGCCGGCCCGAATTCTGCAGGTCACCGAGATCCCGCGCACGAAAAGCGGGAAGATTGTCGAGCTCGCCGTGC